>Ga0114986_1000326_pt1 | contig 13470 bp, 15 predicted proteins | sample Shrwel1BS1Day17_FD_96988 | JGI IMG/M metagenome (GOLD analysis project Ga0114986, IMG submission 96988) | Subsurface microbial communities from deep shales in Ohio, USA - Utica-3 well 1 S-1-Day17 | ecosystem: Environmental > Aquatic > Deep subsurface > Shale gas/oil reservoir > Produced... | reverse complement strand
GGTTGTAGTCCACGCCGGCAGCCCGAAAAGCCTCGGGCGAGGCCACGCTGGTCTTGAGCGAGTCGGCTTCGTCGGCAGTGATGTCGGGAATGTCGATTTCTGCCCGCAGCGGCTCACCCAGCGCCGACAGAACGGCGATACGCCCCAGTGAGAGCGCCGAAGCATGGGTTCCCCACAGACCCAGCACGGCCATGGCCGCAACGGCCAAGGCGGTTTTCTGCCAGCGATGTGACTTTGCAATCAATTTATTAGCCTCCGGTGTTCGGGCAAACGGCGATGCCTGGCGCGTTCTGCGGGCCAAGTGGGCGGTGCCCAAAACAGGAAAAGTACCTTAACATCAATATGTTAGCCTGACAAGCTAAGAAAGCGCTTAACCTTCTGGACTGCCCGTTCGTCGATCCCATCGTGTCGGGGTGTTGTCAAACGACAACGGCTTGCAGTGTCAGCCGCAAGCCGTTGTGAGAGCTGGACGGGGCGAAGTTCAGGCCGCCAGCAGGATGCGCAGCATGCGGCGCAGCGGCTCGGCCGCGCCCCACAGCAGCTGGTCGCCCACGGTAAAGGCACCCAGGTAGTCGTTGCCCATGGCCAGCTTGTGCAGGCGGCCGACCGGCACCGTCAGCGTGCCGGTGACGGCGGCCGGGGTCAGTTCGCGCTCGGTGATCTCGCGTTGGTTAGGGACCACTTTCACCCAGTCGTTGGCGCCCGCCAGGATGGATTCGATCTCGTCCAGCGGCACGTCCTTCTTGAGTTTGACCGTCAGGCCCTGCGAGTGGCAGCGCATCGCGCCGATGCGCACGCACAGGCCGTCGATCGGGATGCTGCCGGCGCTGCGGAAGGCCGGGTTGCCCAGGATCTTGTTGCACTCGGCGCCACCCTTCCACTCTTCCTTGCTCTGGCCGTGCTCGACCGGCACGTCGATCCAGGGGATCAGGCTGCCGGCCAGGGCGGTGTTGCGGAAGTTCTTGGTCGGGAAGCTGGCGTAGCGCATGGTGGCGGCCACCTTGCGGTCGATGTCCAGGATGGCGGAGGCCGGGTCGGCCAGCTCGGCCTTGACGGCGTCGTGCAGGGCGCCCATCTGGCTCAGCAGTTCGCGCATGTTTTGCGCACCGGCGCCGGAGGCCGCCTGGTAGGTCATGGCGCTGACCCATTCGATCAGGCCGGCCTTGAACAGGCCACCCATGGCCATCAGCATCAGGCTCACGGTGCAGTTGCCACCGATCCAGTTGCGGCCGCCCTTGGCCAGCGCGCTGTCAATAACGTCACGGTTGACCGGGTCGAGGATGATGACGGCGTCATCGGCCATGCGCAGGGCGGAGGCGGCGTCGATCCAGTGGCCGTTCCAGCCCGCGGCACGCAGCTTGGGGTACACCTCCTTGGTGTAGTCGCCGCCCTGGCAGGTCAGGATGATGTCGCACTTCTTCAGCTCATCGATGCTGTTGGCGTCCTTGAGCGCGGTCTCGTTCTTGGCCATGGCCGGAGCCTTGCCACCGGCGTTCGACGTGGAGAAGAACACGGGCTCGATCAGGTCGAAGTCCTTCTCCTGCACCATGCGGTCCATCAACACGGAGCCGACCATGCCGCGCCAGCCGACCAAACCTACCAACTTGCTCATTTCAACGCCCTTTCAAAAATAAAACAGTAGCCACTGGCCTGTTTGCCCCGGCTCGTCTGGCCGGGAAGGGCGCACGACGAACCGGAGCCGGATCAGCCCTTAATGGTCGTGGTTTTGATGGTGGTTGCGCGCACGGCCACGCCTGCCGGGGCGGCAGAGGCGGTGTTCAGGGGGAACGGGCGGGCGGCAAACATGGCGTCATTGTAGCGGATGAGGCTCGCAAAGGGCATGGTTTTCACCTAGAGAGCCGCGAGCCGGCGTTGTCCTTGCGGTCCGAGGGCATTGCGCAGACGTGCAAAGAGAAAGGGCAGCCTGGTGGCTGCCCTTTCGCAGGATGCGCGGACTGAAGGGTGATCAAGCCAGGGCCTTGACCACCGCATCTCCCATCTGTGCGGTGCCGACCTTGGTCGTGCCCTCGCTCCAGATGTCGGGCGTGCGCAGGCCCAGGGCCAGCACCTGCTTGACAGCGGCTTCGATGCGGTCAGCCGCTTCGGCCTGGTTCAGGCTGAAGCGCAGCATCATCGCAGCCGAGAGGATGGTGGCCAGCGGGTTGGCGATGCCTTTGCCGGCGATGTCGGGTGCACTGCCATGGCTGGGCTCGTACAGGCCCTGGTTCTTGCTGTTCAGGCTGGCCGAGGGCAGCATGCCGATGGAGCCGGTCAGCATTGAAGCCTCGTCGGACAGGATGTCGCCGAACATGTTGCCGGTCACCACCACGTCGAACTTCTTCGGTGCGCGCACCAGCTGCATGGCGGCGTTGTCCACGTACATGTGTTCCAGTTCCACGTCCGGGTACTGGGCGTGCACTTCGGTCACCACGTCCTTCCAGAACTGGAAGGTTTCCAGCACATTGGCCTTGTCCACGCTGGTGACCTTCTTGTTGCGCTTGCGCGCGGCCTGGAAGGCGACGTGGGCGATGCGCTCGATCTCCGGCTTGCTGTAGCGCATGGTGTCGAAGGCTTCCTCCGCACCGGGGAAGTGGCCGTCCACCGCCGTGCGGCGGCCGCGCGGCTGGCCGAAGTAGATGTCGCCGGTCAGCTCACGGATGATCAGGATGTCCAGGCCGGCAATCAGCTCCGGCTTGAGGCTGGAGGCGCCGACGAGTTGCTCGTAACAGATGGCGGGTCGGAAGTTGGCGAACAGGCCGAGGTGCTTGCGCAGGCCGAGGATGGCCTGCTCGGGGCGCAGCGGGCGGTCGAGCTTGTCGTACTTCCAGTCGCCGACGGCACCGAACAGGATGGCGTCGGCCGCCTTGGCGAGGTTCAGCGTGGACTCGGGTAGCGGGTGGCCGTGCGCCTCGTAGGCGGCACCGCCGACCAGAGCAGATTCCATCTCGAACTTGAGGCCGAGCACGTTCAGGACCTTGACGGCCTCGGCCACGATTTCGGTACCGATGCCGTCACCCGGCAAGACTGCAATTTTCATGTTGTTTACTACTGAATTGATAGCTGCTTACGCAAGCGTGGTGTGCGCCAGCCAGGGTTTTTGTGCCAGGCGTTGGGCCTCGAAGGCGGCGATCTTGTCCTTGTGGCGCAGCGTCAGTCCGATGTCGTCCAGGCCGTTGAGCAGGCAGTACTTGCGGAAGGGCTGCACCTCGAAGGGAATTTCCTCGCCCTGCGGCTTGACGATGACCTGGCGCTCCAGGTCGATGGTCAGGCTGTAGCCCGGGAAGGCGGCGCATTCGTCGAACAGCTGCGCCACGGTGGCCTCCGGCAACTGGATCGGCAGCAGGCCGTTCTTGAAGCAGTTGTTGAAGAAGATGTCGGCAAAACTCGGCGCGATGATGGCCCGAAAGCCATACTGGTCGATCGCCCAGGGCGCATGCTCGCGCGAGGAGCCGCAGCCGAAGTTCTTGCGCGCCAGCAGGATGGAGGCGCCGGCATAGCGCGGCTGGTTCAGCACGAAGTCCGGGTTGGGCTTGCGCGAGGCGGGATCCTGGCCGGGGTAGCCCACGTCCAGGTAGCGCCACTCGTCGAACAGGTTTGGGCCGAAGCCGGTCTTGCGGATGGACTTGAGGAACTGCTTGGGGATGATGGCGTCGGTGTCGACGTTCTCGCGGTCCATGGGGGCCACCAGGCCCTGGTGCACGGTAAAGGTTTTCATTATTTCTTCGCCGCGCCTTCAATCTTCTCGCCGGCCTTCTGGATGTCCTGACCCATGCCCTTGACGGTGTTGCAGCCGACCAGCGCGAACGTCAGGCACAGGCAGGCAAGCAGGGTGATTTTTTTCATCGTGAATCTCCTTGGCGTTGGGGTTCAGGCGAACTTGCGGATGTCGACAAAGTGCCCGTGCACAGCCGCCGCGGCCGCCATGGCCGGGCTGACCAGGTGGGTGCGGCCACCGGCACCCTGGCGCCCTTCGAAGTTGCGGTTGCTGGTGGAGGCGCAGCGCTCGCCCGGCTCCAGCCGGTCGGCGTTCATGGCCAGGCACATCGAGCAGCCGGGCTCTCGCCATTCAAAGCCGGCCGCCTTGAAGATCTCGTGCAGGCCCTCGCGCTCGGCCTGCTCCTTCACCAGGCCGGAGCCGGGCACCACCAGGGCCAGCTTGACGTTCTTGGCGACCTTCTGGCCGAGCTTCTTCACCACGGCAGCGGCTTCGCGCATGTCTTCGATGCGGCTGTTGGTGCAGGAACCGATGAAGACCTTGTCGATGGCGATGTCGGCCAGCGGCTTGCCCGGCTCCAGACCCATGTAGGTCAGGGCGCGCTCGATGGCGCCCCGCTTGTTGGGGTCCTTTTCCTTGTCAGGGTCAGGCACGCGGCCGTCGATGCCCAGCACCATCTCGGGCGAGGTGCCCCAGGTCACCTGCGGCAGGATCTGGGTGGCGTCCAGTTCGACCACGGCGTCGAACTTGGCGTCGGCGTCGGAATGCAGCGTCTTCCAGTAGGCCACCGCCTGGTCCCACTCCACGCCGGTGGGCGAGAGCAGGCGGCCTTTGACGTACTCGATGGTCTTGTCGTCCACCGCCACCAGGCCGGCCCGGGCACCGGCCTCGATGGCCATGTTGCACACCGTCATGCGGCCTTCCATGCTCAGGGCGCGGATGGCTGAACCAGCGAATTCGATGGTGTAGCCGGTGCCGCCGGCAGTGCCGATCTTGCCGATGATGGCCAGCACGATGTCCTTGGCGGTCACGCCCCTGGCGACCTGGCCTTCCACCTTGATCAACATGTTTTTGGCCTTCTTGGCCAGCAGGGTCTGGGTGGCCATCACGTGCTCGACCTCGCTGGTGCCGATGCCGTGCGCCAGCGCGCCGAAGGCGCCGTGGGTGGAGGTATGGGAGTCACCGCAGACCACCGTCATGCCGGGCAGGGTGGCGCCGTTCTCCGGCCCGATCACGTGCACGATGCCCTGGCGCTTGGACAGGAAGGGGAAGAAGGCGGCGGCCCCGGTTTCCTTGATGTTGGCGTCCAGCGTGGTGATCTGTTCCTTGCTGATCGGGTCGGCAATGCCGTCGTAGCCCAGCTCCCAGCCGGTGGTGGGCGTGTTGTGGTCGGCGGTGGCGACGATGGAGCTCACGCGCCAGACCTTGCGGCCGGCCTGGCGCAGGCCTTCGAAGGCTTGCGGGCTGGTGACTTCATGCACCAGATGGCGGTCGATGTACAGGATGGCGGTGCCGTCTTCCTCGGTGTGGACGACGTGCTCGTCCCAGATCTTGTCGTAAAGGGTGCGTCCCATGGGCGTTCTTCCTAGGCAATCTGCCATTTTATGCGGACGCTGCCTACCCGGTGGTCAGTCGTCGACCAGCCGCTGCGGTGACAACGCACGCACGCGATGGTCGACGTAGTAGCCGCCGAACTCGGTGTAGCGCAGCAGGTGGCGGCCACAGCTGCGGCAACGCCAGACGTCGCAGCGGTTGTACGGAAAGTACTTGAGTGCGACCGGGGCCTCGGGCGAGTCATAGCGCGTGCCATCCGGGTGGTATTCCTCGAAGGTCGGCTCGTAGAGGTCGGGGTCGCGCAGGGTGGCCACCTGCTGCATCAGGTCGGCTGGCCAGCGTTCTTCGGTGATGCTGGTCCAGCCGGGGCTGTGCACCAGGCTGCAAGTGCATGGCCGGGTGGGGGTGTTGTCCAGCAGCGCGCGGAGTTCTGCGGCGCTCTGGATCAGGGGGATGGCAGCGTTTGACATGACCAAGAAAAATGCCCGCCGACGTTACCGTGCGGCGGGCATGCGGTTCAGCGCAGCTTAACGCTTGGCCAGCGGCGGCACGTCGCGGCGCGGCGAGCCGGTGAAGAGCTGGCGCGGACGGCCGATCTTGTACTCGGGGTCGCTGATCATCTCGTTGAGCTGGGCGATCCAGCCGACGGTACGGGCCAGCGCGAAGATGCCGGTGAACAGGTTCACCGGGATGCCGATGGCACGCTGCACGATGCCGGAGTAGAAGTCCACGTTCGGGTAGAGCTTGCGCTGCACGAAGTAGTCGTCTTCCAGGGCGATCTTCTCCAGCGCCATGGCCAGCTTGAACAGCGGGTCGTTTTCCAGGCCCAGTTCCTGCAGCACTTCCTTGCAGGTTTCCTGCATCAGCTTGGCGCGCGGGTCGTAGTTCTTGTAGACGCGGTGGCCGAAGCCCATCAGGCGCACGCCGGAATTCTTGTCCTTGACCTGCTCCATGAACTCGCCGACCTTGGCGACACCGCCGTTGGCCTGGATCTCTTCCAGCATGTTCAGACAGGCCTCGTTGGCACCGCCGTGGGCCGGACCCCACAGGCAGGCCACGCCGGCGGCGATGGCTGCAAACGGGTTGGTGCCGGACGAACCGCACAGGCGCACGGTGGAGGTGGAAGCGTTCTGCTCGTGGTCGGCGTGCAGGATGAAGATGCGGTCCAGCGCGCGCTCGAGCACCGGGTTGACCTTGTAGTCCTCGCACGGCGTACCGAACATCATGCGCAGGAAGTTGCCGGCATAGCTCAGGTCGTTGCGCGGGTACATGTAGGGCTGGCCCACACCGTACTTGTAGGCCATGGCGACCAGTGTCGGCATCTTGGCGATCAGGCGGATCGCGGCGATCTCGCGGTGTTCGGGGTTATTGATGTCGGTGCTGTCGTGGTAGAAGGCCGACAGGGCGCCCACCAGGCCCGTCAGCACGGCCATCGGGTGGGCGTCACGGCGGAAGCCACGCAGGAAGAACTGCATCTGCTCGTTCACCATGGTGTGCATGGTCACGCGCTGGGAGAAGGCTTCCTTCTTCTGCGCGTTCGGCAGGTCACCGTATAGCAGCAGGTGACAGGTTTCCAGGAAGTCGCACTGGGTGGCCAGTTGCTCGATCGGGTAGCCACGGTACAGCAGCTCGCCCTTGTCACCGTCGATGTATGTGATGGCCGACTGGCAGGACGCGGTCGAGAGAAAACCCGGGTCGTAGGTGAACATGCCGGTCTGGCCGTACAGCTTGCGGATGTCGATCACATCCGGGCCGATGTTGCCCTGGTAGACGGGCAGCTCGATGCTCGGGCTGCCGTTACTGAACGACAGGGTGGCTTTGTTGTCAGCTAGTTTCATTTTGGTAGGCCTTTCAGCAGGTTTCTCTCAACATCTTCAAAACTTCTCGCACATCCTCGCGATCCAGCTCGGGGGCGACCTCGGTCAGCGGCTTGCGGCCAAGGTGCAGGTCGAGCAGGTCGTTGTCGCTCAGACTCATCAGGGCGGTGAGACCGTTCGACTGGCGCACGGTCAACGTGGACTCGAACTGGCGGAAGAAGCGCTCGATGAAGAGGTCGTTTTCCAGCAGACCCCGGCGGCAGCGCCACTTGAGCTTGCTCAGCGTCCTCTCGTCAATCAGTTCATTGTCCACGTGCAACCCTGTGTCTGGCTTACACCGCGCGGGCAACCATCATTTCCTTGATCTTGCCGATGGCCTTGGTGGGGTTCAGACCCTTGGGGCAGACATCAACGCAGTTCATGATGGTGTGGCAGCGGAACAGACGGTAGGGGTCTTCCAGGTTGTCCAGGCGTTCGCCGGTGGCCTGGTCGCGGCTGTCGGCGATGAAGCGGTAGGCCTGCAGCAGGCCAGCCGGGCCGACGAACTTGTCCGGGTTCCACCAGAAGCTCGGGCAGCTGGTCGAGCAGCTGGCGCACAAGATGCACTCGTACAGGCCGTTGAGCTCTTCGCGCTCCTCAGGGCTCTGCAGGCGCTCGCGCTCCGGCGCCGGCGTCTCGTTGATCAGGTAGGGTTTGATGCTGTGGTACTGCTTGAAGAACTGCGTCATGTCGACGATCAGGTCGCGTACCACCGGCAGGCCCGGCAGCGGCTTGAGGACGATGTCGCCCTTGAGCGTGTTCAGGTTGGTCAGGCAGGCCAGACCGTTCTTGCCGTTGATGTTCATGGCGTCCGAACCGCAGACGCCTTCACGGCAGGAGCGGCGGAACGACAGGGTGGGGTCCACGGCCTTGAGCTTGACCAGGGCGTCGAGCAGCATGCGCTCGGAACCGTCCAGCTCCAGCTGGATGGTCTGCATGTAGGGCTTGGCGTCCTTGTCCGGGTCGTAGCGGTAGATCTTGAAAGTGCGTTGGGCCATTTTTCGATTTCCTTGTGCGATACGTTCGGACAGGTCAGAAGGTGCGCGGCTTGGGCGGCACCGTCTCGGCGGTCAGGGGCTTCATGCGCACCGGCTTGTAGTCCAGGCGGTTGCCATCCTTGTACCAGAGGGTGTGCTTCATCCACTCGGCGTCGTTGCGACCCAGCGGGCAGGTCGGGTGGGTCACGTCATGCTCGTAGTCACGCACCAGGTGGGCGCCACGGCACTCGGTACGCGCGGCCGCGCTCTCCATGGTGGCCTGGGCGGCTTCCATCAGGTTCTCCACTTCCAGTGCCTCGACACGGGCGGTGTTGAACACCTTGGAGTTGTCCTTCAGACCGATGTTGGCCACGCGCTCACGCAGGGCGGCGATCTTCTTGACGCCCTCGTTCATCACTTCCTGGCTGCGGAACACGCCGGCGTGCGCCTGCATGATGCTGCGCATGTCGTTGGCGACGTCCTGCGCGTACTCACCGGTCTGGTTGCTGTCCAGACGGGCCAGACGGGCCAGGGTGCGGTCAGCGGCGTCCTTGGGCAGATCCTTGTGTTCCTGCTTCGGGTTGACGTTGGCAATGATGTGGTTGCCGGCGGCCTTGCCGAACACCAGCAGGTCCAGCAGCGAGTTGGTGCCCAGGCGGTTGGCGCCGTGCACCGAGACGCAGGAGCACTCGCCCACGGCGTAAAGGCCGCTGACGGGCTTGTCTTCACCGCCCACACGCTCGACCACCTGGCCGTGGATGTTGGTGGGGATGCCACCCATCTGGTAGTGAATGGTGGGCACGACCGGGATCGGCTCGCGCGTCACGTCCACGTTGGCAAAGTTCACGCCGATCTCGTACACCGAGGGCAGGCGCTTGTGAATGGTGTCTGCGCCCAGGTGGTCCAGCTTCATGTGGATGTAGTCCTTGTTGGGACCACAGCCGCGGCCCTCCAGGATTTCCTGGCCCATGCAGCGCGAGACGAAGTCGCGCGGTGCCAGATCCTTGAGGGTGGGCGCATAGCGCTCCATGAAACGCTCGCCGTTGCTGTTGAGCAGGATGGCGCCTTCGCCGCGGCAGCCTTCGGTCAGCAGCACGCCGGCACCGGCCACGCCGGTCGGGTGGAACTGCCAGAACTCCATGTCCTGCAGGGCGATGCCGGCGCGGGCCGCCATGCCCAAGCCGTCGCCGGTGTTGATGAAGGCGTTGGTGGACGACTGGTAGATGCGGCCGGCACCGCCAGTGGCCAGCAGCACGGTCTTGGCTTCGAGCACGTACAGGTCGCCCGTTTCCATTTCCAGAGCGGTCACGCCCACGCAGTCACCCGAAGCGTCACGGATCAGGTCCAATGCCATCCACTCCACGAAGAAGGTGGTGCGGGCGGCAACGTTGGCCTGGTACAGCGTGTGCAGCATGGCGTGGCCGGTACGGTCGGCCGCGGCGCAGGCGCGCTGCACCGGCTTCTCGCCATAGTTGGCGGTGTGGCCGCCGAACGGGCGCTGGTAGATGGTGCCATCCGGATTGCGGTCGAAGGGCATGCCGAAGTGCTCCAGCTCGTACACGACCTTCGGTGCCTCGCGGCACATGAATTCGATGGCGTCCTGGTCACCGAGCCAGTCGGAACCCTTGACGGTGTCGTAGAAGTGGAATTCCCAGCTGTCTTCGCTCATGTTGCCCAGTGAGGCAGACACGCCGCCCTGCGCCGCCACGGTGTGAGAGCGGGTCGGGAATACCTTGGAGAGCACGGCCACGTTCAGGCCGGCGCGCGCCAGCTGCAGCGAGGCGCGCATGCCGGAGCCGCCGGCTCCGACGATCACGACGTCAAATTTGCGCTTGGAAATGGAATAGGACATGGGTTACAGCCTCAATCGTGCAGTGGCATCACAGGCGCCACAGGACTTGGATGGCCCAGCCGGCGCAGCCGACCAGCCAGACGATGGTGAACACCTGAAGCGACAGGCGGATCGAGACGGGCTTGATGTAGTCCATCCAGATGTCGCGCATGCCGACCCAGACGTGCCAGGCGAGCGCGATGATGACGGAGAAGGTCAGTACCTTCATCCACTGGGCGGCGAAGATGCCGGCCCAGGTTTCGTAGCCGATCGGGCCGCGGGTGAACAGCACCTGGGCCAGCACCAGCAGGGTGAACAGGACCATCAGGGCTGCGGTGACGCGCTGGCTGAGCCAGTCGCGCAGTCCGTAATGTGCGCCAACGACGATACGCTTGGAGCCGTAGTTAACCGACATGTGTCGCTCCTTGGAGTTAGTAAAGGCCAAACAGCTTGGCGCCCAGCACGGCCGTCAGGCCGAGGCTGAGCGCCAGAGTGACGATGGCCGAACTGCGGCCGAATTCCTTGCTCACGGCATGCGCGACGTCCATCCACAGGTGACGCAGGCCGGCAATGATGTGGTGCAGGTAGGCCCAGATCAGGGCCAGCGCCACCAGCTTGAAGAACCAGCCCGGAACACCAGCCGCGCCGGCGCTGAAGAGTGAAGTGAAGCGGGCGTAGGAATACTCCGACGACACCGAGGTGTCGAACAGCCAGATGATGAACGGCAAGAGCAGAAACATGAGTGCGCCGCTGACGCGGTGCAGGATGGACACCCAGCCGGCCGGAGGCAGGCGGTAGGTGGGCAGATCCTTCAGGGCGTTGATATTGCGGAGCTCGGGCCGCTGGGGCCGGGAGGCATTGGCAAGGTCGGTCATGGTAGGACTTTCTCGTGGATGTAACCGCTTTGTAATTTTTGGCAGGTCGCCTGACGAAATTCTATTGCAACGCAGCATTCATAAGCTTGTCTCGACAGATTCATTCTGCGTGCTGATACGTGTAACGGAGTTTCTCAACTTAGCATATTGCGGTAATAGTGGGTATCGGTCAGGTACAGGCCGCGCCGCAACTCCATGGGCACGTCGTTGTAGGTGTAGGCAATACGCTCCACGCTGAGCAAGGGTGTCGCCTTGCTGATTCCGAGCAAGGCGGCCTGGGCGGCGTCCGGCAGCACGGCACGGATCTTTTCCTCGGCACGCACCATGCGCACGCCGAACTCGGTTTCGAACAGGGCGTACATCGGGCCGTGGTAGTCGCGCAAACGCTCGGCCGTCAGGCCCTTGAAGGGCGTGCCGGGCAGCCACAGGTCTTCCAGAATGGTGGGGCGACCGGCAAAGGCCAGCACACGGCGCGCCTGCAGCACACTGTCACCGGTGCGCAGCGCCAGCGAGCGTGCGATCTCGGCGGTGGCGCGCAGGCGCTTGCAGTCGATGATGTTGCGTTCCGCTGGCCCCTCGCTTTGCAGGTCGCCCTGGTCGGGCATCAGGCGCAGGAAACGATACTGCACCTGCTGTTCGGCGTGGGTGGCGACGAAAGTGCCTTTACCCTGACGGCGGATCAGCAGGTTTTCCGCCGCCAGCTCGTCGATGGCCTTGCGCACCGTGCCCTGGCTGACGCGAAAGCGTGCCGCCAGGTCCATCTCGCTGGGGATGGATTCGCCGGGTTTCCACTCGCCTGCCTGCAGGCTCTGCAGGATCAAGCCTTTGATCTGCTGGTACAACGGGCTGAAGGCCGGGGTCGACGCGCCGCCCGTCACGCCGGTGGCGGCCTCGGGGGTGGCAGGGGGCATCTGGTTCATGGCGCGGCGAGGTGCGGTCGGTGGGTGGAAAGAGGTCGAATCATATCTTATATAAGACATAAGACAAATTGATCCATCAGGGTTTTCGCGGTACACTCCGACGTGCATCCGGGGTCCGGTTACGGCCCGGTTACCACCCTCACAACACTTCTGGAGTTCTCACCATGAGCAAAAAGCCCGTCCGCGTTGCCGTCACCGGCGCCGCAGGTCAAATCGGTTACGCCCTGCTGTTCCGCATTGCTTCCGGCGAAATGCTGGGCAAGGATCAGCCCGTCATCCTCCAATTGCTCGAAATCCCGGACGAGAAAGCCCAGAAAGCGCTCAAGGGCGTGATGATGGAACTGGAAGACTGCGCCTTCCCGCTGTTGGCCGGCATGGAAGCCCATTCTGACGCCATGACTGCGTTCAAGGATACCGACTATGCCCTGCTGGTGGGGGCCCGCCCGCGCGGCCCCGGCATGGAGCGTGCCGACCTGCTGGCGGCCAACGCCCAGATCTTCACCGCCCAGGGCAAGGCCCTGAACGCCGTCGCCTCGCGCAACGTCAAGGTGCTGGTGGTTGGCAACCCGGCCAACACCAACGCCTACATCGCCATGAAGAGCGCGCCCGATCTGAAGCCGGGCAACTTCACGGCCATGCTGCGTCTGGACCACAACCGTGCCGCCAGCCAGATCGCCGCCAAGACCGGCAAGGCCGTGGCCGACATCGAGAAGCTCTGCGTCTGGGGCAACCACTCGCCCACCATGTACGCCGACTACCGCTTTGCCACCATCGGCGGCCAGAGCGTGAAGGACATGATCAACGACCAGGTCTGGAACGAAACCGTGTTCCTGCCGACCGTGGGCAAGCGCGGCGCCGCCATCATCGAGGCGCGTGGCCTGTCCTCCGCTGCGTCGGCCGCGAACGCCGCCATCGACCACATGCGTGACTGGGCCTTGGGCACCAAGGGCAAGTGGGTCACCATGGGCATCCCGTCGCAAGGCTGGTACGGCATTCCGAAGGACGTCATGTTCGGCTTCCCGGTCACCTGCGAGAACGGTGAATACAAGGTGGTCGAAGGCCTGCCCATCGACGAGTTCAGCCAGAAGTGCATCGACAAGACGCTGAAGGAACTGCAGGAAGAACAGGCTGGCGTGGCCCACCTGCTGTAAGCCGCGTCCATGAGCCATCCGCGTTCGATCCTGCTGGGGGCGCAAGCCGGGGCCTTGGTGCTCCCGGTCTGTGACCATTACAGCGGCGTCGAGGCGCGGATGCGCAAGAGCTTGCAACTGCAGGCCGAGATGGCGGCCGAATTCGGGGCCTGCGTCTTCGATGTCACGCTCGACTGCGAAGATGGCGCGCCGGTCGGTGGCGAGCACGACCACGCCCAGATGGTGGTGGCGCTGGCCCGAGAGGCGCAGGCGGCGGCGCGCAAGGCTGAACAGCCGGTGGCGCCGCGCGTCGCGGTGCGCGTGCACCCGGTGGACCATGTCGCCTTTGAGGCTGACGTGGCGACCATCGTCGGTGGCGCGGCCCAGGCGCTTTGCCACCTCATGATCCCAAAGGTCGAGACGGTGACCGATGTTGAACGGGCCGTGGCGGCGGTCGATGCCGCTGCCCGCGCCACTGGGCGTGACGAGCCGCTGCCGTTGCAGGTGCTGCTCGAATCGCCGGCCGCCGTGCATCGCGCTTTCGACATTGCGGCCCATCCGCGCGTGCAGTCCGTCAGTTTTGGCCTGATGGACTTCGTCTCGGCGCATGGC
>Ga0114986_1000324_pt1 | contig 13495 bp, 11 predicted proteins | sample Shrwel1BS1Day17_FD_96988 | JGI IMG/M metagenome (GOLD analysis project Ga0114986, IMG submission 96988) | Subsurface microbial communities from deep shales in Ohio, USA - Utica-3 well 1 S-1-Day17 | ecosystem: Environmental > Aquatic > Deep subsurface > Shale gas/oil reservoir > Produced... | reverse complement strand
CTGGAAATAGGTGGCCAGCAACTGATCGGCCTGGGGTTGGCTGCCCAGCAGTTCCAGCGCGACCAGCGCCGGCCCTTCGGCCCCGGCGTCGGCCTGCTGGGCCTCGCGCGCCAGGGCCAGCGCCTGGTCTCCCTCGCGGTTGTGCAGGCGCATGCGCGCCATGGCCACCAGCGCGGCCACCCGGGTGGCCTCTTCCTTCGTGTAAGGCTGCAGCACCTGGTCGATCACGGCCGTGACCTTGGGCAGATCGGATGCGCGGGCGAAATAGCGCGGCAACAAGGAGATAGCGGCCGCCCGTTCAGCCGCCGGCGTGCGCTCGATCAGGCTTCGCAGTGGGTCCAGGGCATCGGCCGGGCGATTCAGCCCCACGTGGATCTGGGCAAGGTAGCGCAAGGCGTCCAGGGACGCCGGCGCCGCGATGCGCCAAGCCTGCGCGGCGGCCAGCGCCTGCTCACCGGCGCGGGCCTGCAGCGCAATGTCGGTGGCGCGCTGGAACAGGCGCTCATCACGGGTCTTGCGGGCGGCGTCCAGCAGCAGTTCATAGGCTGTGCCGGCCCCCCCGGAACGCAATTCAAACTCGGCCACCAGCAACTGGTAGAACAACGGGGCATCCAGGGCCGAGTTCACCACCGGCGGGGTGGACAGCTCCGTCAGACGCGGTGACGATGCCGCACCAGCGGGCTGGGCCCAGGCCGATCCACCCCAGAGCACCGACTGCGCGGCAACAGCCGCGGCCAGCACTCGAAGTCTCAGGGGACGCATCGGCATGGGCAACTCCTCAAAGTCGATTCGATTCTAAGGAGCCCCGGATAATTCCCTCATGCCCGAACTCCCCGAAGTCGAAGTCACCCGGCAAAGTTTCGCACCCCACGTGGCCGGCGCCCGGGTGCTGGGCGTGCGCCTGGGCAAGCCGCTGCGCTGGCCGCTGGGCTGCACGCCGGAATCGCTGCAGGGACAGGTGCTGGGGCTGGCCAGTCGGCGCGGCAAGTACCTGTGGCTGCCGCTGGAGCGCGGCGGCCTGCTGATGCACCTGGGCATGTCGGGTTCCTTGCGCTATTCGCCCGAGGAGGCTCCCCCGGGGCCCCACGACCATTTCGACCTGCGCACCAGCCGCGGCCTGCTGCGCCTGCACGACCCGCGCCGCTTCGGGGCCGTGGTGTGGTCGCCCTCGCTGCAGGCGGGGCCCGCGGCCAAGCTCCTGGCCGGCCTGGGGGTGGAGCCGCTGGAGCCCGGCTTCGATGGCGCCCTGCTGCACGCCGGCCTGCTCGGACGCCGCGTGGCGATCAAGCAGGCCCTGCTGGCCGGCGACGTGGTGGTGGGCGTGGGCAACATCTACGCCTGCGAGGCACTGTTTGCCGCCGGCATCGATCCACGCACGCCGGCGGGACGTGTGAGCCGCCCACGCTGCGAGCGCCTGGCGACGGCCATCCGCGACACCCTGGCCCGTGCGCTGGCCGCCGGCGGCTCGACGCTGCGCGACTTCCGCGACGCCCATGGCCACAACGGCGCCTTCCAGGACGAAGCACGGGTCTATGGCCGGGAGGGCCAGCCCTGCAGCGTGTGCGGGACGCCCATCCGGCGCCTCGTGCAGGGCCAGCGCTCGACCTATTTCTGCCCCCGCTGCCAGCGGCGCAGTTGAAAGCCGGGCAGAACGTAGCAAAACGTAAGCCGTTGCAGGAGTGTGACGAACGGCAGCACTTGGGCCGCCAGCGGTCTGGCGGGCGTACGGCATGCGCTACCATGGCCGCTTCCCTGCCCGCATGCCCCGGTGTGCCTGCCATGTCGTCGTCTCCTGCTCCCTCGCCGGCCCCCTCGTTTGCGCTGAAGTTCGACAGCCTCGGGCTGTGGCGCGCCGAACTCGAGGCGCAGCTGCAGGACCTGTCGCGCTTCCTGTTCGATCACGACCTGCTGGACGAGCCGGCAGCTGATTTGCTGGAGTCGCTGCAAGCGCGCCTTGCGCGGGACCGCCTGGTGGTCGCGTTCGTGGCCGAGTTCTCGCGCGGCAAGTCCGAGCTGATCAACGCGATCTTCTTTGCCGACACCGGACGGCGCATCCTGCCGGCCACCCCCGGGCGCACCACCATGTGCCCGGTGGAACTCAGCTACGACCCGGACGAGCCGCCCTCGCTGCGCCTGCTGCCCATCGAGACACGCCTGGCGAGTGCACCGCTGGCGGAACTGCGCGAACAACCCAACGCCTGGGCCGATGTCACGCTGAACATCCGGCGGCCGGATGAGCTGGCGGAAGAGCTCACCCAGGTGATGGCCACCAAGCGGGTCACGATGGAGGATGCGCGCGCACTCGGGTTCTGGGACGAGAGCCGGCCCGAGGACAACCCTCCCGTGGGTGCGGACGGACTGGTCGAAGTCCCGTCCTGGCGTCACGCCATCATCAACTACCCCCACCCGCTGCTCAAGCGCGGCCTGGTGATCCTGGACACACCCGGCCTCAATGCCATCGGTGCCGAACCCGAGCTGACCGTGAGCCTGCTGCCGTCGGCGCATGCCACGGTCTTCATCCTGGCCGCCGACACCGGCGTCACCAAGTCCGACCTCACGATCTGGCGCGACCATCTCAGCGGCCAGCCCCTGGCGCGCTACGTGGCGCTGAACAAGATCGATGCCCTGACCGATCCTCTGAGTTCTCCGGCCGAGGTGGAAACCCACATCAGCCGCCAGCGCGCTCAGACGGCCCAGACGCTGGGCATCCCCGAGGACCGTGTCTTCCCGATCTCGGCCAAGCTCGCGCTGGCCGGCCGTGTGACGGGCGACGCCGACGACCTGCGCGCCAGCCGCCTGCTCGACCTGGAGGACGCCCTCGGCCAGCAACTGCTGCCGCACCGCAAGGAGGTGCTGGCCGGCATGGTGGTCGATGCAACAAGGCAGCTCGAGGCCCAGATCAGCCGCCGCCTGGGCGACCGCCGCCGCCAGTTCGCCGAGCAACTGCTCGAGTTGCGTGGCCTGCGCGGCAAGAATGCCGGCATGGTCGAGGTGATGCTCAAGCGCGTCGAGGCCGAGAGCGCGGAGTTCGAGCAGTGCATCGCCCACGTGCAGGCCATGCGCTCGGTGCACACCCGCATGCTCAAGGACGCGCTGGTGGGCATCTCCAGCGACGTGGTGCGCCGCCACACCGAGGTGCTGCAGGAGCGGCTGCGCTCGGCCATCCTGAACTTTGGCGCGCGCAAGGCCTTCACCGAGATGGCCGAGGTGCTGCGCCGCAAGCTGGACGAGGCCCAGACCAAGGGCAACGAAATCCACACGATGCTGGGTGCATCCTTCCAGAAGCTCAATGCCGAGTTCGGATTCGGCCTGGCCGCACCGGCAGCACCCGACCTGTCGCGCTTCATGCGCGACCTCGAACTCATCGAGCGCAACTACACCCAGTACCTCGGTCTGTCGCACGCCCTGCGGCTGTCGAACGACCGCTTCATGTCGCAGTTCAGGCGCATGCTGGTGTCCAAGCTGCGCGTGGTCTTCGAGGGGGCCAGCGGAGAACTGGAACTGTGGAACAAGACGGCTTCCGCACAGATCGACACCCAGTTGCGTGACCGGCGCCGTAATTTCAAGCGCCGCCGCGAGACCTTGGAGCGGGTGAAGAGCGCGGCGACCGACCTGGAGTCCCGGGTCTCGGAGATGGAATCGCAGGACGCCCGCATGCGCGAACTGCAGGAACGACTGCATCGCCTCGTGGGCCACGTGCAGCAGCGAGCCGGCAACCCCCTGCCCTCGCCGGAGATCGAGCCGCTGAGCCTGGACCTGGACCTGAGCACCCGCCCGGCCCCGCTGCAGGCCTGATCTTCGGGAAGCCGCGACAATCGCGGCATGTCCCATCCTTCGCCCTCGACTGCGTCCGTGCAGGTGCATTTCGCACCGGCCGTGATCGCCTGGCAGCGCCGCCACGGACGCCACAGCCTGCCCTGGCAGCGCAGCCGCGAGCCTTACCACGTGTGGCTCTCCGAGATCATGCTGCAGCAGACCCAGGTGAGCACCGTGCTGGCCTACTACGAGCGCTTCCTGCAGCGCTTCCCGGAGGTACACGCACTTGCCAGGGCAAGCAGCGACGAGGTGATGGCGGCCTGGAGCGGCCTGGGTTACTACAGCCGTGCGCGCAACCTGCACCGCTGCGCCCAGGTGGTGGTGGCCGAGCACGGCGGGCAGTTCCCTCGCACAGCCCAGGCCCTGGCCGAGTTGCCGGGGATCGGACGCTCCACGGCAGCAGCGATCGCGGCCTTCTGTTTCGGCGAACGCGCGGCCATCCTTGATGGCAACGTCAAGCGGGTGCTCACGCGCGTGCTGGGCTTCGGCGAGGACCTGGCCCAGGCCCGCCACGAGCGCGCCCTGTGGGACGAGGCCACGACCCTGCTGCCGCACGAGGACATGGGGCCCTACACCCAGGGCCTGATGGACCTGGGCGCCACGGTGTGCCTGGCGCGCTCGCCGCAGTGCCTGCTGTGCCCGGTGCAGGCGCTGTGCACCGCGCGCGCCGAGGGCCGCCCCGAGGCCTACCCCGTCAAGACCCGCAAGCTCAAGCGCAGCCGGCGCGAGCACTGGTGGCTGTGGCTGGAACACGAAGGCCGCGTGTGGCTGCAGCCGCGCCCCGCGCGTGGCGTGTGGGCCGGCCTGCACAGCCTGCCGGAGTACGACAGCGAGGCCGCCCTGAGCGCCGAGTGGCCTGGCACGCTCGTGCCCTGGCCGAGCATCTCGCATGCGCTCACGCACTTCGACTGGCTGCTGCACCCGCGCCAGCGGGTGTTCAGTGGCCCGGCCCCGCAGCCCGCCAGCCCGGGCCAGTGGGTGGCTTACGACGACCTGGCCGACTGGGGCCTGCCCGCGCCACTGCGCAAGCTGCTCCTGTCGCGTGTCGCGCCCTAGCCTTCGCCGATGATGCCCTTGCTGCGCAGGAACTGATCGACCAGCTTCAGGCGCACCTGTGGGTCTTCCAGCTCCATCAGCTTCTGGCGGGCGGCCAGCGGGATGGGCAGGATCTCGCACCAGCGGTTGGCAATCCACCCCGCTTCCTCGAAGCGGAAGGGCTCCAGGAAGGGCAAGGGGCCGCGCTGGCGCAGCATCTGGATGGCGTTGGCCAGGGCCTGGGCGCTGTCCACGAAGTCTTCGCTGGGCAGCACGGCCTCGTCGGGGTCGATCCAGTCCACCTGCGCCAGCCACAGGCCATCGTCGCGCTGGCGGGTGGAGGCAATGCGAAAGCGCTGCGTGCCGCGGCAGCGCAACTGCAGGATGCCGGCCTGTTCGCTGTCGACCTCGATCAGCTCGGCCAGGCAACCCACGGTCTCGAAGGCAACGGCTTCGCCTTCACGCCTCACCTCCTGCCCCTGGCGCAGGGCGACCACGCCAAAGGGGCGCTGGGTGCGCAGGCATTCGCTGACGAGGTCGAGATAGCGTGCCTCGAACACCTTCAGGCTCAGCAGGCCCCCGGGGAACAGCACGGATTGAAGGGGAAACAGCGGCAGGGCCGAAGACTCAGGCAGATCGGTCATGAAGTGGCGTCACGCGCATCGAGTTCGCGGTGGCGGATCAGGGTGGAGCCCCGCGCTCGGAAGCGCTGGGCCAGTTGTTCGACAAGATAGACGGAGCGGTGCTGGCCGCCGGTGCAACCGACCGCCACGGTGAGGTAGGCGCGCTGGTCCTGCTCGAAGGCCGGCAGCCATCGGCGCAGGAAGGCCTCGATCTGGGCCAGCATCTCGTCCACCTCGGGCTGCTGCCGCAGGTAGGCGATCACCGGCGCGTCGCGCCCGGTGTGCGGCCGCAGCTCGCGGTCGTAGTAGGGGTTGGGCAGCATGCGCACGTCGAAGACGTAGTCGGCATCGAGCGGCACACCATGCTTGAAGGCGAAGGACTCGAACACCAGGGTGAGCGCGGCGGCGGGCGCCTGCACGATCTGGCGTGTCCATTGGCGCAGCTGGGCCGGGCGAAGCTCGCTGGTGTCGATGATGGTGGAGGTCTCGCGCAACTCGCCCAGCAGTTCGCGCTCCAGCTCGATGGCCTCGATCAGCGCACGCTGGGCGGTCGGGTCGGCCGCCTGCGGGTCGGACAGCGGATGGCGACGGCGCGTCTCCGAGAAACGCCGCACCAGCGTGTCGGTGGAAGCGTCCAGGAAGATGGGGCGCACCGTGACCCCCTGGTCGCGCAGGCGCGCCAGCGCCGGCTTGAGCAGGGGCAGCGACTGCGCGGCGCGCACGTCGGCGGCGATGGCCACTCGCGGCGTGAACTTCTCGTGCTCGAGCTGCACACAGGGCTCCAGCAGCTCGGCCGGCAGGTTGTCGACGCAGAAGTAGCCGGCGTCTTCCAGCGCGTGCAGCGCCACCGACTTGCCCGAGCCCGAGATGCCGGTGATGAGCACCAGCTCGCGCAGTGTCGAAGCGGTGTCGCTCATCCGCGCCTCCGCGTGCGCGGCGACTCGCCCGCGGGCACCGGGGCGGCGGCGGTGGCGAGCATCTCCTGCGCGTGCGCAAAGCTGGTGCCCGAGAGCTGCTGTCCGCCCAGCATGCGGGCCACCTCGGCCACGCGCGCCTCGCCGGCCACGGCTTGCAGCCGGCTGCTGGTCTGGCCCGCTTCGGTGAGCTTGCTCACCACCCAGTGGTGGTCGGCACAGGCCGCCACCTGCGGCAGGTGGGTCACGGCCAGCACCTGCCGATCGCGCCCGAGCTGCTTCATCATCCGGCCCACGGTGTCGGCCACGGCACCGCCCACGCCCGAGTCGATCTCGTCGAAGATCAGCGTGCCGGCCTCGCCGAGCTGGCTGGTGGTCACGGCAATCGCCAGCGCGATGCGCGAGAGTTCACCGCCCGAGGCCACCTTGGCGAGCGGGCGCGGTGTGCTGCCGGCATGGCCGGCCACGAGGAATTCCACCGATTCCAGGCCGTGGGCCTGGGGTGCGTCATGGGGGACCAGCGCCACCTCGAAGCGCCCGCCGGCCATGCCCAGCTGCTGCATGGCCTGCGTCACGGCCTGGGCCAGGCGCGGTGCAGCGTCCTTGCGGGCCTTCGTCAGCTCGCGCGCGGCCTGGTCGTAGGCCTTGCGGGCCTGGGCCGCGGCGCGTTCCAGGCCGTCGAGGTCGGCAGCCGCATCGAGCCGCGCCAGCTCGTCCTTCCACTGCGCCCACAGCGCGGGCAACTCTTCCGGCGGGCGACGGTAGCGGCGCGCGAGGCTCATCCAGCTCGACAGCCGCTCGTCGAGTTCCTGCAAGCGCTCCGGGTCCAGCTCGCCATGGCGCAGGTAGGCGTTGAGGCTGTGGGCGGCATCTTCGAGCTGGGCCTGCGCGCTGCGCAGCACCTCGATCACGTTGGTGAGCGTGCTGTCGTAGTCGGCCACGGCCTCCAGGCCGTCGACCGCGCGTGCGGTGAGTGCATCGGCGCTGCCGTCCGATTCGGACACGGCCTGCAAGGCGCCCTGCACTGCGTCGATGAGGGCCTGGGCATGGCTCAGGCGACGGTGCTCGGCATCGAGCTCGGCCCATTCGTCGGGACCGGGCGACAGCTTGTCCACCTCGCCGATCTGCCAGGCCAGTCGCTCGCGCTCGCGCAACAGGGCGTCCTGGCTGGTGCGGGCCTCGTCCAGCGCCTGGGCCGCCGCACGCCAGGCCGTCCAGGCCCGGGCCAGCGGCGCCAGGTCGGCGCCGGCATAGGCATCGAGCAGGCCGCGCACCGACTCGGGCCGGGTGAGACTCTGCCAGGCATGCTGGCCGTGGATGTCGACCAGGTGCTCACTCACGGCCTTGAGCTGCGCCACGGTGGCCGCGCTGCCGTTGATCCAGGCGCGGCTCTTGCCCTGGGCATCGATGGTCCGCCGCAGCAGCAGTTCGGGGCCGGTGTCGAAACCCGCCTCCTCCAGCCAGGCGGCCAGCGCGTCGGGCCGGTCAAATTCAGCGGTGATCTCGGTGCGTGTGGCGCCTTCGCGCACCACGCCGGCGTCGCCGCGCGAGCCCAGCGCGAGCTGCAGGGCGTCGATGAGGATGGACTTGCCCGCGCCGGTTTCGCCGGTGAGCACGGAGAACCCGCCCGAGAGCTCGACGTCGAGCTCGGTGACGATGACGAAATCACGCAGCGCAATGCGGCGCAGCATCGGTCAGCCTCCCAGACCTTCGTTCCAGTGCAGTTTCTTGCGCAGCGTGGCGTAGTAGCTCCAGCCGCGCGGATGGAGAAAGCGTACCCGGTGCGCCGAGCGGCGCACGCGCACCACGTCGCCGTGTATCAGGCTGGCCAGGCTTTGCATGTCGAAATTCACACTCGTGTCGCGTCCGCCCACGATCTCCACCGCCACCTCGCTGTCGTCGGGCAGCACGATGGGCCGGTTGGACAGGGTGTGTGGCGCGATGGGCACCAGCACCCAGCCCGCGATGTCCGGGTGCAGGATGGGCCCGCCAGCCGACAGCGCATAGGCCGTCGAGCCCGTGGGCGAGGCCACGATCAGGCCGTCGCAGCGGATGTTGGCCATGAAGTCGCCGGCCACCTCGATGCGCAGCTCCACCATGCCGGCCGTGGGGCCGCGGTTGACCACCACGTCGTTGAGGGCGAAGGCCTCGAAGATCACCCGGCCGTCGCGCATCACCTGGCCTTCGAGCATGCTGCGGCGCTCTTCCTCGAAGTCGCCGGCCATCACCGGGCCCAGCACCTCGCGCACCTCACCCACCGGGATGTCGGTGATGAAGCCCAGGCGCCCCTGGTTGATGCCCACCAGCGGCACGCCGTGGCGCGCCACCTCTCGGGCGATGTGCAGCATGGTGCCATCGCCCCCCACCACCACCGCCAGGTCGCACTGCCGGCCCACGCCGTCCACGTCGAGCATGGGGTGGCCGCTCAGGCCCGTGTTCATCGCCGTGTCATGTTCGACCGAGACCTCCGCCCCCTGGCGGCAGATGAACTGGGCAATGTCTTCCAGCACCCCGCGCATGCCCTGGGCCTGGTACTTGCCGATCAGCGCCACGTGACGGAAGCGGGATTTCATGGGCGGGATTACACCACAGCGCCCCTGGCGCCCGTGGCGGCGAAAACCGCGCCAATCCGGGGAAAACGCCCACCTTCGCACCGTGATGAGGGCCAGGGTCGCCCTACAATCGGTTTCATGCTGGACGACCGTGCCAAGACCCTGCTCAAAGCCCTGGTGGAACGCTATATCGCGGACGGCCAGCCGGTGGGCTCGCGCACCCTGTCCAAGGCCTCCGGCCTGGAGCTTTCGCCGGCCACCATCCGCAACGTGATGGCCGACCTGGAGGAACTGGGCCTGATCGCCAGCCCCCACACGTCCGCCGGGCGCGTGCCCACGGCACGTGGCTACCGACTGTTCGTGGACACCATGCTCACCGCCCGGCCGCTGGATCTGAGCCATCCGCCGCCGGACGTGGCCAATGTGCGCGAGCAGCTCCAGCCCGACCAGCCCCAGCGCGTGATCGCCAACGCCGCCCACCTGCTGTCCAACCTCTCGCAGTTCGTGGGCGTGATCACCGCGCCGCGCAAGGCCTCGGTCTTCCACCACATCGAATTCCTGCGCCTGTCCGACCGGCGCGTGCTGGTCATCCTCGTGTCGCCCGACGGCGACGTGCAGAACCGCGTGCTCTTCACTGAGCACAACTACACCCAGTCCCAGCTCATCGAGGCCACCAACTACATCAACACCCACTTCGCAGGCCTGAGTATCGAAGAGGTGCGCAACCGCCTGAAGCGCGAGGTGGACGATCTGCGCGGCGAGATCGCCAGCCTGATGCAGGCTGCCGTGCAGGCCGGCACCGAAGCCATGGCCAGCAGCCAGGAGCAGGTGGTGATCTCGGGCGAGCGCAACCTGCTCACCGTGCAGGACTTCTCCAGCGACCTCGACTCGCTGCGCAAGCTCTTCGACCTGTTCGAGCAGAAGACCCAGCTCATGCGCCTGCTCGATGTCTCCAGCCGCGCCGAGGGCGTGCGCATCTACATCGGCGGCGAAAGCCAGGTCGTGCCCTTCGAGGAGCTTTCGGTGGTGTCGGCCCCCTATGAGGTGGACGGCCAGGTGGTGGGCACGCTGGGCGTGATCGGCCCCACCCGCATGGCCTACGACCGCATGATCCAGATCGTGGACATCACCTCCCGCCTGGTGTCCAACGCCCTGAGCCAGAAGTAGCACCGCCTACAATCGGGGCCCTCAGGTTTCACCCCGGGCCGTTAGCTCAGTTGGTTAGAGCAGAGGACTCATAATCCTTTGGTCGCTGGTTCGAGCCCAGCACGGCCTACCACTCCTGCATCACCGCCACGCGATGCGCTGCCTTGAGCGCATCGCCTGCCCCTCCGCCTCCGCGCAGACCGATCCCAGTTCACCGCGCGTCAGCCCGAGATCGCGCAGGGCAAAGTCGTCCAGCTGGGCCAAGGCTTCGCGATCGCGCGCTCGCTGACGTGCCTGCCTGAGCCATCGTTGCGGTCGTGCGGCCTGGCGGGCCATGCCGCGCAGCCAGCCCTGTTCCACCGGTGTGCGCAGGTGCGCTGCCCGGGCGGATGAGATGTGAATTGCCATGATCTGCCTCCCTGAACCTGTCTTCGGCAAGCCTCAATGCGGCTCGCTCAGCAGGCGCTGCGCTGCGAGGGCTCCGATTTGCTCGCCCATTGCCATCCCCACCTCGACCGCCGTGCGGAAGTGAATGCCTGCCAGCACGCGCGATTCGGCCACCTCCCGCACGAACTGGTCGATGCTCTGCCACCGGCGGGTGGCGCCACCGGCCGTCGGGCTGCTCGTGCTCAGCTCGGGCCCCGGTGAACTCCCCAGGTCCGCCTTGATCACGGTGCCCACGGCGGCGGCCAGGATGGCGTGGCCGCTGGGGTACTCCGGATGCATCGGGGCTTCGATCAGCGGCGCCCAGGTGGCATCGCGCATGGTGTCGTCCCGACCGTCGGTGTCACCGTTGCGGATGGCCGTGACTGGCCGCCAGAAGGCGTGGTGATACTTGGCGTCGAACACGGCCACCATGGCGTCATCCATGGCCTGCGCCGCTGCGGCGTACAGGCGGGCGTTGCGTCCCACGTCGCGCCCGGGCATCTGAGCCACCGAGCGCACCACGCCGAAGTAGATGGGCGGCAGCGAGTATTCCCAGAAGCGGGCGATCTCGGTCTGCTCGGCACTGCGCGCCGTGCTGGCCTTCGCACCCAGGGACTTCACTTCGTTGTAGTCACGTTCCCAGGCCTTGCTGTCCAGTGACGGCGGTGGTGCGGGTCGGAACTGGTCGGCGCGCGCCATCAGCCAGGGCTTGCGCTGCGTCCACCCGTACGCCGCCGGCGTCACGGTGGGGACGTAGGCCCCCGCGGTGGTGTGGGGGCGGTAGTTGTCGACGGCCCCGGGAAGGTCGTTGGCGCGGGCGCTGAACACCATGGCCGCCGCACGTTCCGCTGCAGCGATGCCGCCACGACGGTGTGCCCCATCGGGCAGTGCGGCCAGGGCGGCTTCGTAGGCGGCATCGATCGCCGCCTTTTGCGCAGGTACCTGTTTCAGGAGCACTGTACGGTGAGCCGCGGCGATGGCGGCTTCGACCGCGACGCTCGAAACGGTGCGTGCTCCATGCGGGCGTTGGCGATCCAGCGCCTCGATGGCCGCCAGGGTGGCCGTCTGCACCAGGGCCATGGTGCGAACGGCCACAGGGGTGCCCACGCGGGCATCGGACAGGATCTGCCCGGCGCGGACGTTCCAATCGACAAGCGCATCGGCACGGGCGGCCGACATGGCGAACGCAACCAGGGCGACGGCGGTGATGCGAAGAAGGGACAGGCGTTGCATGATGAAATCCTTTCGGTCGGTGGGTGGTGGCGTGCTCAGCGCTTGGTGACGACCACTTCGAGGTACTCGGCCGGCACAACCAGCGAAGACGGCCCGGCCGTGTTCATGTCCTGCAGCAAGGCGGTGATGTCGCGCTCCAGCGCTCGTTGCCCCGCGGCATCGAGCGCAGCGAAGGCCTTGTGCGTCGGCCCGTAGAAGTCGCGGAACACCTGCACCCAGTGCGCCGGCGAGCGGTAGCGGAAGTTGAACTGGCGCCGGGTGCACTGCATCTGGTCGGCCTGTGCGCCCAGCATCTCGACCACGTGGGATTCGGTGCCCCACAGCGCCGGTGACGCCAGGCCTGCCGGCGGCGGCACGTGGGCGCCGATGACCTTGAACAGGCGGCCGATGAATCCTTCTGGCGTCCAGTTCGCCATGCCGAGGCGTCCGCCTTGGCGCAGCACCCGCAGCATCTCGCGGGCCACCTGGCGGTGATCGGGCGCGAACATGGCGCCGAAGGTGGACAACACCACGTCGAAGCGGGCATCGTCGAAAGGCAGCGCTTCGGCATCGGCCACCTGGAAGTTCACGTGCAGCCCCTCAGCCTGTGCGCGGGCACGCCCCTTGTCGAGCAGGGCGGGCACGTAGTCGGTCGAGGTGACGTCGGCAAAGCGGCGGGCTGCTGCCAGCGTGGCGTTGCCGTTGCCGGCGGCCACATCGAGGACACGCTCGCCGGCGCGCACGTCGGCGGCTTCGGCCAGCATTTCTCCAACGATCTGCAAGGTGGTGCCGACCACGGCGAAGTCTCCGCTGGCCCAGGTGGCCTGCTGGCGCTGCTTGATGGCGACGAAGTCCGGCTGGGCCGCGTGACGGGAAAGGACGGTGTTCATGGATGTCTCCTGATGAAGGGGTCGCCATGCCCTGTGGCCCGAGAACCCCGATGCCTATTGGCCTTGGCGTGAGTGCATTGTTTTGAAACCGAGGGATTGACGCTTCCCCCGCTGTCGTGCAGATTTGTTCCAGCGTCCGGCGAATGCAGGCGAACTTGATCGATCGTCCTGCGCGCTTATCCAAGGCTCCGGAACCACATCTCCATGGGCCAAGATCCTCTGTCCGATGTCCTGAGCAGCGTGCGCTTGCGTGGTGCCGTCTTCTACAGCGTCACCTGTGGGCAGGAGTGGGCCGTGCATTCCGAATCCGGCGCGGAGCTTGCATCCGTGCTGATGCCCGGCGTCGAGCACCTGCTCGCGTATCACATGTTCATCCGGGGGGGCGGCTGGGTCGCCGTGGACGGCCTGCCGCCCGTGCGGCTCACGGCGGGCGACATCGTGATGCTTCCCCGCGGGGATGCGCATGTCCTGTCGAGTGCCCCCCACGTGCAACCGCAGCCCGACCGCGGGGAGTGGATGGAGTGGACCACCTCGATCCGCAAGCCGATCTCCCTGTCGATCGAACCGGACGGCCTGCGCCTGGGTGATCCACACAGCGAACTGCAGGCCGGCACGGTGTTCGTGTGCGGCTTCGTGGGCTGCGATCTGCGCCCCTTCAACCCATTGATCGCCGCCCTGCCCCGCCTGATGCACCTGAACGCCGACGTGGTGGGCCGCTGGGTGGGCCCCATCCTGTGGGATGCTGTGCAGGAATGCCGGGTGCAACGCCCGGGCAGCGCCGCGGTGCTGGGGCGCGTCAGTGAGATGGTCTTCGTGGATGCCGCGCGGCGCTATCTCGACACCCTGCCCGACGACGCCTCCGGCTGGCTGGCGGCGCTGCG
>Ga0114986_1000322_pt1 | contig 13630 bp, 12 predicted proteins | sample Shrwel1BS1Day17_FD_96988 | JGI IMG/M metagenome (GOLD analysis project Ga0114986, IMG submission 96988) | Subsurface microbial communities from deep shales in Ohio, USA - Utica-3 well 1 S-1-Day17 | ecosystem: Environmental > Aquatic > Deep subsurface > Shale gas/oil reservoir > Produced... | reverse complement strand
TGCCGGTGCCGATCGCGGTGTCCACGGCGACCGCCGAGGAAGCTGTCGACTGCGCCTTGGCCAGCTGCTGCACTTCGACGTCGAAAGAGGTCGGGGAGGCCGAGGACGTCACACTGCCCTTGACCGCCGTCTCGTTGGAGGAGCTCAGGGTCTTGCCTGTCCAGGAGCTGGCCTGCGCCAGTGTCTTGGCCGAGGTCGACAGCGCGGCAACCTGGGATTTGATCTGCGCGACGGTCGAGATCCGGGTCTGGATGGTGGCGGCCTGCGTCTGCAGCGTGGTCAGCGGCTGCTTTTCCAGCGCCGTCAATTTGCTGATGATGCCCTCGACGTCCAGGCCGCTGCCTACGCCAATTGATGAAATCCCCATAGATTCCTCCTATTGCAGCGCGATCAGATCCCCCGCGCCGCCTTCCCAGAATGACCAAGGGCGGCGACAGTCGAAACCGTCGCCGCCTTGGAAAACCATCCCAGTCTAGCCAGATTGGGACGGTTCAATCGCGAGAAAAGCTTAGCGCAACAGGGCCAATACACCTTGCGGCAGCTGGTTGGCCTGCGCCACCATCGCCGTACCTGCCTGCTGCAGGATCTGGGTACGCGACAGGTTGGCAGTCTCTTTCGCGAAGTCGGCATCCATGATGCGGCCGCGCGAGGCAGAGATGTTTTCCACCATGATGCCGATGTTGCCCACGGCGCTCTCGAAGCGGCTCTGGACGGCGCCCAGCTTGGCGCGAGCACTGTTGACCTGGTCGATGGCCGAGTCCAGCTTCTTCAGGGCGATCCAAGAGTTGGATTGCGTGGTCACCGACAGCGTATCGATGCCGGTGCTGGTGGAAGCAGACAGCGTCGTGGCCGAAACGCCGGTCGTGGTAGCCGTGAAGCCAGTCAAAGCGACCGTGGCGCCCACACCCGAAGTGTTCAGGGTCGATGAGTACAGGTCAACCGAGTAGGTACCGTTGTCTGCCTTGGTCAGGTAGGCGGTCACGCCGGTGTCGGCGGTCTTGCGGTTGATGGCCTCGACCACCTGACCCAGACGCTCGTCGCCGGTGCTGGCGGCGTCGATGGCACCCAGATCGTAGGTCGAGCCGCCCGAGATCGAAATGCTCAGGTTACCGGAAGCAATGGCCGTCAGGGTCGTGATCGACGAGGCGCTGATACCGGCATTGGCGGTGTTGAAGGAGAAATCGATGTCCGCCAGACCGGTCGCGGTGCTGTTGGTCAGCGCGCCGACGGTGATGTTGTCGCCGGAGTTGGCACCCACCTGGAACACAGCACCAGCGAAGGAACCGTTCAGGATCTTCTGGTTGTTGAAAGTGGTGGTCTTGCCCACGCGGTCGATTTCATCGGCCAGCTGCTTCACCTCAGCCTGCAGAGCGGTACGGTCCGCCGCGCTGTTGGTCGAGTTGGCCGACTGCACGGCCAGTTCACGCATACGCTGCAGCATGTCACCCACTTTACCCAGGGCGCCTTCAGCGGTCTGGGCCAGCGAGATGCCGTCGTTGGCGTTGCGGGCTGCAACGGAGAAACCGCGGGTCTGCACGCTCATGCGCTCGGCGATCGCCAGGCCGGCGGCGTCGTCCTTGGCGCTGTTGACGCGCAGGCCGGACGACAGGCGTTGCATGGACGTCGCCAGGGAGCCGGCCGACGCCGTCAGATTGCGCTGGGCATTCAGCGACGGGATGTTCGTATTGATACTGGTCATTTCATTACTCCTTGAAGGAAGGTATCGGTTGACGAACCCGTTGGGCAGGCCCGTTGGAAGAGTTTTCGGGTGCTTTTCAGGAAACTTTAGGGTTGTCGCCCCGCAAAAACCCTGATTTCCGCCCCGGCCTACCTGATTACCCCCCCCTTTATCGGCCGATATGCCGGTTTTTTTACCCTTTTATTGCGGCAACACCACCTTGCATCCGTCCTGACAATTCCTCAACCGCCAAAACCGTCAGCGTGTCTTGCTGACACCTAAAACGGCTTGAGCCAATTTCTACGTAAAGGAGCTTCGAAATGGCTGCTACGATCAACACCAATGTTCCGTCGCTGAATGCCCAGCGCAATCTGACGGCGTCGGCCAGCTCCCTGGCGACGACCATGCAACGCCTGTCGTCCGGTATGCGCGTCAACAGCGCCAAGGACGACGCCGCCGGCCTGGCGATCGCCGAGCGTATGAATACCCAGGTGCGCGGCCTGACGGTGGCGGCCCGCAACGCCAACGACGGCATCTCGCTGGCCCAGACCGCTGAAGGCGCCCTGGGCAAGCTGGGCGACATGCTGCAGCGCATGCGCGAACTGGCCGTGCAAGCTGGCAACTCGACCAACAGCGCGGCGGACCGCACCGCCTTGCAGGCGGAAGTGTCTCAGCTGCGCGATGAAATCGACCGCGTCGCCAAGCAGACCACCTTCAACAACCAGAAGATCCTGGACGGTTCCTTCGCCGGTGCCGTGTTCCAGATCGGCGCCAACTCCGGCGACACGGTGTCGGTCGGTGCCCTGACCAACGCCACGGCGCAAGGCCTGTCCAAGATCGACTATGCCTTCAACGCCAGCACCAACACCGGTATTGCCTCGTCGGCCATCACCACCCTGGCGGCCATCGCCACCGGCACGCTGGCCATCTCGGTCTCCGGCAGCACGCCGATCGACCTGGGCGAGATTGCCGTGGCCACCACCGGCGACGAGCGACTGGGCCAGGTGGTCGAGGCCATCAACCGCAAGACCCCCGACAGCGGAGTAACTGCTTACTTGACTAAGGCGCAGGACGGTACGTACTCGATCGAGCTGTACTCCTCCAGCCTGACGACCAACGGTACCGCTGCCCCGGTCAGCCTGACCGGCTTCACCACTGGCACCACCGGCATTGCCGCCACGACGCTGGGTGCGACCTCGGCCACCGGGGTGGATACCCTGTCCGTCAGCACGCAGGGCAGCGCCTGGCTGGCCCTGAAGAAGGTGGACTCGGCCATCGACCAGATCAACACCTCGCGCGCCATGCTGGGTGCCATGCAGAGCCGCTTCGAGAGCGCGATCTCGAACATCGACAACCAGGTGGAAAACCTGGCCGCTTCACGCGGACGCATTGTGGACGCCGACTACGCCAAGGAAACGGCCAACCTGTCGCGCACCCAGATCCTGCAGCAGGCTGGCATGGCCATGGTGGCCCAGGCCAACCAGCTGCCGCAGAGCGTGCTGTCGCTGCTGAAGGGCTAAAGCCTTCCGGGCGCTCGGTCCCCAGGGACGCATTGGTGACGGGTCATCAATGCGTCCTTTGTTTTTCATGCCTCCGCCGGACGGCAGCCGGTCGGGCGGCATGGCCTTCCTCCACTATCATCCAAGCTCTACCTGACCGGAGAGATCATGTGTCCAGGCCCCCTACTCAGTTCTGACCAGGTCGAGGAATTCAAGCGCAACGGCGTCCTGATCCTGCGCAATTTCTATGACCTCGCGCGCGACATCGAGCCGATCCAGCGCGCCATCTACGACCTGATCGGCCTGCTGATCGCCAAATACAAGCTGCCGATCAGCCGCCCGGCTTTCGCGCCCGCCAGCTTCGATGCCGGCTACCAGCAGCTGATCGCGGCCAACCGTGCCTATGGCGCCGAGCTTTATGACGCGGTCAAGCAGATTCCGGCGTTCGTGCGGCTGGTGGCGCACCCGCTGCATGACCAGCTGTTCACGCAGCTGCGCCCCAGTTCCATGCCGGCTGTCGCGGCGGGCGGCTACGGCATCCGGATCGACAACCCGAACGAAGACCGTTTCCGCGCCAACTGGCACCAGGAATACCCGGCGCAGTTGCGCAGCCTTGATGGCCTGGTCTACTGGAGTCCACTGGTGCCGGTCACCGAAGACATGGGGCCGGTCGAGTTCTGCCCCGGCTCCCAGGTTGAAGGGCCTGTGCCGGTTCATACGCGCGACCCGAACCATCCGGAGAAGACTGGCGCCTATTCCCTGACGCTCAAGGGCGAGGCGGAGTTGTTGCGCAAGTACCCGCATGTCAGCCCGCTGACGGCCCCCGGCGACTTGGTGGTGATCGACTTCCTCGTGCTGCACGCCTCCGGCCACAACCGCAGCCAACGTTCGCGCTGGACCATGCAGCTGCGTTACTTCAACTTCCTGGAGCCGACCGGTCAGTCCCATGGCTGGCGCGGCTCCTATGCCGCCGGCGTTGACTTCCGCACCGTCCACCCGGAGCTGTGCGCCGACTGACCATGAGCCATCTGAACTGCAACCTGTGCGGCACGCCGCTGAGCGACAAGATCTACGACTCCGGTGACGCCCTGTCCCTGACCTCGCTATGCACCGTGCACGACGGCCGCACCGAGGTCTATGTCTGCGGCTGCTGCGCCCATGTGCAGAGCGCCGCCATGGACAACATCGACGCCTACTACGACGACAGCTACGACATCCTGGTCGACAGTGAGGAGGAGGACCAGATCTACGAAGTCGTGGCCGGCCGCAAGGTCTACCGCACCGAGCACCAGGTCAAGGTGCTGCGCGACAAGCTGGCACTCAAGCCGGGCATGAAGATCCTCGACTACGGCTGCGCCAAGAGTGCCACCATGCGCACGCTGGCCGGTCAGATCCCGGGGCTGGAAGTGCACCTGTTCGACGTCAGCGACCGCTATCGCCCGTTCTGGGACAAGTTCATTCCCACCGGGCGCGGCGCAACCTTCGAATTGCCCGCCGACTGGCAGGGCCGCTTCGATGCCGTGACCTCGTTCTTCTCGCTGGAGCACATGGCGCAGCCTCAGGATGCCTTGCGCAAGATTGCCTCCGTGCTCAAGGCCGGCGGCACCTTCTACGGCATCGTGCCCAATGTGCTGTCCAACACGGCCGACCTGATCGTGGTCGACCACGTGAATCACTTCACGCCGCCCTCGTTGGCTTACTTGCTGCGTGCCAACGGTTTTGAGGTGGTGGAGATCAGCGACAGTGCCCACCGTGGCGCGCTGGTGTTCGTGGCACGCAAATTGGCCCAACCCGCCGTCGCCCAGACCCCGGCACACGCAGAAGTGAACGCCATCGCTGACAAGGCACGCCAGATTGCCGATTTCTGGCAGCAGGCGGGCGCACGCGTGCAAGCCTTCGAGGAGACCCTGGCGGCCGACGCACCGGTGGCCCTCTATGGTGCCGGCTTCTATGGCGCTTTTATCGCTTCCTGGCTGCGCCAGCCCGAGCGTATCCGCTGCGTCATTGACCAGAACAGCTTCCTGCAAGGGCGCCAGTTGCACGGCGCGCCGGTCATCGCGCCCGCGGCGCTGCCGGCCGACATCCACACCTTGCTGGTCGGCCTGAACCCGGCCCACGCGCGGCAGGTGATTGGCGACATTGCCGCCTTCGCCGGCCGTTCGCTGAACTGCTTCTACCTGTGAGGCCCTGAGATGCTGACCGGCAAACACGTGGTTCTGCGGGCCTGGATTCCGGAAGATTTGCCCGCCCTGCAGGCGCTGCGCAACGACGTGCCACTGCAGCGCCAGCTGATGGCGCAGCCCAAGGGCAGCTCGCTGGAGCAGGTGCGCGCCTGGCTCACCACCCGCAGTCAGACAGCGGATGCGGTGTTCTTCGTCATTGCCGACCGGGCCAGCAACCAGGCGCTGGGCTATGTGCAGCTGCTCGACATGGACGTGTTCCACGGCAGCGGCCGGCTGGGCATCTGCGTCGGCCCGCAGGCCCAGGGCCGTGGCTGCGGTGGCGAGACGCTGAGCTTGCTGGCCGACTACGTGCGTGAGGTCTTTGGCCTGCGCAAGATCGTGCTGGAAGTGCTGGCCAGCAATGACGGCGCCATCCGGCTCTACCTGCGCCACGGTTACCGTGAGGTCGGGCGCTGGCAGCAGCATTTTCGCCAGGGCAACGACTACGTGGACGTCGTCATCATGGAAAAGCTGCTCACGCCATGAAGGTGGTCATCTCCCAGCCGATGTTCTTCCCCTGGGTGGGAATGTTCGAGCAGATCCGGCTGGCGGATGTCTACGTCCATTACGGCGACGTTCAGTTCTCCAAGGGCAGCTTCACCAACCGGGTGCAGATCAAGACCGCACAGGGCAGCAAGTGGCTCACCGTGCCGCTGCAGCAGCTGTCGCTGGGGCAGAGCATCGACGAGGTGCTGCTGGACACGCGCAGCAACTGGCGCCGCCAGCATCTGGACCAGCTCAAGCAGGCCTATGCCGCCGCCCCGTACCGCAAGGACATGCTGGCGCTGGTGGAAACGGTCTATGAGCAGCCACACACCACCATCGGTCAGCTCGCACGGGACTCGATGATGGCTGGCTGCCGCTACTACGGGCTGGATGCCGGCCGGCGCTTCGTGGAGGTGGGCGAGCTCGATATCGGTGGTGCCAGCAGCCAGCGCGTGTGCGACATCGTCAAGGCGCTGGGCGGCACGCGTTACATCACCGGCTTGGGCGCGCGCCACTACCTGGACCACCAGCTGTTCGAGGACGCCGGCATCCGCGTCGAGTACATGGACTACCGCAAGCTGCCCTATCCGCAGCTGCACGGCGAGTTCACCCCCTATGTTTCCCTGCTGGACCTGATTGCCAATACCGGTCCGCAGGGCATCGACTGCATCGTTTCAGGAACCCAGTATTGGAAGGACTTTTTGCACCATGAATGAAATCGAAAAATTCCAGGAAGAGGTTCGGGCCAATATCCGCGGCCTGATGGACGACCACGACGTGCAGGCGCTTTCGCGCATCTGGGTGCGCGAGATCGCACGCCACAAGTACGCCTACAACTTTTCGTGGATGGGCCGCCCCATCATCCAGTTCCCGCAGGACATGATCGCCATGCAGGAGATCATCTGGGCCTGCAAACCGGACTTGATCATCGAGACCGGCATCGCCCACGGCGGCTCCCTGATCTACTACGCCTCGCTGATGGAGATGATGCAGCTCGACGGCTACGTGCTGGGCATCGACATCGACATCCGTGCCCACAACCGCGCCGAGATCGACGCCCACCCGATGCGCAAGCGCATCCAGATGATCCAGGGCTCGTCCATCGCGACTGACACCGTGGCCGAAGTGGCCAAGCATGTACAAGGCAAGAAAAGCGTGATGGTGATCCTCGACTCCAACCACACGCACGAGCACGTGCTGCAGGAGCTGCAGCAGTACGCGCCTTTCGTCAGCAAGGGCAACTACCTGGTGGTGTTCGACACCCTGGTGGAGGACATGCCGGACGATCTGGTGCACGACCGCCCCTGGGGCAAGGGCAACAACCCCAAGACCGCCGTGCGCGAGTTCCTGAAGTCGAATGACCAGTTCGAGATCGACAAGGCGGTTGAAGCCAAGATCTTGATTACCGTTGCGCCGGACGGCTTCCTCAAGCGCGTACGCTGAGCCAACCCCTCGCCTGTTGCCACGGCGGCAACAGGCGCCTTACATCAGCCCCGGGCCAGTCGCCGCACCACAGCGGCCACGCGCCCGATCTCCTCGGCCGTCATGTCGTGGTAGCTCGGCAGGTTGATGGCCCGGCCGGGGATGGCCCAGGCATGCCTGTTGGCCGGGCAGTCCTCGAACATCGGCAGGCTGGACAGCGGGTGGAAGAACACCCGCGCGTCCACGTTTTCGTCCGCAAAAGCCTGTTGCAGCGCTTCGCGCGTGACGCCGGTGGCTTCGTCAAACACCACGGTGGGCATCCAGGCGCCGATCACGGTGCCCGCCGGCTCCGGGTTCAACTGCACGCCGGGCAAGCCTTGCAGCAGCAGCCGGTAGGCCTGCATGATCTCGCGCTTGCGCGCAATCAGCGCCTCGATGCGCTCCACTTGGGCACAGCCGATCGCCGCCTGCAGGTTGGACATCTTGTACTTGTAGCCCACCACATCGGGCCAGAACTGCTTGGTCTGGCCCCGCGCGCGGCCGTGGTTGGACAGGGTCAGCACCCGCTCGTACAGTGCAGCGTCCTGCGTCACGAACATGCCGCCCTCGCCGGTGGTCAGGGTCTTGGTGCCGTGGAAGGAAAAGCTGCCGAAGGCCCCCATGCTGCCGGCGCGCCGGCCCTGGTATTGCGAGCCGATGGCCTCCGCGGCATCCTCGATCACCGCAATGCCGTGGCGCCGGCCGATGGCCAGCAGCGCGTCCATGTCGCACAGGTTGCCGTACAGGTGGACCGCCAGGATGGCCTTGGTGCGCGGCGTGATGGCGGCCTCGGCAGCCGCCGGATCGATGCACCAGCTGTCGGGCCGGATGTCGACGAAGACCGGCTTGGCGCCCAGGTGCACGATGGGCGCCGCTGAAGCGATCCAGTTGGTGTCGGCCAGGATCACCTCGTCGCCCGGGCCGATGCCCAGCGCCGCCATGCCCATGTGCAAGGCACCGGTGCAGCTGGAGGTGGCTATCGCATGTGCAGTCCCCAGGTGCGCCGCAAACCCCTGCTCGAAGCGGTTGATGTACTCGTAGCAGCGCTCGCCCCAGCCGTTCTGCGCGGCATCGGTGGCATAGGCCACCTCGCGCTCGGTGATGGAGGGCTTGGTGTAGAGGATGCGCGGTTTCATGACACTTGCAGCCGGGGCACGGCGGTGACGAACTGACCACCCCAGTCGCGGATGTAGGCCAGTTGGGTGGTGATCTCGTCGCGCAAGTTCCACGGCAGGATCAGCACGCGGTCGGGCCGGTCGGCCTTCAGATGCGCTTCGTTGACGATCGGGATGCGGCTGCCCGGCATGCAGTGATTCTGCTTGGCCGGGTTCAGGTCCACCACGTAAGGCAGCAGATCGGGCCGCACACCAGCGAAGTTCAGCAGGGTATTGCCCTTGGCCGCGGCACCATAGGCGCCGACCTTCAGCCCGTCACGCTGCGCTTGCAATAAAAACGATAGCAGTTCACGCTTGATGCGCAAGGCTTCAGCCTGGAAATTGGCATAGAAATCGATGCCGTCCATGCCGGCAGCGCGCTCCACCGCCAGCAGCTCGGCCACCGCCGGCGCCGGCGTACGTGGGCCGCCCTGGCGCTGGGCATGCACGCGCAGGCTGCCGCCATGGGTGGGCAACTGTTCGACGTCGATCACCTGCAGGCCGTTGGCGGCAAAGATGCGCTGCACGCTGCCCAGCGACAGGTAGGAGTAGTGCTCATGGTAGGCGGTGTCGAACTGGCACTCGCGCACCATGCGCAGCAGGTGCGGGAACTCGAAGGTGGCCACGCCCGCCGGCTTGAGCAGGACAGCGAAGCCGGCGACGAAGTCGTTGATGTCCGGCACATGGGCCAGCACGTTGTTGGCCGCCATCAGATCGGCCTGCCGGCCCTGCGCCGCCAGCTCGCGCGCCAACTCGACGCCGAAGAAACGTTCCACGATCTCGATGCCCTTGACCCGCGCCGCCGCCGCCGTGCTGGCCGTAGGCTCGATGCCGTAGCAGGGAATGCCGGCCTGCTGCACGTACTGCAGCAGGTAGCCGTCGTTGGCCGCCACTTCGGCCACACAGCTCTGCGCGCCCAGGCCGTAGCGTTGCTGCATGGCCTGCACATAAGCCTGCGCATGGCGCAGCCAGGAGGTGGAGAAGGAACTGAAATAGGCGTAGTCGGCGCTGAACAGTGCCTCGCGGCCGGCATGGTCTTCGGTCTGTACCAGCCAGCACTGCTCGCACACCAGCAGACGCAGGGGGTACCAGACCTCGGGCGCATTCAATGCGGCCGGTGTCAGGTAGGCGTTGGAGGGCGGGGCGCTACCCAGGTCGAGAAACGGTCGGCGCAACTCCGACCCGCAATGACGGCACTTCACAGCCGGACTCCTTCAAAGTCAGCAGTAATCGAGGGATGGCCCGCGTCACGTGGCGACAGGTTCTGCACCGGCAGCGGCCAGGCAATGCCCAGGCGCGCATCGAGCGGGTGCAGGCCGGCCTCGGCCTGCGGCGCATAGGCCGTGGAATGACAGTACAACAGCTCGCTGTCGGCCTCCAGCACCTGAAAGCCATGGGCATAGCCCTGCGGGATCAGCAGGGCGCGGCCGTTCTCGGCCGACAGTTCTTCGGCGTGCCACTGCAGATAGGTGGGCGAGTCGACCCGCAAGTCCACCGCCACATCCCAGACCCGGCCACGCAGGCAGCTGACCAGCTTGATCTCGGCATGCGGCGGCTTCTGGTAGTGCAGGCCGCGCACGGTGCCGGGCTGGCGGGTGCAGGTGTGGTTGATCTGGGCCACCGGACCATACCAGCCAGCGGCATGCAGTTCGTCAGCGCAGAACAGGCGCGACAGAAAACCGCGTTCATCCTGCAGCCGGTTGCGCTGCACCCGCTTGAGGCCGACCAGCGGCGTGTCAGCGATGCTGAAGCGGCTCATGACGCAGCCGCCTCGTAATCGCCCAGTTCGGCCAGGCACAGGGGCCGCGCATCGGCCCCCGCGCCGTGCTGGCGGTACCAGCGCATGGTGCGTGCCACTGAGGTGGCCAGGTCCCAGCGCGACTGCACCCCCAGCACCTGGCGTGCCTTCGCCACCTCCAGCGCCAGCCAGCCCGCCTCGTGCGGTCCTTCGCTGCCGTCGCCCCACAGCACCTCGCCACCACCCCAGACCTGACGCGCCTGCTCGACCACCGTACGCACCGTGGCGGCTTCGGCCGTAGCGGGGCCGAAGTTGTAGGCCCCGGCATCCTGCGGCTGGCGCCACAGATGCTCGGCCAGCCGCATATACGCCGCCAGGGGCTCCAGCACGTGCTGCCAGGGGCGGATGGCTTGCGGGCGGCGAATTTCCAGCACCCGGCCGGCCTGCCAAGCCCGCACGGCGTCGGGCAGCAAGCGGTCGGCCGACCAGTCGCCGCCGCCGATGACATTGCCGGCCCGGGCCGTGGCGACGGCCACCCCGCGCTCACGCAGGAAGGACGCCACGTAGCTGGCCGTCACCAGCTCGGTGGCGGCCTTGCTGGCGCTGTAGGGGTCATGGCCTCCCAGCGCATCGCCCTCGCGGTAGGGGTAGACCCACTCGCGGTTCTGGTACACCTTGTCGGTGGTGACCACCACCACCGAGCGCACGCCATCGACCTGGCGCAGGGCATCCAGCAGGTGGGCCGTGCCCATGACGTTGGTGGCAAAAGTGTCCAGCGGCGCGCGGTAACTCTCGCGCACCAGGGCCTGCGCGGCCAGATGCAAGACGATCTCCGGCTGCGCTTGCCGCACCCGCTCGGCCACCAGCGCCGCGTCGCGCAGATCCACTGTCTGACTGTCCAGCAGCTCACCGATGCGCGCAGCCTCGAACAGATTGGGCGTGGTGGCCGGCGTCAAGGCCAGCCCCGTGACCTGCGCGCCCAGGCGCTGCAGCCACAAGGCCAGCCAGGCGCCCTTGAAGCCGGTGTGACCGGTCAACAGCACGCGCTTGCCGCGCCAGAAGGCGGCGTCGGGCAAAGCGGAATGCGTCACGTCTGCCATCACCACACTTTCCAGGGCGCGCGCCCCGACTGCCACAACTCTTCCAGCATGTTCTTGTCGCGCAGCGTGTCCATGGGCTGCCAGAAGCCCTGGTGCTCGTAGGCCATGAGCTGGCCGTCGTTGGCCAGACTGGTCAGCGGCTCGCCTTCCCAGCTGGTCGGGTCCCCCTCGATGCGCGCGATGCAGCGCGGCGACAGCACGAAGAAACCACCGTTGATGAGGCCCCCATCGCCACGCGGTTTCTCGGTGAAACCTGCGACGCGGGCTCCGTCCATCTGCAGCGCACCATAGCGCCCAGGCGGTTGCACCGCGGTGACGGTGGCCAGCTTGCCATGCGCCTTGTGGAAACGGATGGCCTCGGCAATGTTGACGTCGGCGACGCCGTCACCGTAGGTGAAGCAGAACGCTTCTTCATTGGCCAGGTAGTCGGCCACCCGGCGCAGGCGCCCGCCGGTCATGGTGTTGTCGCCGGTATCGACCACGGTGACGCGCCAGGGCTCGGCATGCTTGCGGTGCACTTCCATCTGGTTGTTCGCCATGTCGAAGGTGACGTCCGACATGTGCAGGAAGTAGTTGGCGAAATACTCCTTGATGACGTAACCGCGGTAGCCGCAGCAGATCACGAAATCGTTCACGCCATGGGCGCTGTAGATCTTCATGATGTGCCACAGGATGGGCTTGCCGCCGATCTCGATCATCGGCTTGGGCTTGAGATGGGTTTCCTCGGAAATCCGGGTGCCCAGACCACCCGCCAGGATCACGGCCTTCATTGTTTGCTCATCTCCCATTGCTGGAACATCTGGCTGTACGCCTGCTCGATGCGACGGGCAAATGCCGTCTCGTTCATCATGGCGCTGGCCTGCATCTGCGGCCGCAACTGAGCGCGGATCCGGGCCAGCTGCCCCAGATCGGATGCCAGCGCCACCGCTTTCTCAATGTACTCCTCTTCGCTGGCTGCAATCCATTCCGGATGACCAACACCGTGCAGCACCGAGCTGCCGAGCCGACCCACACTGGGACGACCGGCCAGCGTGATGTAGGGCACGCCGAGGTAGAGACTCTCGAACAATGTCGTGCCCGAATTGTGCGGGAAACAGTCCAGTCCGATGTCCATGCCCCGCACCACGTCCCACGGCGGGCTGTGGAAACCCACCTCCAGCTGCTCACGCGTCACACCTTGCGCTTCGAATTGTTGCAGGAGTTTCTCGCGCACCCCCTCATCCTTGTAGGAACTGCTGTCGATCACCAGCCTGGAGCCGGGTACGCGCTTCAAAATCTCCGACCAGACCCGGATGGTGCGGTGGTTGATGCGGATGGCCCGTGTGAGCGTGCCGAAGGTCACGTGGCCGCGCTGCAGCGCCGGCAGCGCGCTCACCTCGCCCATGTCGCCACGGGGACGATAGGCGTAGGAGCCCTGTGGCACACGCCACGGTGTTTCGGCAAACAGGTGTTCGCTGCCCACCGGCGAACTGGGCTCGTCAGTCAGGAAGTAGTCGATGGCCTTCAGGCCGGTGGTGTAGCCGAACCCCATCCAGCTCACCGACACCGGCGCCGGCTTGCGCGCAAACACGCCCAGGCGGTTGCCAGCCGTATGGCCAGCAAGATCGACCAGAACATCGATGCCATCGGCGCGGACGCGCTCGGCCAAGGCCTCGTCGCTCATGCCGTTGGTCAATACCCAATGGTCGACATGTCCCTTGTAGCGTCGGCTCAGATGGTCCTCGCGCGGTAGGTCGGCGTAGGCATACACCTCGACCACCGCATGGTCATGGTTGGCCAGCAGGGGTTCGACGAAGAACTGGACGCTGTGGTTCTTGAAGTCCGGCGAGACATAGCCTACCTTCAGGCGGCGCCGGGTTGCCGGCGGATTGTCATGCGCCCGCCACGTCTTCCGCAAAGGCTGACCGTAGCGCCGGTCGTATTCCTCATACGCCTGGTAGATCGCCTCGGCACTCAGATCCGGGTCGTAATTGAGAACGAACAGGTAGTTGCCATAGGTGCCGAGCGCATCCGCGGCGTGCGCAATGGCCTGGCGGTAATAGTCCAGCGACTCCTCGATGCGCCCCTGCAATTGCAGGCTGCGCGCCAGCGTGCCCAGGAACACCGGGTTCTGCGGCGCCAGTGCCACCGCCTTGCGGGCATGCAGCTCCGCGTCGTCCTGGTGCGCCCGGTCCTGCAGGACCAGCGCCAGGTTGTTGAGGACCTCCAGCATGTCGGGTTTGAATTCGAGCGCCTTCTTGTACGCTGCGATCGCTTCGTCATGCCGGCCCATTTCGCTCATGGCCAAGGCGA
>Ga0114986_1000320_pt1 | contig 13632 bp, 12 predicted proteins | sample Shrwel1BS1Day17_FD_96988 | JGI IMG/M metagenome (GOLD analysis project Ga0114986, IMG submission 96988) | Subsurface microbial communities from deep shales in Ohio, USA - Utica-3 well 1 S-1-Day17 | ecosystem: Environmental > Aquatic > Deep subsurface > Shale gas/oil reservoir > Produced... | reverse complement strand
CGGCTTCGGAAATTTCCGAAGCCGTGTCGACAAGTGTTCCATCTAGATCGAAGCTCAGAAACTGGTAGGTCAACATGCCTATCTCGTCAGTCGGTGGTCCGGACACGCGAGACGGCCCCATTGTGAGTCGAGCATCTCTCGATGAGTTCGACCAAATTCGTTGCGACAAGGCCGAAGTGCGTGTAGACCTGCGGTCCTGGTGCTGATTCTCCGAACTGGTCGACTCCGAGTGCGGCGAAACATCCATACTGACCCCACCATCGCGTCGCCCCCGCTTCGATCCCGATACGCGGCAACCCATGTCCAAGGACCGCATCGCGCCAAGCGGCATCCTGCCGGTCGAACACGGTGGTTGAAGGTAGTGACACGACGCGTACCGAGAGTCCGCGGGCATCGAGCAACCTTTGCGCTTCCATCGCCAGCGACACCTCTGAGCCGGTTGCCAGGATTACTGCAACCGGATTCTCGCGGTCGCTCAGCACGTAGCCGCCGCGGCGGATCTCGAGGACCTGCTCGGGTGACCGCTCCTGCGCCGGTAAGTTTTGGCGCGACAGGAGCAAAGTCGACGGTCGCTCGGATTGGGCCAGCGCCTGGGTCCAGGCGACCGCCGTCTCCGCCGCGTCGCAGGGGCGCCAGACGTCGAGGTTCGGGATCAGGCGCAGACTCGCCGCATGCTCCACAGCTTGGTGCGTAGGGCCGTCCTCGCCCAGTCCAATTGAGTCGTGTGTGAAGATATGGATCACGCGCTGCTTCATCAACGCGGCCATGCGGATGGCGTTGCGACTGTAGTCACTGAAGGTGAGGAAAGTGCCGCCGTAGGGGATGAAACCGCCGTGCAATGCGACACCGTTCATGATCGCGGCCATGCCGAACTCACGCACGCCGTAGTTGATGTGGCGCCCACCGCTCCGACCGGCGCGCACGGCGCCGCAACCTGGGAAGTCGGTCAGATTGGAACCTGTCAGGTCGGCACTGCCACCGAGCAGCTCGGGGACCTTCGGTGCGAGCAGGCTCAACACCTGCTGCGAGGCCTTGCGGGTAGCCACCGCCTCACGCGATTGGCCGAAGCGGGCCATAACCGAGAGCATGGTTTCTTCGAAGTCGGCCGGCAGCAAGCCGACGATCCGCCGCTCAAACTCAGCGGCGAGTTCGGGATACTCGCTTCGGTATGCCTCGAAACGCCGGCGCCACTCGGCCTCGCGTTTAGCCCCCAGCTCACGCGCGTTCCAGCGCCGGGCAATCGATGTAGGCACCTCGAAAGGCGCATGCGTCCAGCCGAGCGCATCGCGCGTATGGCGGATCTCGTCTCCACCTAACGGTTCGCCATGCGCCTTGGCAGTTCCCGCTCGGTTGGGTGATCCCTTGCCGATCGTCGTACGGCAGATGATGAGCGAGGGCTTGTCCGCGCACGCCTTGGCCTGCGCGATAGCCTGACCCACCTCTACCACGTCGTGGCCGTCGACGGGGCCGATTACGTTCCAGCCGTAGGCAATGAAACGCCCAGCAGTGTCGTCACGGAACCAATGCGTGACCGCGCCGTCTATCGAGATTCCGTTGTCGTCGTACAGCGCAATCAACTTGTTCAGCTGCCACACGCCGGCGAGTGATGAGACTTCGTGGCTGATACCTTCCATCAAGCAGCCATCGCCTAGGAAGACATAAGTGTGGTGATCGACGACGTCGTACCCTGGCCGATTAAACTGGTCCGCCAGAAGCCTCTCGGCCAGCGCCATTCCTACGGCGTTGGCGAGACCTTGACCCAGCGGCCCGGTTGTGGTCTCCACGCCAGGGGTTAGGCCGACCTCAGGATGGCCGGGCGTCTTGCTGTGCAGTTGCCGGAAGCGCTTCAGCTCTTCGATGGGAAGATCGTAACCAGTCATGTGCAACAGTGCGTAGAGCAGCATCGACGCATGGCCGTTGGACAGCACGAAACGGTCACGGTTCGGCCACTTCGGGTTGGCCGGGTTGTGGCGCAGGTGGCCGTTCCACAGGGCCACGGCCATCTCGGCCATACCCATCGGCGCACCGGGGTGGCCAGAGTTGGCCTGCTGCACCGCATCCATCGCCAGCGCGCGCAGCGCATCGGCGAGTTCGTTGCGCTGGCCGTTGTCCGGGCGCAGCACGCGATCGGTCGAACTGCCAGCCATCACAGCGCTCCCAGGGCGCGCTGGCGCCGCTCCATCATCCGCCAGATGTAGGGCGTGAAGATGAGTTGCATCGCCAGTTCCATCTTGCCGCCTGGCACCACAAGCGTGTTGGCGCGGCTCATCCACGAGTTGTTGATCATGTTCAGCAGGTAGGGGAAGTCGATGCCCTTTGGGTTGGCGAAGCGGATCACGCAGATGCTCTCGTCGGCGCTCGGGATGTCGCGCGCGATGAAGGGGTTGCTGGTGTCCACCACCGGTACGCGCTGGAAGTTGACGTGCGTGTGCGAGAACTGCGGCACGATGTAATGTACGTAGTCGGGCATGCGGCGCAGGATCGTGTCGGTCACCGCCTCGGCCGAGTAGCCGCGCACGTTTTTGTCGCGGTAAAGCTTCTGGATCCACTCGAGATTGACCACAGGAACGACGCCAATCAGCAGGTCGGGGTGCTGAGCGATGTTCACCTCGGGCGTGACCACGGCGCCGTGCAAGCCCTCGTAGAACAGCATGTCGGTGCCGGTGGGCAGGTCTTCCCAGTCGGTGAAGGTACCTGGCTCCTGCTTGTAGGGTGCGGCCTCGACCGTGTCATGCAAGTATTTGCGGCGCTTGCCGGTGCCCGTTTCGCCGTAGCTGCGGAACAGTTGCTCGAGTTCGGCAAAAAGGTTGTTGTCGGGGCCGAAGTGGCTGAAGTTCTTGTTACCGGACTTCTCCGCCTCGGCCTGGCGCTTCTTCATCTCCTTGCGGTCGTAGCGATGAAAGCTGTCGCCTTCTATGATGGCGGCGCTGACCTTCTCCCGGCGAAAGATATTCTCGAAGGTGCGCGTGACCGACGAAGTGCCGGCGCCGCTGGAACCGGTGATGGCGATGATCGGGTGCTTCTGGCTCATGGGGCTTCTCTGCTGCAGTCGGGGATCAGGCTCGGAACAGGCCGCGTTCGCCGAATAGCGGCGGCGGCGCCTCGCTGGGCCCGGGCTCGGCGTGGTAGCGCTCGATGCGTTCGACCTCGTTCTTCGATCCGAAGATCAGGCCGATGCGCTGGTGCAGCGAACTCGGCTGCACGGCGAGCATCGGCTGGCGCCCAGTGCTGCAGCGACCGCCGGCCTGCTCCATCACGAAGCCGATCGGATTGGCTTCGTACAGCAGGCGTAGGCGCCCGGGCTTGTTAGGATCCTTGGTGTCGCGCGGGTACAGGAAGACGCCGCCGCGCATCAGGATGCGGTGCGCCTCGGCGACCATGCTGGCGATCCAGCGCATGTTGAAGTCCTTGCCGCGTGGCCCTGTCTTTCCGGCCAGGCACTCGTCGACGTAGCGCTTGACCGGCTGCTCCCAGAATCGACTGTTGGAGCTGTTGATCGCGAACTCCTGCGTGTCGCCCGGCACCTGGATGTTCTTGTGCGTCAGCAGAAACTCGCCGAGGTTCGGATTGAGCGTGAAGCCGACCACGCCGTTGCCCACCGTCAGCACCAGCATCGTGGTGGGACCGTAGAGGGCGTAACCTGCCGCCACCTGCGTGGCACCGGGTTGCAGGAAGTCGGCCTCGGTGACGTCGCGCCCACTGTCGATGACGTCCTTGGGCGCACGCAGGATCGAGAAGATGCTGCCCACCGAGACGTTGACATCGATGTTGCTCGACCCGTCAAGGGGGTCGAAGACCAGCAGGTACTTGCCCCTCGGGTAGGTAGCCGGAATCTGGAAGGGTGCGTCCATCTCTTCCGACGCCATGCCGGCGAGCTCGCCGTTCCATTCGTTGGTGCGCAGGAAGATCTCGTTGGACAAGACATCCAGCGGTTTCTGCACCTCGCCCTGCACGTTTACGGCGCCACCCGGTGCAGCGGTGGCCATACCGCTTTCTAGGGCGCCGAAGGCGACAATGCGGGCGATGGCCTTGCAGGCGATGGAGACGTCGAGGATCAGAGCATTGAGGTCGCCGCTGGCGCCGGGGAAGCGGCGGCGCTCCTCGATGAGGTAGCGCGTCAGCGTCCAGCGGTTGGATGGGGTGGTCAAGGCAGGATCTCCCGATCGAAGGGGGTGCGGGCGCGGCTTCAACGCTAACCCGCGAGTTGGGCTCGCATCGCGGCGATGACGGCGGCGTAGTCGGGCTGGCCGAAGATCGCGCTGCCGGCGACGAAGGTGTCGGCCCCGGCATCGGCGACGCGGCGGATGTTGTCGATCTTGATGCCGCCATCCATCTCGAGCCGGATGTCGCGCCCGCTTGAGTCTATGAGCCGGCGCACCCGCTCGGCCTTGCGCAGCGTGCTGTCGATGAAGCTCTGTCCGCCGAAGCCAGGGTTGACACTCATTAGCAGCACCACATCAACCTTGTCGATCACCCACTCCAGCACGTCCAGCGGTGCCGATGGGTTGAACACCAGGCCGGCCTTGCAACCCTGAGCGCGGATCAGTTGCAGCGTGCGGTCAGCGTGTGTCGAGGCGTCGGGGTGGAAGGTGATGATATCGGCGCCCGCCTTAGCGAAGGCCAGCGCGAGCTCGTCTACTGGCTGCACCATCAGGTGCACGTCCAGCGGCACCGCCGTGCCATCGGCACGTACGCAGTGCGGCTTGAGCGAAGCGGCAACCGCCGGGCCTATGGTCAGATTGGGCACGTAATGGTTGTCCATCACGTCGAAGTGGATCCAATCGGCTCCAGCTCCGATGACGCTGCGGACTTCGTCGCCTAATCGGGCGAAATCGGCGCTCAGGACAGAAGGTGCAATGATGTTCACGTGGGATACGGATGAGCTTGGGCTTCCGTTACATTACACACCTTGATCCATTAGGTACAGTTAGATTTCCTTGCTCGATGATTTAGGTTTTACTTAACATGCACCTTACCCTTCGCCAGCTTCGGGTGTTCTGCGAAGTCGCCCGCCAAGGCAGCGTGCTCGGAGCTGCCCAAACGCTGCACCTAACACCTCCCGCAGTGTCTCTCCAGATCAAGGAGGTGGAGCGGCAAGCTGGTCATACCCTATTCGACCGAAGCTCTAGGTGTATGTCGCTGACCACTGCCGGTGAGTACTTCGTTCACTATGCTCGACGCATGCTGGCCACTCTGAAGGATGCCGAGGATATGATGGCGCGCTTGGCGCGAATCGAGACCGGTCGAGTAACGATCGGCATTGTCAGCGCGGCCAGCTACTTCCTGCCGCAACTGCTGACTCGATTCCGCCGTGAGCATCCAGGCGTAGACGTGCGTCTTCGGCTGGGAGGCCGCAACGAGCTGGCCGCGATGCTGCAGGCTAATGAGGTCGATGTGTGCGTGATGGGTCGACCACCGCTTGCACCGCAGTGCCGAGCCGAGCCTTTCGCGATGCATCCACACGGTCTCGTGACGGCACCAGATCACCCTTTCGCGCGCTTAGAGGGCGTATCCGCCGCGGCACTTGCTGAGCAACCGTTTATTGTGCGCGAGGCCGGTTCAGGCACACGCGAGTTGATGCAGCAATACCTTGACGCGCACGGAATCCAGCCGACCTTCGTAATGGAAATGCCCAGCAACGAAGCCATCAAGCATGCGGTCATGGCTGGCATGGGCATCAGTGTGCTGTCGCTGCACACGCTGGCCCTGGAGTGGAACAATGGCCTATTGGCCGCGCCGCCAGTTGAAGGGATGCCTGTGGTGCGACGCTGGAACGTGGTGCATGCTGCGGGCAAGGCGCTTTCGCCGGCAGCGGAGGCTTTTCGCTACTTTATGCTGGAACAAGGAGAGGCTCAACTTGCCTCACTGTTCTCGCGTGAACTGGCTTAAGGAAGCCCTGCACAAATCCACCCCCACCGTGCTTGGCAAGTGCGCTAGTCTCATGAGTTAGAAATTCGTTGAACTAATATTGTTGCTGTTGATCCATCGTGTACCGTGTGCACACGACGAGGGCGACGATGCGAGGAAAACCCAAGGCGGAACTGGTGTTGAGCGAGGCCGAGCGCGAGCAACTCACGGCACTGACGCTGCGGCGCAAGACCGCGCAAGCGTTGGCGCTGCGTGCGCGCATTGTTCTGGCATGCGCCGAAGGCATGGACAACAAGATGGTGGCCAGCCGCCAGCGGGTGACACCGCAGACCGTTTCGAAGTGGCGCGCACGGTTCGTCGAGTATCGGCTGGATGGGCTGCTTGACGCGCCTCGGCCCGGCGCACCGCGCAGCATCGACGACGCCCGTGTGGATGCCGTGATCGCCAAGACGCTGGAGAGTGTTCCCGCTGGCGCGACGCACTGGAGCACGCGTACGATGGCGCGCGAGGCGGGCGTGTCGCAGACGGCCGTCTCGCGCATCTGGCGTGCGTTCGGGCTGCAGCCTCATCGACAGGAGACGTTCAAGCTTTCCAGCGATCCGCTGTTCGTCCAGAAGGTGCGCGACATCGTGGGGCTGTACTTGGACCCGCCGCTGCGAGCGATGGTCTTGTGCGTGGACGAGAAGAGTCAGATCCAGGCGCTCGATCGCACGCAGCCCCTGTTGCCACTGGCTCCCGGCATCCCCGAGCGGCGCACCCATGACTACGAGCGCCACGGCACGACCACGCTGTTCGCGGCGCTGGACATTGCCACCGGAACCGTCATCGCCGACCTGCACCGTCGTCATCGCAGCACCGAGTTCCTTCAATTCCTGCGCACCATCGAGGCCAACGTGCCTGCCGAGTTGGACATCCACCTCGTGATGGACAACTACGGCACGCACAAGACGCCGGCTATCAAGAACTGGCTCGCCCGGCATTCTCGCTTCCATGTTCATTTCACTCCGACCTCGGCCTCATGGCTGAACCAGGTCGAGCGCTGGTTCGCCACGCTGACGCACAAGTACATCCGCCGCGGCACCCATCGCTCCACACGTCAGCTCGAACAAGCCATCCGGCGCTACATCGACATCCACAACAACGATCCCAAGCCTTTCGTGTGGACCAAGACCGCAGACGACATCCTCGCAAGCTTAGAGAGATTTTGTCTGCGAACTTCTAACTCACGACACTAGGTGTTAATCAGCGTTTCCCCAACTCCATCCATCGAAGCATCTCGCGAACGATGCCCTCGACCCGGTCCGCGCTTTCCAGCGCTCTCGTGGGGCAGAACACGAGCAGCGCCCCTCGTCGTGCTTCGAGATAGAGTGGCCCCAAGGTCTGCAGCACACTTGATGATCGAAATCGCAAAGGTAGGGGGCCGCCAGCGTTGTCCGTGTACAAGCGGTATCCCGGCGGCACCTCAGCTTCGACGGTCCGCTCGGCCATCTGCACGAGATAGCGCTCCAGGTAGTGTCCCGGCGTCAAAACGAAGTCGCAGGCCCAGGGCGGCGCGGCCCATTCCAGCACCACGAGGGTGTGGCGGTGCACCACGTGGTAGTCTGGCGCGGACGTGTGACCGTAGTCGAAGATGCGCAGGCGAACCCCCTCAAGCACGCCTTCTGAGACATTGCATTCCTCGCGCTGGTCGCCGCGGCGCAGGTACACGAAGCCATGGCGGTTGATGGTGCCGCGGGTCGACGGGTCGAAGGCTAGCCCGAGGCGGGCAGCCAGCGCCGCCATCTGCTCGGCACGTTCGTCGTGCTGCGCGCGTTGCTCGGCAATATTCGGCTCCTGCATGCGCGCGGCCAGCGGGTGTGCCGAGAAGCGCTGGAAGTTCTGCAGCCCCGCCACCGCGAACGGCCGCTGCCGCGAGGCGAACTCCTCCTCGGTGTGCAGCAAGAACTCGGCGGCCGAGTGGTCAATGATGCGTGCCGACTCGGTGAAGCGCAGCTCGATGCCGTCGCTGGATGGCAGATTCCTCAGCATGCGCTCCAACGGCACGAGATTGAAGCCGACCAGCGAACCGAGCGTCAGCACGTGGTGCGTGCGGCCTTCGCGCTGCTCGCTGCGCTGCCGCAACACCGGGCTGCGGAAGATGCCGGCGAAGTTGGTCGCCAGCAACGCGCACGAGGCCTTGAACGTCAGCCGCCCGGTGATCACGTAGCGCACCGAAGGCATCAGCAGGTAGATGACCAGCACCAGTTCGAGCGCGACGCCGATCAGCATGCCCAGCAGCAGGTCGGTGGCCAGGATGGCGGCGACGGTGCCGACGAAGACGATGAAGCGGTCGCGCCCGATCGTTGCCATGCGCACGAACAGCGCCGGCTCGCACAGTCGCCAGCCGATGTAGACGAGGATCGCTGCGATCGCCGCCAGCGGGATGCGCGACAGCAGCGTCGGCAGCACAAGCGCGAACAGCAGCAGCGCCAAGCCGCTGTACAGGTTCGACCACAGCGTGCGCGCCCCGGCCTCGATGTTGGCACGGCTGGGCACGGCGTTGGGGATCACCGTCAACCCGCCGATCATCCCCGAAGCGACGTTGCACACGCCCATTGCACGCAAGGTCTTGTTGGCGTCGGACTGGCGCCGCCAGGGGTCGATCTTGTCGACCGCCTTGACGCTGGCGACCGACTCGACGCCGTCGATCATCGTGAAGGTAAAGACCACCAGTGCCAGCGTCAGCCAAAGTTCGGGGTCGGCAGCGATGCGGTCGAACGCCGGCCAGTGTAAGCCGTCGGCCACCTGCTCGGGCATGCGGATGCGCAGTTCAGGGCCCAGCCCCAGCGCTGCGGCGGCCACCGCGCCCAGCACCGAGACGACGATGGCCGCCGGAAGCCAGCGCCACCAGCCCGACTGCTGCCGGCGCAGACCGAACATCAACGCCAGCCCAGCCAGCCCGATCGCGCCGGCCGCCCAGTTCGCCTGGGCGAGCTGCGCCGGAAGGCTCTGCAGTGCTGCGACGACCGAACTAGACGGGCCGCTGGTGGCACCCAACAGCGAGGGCAGCTGGCGCACGATAATCATGATGCCGATCGCTGCCAGCATCGCCTCGACTACGGTGGCCGGCAGCATCGTCGCGTAGCGGCCGGCGCGCAGCGCCGCGAGCAGCAGTTGCAGTGCACCGGTTAGGACGATCGCGACCAGCACCAGCGGGTAGCCCGCCGCCAGATCCCCCTGGCCGAGCAGCAGCATTCCCCACAGCAGCACAGGCGCCAGGGCCGCCGCGGGCCCACTGACCGTGACGTGCGAGCCGCCAAGTAGCGGATAAAGCAGACCAGCGACGATGGCCGAGATCAGGCCCGCGACGGCCGGCGCTCCCGAGGCCAGCGCGACACCGAGCGAAAACGGCGTCCAAAGTAGCGCCACCTGCAGGCCTGCCGGCAGGTCGTGGCGCCAGTGGCGCAGGCCGGCAATGCCCCCACACGGGAGCTCGCCACCGGGCACGGCATTCATGTCCCACCCTCCGGCCCCCTCGGCTTACGTGGCAGGATGTCGATGTCGTGGGAGAAGGCCTTGACGCGGTAGCCGGCGCGCATCAGGCGGTCGATGTCCTCGTACACCGCCAGCAGCCGTGGCTCCGACAGAATGATGTAGATCACCACATTGGAGTCGGCGTCCAGCATGCCGGACTGCAGGCCCGAGGCGCCGGCGCCACTGGCCGGCACCACGGTGTAGCCGCCGATGCCGCGGCGTTGCAGGGTGTCCAGCAGCAGGCGCTGCAACTCGCGTGGCGCGATCAGCGTCAGCAGCTTCTTGCGTTCGATGGCTCGCATCTTCTTGCTCCTTGTTGGAGGTGCGTGTTCAGGGCCAGAACCAGCCGCTGACGGCGACGTACAGCGGAATCCCGAGCAGGATGTTGAACGGGAAGGTCATACCCAGTGACATCGTGAAGTACACGCCGGCGCGCGCCTCCGGGATCGCGTAGCGTACGATGGCCGGCACGACGATGTAGGACGCGCTAGCCGACAGCACCGCCAGCAGCACGGCGTCGCCACGACCCATGCCCAGGGCATACGCCAGCGCCAGGGCCAGGGCGGCGTTGAACATCGGCGCCAGCAGGCCGAAGGCGACCAGGTCGCGGCTGAGCCGGGCCTGCGAGTCGCGCAGCTGGCGCGCCACCAGCAGCCCCATCTCGAGCAGGAAGAAGGCCAGCACGCCCTTGAAGATGTCGATCGTGAACGGCTGCATCATCGCCGCCCCGCGTTCGCCGGTGACCCAGCCGATCAGCAGCGCGGCGATCAGCAGCAGGTGCGCGCCGTCGGTGAAGGCCTCGTGCAGCACGCGCCTGATCGACAGCGCCGGCAGCGGCTCCTCGCCCGCCCCGGCCGCCGGCCGCGCGGCGTCGCGGCTGCGCACCCAACTCGCCAGCAGCACTGCCATGACGATGGCCGGCGACTCCATCAGCACCATGGCCACGGTCATGTGGCCGCCGAAGCTCAGACCCTGCTGGGTCAGGTACTGCTGGGCGGCGATGAAGGTGACCGCACTGACCGATCCGTAGGTGGCGGCCACCGCGGCCGCGTCATACGGGTTGATGCGCCGGTGCAGGGTGAGGAAGGCCAGCGCCGGCACCAGCGCCGCCATGAACAGCGCCGCGCCCAGCGCCAGCAAGGCCTGCATGCTCAGGCCCCCGGCGGCCAGGCTGGCGCCGCCCTTCAGGCCCAGTGCCATCAGTAGGTACAGCGAAAAGAACTTCGCGATCGCCGGCGGCACCTCGAGGTTGGAACGTACGGCCCCGGCGAGCACGCCGAAGACGAAGAACAGGATCGCCGGGTCAATGATGTTGTGCAGCATGTCGGTTCACCATGTCGATGGCGTTAGCAAGGAACTGGACATGGATGCTTCGGGGTCGTTCCCGCGCGCGGGTGTCGCGCTGATGGCGCGTCCGCTTGCAGCCCGCCCGGCACCAGCGGCCTCATGATTCATCGTCCAACTCGGCCGACCAGCCCAGGCCGCGTGCGCGCGCCGTCGCCCAGGCGTACAGCTCGGCGTGGCGCTGCGCCTGCTCCGGCGTCAGCCGGCTGGGCAGGCCGCCGGCCTCGTCCCAGCGCCGCTGCACTTGCTCCATCAATAGCTGCATGCGCGGCAGGTCCCAGCCAACGCAATCCTGCTCACGCGGCAGCAGGCCGAACACCCAGGCGTCGAGCACCGTGCGGCCGAGCAGCGTGACGCCGTGGCTGTCGGCGTGGAAACCGGCATAGAGTTTGGTGGGACGCATGGTCTTATCTCCAACAACAGCGGCGACACCAGCGCCTTATTCGCGCCAGCGGCCCAGGTAGGCCTGCACAGCTTGCAGCACAGCCTGGGCCTTGATGACCAGGCCCAGGTCGATCATTTCCGAGCCGATCACCGTACCGCCTTGGTGCGCGGGCACCGGAGCGGCAACTAGGCGGTGCGGCTCCTCGCGGAAGTACACCGCCGCCACCACGCCCACCAGCAGCGGCCTGCGCTCGCCCGGCGCGCCGCCGCGCTGGCGCGGTCCTGGCAGTGCGAACACCGGGCTGCCGCTGGAGCCGGGGTAGACCGCTGCGTCGATCAGGAACTCGGCGCGGCCCTCGAAGTCCAGGGCCATCGGTGTGGCCGTGGTGCCGCGGCGCAGGATCGGCGTCAGGTTGACTTGGTCCCACACGCCGTTGGGATAGCCGATGAACAGCACCTCCTCCAGCGCGTCGAAGCCGGCAAGCGCCGCCGCGTCGCCAATGTCGGCGCTGTCCACGGGCTGCACGTACAGCTCAACGCCCTGGGCCTGCGCGGCGCGCTCGAGCGGGCGCAGCGGCACCACTGCCAGATCGACCGCCGGATCGGGGTGCATGAACCAGGCCTGGGGAAAATCGTCGATCCCGATATGAAAATGTTCACCCAGCAGCGGCTGACCGTGCCGCCGTTGCGTGAAGATCAGACCGCCGCGGCTCACCCCTTCCACCAAGTGGCGGTTGGTGACGATGAAGCGGTGACGTGTGTTGCGGTGTGCATGCTCGACGACGAAGGCCGTGCCTGAGCCCGTCCCGCCGTCGTCCAGCTGGGTGTCCACACGCACAGTGTTGAACAGCAGCCGCTTGGTGACCGAATCGACCTGCATGGCAGTTGCTGCGCCTTCAGTGGTGCGCACGCGCGCTGCGGTTGAGCTGATCGATGGCGTGGTGCGCGGCGGCGGCGGCGGCCTCGGCCTCGGCCTCAGAGCCCATCATCGTCAAGCGGCCGAAGTTACCGAAGGCCTTGACGTCGACCAGGGTGATGTTGGCGCCCTTCTCGGCCTCGTTGGCGGCGTAGACGATGTAGCCGGCCGGCTCGACCTCTAGGATGAACATGCTCTTGCCCGGCAGGATCATCGAACCCTTGCGCGCCTGGCGGTTGATCAGCGTCGTATGGTCGGGGGTCATGCCGCGGATGATCTCGCTCCAGGCCACGCGGCAGGCCATTCGGTCGGTGACCTGCGCGCCGAGCTGCTCGAGCACGATGCGCCCGGCCTCCTGGACCTCGCTCTGGTTGCGGTAGTGGATTTCCATCGAACCGAACGAACGCTCGACCACCTGCTCACCCATGCGCACGTTGGTGCGCTTGAGCGCGATGTCGCTGAGCCGGTGCACTGCCATGCCGGGCGCCACCTCGATCCACATGCAGGCGTCACCGGGTATCGGCAGGAAGCCCTGCGACGAGGTCGCCAGGTAGGACGCGAGCTGCGGCTGCAGCGCGTCGATGAACACGAAGGTTCTCAGGCTGATCTTCGACGGTCCGCGGCTCACGAGGTCAGCCCCAGGTACAGCTGCGGCAGCTTCTCCGGCAGCCGCTCGGCGCGGTCGAGCACGGTGTAGTTGCGCGCGCCGAAGATGCGCGTGACGTACAGGTCGGCATGCGGGTCGAGCGACAGCGCGTAGGTGCTGACGCCCTGGCGCGCCAGGGCCTCCACCGCGCGGCGCGTGTCGTGGCGCAGGTACTGCGGATCGCGCACGTCGTTGTCGGCCGGCTCGCCGTCGGTGACGACGAACACGATCTTGCGCCGCTGCGGCTGGCGTCCGATCAGGGCGCCGGCGTGGCGCAGCGCCGCGCCCATGCGGGTCGAGAACGCGCCCTTCATGCCCGCCAGCCGCGCCTTGACCGTCTCGCCGTAGGGCTCGTCGAAGTCCTTGAATCGGTGGTAGTGCACGTCGTGGCGGCCGTCGGAGCAGAAGCCGTGCAGCGCGAACGGGTCGCCGATGCGGTCGAGCGCGCCGGCCAGCAGCACGGTGGCCGCGCGGGTGAGCTCGAGCACCGTCTGTTCCTGGCCGCGGACACGGTCGTTGGACGACTCGGACAGGTCCAGCAGCACCAGCACTGCTAGGTCGCGCTGGCTGAGGCGGTTGCGCATCATGATGCGCGGATCGGGCTGCTGGCCGGTGCGCAGGTCGACTAGCGCCCGCACGGCGGCCTCGAGGTCGAGTTCGTCGCCCTCCTCGAGCCGGCGGACGCGCTGCACGCCCTGCGGCGACATCGACTCGATCATATACTTCAGCCGCGCCAGCACCGGCTTGTGCTCGGCCACGATGGCATCGACGGCAGCGGGGTCGCCGAGCGGCGGGTGGCGCTCGATCACCGTCGCCCAGCTCGGGCGCTCGAGCTGGATCTGGTAGTCCCACTCCGGGTAGTGCACCGGCTCGGCCACCGGCGGGCGGCCGAGCAAGGAATTGATCGTCACGCCCTCCTGGTCGAGGTAGAACTCGGTGGGCAGGATCCAGACCTCCTGCG
>Ga0114986_1000319_pt1 | contig 13658 bp, 11 predicted proteins | sample Shrwel1BS1Day17_FD_96988 | JGI IMG/M metagenome (GOLD analysis project Ga0114986, IMG submission 96988) | Subsurface microbial communities from deep shales in Ohio, USA - Utica-3 well 1 S-1-Day17 | ecosystem: Environmental > Aquatic > Deep subsurface > Shale gas/oil reservoir > Produced... | reverse complement strand
GGGTTACCATGAGGCGGGCAGGTGAATGTTGCGCTGCGGTAACATCGCTCCTCAGCCGGGTTCTTCCGTTCTGGCTGAAATTCCAGATTTCCCATGAACGCACCGACTCCGCTTGATCATCTGGTGAACGCGTCCGGCGAGGCGCCGCACGGCCACGAACGCATTCGCGAAATCCCCTACAACTACACCTCGTTCTCCGACCGCGAGATCGTGATCCGCCTGCTCGGCAGCCGCGCCTGGGAGGTGCTGAACCAGCTGCGCGAGGAGCGCCGCACCGGCCGTTCGGCCCGCATGCTGTACGAGGTGTTGGGTGACATCTGGGTGGTGCAGCGCAACCCCTATCTGCAGGACGACCTGCTGGACAACCCCAAGCGGCGCCAGCAGCTGGTCGAGGCCCTGCACCACCGCCTGGGCGAGGTGCAGAAGCGCCGCACGCCCGACGCCGACCCGCAACGCGATGCCCTAGTGGGCGAGTTGCTCGAAGCCGCCAGCCGCGCGGTCGAATCCTTTGACGCCGCCTTCCAGGAGATCGCCGCGCTGCGTCGCAAGGCCCTGCGCACCCTCAGCCGCCTGACAGCCAAGGACAACGTCAAGTTCGACGGCCTGAGCCGCGTGTCGCACGTGACCGACGCCACCGACTGGCGCGTCGAGTACCCCTTCGTCGTGCTCACGCCTGACAGCGAGGCCGAGATGGCCCGCCTGGTCAAGGGCTGCATCGAGCTCGGCCTGACCATCATTCCGCGTGGCGGCGGCACCGGCTACACCGGCGGCGCCGTGCCGCTGACCTGGAAGAGCGCGGTCATCAACACCGAGAAGCTCGAAGCCATGACCGAGGTCGAGATGGTGCAGCTGCCCGGGCTGAGCCAGCCGGTGCCGACCATCTGGACCGAGGCCGGCGTGGTGACGCAGCGTGTGGCCGATGCGGCCGAACGCGCCGGTTTTGTGTTTGCCGTCGATCCGACCTCGGCCGAAGCCTCCTGCGTGGGCGGCAACATCGCCATGAACGCTGGCGGCAAGAAGGCCGTGCTCTGGGGCACGGCGCTGGACAACCTGGCCTCGTGGCGCATGGTCACGCCCGATGCGGGCTGGCTGGAAGTCACCCGCCTCAACCACAACCTGGGCAAGATCCACGATGCCGACGTGGCCAGCTTCGAGCTGAAGTATTTCGAGGCCGACGGCAAGACCCTGGTGAAGACCGAGCGACTGGACATTCCGGGCCCGAGCTTTCGCAAGGCGGGCCTGGGCAAGGACGTCACCGACAAGTTCCTCGCCGGCCTGCCCGGCATCCAGAAGGAAGGTTGCGACGGCCTGATCACCAGCAGCCGCTGGGTGGTGCACCGCATGCCGGCGCACACCCGCACCGTCTGCCTGGAGTTCTTCGGTCATGCGCGCGACGCGGTGCCGAGCATCGTCGAGATCAAGGACTTCATGTTCGCCGAGCAGAAACGCAGCGGCGTGTTGCTGGCCGGCCTGGAGCACCTGGACGACCGCTACCTGCGTGCCGTCGGCTACGCCACCAAGAGCAAGCGCGGTGGCCTGCCCAAGATGGTGCTGATCGGCGACATCGTGGGCGACGACACCGACGCCGTGGCGCGCGCCACCAGCGAGGTGGTGCGGATTGCCAACTCGCGCAGCGGCGAAGGTTTCATCGCCATCAGCCCTGAAGCGCGCAAGAAGTTCTGGCTCGACCGCAAGCGCACCGCAGCCATCAGCCGCCACACAAACGCCTTCAAGATCAACGAAGACGTGGTGATTCCGCTGCCGCGCATGGCCGAGTACACCGACGGCATTGAGCGCATCAACATCGAGCTCAGCCTGCGCAACAAGCTCAAGCTGTGTGACGAGCTGGAGGTGTTCTTCGGTGAGGACAGCCTGACGCACCTGCTGACCATCGGCAAGCCCGACGATGCCAGCGAGGCGCCGTCGGCCGAGCTGATGGAAGAGCGCGTGGCCCAGGCCCGTGAGCTGGTGCGCACGGTGCGCGCCCAGTGGCAGGACTGGCTGGACCGGGTTGACGAGCTGTTCCCGCAGCTGCAGGACCACACCCTGCGTGCCAGCTGGAAGGCCCAGATCCGCACGCCGCTGCAAGACATCTTCACCGGCCGGGCCTTCGAGCCCATGCTGGCTGAGTGCAACGCCATCCAGCAGCGCGTGCTCAAGGGCCGGGTCTGGGTGGCGCTGCACATGCATGCCGGCGACGGCAATGTGCACACCAACATCCCGGTCAACAGCGACGACTACGAGATGCTGCAGGCCGCGCACGGCGCGGTCAAGCGCATCATGGCGCTGGCGCGTTCGCTCGACGGCGTGATCTCGGGCGAGCACGGCATCGGCATCACCAAGCTGGAGTTCCTGAGCGACGAGGAGCTGCGCCCGTTTGCCGACTACAAGCGCCGCGTCGACCCCGAAGGGCGTTTCAACAAGGGTAAGCTGCTACGGAATCAGGAGCATGTAGCGCCGGATGGTCAAGGCCTGGCGGCCGATTTGACCAATGCCTACACGCCGAGCTTCGGCCTCATGGGGCACGAGTCGCTGATCATGCAGCAGAGCGACATCGGCGCCATTGCCGACAGCGTGAAGGATTGCCTGCGCTGCGGCAAGTGCAAACCGGTGTGCTCGACCCACGTGCCGCGCGCCAACCTGCTGTACAGCCCCCGCAACAAGATCCTGGCGACCTCGCTGCTGGTGGAGGCTTTCCTCTATGAGGAGCAGACCCGCCGCGGAGTCAGCATCAAGCACTGGCAGGAGTTCGAGGACGTGGCCGACCACTGCACAGTCTGCCATAAGTGCCTCTCGCCCTGTCCGGTGAAGATCGACTTCGGTGACGTGTCGATGAACATGCGCAACCTGCTGCGCAAGATGGGGCAGAAGACCTGGCGCCCGGGCAATGCCGCGGCCATGTTCTTCCTCAACGCCACCAACCCCGAGACCATCAAGTTCATGCGCTCGGCCATGGTGGACGTCGGCTTCAAGGCCCAGCGCCTGGCCAACGACGTGTTGCGCGCCTTTGCCCGCAAGCAGACGACCAAGCCGCCGGCCACCGTCGGGGCTGCGCCGGTGAAGGAGCAGGTGATCCACTTCATCAACAAGAAGATGCCCGGCGGCCTGCCCAAGAAGACCGCGCGTGCGCTGCTGGACATCGAGGACAAGGACTACGTGCCGATCATCCGCGACCCGCAGGCCACCACGCCCGAGACGGAGGCGGTGTTCTACTTCCCCGGCTGCGGCTCGGAGCGCCTGTTCAGCCAGGTCGGCCTGGCAACCCAGGCCATGCTCTGGCATGCCGGGGTGCAGACCGTGCTGCCACCGGGCTACCTCTGCTGCGGCTATCCGCAGCGCGGCAGCGGCCAGTTCGACAAGGCCGAGAAGATGATCACCGACAACCGGGTGCTGTTCCACCGCGTGGCCAACACGCTCAACTACCTGGACATCAAGACCGTGGTGGTCAGCTGCGGCACCTGCTATGACCAGCTGCAGGGCTACAAGTTCGAGGAGATCTTCCCCGACTGCCGCATCATCGACATCCACGAGTTCCTGCTGGAAAAAGGCATCAAGCTCAGCGGCGAGCAGGGCGGCTACCTGTACCACGAGCCGTGCCACAACCCGATGAAGCTGGGCGACTCGATGAAGACGGTCAAGACCCTGCTGGCGGGCGACACCGGCAACAACGTGCTCAAGAGCGAGCGCTGCTGCGGCGAGTCGGGCACGCTGGGCGTCACCCGGCCTGACATCTCGACCCAGGTGCGTTTCCGCAAGGAAGAGGAGATCCGCAAGGGCGAGGCGGCGCTGCGCGCCACCGGACTGGCGGGCGAGAAGGACAACGTCAAGATCCTGACCAGCTGCCCGAGCTGCCTGCAGGGCCTGACGCGCTATGGCAACGATCTGCAGAACGGCCTGCTCGAGGCCGACTACATCGTGGTCGAGATGGCGCGCCAGATCCTGGGCGAGGACTGGCTGCCGCAGTACGTGGCAGCGGCCAACGCCGGCGGCATCGAGCGCGTGCTGGTCTGAGGCCATGCGGGTGGCTGGCTGCACGCTGTGCGAGACCGAGGGCGGCGTCCCCGTCTGGCGTGGCACGCGTTGCCGCGTCATCCGCGCCGAGGAGGCCGGTTTCCCGGCCTTCTACCGCCTGGTGTGGAACGACCATGTGGCCGAGTTCTCCGATCTTTCGCCGACGGACCGTGCGCTGTGCATGGAGGCGGTGACCGGCATCGAGCGGGTGCTGCGTGAACGTCTGCAGCCGACCAAGATCAACCTGGCCACCCTGGGCAATGTGGTGCCGCACCTGCACTGGCACGTGATCGCGCGCTTCGACTGGGACAGCCATTTCCCGGCCCCGGTCTGGTGTGCGGCGGTGCGCACGGCCGACGTCGCAGCGCTGGCGCGGTTGCGCGGCCAATTGCCTGATGTGGATGAGGCCATCCGGCACACCTTGCCGGCGCTGCCGGGCGCCTTGGGATAATCCGGCTTTTCTAACGACAGGTGGTACCCCGATGGCAGGTTTGCAGTCCGGCGCGCCGACGCCGCAGGATCTGACGGTGCACGGCAAGTCGCGTGTGCTGGAGATCAGTTTTTCCGATGGCCAGACCTTCCGCATCCCGTTCGAGCTGATGCGCGTGTATTCGCCCTCGGCCGAGGTGCAGGGCCATGGCCCGGGCCAGGAGGTGCTGCAGACCGGCAAACGCGAGGTCAGCCTCGTGGCCCTGGAGCCGGTGGGCAACTACGCCGTGCAGCCGACCTTCTCGGATGGTCACAACAGCGGCATCTACTCCTGGGATTACCTCTATTTCCTCGGTTCGCAGCAGGACAAGCTGTGGGACGATTACTTTGCGCGCCTGCAAGCGGCCGGCGTCGAGCGCGATGCGCCGATGCCGCAGAAGGCCGGGGCCAGCTGCGGCCATCACTGAAAGAAGCCATGAGCCAGACCCACTTTGGATTCGAAACCGTCGACGAGGCCGAGAAAGCCAAACGTGTGCGAGGAGTGTTCGATTCGGTCGCTTCCAAGTACGACGTGATGAACGACCTCATGTCGGGCGGCCTGCATCGCCTGTGGAAGGCCTACACCGTGACGGTGGCCAACCTGGAGGAGGGCGACCGCGTGCTGGACATTGCCGGCGGAACCGGCGACCTGGCGCTGGCCTTTGCCAAGAAGGTGGGCAAGACTGGCCAGGTGGTGCACACCGACATCAACGAGGCCATGCTGCGGGTCGGCCGCGACCGGCTGCTCGATGCCGGCGTGGTGCTGCCCACGGTGGTGTGCGACGCCGAAAAGCTGCCGTTTCCCGACGACCATTTCGATCTGGTCAGCGTGGCTTTCGGCCTGCGCAACATGACGCACAAGGACCTGGCGTTGACCGAGATGCGCCGCGTGCTCAAGCCCGGCGGCAAGCTGCTGGTGCTGGAGTTCTCCAAGGTGGCGCCGCCGCTGGAGAAGCTCTACGACTGGTATTCCTTCAAGGTGCTGCCCAAGCTGGGGCAGCTGGTGGCGGGCGATGCGCACAGCTACCAGTACCTGGCCGAATCCATCCGCATGCATCCGGGGCAGGAAGAACTCAAGACCCTGATGCACAAATCCGGATTCGGTCATGTGGATTTTCACAACATGACTGGCGGGATTGTGGCCTTGCATGTTGGAATCAAGTGCTGAGCAGCCTGATTTGCGGTAATTTCAGGCTGTCGCCCCGTAACTGTTGCTGAACCTGTTGGATTGATCGGAGACGAGACATGAAACTCTGGACCTTGGCCCTCTCACTGGCCCTGGCTCTTGGTGCCGCGAATGCGGAGGCCAAGCGCCTGGGTGGCGGCAAGTCGGTCGGCAAGCAGTCGAGCAACGTGACGCAGCGCGAAGCCGCGCCGACTGCGCCCGCTGCGCCAGCCTCGCCAACGCAAAATGCTGCGGCACCGGCCAAGCCGGCCGCGCCGGCGGCGGCGCCGGCTGCTGCACCGAAGAAGCCCTGGGGCGCCATGCTCGGCGGTTTGGCGGCCGGTCTGGGCTTGGCCTGGCTGGCGAGCTCGCTCGGCCTGGGTGAGGCGTTCGGCCAGTTCATTCTGATTGGCCTGGTCGTGCTGCTGGCCATGCTGGCATTCAGCTGGTTCATGCGCCGCCGTGCGGCCCCGCCGGCCCGCAGCCCCTACGCCTTCCAGGGGGCGGCTGCCGGCCAGGCCGTGACGCCGCCGCCGGCCTACCGTCCGGAGAACGTGGGCAACGACGCCTCGGCGCGTCCGTGGGAGCGCAACACGGCATCGTTCGACGCCACCGGCGCGCAAGCCAGTTCCGGCATCGTGATCGGTTCGGCCCTGAGCGGTTCGCAGAACTGGGGCGTGCCGACCGGTTTCGACACCGCGGGTTTCCTGCAGGCGGCCAAGACCAACTTCGTCACCCTTCAAGGCGCCTGGGACCGCGCGGACCTCGCGACCCTGCGCTCGATGATGACCGACGCCATGCTGGACGAGATCCGCCAGCAACTGACGGAGCGTGAGGCACACACCGGCGGCCCGGTCAACAGCACCGACGTGGTGATGTTGGATGCTCAGCTGCTGGGCATCGAGGATCTGGGCGACGCCTACATGGCCAGCGTCGAGTTCTCCGGCATGATTCGCGAGGAGCCCTCTGCGGGTCCGAGCCCGTTCCGCGAGGTCTGGAACATGACCAAGCCCAAGAACGGCAGCAGTGGCTGGTTGGTGGCGGGCGTGCAGGCGCTGCAGTAAGTCGCCACTCTTTTCAATCGATAATCGGGGACTATGGCAACACAGTCCCCGTTTTCTTTGCTGGAGGACGTTTTCCAGCAACTCGGCAGCACGCTGCAGCCGCCCCCGATCCCCGGGTGGGCCGTGCAGGAGGCCCAGCGCCGCGTCGTGCTGCTCCTCAACCATGTGCTGATGCAGGAGCCCGAAGCCATGGTCCGCCTGGCGCGACAGAAAGGGCGTGTGGTGTTGTTCCACTGGCGCCAGTTCCATTTCAAGTTGCTGCTGACCCCAGCCGGCCTGCTCGACCTCGCGGGCCCGGAGGAGGCGGCCGACCTGACCCTGGCGGTGACGGAGGAGTCCCCTGCGGCGCTGGTGCAGTCGACGCTGGCCGGCGCCAAGCCAGCCGTGCGCATCGAAGGTGACGTGCAGCTGGCCGCGGAAGTCAACTGGCTGGTCGACCACGTCCGCTGGGATGTCGAGGAAGACCTGGCCCGCATCATCGGTGATGCGCCAGCCCATGCCCTGGGGCAGGCGGCGCGCCGCTTGGGAGAAACCGTGCGCCAGTGGCTGGTGCAGCGCGGTGGTGCGGGAGCCGCTGCATGAGGCGGCTGTTGCGCGGCGTCTTCATCGTCTGGATCGTGCTGCGCTACGGTCTGGACGAGCTGGTGCTGACCAGTTTCCAGAAGCCCTGGCTGCGCGTCATCGCCCGTATCGTTTCCATAGGCCGCAACCTGAATGCGCCGCGCGGGGTGCGTCTGCGCGAGGCGTTGGAGCGCCTGGGGCCGATCTTCGTCAAGTTCGGCCAGGTGCTATCGACCCGGCGCGACCTGCTGCCGCCCGATGTGGCCGAGGAACTGGCCAAGCTGCAGGACCGGGTGCCACCCTTCAGTTCGGACGTGGCGGTGGCCACCATCGAGCGTGCCTTCCGCAAGCCGATCGAGCAGATCTTCCTTGAGTTCGAGCGCCAGCCGGTGGCCAGCGCCTCCATCGCCCAGGTGCACTTCGCCAAGCTGCGCGACCGCGACGGGCGCGAGCGCGAGGTGGCGGTCAAGGTGCTGCGCCCGGGCATGCTGCCAGTGATCGAGAAGGACCTGAGCCTGATGCGCATGATGGCCGGCTGGGTGGAAGGCCTGTCGTCGGACGGCAAGCGCCTCAAGCCGCGTGAAGTGGTGGCCGAGTTCGACAAGTACCTGCACGACGAGCTGGACCTGATGCGCGAGGCCGCCAGCGCGGCCCAACTGCGCCGCAACATGGCGGGGCTGGATCTGGTGCTGATCCCCGAGATGTTCTGGGACTTCTGCCACAACGACGTGCTGGTGATGGAGCGCATGAAGGGCATTCCGATCAGCCAGACCGCGCGCCTGCGCGAAGCGGGTGTGGACATGAAGAGATTAGCGCGCGACGGCGTGACCATCTTCTTCACCCAGGTCTTTCGCGACGGTTTCTTCCATGCCGACATGCACCCGGGCAACATCTTCGTCAGCACCGACCCGGCCACCTTCGGGCGCTACATCTCGCTTGATTTCGGCATCGTCGGGACCCTGACCGAGTACGACAAGGAATACCTGGCGCAGAACTTCACGGCCTTCTTCCGCCGCGACTACAAGCGCGTGGCCGAACTGCACATCGAATCCGGCTGGGTGCCGCCGCAGACCCGGGTTGACGAGCTGGAGGCGGGCATCCGGGCGGTGTGCGAACCTTATTTCGACCGGCCGCTGAAGGAGATTTCCCTCGGCATGGTGCTGATGCGCCTGTTCCAGACCTCGCGCCGCTTCAATGTGGAGATCCAGCCGCAGCTGGTGCTGCTGCAGAAGACCCTGCTCAATATCGAGGGCCTGGGTCGCGAGCTCGACCCCGATCTGGACCTGTGGAGCACCGCCAAGCCCTTTCTGGAGAAGTGGATGACCGACCAGATCGGGCCGCGCCGCTTCTGGGAGGAACTGAAGAACCAGGCGCCGCGCTACGCCAAGCTGCTGCCTGACCTGCCGCGCCTGCTGCACGACTACCTGCGCCAGCAGCCGGACCGCGAACGGCGGGAGCTGCTGGCCCTGCTGGCCGAGCAGCGCCATACCAACCGCCTGTTGCAGGGCCTGGCCTACGCTGGCATCGGTTTTGCATTGGGGTTGGTCGTGATGCAGGTGCTGGTGCACGTCCACTGGTTCTGACGCGATAATCCGGGCCAATTTTTAAAGGACTGAGGAGCAAGCCGTGCTGCTGACGCTGGTCATCGTTTATCTGCTGGTCACCATTGCCATCGGCCTGGTGGCCGCCAAACGCGTCAAGAACTCGGCCGACTTTGCGATTGCCGGTCGCAAGCTGCCGCTCATCATGATCGTCACCACGACGTTCGCCACCTGGTTCGGCTCCGAGACCGTGCTGGGCATCCCGGCCAAGTTCGTCAACGGCGGCCTCGGCAGCGTGGTGGAAGACCCGTTCGGCGCGGGCTTCTGCCTGATCCTGGTCGGCATCTTCTTCGCCGCGCGGCTGTACCGCATGACCCTGCTGACCATCAGTGACTTCTTCCGCGAGCGCTATGGCCGCAGCGTCGAGGTGGTGTGCTCGCTCATCATCATGGTCAGCTACCTGGGCTGGGTGTCGGCGCAGGTGACGGCGCTGGGCCTGGTGTTCCACGTGCTGTCGGGGCAGGCCATCAGCATCCCGCTGGGCATGGTCATCGGCGTGGTGTCCATCCTGGCCTACACCCTGTTCGGCGGCATGTGGTCGGTGGCGGTGACCGACTTCATCCAGATGATCATCCTGGTCGGCGGCCTGGCCATCCTGGCGGTCTTTGCCAGCCACATGGCCGGCGGCGCCGACAAGGTGGTGGCGCTGGCGGTCAGCCGCGACATGTTCAACTTCTTTCCCGAGCCGAACTTCAAGGACATCGTCTTCTTCATTGCCGCCGCCATCACCATGATGCTGGGCTCGATCCCGCAGCAGGACGTGTTCCAGCGCGTGATGTCCGCCGACAGCACGAAGTCGGCCACGCGCGGCCCCATCATCGGCGGTGTGGCCTACATCCTGTTCGCCTTCGTGCCCATGTTCCTCGTGACCAGCGCCCTGGTCATCATGCCGGAGCAGGCCCAGGCCCTGTTGCAGGACGATCCGCAGAAGGTGCTGCCGACGCTGGTGCTGGAGAAGATGCCCTTCATCATGCAGGTGCTGTTCTTCGGCGCGCTGTTGTCGGCCATCAAGTCCTGTGCCTCGGCCACGTTGCTGGCACCGAGCGTGACCTTTGTCGAAAACATCTGGCGCCAGTTTCGCCCGCACATGGGCGACCAGCAGGAGCTCAAGACCATGCGCATCACGGTGCTGGTGTTCAGCGCGCTGGTGCTGGTCTACGCCATCGTCATGCAGGGCACCTCGATCTACGAGATGGTGTCCGGTGCCTACCAGGTCACGCTGGTCGGCGCGTTCGTGCCGCTGACCTTCGGCCTGTACTGGAAGCGCGCCAGCACCCAGGGTGCCATCTTCTCCATCGTGCTGGGCCTGCTGACCTGGGGCCTGTTCCTGGCCACGCCGGCCGGCGAGGAGTTTCCGGCCCAGCTGGCCGGCGTGCTGGCGTCGCTGACGGGCATGCTGGTTGGCTCGCTCGGGCCGCAGGCCATTGCCAATCGCCACGCCGGGCACCACAAGCTGGCCGGGGTCGAGTGACCGGTGTCGGGCCGCCCGGCGCCGGCGGCTTGATTTCCGGGGGGCTGCCTATAATTGAGGGTTTTGCATCAACCAACCCCTTAGCGCCATGCCAATCTACGCCTACAAGTGTGCATCCTGCGGCCACGCCAAGGATGTCCTGCAAAAAGTCTCCGATCCGGTGCTGACCGAGTGCCCGGCCTGCGGCAAAGCCACGTTCCAGAAGCAGTTGACGGCCGCCGGCTTCCAGCTCAAGGGCTCGGGCTGGTACGAAACCGATTTCAAGGGTGGTTCCTGCGCAGCGCCGGCTGCGTCGGAAGGCGCCGCCTGTGCCGCCTGCCCCGCCGCCAATACGGCCGCCAGTGCGGCCAGCTGAGCTGAATTCGATGGCCAAGTTGCGCAAATGGCTGTTTTCGGGCCTGCTGGTGCTGGCGCCGCTGGGTATCACCGTCTGGGTGCTGCAGTGGGTGATCTCCACGCTGGACCAGACCCTGCGCATCCTGCCCGAGGCCTGGCAGCCGGACCGGCTGCTGGGTCTGCACATCCCCGGCCTGGGCGTGCTGTTCGCGCTGGCCGTGGTGCTGGCCATCGGCGCCATGGCCTCCAACTTCATCGGCAACAAGCTGGTGAACTGGTGGCATGCGCTGCTGCACCGCATTCCGGTGGTGCGCTCGATCTACTCGGGCGTCAAGCAGGTGTCCGACACCCTGTTTTCCGAGAAGGGCAACGCCTTCCGCAAGGCGCTGCTGGTGCAGTGGCCGCGCGAGGGCGTCTGGACCATTGCCTTCCTGACTGGCACGCCCGGCGGTGATCTGGTGAACCACCTCGCCGGTGACTACCTGAGTGTGTACGTGCCCACCACGCCCAACCCGACCGGCGGCTACTTCGTCATGCTCAGGAAGAGCGACTGCATCGAACTCGAGATGAGCGTCGACGAGGCGCTCACCTATGTCATCTCCATGGGCGTGATCGTGCCCGGCGGGCCGAAGAACCCGCACCTGAAGCAGGCCGCTGGCGGCCTGCCGTCCCACAGCTGAAAGTGAACTTGTTATGGCCATGCGCTCCCATTACTGCGGTCTCGTGACCGAGGCCCTGCTCGGGCAAACCGTGACCCTGTGCGGCTGGGTCAACCGCCGTCGCGACCACGGCGGCGTGATCTTCGTCGACCTGCGCGACCGCGAAGGTTATGTGCAGGTGGTGTGCGACCCGGACCGCCCCGAGATGTTCAAGACCGCCGAAGGCCTGCGCAACGAGTTCTGCGTGCAGGTCAAGGGCCTGGTGCGCGCCCGTCCGGAAGGCACCACCAACGACAGCCTCAAGAGCGGCAAGGTCGAGGTGCTGTGCCATGAGCTGACCGTGCTGAATCCCTCGGTCACGCCCCCCTTCCAGCTCGATGACGAGAATCTGTCGGAAACCACGCGCCTGACGCACCGCGTGCTGGACCTGCGCCGCCCCTACATGCAGAACAACCTGATGCTGCGCTACAAGGTGGCGATGGAGGTGCGCAAGTTCCTAGACGCCAACGGCTTCATCGACATCGAAACGCCGATGCTGACCAAGAGCACGCCCGAAGGCGCGCGTGACTACCTGGTGCCCAGCCGCGTGCATGACGGCCAGTTCTTCGCGCTGCCGCAGTCGCCCCAGCTGTTCAAGCAGCTGCTGATGGTGGCCGGCTTCGACCGCTACTACCAGATCACCAAGTGCTTCCGTGACGAGGACCTGCGCGCCGACCGCCAGCCCGAGTTCACCCAGATCGATATCGAGACCTCCTTCCTCACCGAGCAGGACATCCGCGACATGTTCCAGGGCATGATCAAGAGCGTGTTCCAGAACGTGCTCGCCGTGGACCTGGGCGAGTTCCCGGTCATGCCCTATGCCGAAGCCATGCACCGCTTCGGCTCCGACAAGCCGGATCTCCGCGTCAAGCTCGAGTTCACCGAGTTGACCGACGTGATGACTGATGTCGACTTCAAGGTCTTCTCCACCCCCGCCACCACCAAGGGCGGCCGTGTGGTGGCATTGCGCGTGCCTGGCGGCGGCGAGATGAGCCGCGGCGAGATTGACGGCTACACCGAGTTCGTCAAGATCTACGGCGCCAAGGGCCTGGCCTGGATCAAGGTCAACGAAGTGGCCAAGGGCCGTGACGGCCTGCAGTCACCGATCGTGAAGAACCTGCATGACGCCGCGATCGCCGAAGTGCTCAAGCGTACCGGTGCCCAAGACGGCGACCTGATCTTCTTCGGTGCCGACAAGGCCAAGATCGTCAACGATGCCATTGGTGCGCTGCGCCTGAAGGTCGGGCACAGCGAGTTCGGCAAGAAGCGTGGCCTGTTCGAAGACGCCTGGCGTCCGATGTGGGTGGTCGACTTCCCGATGTTCGAGTTCGACGACGAGGCCCAGCGCTACACCGCCGTGCACCACCCCTTCACGGCGCCGAAGGACGGCCACGAGGACTGGATGGTCACCGCGCCCGAGAAGTGCATCGCCAAGGGCTACGACATGGTGCTCAATGGCTGGGAGATCGGTGGCGGCTCGGTGCGTATCCACCGCGCCGACGTGCAGCAGAAGGTGTTCGACGCCCTGAAGATCACCCCCGAGGAGGCCCAGCTCAAGTTCGGTTTCCTGCTCGACGCGCTGCAGTACGGCGCACCGCCGCACGGCGGCCTGGCCTTCGGCCTGGACCGCATCGTCACGCTGATGACCGGCGCCGAGTCGATCCGCGACGTGATCGCCTTCCCCAAGACCCAGCGCGCCCAGTGCCTGCTGACCCAGGCGCCGAGCCCGGTGGACGAGAAGCAGCTGCGCGAGCTGCACATCCGCCTGCGCAATCCGGACGCCGTCAAGGCGGCCTGAGCGGCAGGGTTTCGGGCAGAATCAAGGGCACCACGCGGTGCCCTTTTTCATGTCCACGCCCTACAAGATTCCGCAATCCGTGCTGGTGGTGATCCACACCCCGCAACGCGAGGTGCTGCTGATCCAGCGCGCCGATGCACAGGATTTCTGGCAATCGGTCACCGGCGCCAAGGACCACCTGGACGAGAGTTATGCCGAGACGGCGGTGCGCGAAGTGCATGAAGAGACCGGCATCGACGCCCGCGCCCCCGGCCACATGCTGCTTGACTGGGGGCTGGAGAATGTCTACGACATCTACCCGCGCTGGCGCCACCGCTATGCGCCGGGTGTGACGCGCAACACTGAACACTTGTTCGGTCTGCGGGTGCCGGCCGGCACCCCGGTGCGGCTCAATCCGCGCGAACACACGGCTTATCGCTGGCTGCCCTGGCGCGAGGCGGCCGCGGCCTGTTACTCGCCCAGCAATGCCGAGGCCTGCCTGATGC
>Ga0114986_1000318_pt1 | contig 13677 bp, 11 predicted proteins | sample Shrwel1BS1Day17_FD_96988 | JGI IMG/M metagenome (GOLD analysis project Ga0114986, IMG submission 96988) | Subsurface microbial communities from deep shales in Ohio, USA - Utica-3 well 1 S-1-Day17 | ecosystem: Environmental > Aquatic > Deep subsurface > Shale gas/oil reservoir > Produced... | reverse complement strand
GGCTGATGGCCTGGGGCGGGGCCACGCTGCTCGTCCTCACCTGGCTGTTCATCACCTCGGCCACCGTGCAGGCCATCGCTTCAACCACCGGACTGGTGGCCCTGATGTTCGCGCTGCGGCTGTTGGTGCAACGCAGCCAGGGCGTGCGATCGGCCATGCTGGCCGCATCCCTGGCCCTGGCCGGCGGGCTGGCGTGGGTGGTCTACGCGGGCAACGTGCAGGCCACCCAGTTGATGGTGCTGGTGCTGCCGGTCATGTTCATCAGCTTCCTGTTCGGCGCCCTGCCCGGCCTGGTCAGTGCCGGCCTGTGCGTGCTGACCGTCACGCTCATGGCCTGGGCCCAGGCCGGCGGCTGGAGCGGCGCGGCGCCGCGCCTGATGACACCGGGCAACCAGGCCTGGGTCTTTGCCGAGTTCATCGTGCTCACCTGCCTGCTCACCCTGGTGCTGCGGGGCCAGCTGATGCGCTCCTACCTGCAGACCGCGCGCGAGCGGCTCCAGCGCGAGCAGGAAGCGTCGATGCACCGGGTCCATAGCCGTCTTGCCATGGCGGTCCGGGTGGGCCGCTTCGGGGTCTGGGAGTACGACATCGAGCGTGGCGAATTCTTCTTCGACGACCGGGAACGCGAACTCTACGGGCTGCCGGCCGACATGGAGCGGGCCTCGGTGGAAGAGTGGCTGCGCGCCGTGCACGTGGACGATCTCGATCGGGTGCGGGAGGTCTTCCTGAAGACCCTCGCGGGCGAATCGTCCTACGAGTGCCGGTACCGCATCGTCCGCGCCGACCGGCAGGGGCGCTGGGTGCATTCCGTCGGCGAAGTCGAGCGCCTGCCCGACGGACGCGCCGTGCGTCTGGTCGGTCTTGACCAGGACGTGACAGCCGACGCCCAGGCGCAGGCCCAGCTGCAATCGGTGCTGCACCGCCACGATCTGGCCGTGCGGGCAGCCGGTGGCATGGTGTGGGAGTACGACGCCCGCACCGGCGTCGTCTGGCGCACACCGGGCGCGGCCGACGAGCCCAGGGACCTGCTGAACGAACAGCGCAGCAGCTTCGAGGCCATGGAACCCCTGATCGCGCCCGAGAGCCGGGAGGACTTCAAGGCCTACGTCGAACGCCTGAGGCAGGGTCCGGACACCCAGGTCGAGCAGGTGCTGCAGGTGCAGCATCCCACGCTGGGCCGCCGTCACCTGCGCAGCCTCGCACATGTCGAGCGCGATGCCCAGGGACGGGCCCAGCGGGCCTATGGCATGAACATCGACGTGACGGGCGAAGCGCAATCCCAGCGTGCGCTGCAGGACGTCAACGAGCGCCTGCGGATCGCGCTGCTGGCCGTGCATGCATCGGTGTGGGAATACGACGCACGCACGCGCCGGCTGCAGTGGGACGAACACGGCCAGGATCTGTACGGCATTGATCTCACTGGCGACCGACAGGCCTGGGAGAAGGTGCTCAGCCCCCACCTGGCGGCCGACACACGGCAGCGCATCTACGGCCACCTGAAGGACCCGGCCTGCCTGGAGTTCGACCTCACCTACACGATCGAACACCCCGAGCGGGGCCGGCGTCACATCCGCTCGGTCGCGCGCAACGAACGCGATCCGGATGGCCGTCTCCTGCGCACTGTCGGTCTGGACATGGACATCACGCCCCAGATCGAGACAGCAGCCCGGGCCGAGGAGCTCGCCCAGCGCATGCAACTGGCCATCACCGCAGCCGGCATCGGTGTGTGGAGCAACCGGCTGTCCGACGGCGCGGTGGAATGGAATGAGCAGCAGTACCAGATCTACGGCCTCGATCCCCGGCACTTCAAGCTCTCGAGGCCCGCCTGGCTGGAGCGCGTGCACCCCGACGACCGCGAACGCCTGGCACGGGAAGTGGCCTCGGTGCATCTGTACCCGACAGGCAGCGCCACGGAGTTCCGCATCGTGCGACCCAACGGGGACATCCGCCATCTGCGTGCCGTGGCTCGCAGCACGCGTGATGAGGCTGGCAACCCCACCGGCACGGTCGGCCTCACCTTCGACATCACGGCCGAACATGAAGCGACGGAAGCCATCGTGCGCGCCCGGGCCGCGGCCGAGGAGGCGAACCGCCTGAAGAGCGAGTTCCTGGCGAACGTGAGTCACGAGATCCGCACGCCGATGAACGCCATCATCGGCATGACCGAGCTGGCCCTGGGTGGGACTCTGCCGCCGCGCGAGCACGACCAGGTCGCCAAGGCCAACGCCGCTGCGCGCAACCTGCTGGCCGTGCTCAACGACATCCTGGACTTCTCCAAGATCGAGGCCGGCAAGCTCGATGTGGACCGCACGGCCTTCTCCCTGCCGGCGCTGATCGGCAGTGCACTCGACATGGTGCGCCTGCAGGCCCACGCGAAGGGGTTGGTCCTGGACGTGGCGCTCCAGCCCGAGGTGCCCGAGCGCGTGATCGGCGACCCGACACGGCTGTCCCAGGTGCTCACCAACCTGCTGTCCAATGCGGTGAAGTTCACCGAACGCGGCCAGGTGCACCTGCGCATCAGCCGCGCTGACGACCCTGCAGGCAAGCGACCTGTCGTGCGCTTCGAGATCGAAGACAGCGGAATCGGCCTGAGCGAGGAGCAGCAGGCACGCCTCTTCGAGGCCTTCACCCAGGCCGATGCCTCCACCACACGTCGATTCGGCGGCACCGGCCTGGGGCTGGTGATCTCCCGTCGGCTGCTCGATCTGATGGGTGGACGCATCGGGGTGCGTTCGGTGCTGGGGCGCGGCTCGCTGTTCTGGTTCCAGCTGCCACTCGATGCCGACAGCCGCGACCCTCGGGGTGTGGATGCCGCCGCGGACCAGGCCGCGCCTCGCCTCGACGGCCTGCGGGTGCTCCTGGCCGAGGACAACCCGCTCAACCGGGAGCTGGCCGTGACCCTGCTCGAGCGGGCCGGCGCCCAGGTGACCGCAGTGGACACCGGCGCCCAGGCCGTGGCAGCCGTGCAGGGCGGGCGATTCGACGTTGTTCTGATGGATGTGCAGATGCCCGAGATGGACGGCTACGAAGCCACCCGCCGCATCCGGGCCCTGGGCGGCGCGGCAGGGCAGCTGCCCATTGTGGCGATGACGGCCAATGCCATGTCCGGCGACCGGGAGCGCTCCCTGTCCGTCGGCATGAACGAGCACCTGTCCAAACCCATCGACACCGCCGTGTTGCGACAGACCCTGGCGCGGCTGCGCACGGCGCAGGCGGAGGCACCACCGCCGCTGCTGGATGCGACGCTGGGCGTCCAGCTCTGCGCCCAGCGGGAGGACATCCATCGCCGCGCCCTGCAGCACTTCGTCCAGCTCTATGAAGCTGGCGGACGCTTCTCGCCGGGTCAGTCGCTACAGGCCGTGCAGCACGAGGCGCACAGTCTCAAGGGCGCCGCCGCCAGCCTCGGCCTGGTCAGGCTGCAGCATCTGGCCGCGCGCGTCGAAGCCCAGTGCAAGGCCGGCCAGATGCCCGCGCCGGACGACCTGGTCGCGCTCGACGACACGCTGCTGGCCAGTTGCCAGGCGGCACGCCTCCACTTGGCCAACCAGCCGACACCGGCCGCCAGCGCGCCTTGAGCCGCCGCAGGGCAATGGCCCCGCCGCGCCCCGGCGACGGCCCGGCCCGATACACTGTGGTCTGGATTTCCATGAAGCGGCTGCAGCCGCCTGCCCCACCATGAGCGACGTTCAGCAACGCATCGACGATCTCGTCAAATCCCACCGCGTGGTGCTCTTCATGAAGGGAACCGCCCAGTTCCCGATGTGCGGCTTTTCGGGCCGCGCCGTGCAGATCCTCAAGGCTTGCGGCGTGAGCGACCTCACCACCGTCAACGTCCTCGAGGACGAAGGCATCCGCCAGGGCGTCAAGGAATACGCCAACTGGCCCACCATCCCCCAGCTCTACGTCAACGGCGAATTCGTCGGCGGCTCGGACATCATGATGGAGATGTACCAGTCCGGCGAGCTGCAGCAGGTGCTGGGCGCGGCCCACTGAGGCTGGCGCGCGGTGGCCGCCCCCCAGATCGTCGTCGGCCTCACCGGGGCCACGGGCGCCGTGTACGGCGTGCGGCTGCTGCAGCGCCTGCGCGAACTGGGCGCGCGAACCCACCTGGTCGTTTCCCCGGCCGGGGTGCTCAACGCCCACCACGAGCTCGGGCTGGACCGCCGCGGACTCGAAGCCCTGGCCGACGTGTCCTACGCGCCCGGCGACGTGGGTGCAGCCATCGCGAGCGGCAGCTTCCCCACGGCCGGCATGGTGATCGCACCCTGCTCGATGAAGACGCTGGCCGCAGTGGCGTTGGGGCTGTCGGACAACCTGCTCAGCCGCGCGGCCGACGTCACGCTCAAGGAACGGCGACGCCTCGTGCTGATGGTGCGAGAAACACCCTTCAACCTTGCCCACCTGCGCAACATGACGGCCGTCACCGAGATGGGCGGCATCATCTTCCCGCCGCTGCCCGCCTTCTATCACCGCCCTGAGAGCATCGACGCCCTGGTCAACGACAGCGTCGAGCGCGTGCTCGCGCTGCTGGGCTTCGGCGAGGCCGCGCCACGCACCTGGCAAGGGCTCTAGCCGCTCAACCGCTGGTGGCCTGCGGACTGCCCGAGGGCCCTGGCGCCGGGTCGTAAACCCACTGCTTGCGCGCGGCAAACACCGCATCCGGATACTCCGAGCGTCCACGGCTGCCGTTGTAGCGGCCCAGGGCCATGAAAAGGTTGCCCTTTTCCATGTCCAGGTAGTGGCGCAGGATCACGCAGCCGAAGCGCAGGTTGGTCTGCATGTGGAAGAGCTTGGCTGGATCGCCATCGCCGATCAGGCGGCTCCAGAAGGGCATCACCTGCATATACCCCCGCGCGCCCACCCGGCTCACCGCGTGCTTGCGGAACGCGCTCTCCACCTGGATCAAGCCCAGCACCAGTGCCTTCTCCAGGCCGGCGCGGGTGGTCTCGTACCACAGCGCCTCCAGGAACTCCAGCCGCGTGTTCAGGTCAGGCTTGCGCCGCCGCAGGCGATCGCTCATCTCGCCCAGCCATCTCAGGTAGGCCAGGCGATCCTCGATGCGGCCAAAGCTCGGCTTCGGAGGCGCACTGTTGGCGATCACGGCCGACAGCGCCGAGCGCACCGAGTCCGCCAAAGGCTCCTCCACCTGCCCGCCGGCTCTCACCGCAGTGGCAGGCACCAGCAGACCGGCAGCGCCGGCCAGCATCAGCCGGCGCCGCAGAGGGTGGGCGCCTGGACCTGACGTCATGTCCCCAGTCGCTGGCGCAGGAAGGCCAGAGCCTCGGCCGCCACCACCGGTGTGGCCTGGGCATCGCGACGCCCCTGGTACTCGAGCTTGCCCTCCTTGAGACCACGATCGGACAGCACCACGCGGTGGGGCACACCGACCAGCTCCCAGTCGGCGAACATCGCGCCGGGGCGCTCGCCGCGATCGTCGAGCATCACGTCCACGCCCAGCGCAACCAGCTCATCATGCAACCGGTCAGCCGCGGCCTTCACCTCGGCCGAGCGGTCGTAGCCGATGGGGCACAGCACCACCGTGAAGGGTGCGATCGCATCAGGCCAGACGATGCCACGCTCGTCATGGTTCTGCTCGATGGCCGCGCCGAGGATGCGGGTCACACCGATGCCGTAGCAACCCATCACCATCAGCTGGGGCTTGCCGTTCTCGTCCAGGTAGGTCGCGTTCATCGCAGCGCTGTACTTGGTGCCGAGCAGGAAGACATGGCCCACCTCGATGCCGCGCTGGATGGCGAGCCGCCCTTTGCCGTCTGGTGACGGATCACCCTCGACCACGTTGCGGATGTCGGCCACCAGGTCGGGTTCGGGCAGGTCGCGGCCCCAGTTCACGCCGGTGTAGTGGAAGTCGGCCTCGTTGGCGCCGCAGACGAAGTCACTCATGTTCGCCACGGTGCGGTCGGCCACCACCTTGACCGGCTGCTTCAGCCCGATGGGGCCGAGGTAGCCCGGCTTGCAGCCGAAGTGCGCCTCGATCTCGGCGACCGTGGCGAAGCGGAAGCCCGCCTTGAGGCCTTCGACCTTGCTTGCCTTGACCTCGTTCAGATCGTGGTCGCCACGCACCAGCAGCAACCACACCTGGCTGCGCACCACCTCGCCCGCCTCGTTCTTCTCGTCGGTGGCCAGCACCAGCGACTTCACGGTGCGCGAAAGCGGCAGGCCCAGCAGCTCGGCCACGTCGGGGCAGGTGCTCTTGCCCGGCGTGGGCGTCTTCGCCAGCGCCTGCGAGGGTGCGGCGCGCTCGGTCGCCAGAGCCACCGCCTCGGCCAGCTCGATGTTGGCGGCGTAGTCGGATTGCGGGCAATAGACGATCGCATCCTCGCCTGTGTCGGCGATCACCTGGAACTCGTGCGAGGCATCGCCGCCGATCGCGCCGGTGTCGGCGGCCACGGCCCGGAACTGCAGGCCCAGGCGCTCGAAGATGCGCACGTAGGCGTCGTACATGTGCTGATAGCTCAGGCGCGCCGAGGCCAGGTCGCGGTCGAAGGAGTAGGCGTCCTTCATCGTGAACTCGCGACCGCGCATGATGCCGAAGCGGGGCCGGCGTTCGTCGCGGAACTTGGTCTGGATGTGATAGAAGTTGCGCGGCAGCTGGCGGTAGCTGCGCAGCTCCTGGCGCGCGATGTCGGTGATCACCTCCTCCGAGGTGGGCTGGATGATGAAGTCGCGCTCGTGCCGGTCCTTCACGCGCAGCAACTCGGGGCCCATCTTGTCCCAACGGCCGGTTTCCTGCCACAGCTCGGCCGGCTGCACCACCGGCATCAGCAGCTCGATGGCCCCGGCGCGGTTCATCTCGTCGCGGATGATGCCCTCCACCTTGCGGATGGAGCGCAGGCCCATGGGCATGTAGTTGTAGATGCCGGCCCCCAGGCGCTTGATCAGGCCGGCACGCATCATCAGCTTGTGGCTCACGATCTCGGCATCGGCCGGGGCTTCCTTGAGGGTGGAGATGAAAAACTGGGAGGCTTTCATGAGGCGGGATGGAGGCCGGCAGGCGTGATGAAGATCACACCGGACCTGTCAGGGAGCGGCCGGATGGTCAGCCGCGCAGGCCGGTGCAATAATGGATTCAATTGAAAAATTCGAGGTTTGATTATGCTCGACCGTGAAGGCTTCCGGCCCAACGTCGGCATCATCCTGCTCAACCACAAGAACCAGGTCTTCTGGGGCAAACGCATCCGAACCCATTCGTGGCAGTTCCCCCAGGGCGGCATCAAACACGGCGAAAACCCCGAGCAGGCGATGTACCGCGAGCTCCACGAGGAAGTGGGGCTGCGGCCTGAGCACGTGCGCATCGTCGCACGCACGCGCGACTGGCTGCGCTACGAAGTGCCCGAGCACTACATTCGGCGCGACGCCCGCGGCCACTACAAGGGTCAGAAGCAGATCTGGTTCCTGCTGCAGCTCACCGGCCGCGACAGCGACATGAACCTGCGCGCCACCGACCACCCGGAGTTCGATGCCTGGCGCTGGAACGACTACTGGGTGCCGCTGGAGGCAGTGATCGAGTTCAAGCGCGGCGTCTATCAGATGGCCTTGACGGAGCTGGCTCGCTTCCTGCCACGCACGCTGCACCAGCACCACAACCGCTACCTGCGCACAGGGCTGCGTCCGCATGGCCGCGACGAGACGCGCGACACCCCGGCCGCACCTGCGGTCGAGCGGCAGGAGCCGGGCGAAGACTGAGGGGCCGGGTTACACGAGGACCAGATTGTCCCGGTGGATCAACTCGGATTCGCCAGGGCAGCCCAGCAGCCGCTCGATCTCGCTGGAGGGCTTGCGGGCGATGAGCCGGGTCTGGGTGCTGTCGTAGTTGGACAAACCCCGCGCGATCTCGCGCCCCTGAGCGTCGCGCACCGCGATCACGTCACCACGGTCGAAGTCGCCGGTCACCTGCACCACCCCGATGGGCAGCAGGCTCTTGCCCGCCTCGCGCAGCTTGGCCACTGCGCCATCGTCCACCACCACCGCGCCGCGCAGCTGCAGATGATCGGCCATCCACTGCTTGCGCGCGGCCTGTTTGGCCGTGCCGGCCACCAGCAGCGTGCCGATGGCTTCGCCTTGCGCCAGCCGGATCAGCACATCGGCCTCGCGGCCCCAGGCGATCACGGTGGAAGCCCCGCTGCCGGCGGCCCGCTTGGCCGCCAGGATCTTGGTGATCATCCCGCCCTTGCCGATGCTCGAGCCGGCGCCGCCGGCCATGCGCTCCAGTTCAGGGTCTCCCGCCTTCGCCTCATCGATGAAGCGGGCGTTCGGGTCCTTGCGCGGATCGGCCGAGTACAGGCCACGCTGGTCGGTCAAGATCACCAGCACGTCGGCCTCGACCAGATTGGCCACCAGCGCCCCCAGGGTATCGTTGTCGCCGAACTTGATCTCGTCGGTGACGACCGTGTCGTTCTCGTTGATGACCGGGATCACCTTCAACGACAGCAGGGTCAGCAGGGTGGAACGGGCATTGAGATAGCGCTCGCGGTCGGCCAGGTCGGCGTGCGTGAGCAGCACCTGCGCACTGCCCAGACCCTGGGCGCGCAGTTCCGTCTCGTAGATGTGGGCCAGGCCCATCTGGCCCACGGCCGCGGCCGCCTGCAGCTCGTGCAGTTCGGTCGGGCGGCTCGCCCAGCCCAGGCGCTTCATGCCCTCGGCGATGGCCCCACTGGAGACCATGATCACCTCACGGCCCTCACGGGCCAGCGCGGCCATCTGGCGACACCAGTTGCCGATGGCCTGGGCATCCAGGCCGCGGCCCTCGTTGGTCACCAGGCTGGAACCCACCTTCACGACGATACGGCGGGCATTGCGGAGCACGTCACTCATGGATGCAAGCGAGCGGAGGAACAGGGGCGACGACGGACTCAGCGAAAGCGCGGATCGTCCGGGTCATGGCTGGGTGCGGGCGCAGCGGTTTCGGGGGCAGCCTCGGGCACGAACCGCACGTCGGGCTCTTCCACGTCAGGCTCGCGCATGGCCGCCACATGATCGTAGATCGCCCGCACCAGCGGCTCACAGCCCTCTCGCGTGAGCGCCGAGATCTCGAAGACAGGCCCCTTCCAGCGCATGCGCTTGACGAAATCCTTCACGCGCGCCGCGCGTTCGTCCTCGGGCACCATGTCCAGCTTGTTCAGCACCAGCCAGCGCGGCTTCTCGTACAGGGTCTTGTCGTACTTCTTCAGCTCGGCCACGATGGCCTTGGCCTGGGCGACCGGGTCGGTCCCGTCGTCGAAGGGCGCGAGGTCCACCAGATGCAGCAGCAAGCGGGTGCGTTGCAGGTGACGAAGGAACTGGTGGCCCAGGCCCGCGCCTTCGGCGGCCCCTTCGATCAGCCCCGGCACATCGGCTACGACGAAGCTCTGCTCAGGCCCGACGCGCACCACGCCCAGGTTGGGATGCAGGGTGGTGAAGGGATAGTCGGCGATCTTGGGGCGGGCGTTGGAGATGGCCGCGATCAGCGTGGACTTGCCCGCATTGGGCATGCCCAGCAGGCCCACGTCGGCCAGCACGCGCAGCTCGAGTTTCAACTTGCGCTGCTCGCCGGGCCAGCCCATGGTGCGCTGGCGCGGCGCACGGTTGGTGCTCGACTTGAAGTGCAGGTTGCCGAATCCACCGTCGCCGCCCTTGGCCAGCAGCACCTTCTCGCCTGGCACGAGCAACTCGGCCACCACTTCGCCGGTGTCGACGTCGGTGATGATGGTGCCCACGGGCATGCGCAGCACGATGTCGTCCGCGGCGGCGCCGAACTGGTCCGAACCCCGGCCATGTTCGCCGCTGCGGGCCTCGTGACGGCGCGCGTAGCGGAAATCCACCAGAGTGTTGAGGTTGCGCTCGCCCACGGCATAGACGCTGCCGCCGCGCCCGCCATCGCCCCCGTTGGGGCCACCGAAGGGGATGAACTTCTCGCGGCGGAAGCTCACGCAGCCGTTGCCGCCATTGCCGGCGGCCACGTCGATGTAGGCTTCGTCAACGAATTTCATGATGTCCTGTCCCGCCAAGGCCACAGCCCCCGAGGGGCTGGCAACCGTTGGCGATGGTACTGCAGCGGCCGCCCGAGGGCGGTGCCGCGCAAACAACGAAGCCCCGGCAGGCCGGGGCTTCGCTTCGGGGGAACGGCGCCGGTCAGAGCGGCGTGACGTTCACCACCTTGCGGTTCATCGGGCCCTTCACATCGAAGGACACCTGGCCATCGACCAGGGAGAACAGCGTGTGGTCACGGCCCGTGCCGACGTTCACGCCGGCATGGAAACGGGTGCCGCGCTGGCGCACGATGATCGAGCCGGCCGGCACGACCTGGCCGCCGAACACCTTCACGCCGAGCATCTTCGGTTGGGAGTCACGGCCGTTCCGGGTGGAACCGCCGCCTTTTTTCTGTGCCATGGTTGCTTAACTCCTGGAGGGGGATCAGGCGGCCACCGCGCTGATCTGCAGCTCGGTGTAGGTCTGGCGATGACCCTGGCTCTTCTTGTAGTGCTTGCGACGACGCAGCTTGAAGATGCGCACTTTGTCGTGCTTGCCATGTGCCACCACCGTGGCCTTGACGCTTGCGCCGGCAACCAAGGGCGTGCCCACCTTCAGCTCTGCGCCGTCACCCACGGCGAGAACCTGGTCGATCACGATCTCTTGGCCGACTTCCGCAGCAATCTGTTCTACCTTGATCTTTTCGCCGGCAGCCACTTTGTATTGCTTGCCACCGGTTTTTATGACCGCGTACATATCAGCCCTTTCACAAACGCGCGCCCCACTTGCGAGGCCCGCACCGATCGTCATGGCTTGCGAACGCGCCATGACCCATACCCAGCCCAAAACGGACTGAGCCCAAAAGTATAGCACACCGCGGCATCGCGGCTCGCTGGACCCTGGCAGCCAGGATGGGCCGGCCAGCGCGCCTCCCTATAATCCCGGCATTCACGTCCCTGGGCCTTTCGCGTGTCCGCCGCTTCCTCCTCTTCTGCCCTCCCCCAGCTGCTGGCCGCCGAAATGGCCGATGTCGATGCGGTAATCCGGCGCCGACTGGCCTCCGAGGTGGCGCTGATCAACCAGATCTCGCACTACATCGTCAGCGCCGGCGGCAAGCGCATCCGCCCACAGCTCGTGATCCTCTTTGCCCGGGCCCTGGGCTTCGACGGCCCGCAGCGGCACGAGCTGGCCGCGGTGGTCGAGTTCATCCACACGGCCACGCTGCTGCACGACGACGTCGTCGATGAATCCCAGCTGCGCCGCGGCCGCGACACGGCCAATGCGGTGTTCGGCAACGCTGCCAGCGTGCTGGTGGGAGACTTCCTCTACTCGCGCGCCTTCCAGATGATGGTGTCCATCGACCGCATGCGCGTGCTCGATGTGCTCGCGGAAGCGACGAACATCATTGCCGAGGGGGAGGTCCTGCAGCTCATGAACATGCACGACCCCGACACGGACATCGAGGCCTATCTGCGTGTCATCCGCTACAAGACCGCCAAACTCTTCGAAGCCAGTGCCCGATTGGGTGCCGTGCTGGCCAACGCACCCGCGACGGTCGAGCAGGCCAGCGCCGACTATGGTCGCCACCTGGGCACGGCCTTCCAGCTGGTCGATGACCTGCTCGACTACGAAGGCTCCACCGACGCGCTGGGCAAAAACGTCGGCGACGACCTGCGCGAAGGCAAGCCCACGATGCCCCTTCTCATCGCGATGGAGCGCGCCAGCGCCGACGAGCGGCAGCTCATCCGCCACGCCATCGAGCATGGCGAACAGGAACGCCTGGACGAGATCATCGCCATCGTGCGCCGCACCGGCGCGCTGGAAGCCACGCGCGAGGCCGCCCGTGCCGAGGCCGGCATTGCCCGCCAATGCCTGGAACACCTGCCCGCTTCCCCGTACCGCGAAGCTCTGCTAGAATTTTGTGTTCGCTCGGTGGACCGGTCGGCTTGACCGTATCATCCATCTTGCAGTCACTTTCTGTGACCCTCGGGGTGTAGCTTAGCCTGGTAGAGCGCTACGTTCGGGACGTAGAGGCCGGAGGTTCGAATCCTCTCACCCCGACCAGGTTTCCTTCCTTCTTCTCCACCACGCCTTGTCGCTGTCAGCGGGTCTGCATTTGCGTCCCGAGGCTGTCGCGCGCCATGTCGCACAAGGCCTGGGCCGCTGGCGAGAGCTCGCCGCCGCGCTGGCGCACCAGCCCCAGCGATCGCCGGATGGTGGGGGGTCCCAGATCGCGCACCGCCAGGCCATGGTGGGCGATGAGTTCGGCCGCCATCGACGGCAAGGCCGTGACACCCAGACCACAGGCCACCATGGCCCCGATCGTGGCGATGTGATCCACCTCATAGCGCGGCAGGAAGCTCACGCCCTTGTCGAGCGCAGCCGCGTCCAGGTACTGACGCACGCTGGCCGTGCGAGGCATCGACACATGCGGCCACACCAGGGTGTCGATGAAGCCCAGGCGGGACCGGCGGCGGGCGAGCGGGTGGGAGGTCGGACACAGCAGCACGAAGGCGTCGCCCGTGAGCGGCTCATAGAGCAGGTCCTCGTGGGCCGGGTCGGCCGCCGTGAGGGCAAAGTCCACACGCCCTTGCCGCACCAGATCGAAGGCCGGACCCGACAGCGTGTCGATGAGGTGCAGCCGGATTGCCGGATATCGCGCCTGGAAGGCCTGGAAGAGCCGCGGCACCACCCCTGCCGCCAGTGACGGCAGTGCCGCCACGGCGACCTGGCCCCGTCGCAGACTGACGACATCGCGCACGTCGGCCAGGGTGTGTTCGATCTCACCGAGCAGCCGCTGCGCTCGCTCGGCAAAGGCCTCTCCGGCCGCCGTGAGCCCCACGGTTCGGGTCGTGCGCTCGAACAGCCGCGCGCCCACCCCGTCCTCCAGCCGCTGAATCAGCGTGGACAACGCCGATTGGGACAGGTGCACCTGCTGAGCAGCCTGGCTGAAGCTGCGGGTGCGTGCCACGGCCAGGAAGGCCCGCAGGTCTTTGGCGGAGAGATTGAAGTCCACGACCCCAGTGTAGACAGCCCTCGCACGCGTTGGCCTGGCCGTCACAAAAATTCACTTGAAATGTGCAACAAGCACATTTACTATCCAAATACCGCGGCCCCCGTGAGCCGCCTCTTCATGTCACGGTCAGGAGATTCCCATGCTGAAAGCCCTTTCCCAGCGCCTTGCGCGCCTCCGTTACGGCATTCCGATCGCCGCTTCTTTCCTGCTGGCGGCCTGCGGGGGAGGCGGAGGCGGCCCGTCGGAGGCACCCACCTCCTACACCCAGGGCCAGATCACCGGATACGGTTCGATCATCGTCAACGGGGTGCGCTTCGACGATCGCAATGCCGTCGTCGTCGACGATGACGACCGCGAAGGCCTGCGCGACGACTTGAAGATCGGCATGTGGGTCGAGGTGGAGGCCAGCGGGGTCGATCGCGATCGCGGCGTGGGCCGCGCACTGCGCGTGCGCTGGGCGAATGAATTCGTCGGCCCGGTGAGCGCGGTCGATGCGGGCGCCAGCACCTTCGTGCTGTTCGGCCAGACCATCGAAGTGCGCCCTGCCACCCAGTTCGAGGACCTGCCGGCCGGGCTGGCCAGCCTGGCCCCGGGAGACGTGGTGGAGGTGCACGGCTACTTCAACGCGGCCACCAGCCGCTATGTCGCCACCCGGGTGGAAGCCGAGGACGATGCCGATCACTACAAGCTGCGTG
>Ga0114986_1000317_pt1 | contig 13744 bp, 13 predicted proteins | sample Shrwel1BS1Day17_FD_96988 | JGI IMG/M metagenome (GOLD analysis project Ga0114986, IMG submission 96988) | Subsurface microbial communities from deep shales in Ohio, USA - Utica-3 well 1 S-1-Day17 | ecosystem: Environmental > Aquatic > Deep subsurface > Shale gas/oil reservoir > Produced... | reverse complement strand
TTGTCCGACTGGCGGTTGTTTTCCCATTTCATGGCGCGTCCCCTCTGCTGGTGTGGCCGGCACCCTTGCCGCCTGATGCTGCCCATATGGCGAGCACCAAAGCATTATGCAAAGGCCAGCCCAAACGCCCAATGAAAAACGGGCACCTTCTGGCGAAGGTGCCCGCTTGAGGGGGTCGGGTGTGATGCAGTGCCGCCGCTGTGGCAGCCGGCCCTCACCCCGGCCGGCAGACCATCAGGCGATGGCCGGCTTGAAGTCGCTGGTGGGACGGCCCTGGAAGTCGGTCCAGCAGCGGCGGGTGAAGTCGTACAGCTTGCACTTGCGCGCCGTCTCAAAGTACCAGCGCCACGAGAAGTGCTGGATGATGATGCGGCCGGGCAGCGTGTCTTCCAGCAGCTTCTGGGCGTTCTTGAGCTTGTACAGCGGCACGCTCATGTCCACGTGGTGGGCGGTGTGCTCCATGATGTGGTGCATCATCGCGCCGATCTTGAACGGGAAGGTCATGTGCACGGTGGTGGACACGAAGGGCGCGGCCTTGGCCCAGGCGTGCTTGTCGTCGTGCCACTGCACGGCGGTGTGGGTGTGGTGCACATACACCACGAAGCCGATCATGGCGTTCCAGAACAGGAAGGGAATGACGAAGCCGTAGCCCACCAGCGCCCAGGCCGATTGCTCGGTGGCGTAGGCGGCGCCGATCAGTGCGGCAATCCAGACGGCGGCGGTGGCGGTGACGAAGACGCCGTCCCAGGTGAATTCGGCACGGCGGGTACCCATGTAGCTCTTGCGGGGGAAATACATGCGGTTCCACCACATTTCCACCAGGTAGTACAGGGCCGGGCCCCAGCCACTGCGGTAGATGCGTTCCATGACACGGCGGCCGGGCGACAGGGCCTCGAACTCTTCCTTGGTCAGGGGCGCCCAGACAAAATCCACACCCTTGAGGTTGGTGTAGCCGTGGTGCACGACGTTGTGGCCCACTTCCCACAGGCTGTAGGGCGTGAGCGAGGGCATCATGGCAATGCGCCCCAGAACGCGGTTGAGGCCGCGGTGCGGGGTGTAGCTCTGGTGGCAGGCGTCATGGCCGATGATGAACAGGCGGCCGATGACGAAGCCGGCGGCCAGACCGCACAGCAGCTTGGCCCACCAGGCCTGCAGCAACACGGTGCCGACGATGAGCGCAGCGAAGATCACCCAGTCCAGAGCCAGCAAGACGATGCCGCGGGCGGTTTCTCGTTCGGCGATGGGCGTGAGCCAGCCGCGGATCACCTTGCGGTGGGGCAACGGCGCATCGGCAGGAATCGGCTGTGGGGGATGGATCTCGGGAGGATTCTGGGACATGGATGGCCGGAATTCACGCCAACCGCCCGGCGCAGGGGCACCCGCCAGACATCACCGCGGGCGCCCGCATACTAACTGCACTTGCTTACACCCTGCTTGACATCGGTCAAACCAGGACAGGCGGCGTGATGACGTTCACGCCAAGGGATTGGATGCTCAGGTCTTGGGCAGCGTCACACCCACCTGGCCCTGGTATTTGCCACCGCGGTCTTTATAGCTAGTCTCGCAGACTTCATCGCTTTCAAAGAACAGCACCTGGGCGCAGCCTTCACCGGCGTAGATCTTGGCCGGCAGAGGAGTCGTGTTGGAGAACTCCAGCGTGACGTAGCCTTCCCATTCGGGTTCGAACGGGGTCACGTTGACAATGATGCCGCAACGGGCGTAGGTGCTCTTGCCCAGGCACACGGTCAACACATTGCGGGGAATACGGAAGTATTCCATGGTCCGCGCCAGCGCAAAACTGTTGGGCGGAATGATGCAGACATCGGCGTTGATGTCGACAAAACTCTTCTCATCGAAATTTTTCGGGTCCACCACCGTGCTGTGGATGTTGGTGAAGACCTTGAATTCGGGCGCACAGCGGATGTCGTAGCCATAGCTGCTGGTGCCGTAGCTGACGATCTTCTGCCCGGCGGCGTTCTGCCGGATCTGGCCGGGCTCGAAGGGCTCGATCATGCCGTGCTGCTCGGCCATGCGGCGGATCCATTTGTCGCTCTTGATGCTCATGCGGTGTGCTCCAGCCTGTGGTGTGGGGTGAGATTGTAGGCAGGCCGGACGAGAAATCCCTGGCGGTGTTCATGGTTTTCAGAACTTTCTGAAAATTCAGCAACTTCGAAAGGATTGACGTGTCACCTGCCGCCCCGCTTTCGTCGCTCAGCCGCGAGTTCATCAACCACTTTGGCGAAATGGGCAGCCGCTGGGGCATCAACCGCACCGTCGGCCAGATGTACGCGTTGCTGTTCGTGTCGCAGGTGCCCCTGAACGCCGATGACATGGCCGATGCGCTGGGCTTTTCGCGGTCCAACGTGTCGATGGGTCTCAAGGAGTTGCAGGCCTGGCGGCTGGTGCGCCTGCGCCACCTGCCGGGCGACCGGCGCGAGTACTTCGAGGCGCCCGAGGACGTGTGGGAAATCTTCCGCGTGCTGGCCACCGAGCGCCGCCGCCGCGAGATCGAGCCGACGCTCTCGATGCTGCGCAGTGCCCTGCTGGTGACGCCAGACAACGACGCCGAGCGCCACGCCCAGGCCCGCATGCGCGAGATGCACGACCTGATCGAGCGCCTGATGTCCTGGTTTGACGAGATACAGAAGCTGCAACCCGAGACGGCCATGCAGCTCATGGACCTGGGATCGAAAGTGACCAAGGTACTGGAGATGAGGGACGCACTGACCGGCAGGGGTCGCGCCCGCAAGGCGGCCGAACGCGCTGCCGATGGCACCACCGACTGATCCGGCTGATTGATCCTGCTGAAAGGCCAAGCCCATGGACCTGGACACCCTGCTGCTCTCGCGCATCCAGTTTGCGGCGAATGTGAGCTTCCACATCCTGTTTCCGACCATCACCATCGCGCTGTGCTGGTTCCTGCTGTTCTTCCGCATCCGCTTCGTGCAGACGCGCGATGCGGCCTGGGAAGAAGCCTACTATTTCTGGACCAAGGTGTTCGCGCTGACCTTCGCACTGGGCGTGGTCTCGGGCATCGTGATGAGCTTCCAGTTCGGCACCAACTGGCCCGGCTTCATGGAGAAGGCCGGCAACATCGCCGGACCGCTGCTGGGCTACGAAGTGCTGACCGCCTTCTTTCTGGAGGCCAGCTTTCTGGGCATCATGCTGTTTGGCCGCGGCCGGGTGAGTGAGCGCGTCCACCTGATCGCCACGTCCCTGGTGGCCCTGGGCACCACGATGTCGGCGTTCTGGATCCTGAGCCTGAACTCGTGGATGCAGACCCCGGCCGGCTTCGAGATCGTCAACGGCGAGTTCATGCCGACCGACTGGATGGCGATCGTCTTCAACCCGTCGTTCCCGTACCGTCTGGCGCACAAGCTGCTGGCATCGGGCCTGACCGCCTCTTTCCTGATCGCCGGCCTGTGCGCCTGGCAGCTCATCAAGGGCAGCGCCACGCGGGGCACGCACAAGGCGCTGCGCAGCGCGGTGTTTGCAGCGGCGCTGATCGCACCGGTGCAGGTGTTCGTGGGTGATCTGCATGGCCTGAACACGCTGGAACACCAGCCGGCCAAGATCGCTGCCATGGAAGGCATCTGGGAGACCGAGCGCGGCGCGCCGCTGACGCTGCTGGGCATCCCGGACGAAGCGGCGGGCACCACCCACTTTGCCGTGAAGATACCCAAGCTCGCCAGCCTGATCCTGACCCACGAATGGGACGGCGAGATCAAGGGCATCAACGAGTTCAAGGGTGAGCACCCGCCGGTGGCACCCGTGTTCTACGCCTTCCGTGTGATGGTGGGCATGGGCACGGTGATGCTGCTGGTGGCCGTGTTCGCAGCCTGGAAGCTGTGGCCGCAGCGGCGTGCCACCGGCACCACCCTGCCCCGACCGCTGCTGTGGGTGCTGTCGGGCATGGCGTTCTCGGGCTGGGTGGCCACACTGGCGGGCTGGTACGTCACTGAGATCGGCCGCCAGCCGTTTGTCGTCTACGGCGTTCTGCGCACCGCCGACACCGCTACGCAGATCGCCTCGCCCTGGGTGGCGCTGACGCTGACTGCGTACCTGGTGGTGTACGGCCTGCTGCTGGTGACCTACATCGGCGTGCTCAAGTACATGGCCGAGAACCCGGTCAAGCACGCGGGTGTGCCCGCTGCAGGCGCCCAACTGGGCAAGGCAGGAGCGTGAACATGATCACCTGGTCCGAACTCCTGCCCCTGATTTTCATGGCCGTGATGGGCCTGTCGCTGCTGGCCTACGTGATCCTGGACGGCTATGACCTGGGTGTCGGTCTGTTGCTGCCGCTGGGCAGCGACAGCCAGAAGGACACCATGATCAGCAGCATCGGGCCATTCTGGGACGCCAACGAGACCTGGCTGGTGCTGGGGGTGGGCGTGCTGCTCGTGGCGTTTCCCAAGGCCCACGGTCTGGTGCTGCAGGCGCTGTACCTGCCCGTGGCGGTGATGCTGATCGGCCTGATCCTGCGCGGTGTCGCCTTCGACTTCCGGGTCAAGGCGCCGGTGGTGTGGAAGCCGTTCTGGAACCGGGCCTTCTTTGCCGGCTCGCTGATGGCGACCACGGCCCAGGGCTGGATGCTGGGCAGCTACATCACCGGCTTCGACCTGGGTGGCCTGGGCTGGGCTTTCAGCCTCGGCATCGCCCTGACCCTGCCCGCGGTCTATGTGCTGCTGGGCGCGGGCTGGCTGATCATGAAGACCGAGGGTGAGTTGCAGGACAGCGCGTTGCGCTGGGCCCGGCGCGCCCTGTGGCCGATGGCCGTGGCGCTGGTGGGCATCTCGGCGGCCACACCCCTGGTCAACCCGGCGGTGATCGACAAGTGGTTCGCCTTGCCGCAGGTGGTCGCCCTGCTGCCGGTGCCCCTGGTGTGCGCGACTGCCTTCTTCGCCATGCGCTGGGTACTGACAAGGCCTCAGCTGGTGACGGCCGGCTACGGCTGGCTGGTGTTCGCCAACATGGTGCTCATCTGCGTGATGGCGTTCTTCGGGCTGGCCTACAGCATCCTGCCCGACATCGTGATCGGGCGCCTGAGCGTGTGGGAGGCCGCAGCGGCCATCGAATCGCTGACGGTGATTTTCATCGGCACGGCGATCACACTGCCGGTGATCATCGCCTACACGATCTTCATGTACCGGGTGTTCTGGGGCAAGGCCCGGGCGCTGAGCTATTCCTGAGCGCCCGCCACCACGGTGCGGCGCACCACGCGGTCGTCACCGAGCACGATGAGCGCGAACAGCAGCTCATCGAGGTTGCCTGCCTGCTCGGTCTTGCGGGCCAGCAGTGGGGTGGCCTTGGGATCGAGCACCACAAAGTCGGCCTCGCATCCGGGCTGCAGGTTGCCCACCACACCACCCAGACCCAGTGCGGCGGCGGCACCTGCGGTGTGCTGCCACCACAGCTGGCCGGGCGTCAGGCTCAGCCCGGCTTTGGTCTGCCCTTCGCGGCCCACGTAGTAGGCTGCCAGCATGGTGTGGAAGGGCGAGAAACTGGTGCCCCCGCCCACGTCGCTGGCCAGGCCGTAGCGCATGCCGGCCGCATCGGCGGCGGCGTGGTCGAAGAAGCCGCTGCCCAGGAACAGGTTGCTGGTGGGGCTGATGGCGGCTGCCGTGCCGGTGCGCGCCATCAGGGCGCGGTCTTCCTCGTCCAGCCAGATGCAGTGGGCGTAGATGGCCCGCTGTCGCAGCAGACCGAAGTCGTCGTACACGCCCAGGTAGCTGCGCGAGCGCGGGAACAGCTCGCCCGCCCAACGGACCTCGTCCTGGTTTTCAGCGACGTGCGACTGGATCCACACATCGGGATACCTGGCTGCCAGTTCGCCCGCACCGCGCAATTGCGCATCAGTGCTGGTGGGTGCAAAGCGCGGCGTGATGGCGTAGCCCAGGCGGTCCACGCCGTGCCAGCGCCGGATAAGCGCCTCGGTATCGATCAGGCTTTGCTCGGTCTGGTCACGCACGCCATCGGGGCAGTGTCGGTCCTGCAGGCATTTGCCGGTGATGAAACGCAGCCCCCGGGCCTGTGCGGCGCCAAAGGCCGCATCCACCGATGCCGGGTGCGAGGTGGCGAAGGTCAGCGCCGTGGTCACGCCGTGGCGCTGCAGTTCGTCAAAGAAGAACTCGGCCACCGACCGGGCGTATGCCGGATCGGAAAAACGGGACTCGTGCGGAAAGGTGTAGTGCTCCAGCCAGGGCAGCAGACCGTCGGCCGGGGCGCCGATCACATCGGTCTGCGGGTAGTGCACATGCAGGTCGACAAAGCCCGGAGCGATCAGGTGCCCGCGCAAATCTTCAACGGCCAGGCCCGGGTAGCGGCCAACCAGGCCGCCATGATCGCCGGCGGCCAGCACCACCTGCCGGCCACGGGCATCGGGCCCGGTGACCAGCAGGCCATCCGCGTCGTACAGCGGCTGGCCGTTGTCATCGAATCGCAGGAGGGCGGCGCGGTAGGCTTTCATGAGCTCACTAGCTTAACCGGCCGCTGGCAGGCCCGGTATACGGCCGCCCACATGGCGGGCATGCATTTGTGCGTTGTGGTCACTCAGCGTGGCAGTTTGCCCACGACGCCTTCGACAAACCAGTTCATGCCCAGGATGTCGGGGTCCGACAGGCGCTGACCGGCCGGGATGACTTCTTTGCCCTCGTTATCGCGCACGGGCTGACGACCCGCTTCGAACACGGTCAGGCGGCCCAGCCCGATGTCGGACTGGCGCTGCAGGACCTCTTCCCGCACGGCCACGGGCACCTTGCTGCCAAAACCCTCGACCCGGATCATGCCTTCGCGCACGCCGCCCCAGACCTGGCCGCTCTTCCAGGTACCGTCGATAACCGCCTTGACCCGCCGGGTGTAGTAGTCGCCCCACTGGTGGGTGACGGCCACCACCTGGGCATCGGGTGCCACCTTGCGCATGTCGGAGTGATAGGCCACGGCCAGCTTGCCTTTTTCCTGCGCGGCCACCATCACGGCGTTGGAGCCGGTGTGGAAGGCCAACACCTCGGCACCCTGGTTCATGAGGGTCATGGCCGCCTCACGCTCGCGCGCGGGGTTGAACCACTCACCCAGGAAGACCACGCGCAGGCTGGCTTGCGGGTTGACCGAGCGCATGCCCAGCGTGAAGGCGTTGATGCCCTGCACGACCTCGGGAATCGGAAAGCCGGCCACATAGCCGGCCTGCGTGGCCATGCGGCCGGCAGCCACACCGGCCAGGTAGCGGCCCTCGTAGTAGCGGGCATTGGCGGCGGCCACGTTGTCGGCCGTCTTGTAGCCAGTGACGGATTCGAACTTGACGTTCGGAAACTCGCGCGCCACCTTGAGCGTGGGCTCCATGTAGCCGAAGCTGGGGGTGAAGATGATTTGATGACCCTGGCGCGCCAGATCCCGGATGACACGCTCTGCATCGGGGCCCTCCGCCACATTCTCGACGTAGGTGGTCTGCACCTGACCCGACAAGGCCTTTTCCACGGCCTGACGGCCCTGGTCGTGCTGACGCACCCAGCCGGCATCGGTCAGCGGGGCCACGTAGACGAAGGCAGCCTTGACCGGGGCGGTGGTCTGTGAAAAAACGGGGGAGAAAAAACAGGCGGCCGCGAGCGCGGCAGCGAGGTTTTTGTACATGGTGTTCCTCTACATGGCTTCCGGCGGACAAAAAAAGCGAGCCGGGGAAGCACCGGCTCGCAGGATCGTATTTTAGCGCGTCACCAGCTCAGGCGCTGGCCACCCGTCGCAGTTCGGCCAGGCACTCGGCCCGGCGCTGGTCGCTGATGAAGCTGGCCTCGAAACTGTTGCGGGCGATGGCTACCACGTCGTCCCGGTCCATCTGCAGGGCCTGGACCGTCTGTGCCCAGTTTTCGTTCATGTAGCCACCGAAGTAGGCCGGATCGTCCGAGTTGATGGTCACGCACAGGCCGGCATCGAGCATCTTTTTCAGCGGGTGGTCGCGCAGGTCATCCACCACGCAGAGCTTGAGGTTCGACAGCGGACACACCGTCAGCGGCAGGCGGGTGTGGGCCAGTTCGGCCATCAGCAGCGGGTCCTGCAGGGCGGCCACGCCGTGATCGATGCGCTGGACCTTGAGCAGGTCGATGGCCTGCCACATGTACTCGGGCGGCCCTTCCTCGCCGGCGTGAGCCACCACATGCAGGCCCAACTCTCGGCAGCGGGCAAACACGCGCTCGAACTTCTCGGGCGGGTGCCCCACTTCGCTGGAGTCCAGCCCCACGCCGATGAAATGCTCACGGTACGGCAGCGCCGCCTCCAAAGTGGCAAAGGCGTCCCCCTCGCTCAGGTGGCGCAGGAAGCACAGGATGAGTGCCGAGCTGATGCCCAGTTCGCTCTGTGCCCGTTCGCGCGCCGAGGCAAGGCCGCGGATGACCACCCCTGTGTCCACGCCGCGCGCGGTGTGGGTTTGCGGATCGAAGAACAGCTCGGCGTGAATGACGTTGTCGGCCTTGGCGCGCTGAAAGTAGGCCCAGGCCATGTCGTGGAAATCCTGCTCGGTCAGCAGCACGCTGGCGCCGGCGTAATAGATGTCCAGAAAGCTCTGCAGGTCAGTGAAGGCATAGGCGGCGCGCAGCGCCTCCACACCCGGGTACGCCAGCTGAACGCCATTGCGCTGGGCCAGCGCAAAGATGAGCTCGGGCTCCAGCGAACCTTCGATGTGGATGTGCAACTCGGCCTTGGGGATGGCGCGGGCCAGTTCGACAGCGTTCATGTTTTCCTTTCAGCAGACACCGAGCGAGATGCCGGTGCGCACGAGATAACGGCGATAGGCACTGGACATGCGATCGGCCGGTCCATGCACCTCGGCAATCGGTCCATCCTTGCCCAGGGGCAGGCGTTTGGGTTGCTGCGATTCGACCACCGGCCGGTCCTGGGCAAAGACCGTGTCCTGGAAGGCGCGCAGTTCTTCGTCATCCGAGAGGTCGCCCAACGTGGCCATGGCAAACCAGGCGGTGCAGCGCTCGTCGCCATCGGGACGGATGAACAGGGCGATCGCATTGCTGACCGGGTCGCCTTCGGTCGCGTCCTTGCGCAGAATGGCGGCGAAGGGGTGCGGTACGTCGTAACGGTAGGCCACCCAGCCACCCTCTTCCGCCCCAGCGTAGCCCTTGGGTTGCCAGGCTTTGCATTCGTGGGCACGCACACCTTCTGCGCCTTCGTCCACCTTGCCGGTGTCCACCTGCGCATGGGTGCGGGCACCGAGCCAGCCTTCGTGAACGAAACCGAAATGGCTGAGATCCAGGAAATTCTCCACCAACCGGGGCGCGCTGGTCTGCACCTCGTACGGGCCGCAGATCAGTTGACGCCAGGCCTCGTCGTGCCAAGGCTCGAAAGCGGGCGGCTGAGAGAGCGAGACCGGCAGTTGCGAGAAATCGGGCCGCTCCAGTCGCACCCAGACCAGGCCACAGGCTTCCTGCGCCTCGAACACCTGCGTGCAGTGGGCTGCCGGTGGCTCGAAGGCCGGTGCGGCCGGCACATGCACACAGCGCCCCACGGCAATCGGGGCGCCGTGATGGCCCTGGCCTGCCGCCGTATCTCCGGCAAACTGCCAGCCATGGTACGGGCACTCCAGCCGCGCGCCATGCAGGTGGTTGAGCACCCGACCGAGCGACAGACGCGCACCGCGGTGCGGGCATCGGTCGGCCCAGGCGTGGACCACACCGGCATGCCCTTCGTGCCCGTGCTCGCGCCACAGGACCACGTCCTCCCCCAGGAGCGATACCGGCACCGGGTCATCCCGCAGGTGCATGCCCGCGATGACCGGGTGCCACAGTTGTCGTTCGATCATGTGAGCTCCAAGAAAAAAGCCGCTGCGGGAGCAGCGGCGCTGAGGTGTTTCCGGTGCGTGTGCCCCGTCTACAGGCACCCGTGGAACCGGCTTTGCCGGGCCACAGGGTGCGTCCCCCCGCGCAGCAGGGGGGAAGACGCGAAGCGGCGCAGGGGGGACACCGTCAGTTCGGCACCTTGCCTTCCACGCCCTTCACGTAGAACTTGATGCCGCCCAGGAAGGCGTCATCCGCCTTGACGTCCTTAGGCAAAACTTCCTTGCCGTCCTGACCCAAGATGGGGCCGGTCCAGGGGTGGAAGCTGCCGTCCTTCAGACCGGCCTTGATGGTGTCGATCTTGGCCTTGATCTCGGCAGGCACGTCTTCGGCGATGGACACCATGTCGATGGCGCCTTCTTTATGGCCCCACCACACGCCGCTGTTGCCCTGCCAGGTGCCATCCATCACGTCCTTGACGGCCTTGATGTAGTACGGGCCCCAGTTGATCACGGCCGATCCCAGGTGGGCCTTGGGACCGTAGGCGGTCATGTCGGAATCCCAACCGAAGGCACGCTTGCCGGCCTTCTCGGCGGTCTGCAGCACGGCCGACGAATCGGTGTTCTGGAACAGGATGTCGGCACCGCCGTTGAGCAGCGAGGTGGCGGCTTCGGTTTCCTTTGGCGGGTCGAACCAGCCGTTGACCCAGACCACCTTGGTCTTGATTTTCGGGTTGACCGACTGGGCGCCCAGCGTGAAGCTGTTGATGTTGCGGATCACCTCAGGAATTGGGATCGAGGCCACCACACCCAGGGTGTTGGTCTTGGTCATGGCACCGGCGATCACGCCAGCCATGTAAGCACCTTCGTAGGTACGGCTATCGTAGGTGCGCATGTTCTCGGCCTGCTTGTAGCCGGTGGCGTGCTCGAATTTCACGTCCTTAAAGTCGGCAGCGACCTTGAGCATCGGCTCCATGTAGCCGAAGGTGGTACCGAAGACGATCTTGTTGCCCTGGCCGGCCAGGTCTCGGATCACGCGCTCGGCGTCGGCGCTCTCGGGCACGTTCTCGACGAAGCTCGTCACCACCTTGTCGCCAAACTCGGCCTCGACCGCCTTGCGGCCGTTGTCGTGGGCGAAGGTCCAGCCACCGTCACCGACCGGGCCGACATAGGCGAAGGCGATCTTCAGCGGCTCGGCCTTGGGCGCCTCGGCGGGTGCGGCGGCCGGGGTGGGAGCCGGTGCTGGCTCTTCATTCTTGCCGCAGCCGATCAATGCCGCGCTGGCCACGGCCGTCAGGGCCGCCAGCTTGATCAGGGAACGCTTGTTCAGGTCGGTCATGGAAACCTCTTGGTGGGTTGAGAGAGTGGAAAGGACAAAAGTTGATTATGAACGCTCAGGAGCCGGGATAGAACGGCTTGCCGATCGAAGCGGGCATGTTGATGCGGATCCAGGTCGGGTTGCGGGAGATCAGCACCAGCACCACCACGGTGGCCAGGTAAGGCATCATGGTCAGGAACTGGCTGGGGACCTGCACACCGATACCCTGCAGGTGGAACTGCAGCATGGTCACGCCACCGAACAGGTAGGCACCGAGCAAGACGCGTGCCGGGCGCCAGGTGGCAAAGGTGGTGAGTGCCAGGGCGATCCAGCCCTTGCCGGCGATCATGCCCTCCACCCACAAGGGGGTGTAGACGGTGGACACATAGGCGCCGGCCAGGCCGCACAGCGCCCCCCCTGCCACCACCGCCAGCAACCGGATGCGACGCACCGGGTAGCCCAGGGCGTGCGCAGATTCCGGGCTCTCGCCCACGCTGCGCAGCACCAGTCCGGCCCGGGTGCGCCAGAGGAACCAGATCAGGGCCAGCGTCAGGCCGATGCAGACGTAGACCATCGGATGGTGCTTGAACAGCGCATTGCCCAGGAACGGGATATCGGCCAGCACCGGAATGGCGAACTGCGACTGCTCAGGCAGCTTCTCCTGCACATAACTGGTGCCCGCGAAGGCCGAGAAGCCACCGCCGAAGAGCGAGAGTGCCAGCCCGGTCGCGTACTGGTTGGTATTGAGCCAGATGACCAGCACACCAAAGATGGCGGCCAGCAGCGCACCGGCGGCCATGCCGGCGGCAAAGCCGGCCACGGTGCTGCCGGTGTGCACCACGGTGGCAAAACCGGCCAGGGCGGCGCACAGCATCATGCCCTCGGCCCCGAGGTTGACGATGCCAGCTTTCTCGTTGATGAGCAGGCCCAGCGAGGCAATGGCCAGCACGGTGCCCGCGTTGAGCGAGGCGGCGATGAGGAGTGCGGTGGATTCCATGTCAGTCGGCTCCGGTCACTTCTTCCACTTCAGGCGGTACGCAATGAGGGTGTCGCAGGCCAGCAGCGAGAACAGCAGCAGCCCCTGGAACACCCCGGTGATCGACTTGGGCAGGCCCAGGCGCGACTGCGCCAGCTCGCCACCGATGTAAAACATGCTCATCAGGATGGCCGAGAAGACGATGCCGACAGGATGCAGGCGGCCGACGAAGGCCACGATGATGGCGGCAAAGCCGTAGCCGGCCGGCACGTACGGCGTGAGCTGGCCGATCGGCCCGGCCACCTCCAGCGCCCCGGCCATGCCGGCCATGCCACCGGAGGTCAGCAGAGCAATCCACAGGGCCTTGCGCGAAGAAAACCCGGCATAGCGGGCCGCTGCCGGGGCCAACCCACCCACCTGCTGGGCATAGCCGGCGTAGGTGCGGAACAGGAACACCCACATGGCCACCACCCCGGCCAGTGCCAGCATCAGGCCGATGTTGACGCGTGAGCCCTGCATCAGCCGGGGCATCTGGGTGACCGACTCGAAGGTCTTGGTCTGGGGGAAGTTGTAGCCCATGGGGTCCTTCCAGGGCCCATAGACCAGGTAGTTGAGCACCTGCACCGCCACATAGACCAGCATCAGGCTGACCAGGATCTCATTGGCGTTGAAACGGTCGCGCAGCAGCGCCGTGATCCCCGCCCACAGCATGCCGCCCAGTGCCCCGGCCAGAACGATGACCGGCACGATCCACGGACCCGTGTCCTTGGTGGCGGTGAGTGCGACGCCCGCGGCAAAGATGGCGCCGATCAGGTACTGCCCCTCAGCCCCGATGTTCCAGACGTTGGAGCGAAAACACACCGCCAAACCGAGCGCAATGATCAGCAGCGGTGTGGCCTTGACCATCAGTTCGGACAGCGCGTAGGCGTTCTTGACCGGTTCCCAGAAGAACACCTGCAGGCCGCGCACCGGGTCCTTGCCCAGGGCGGCAAAGAGGATGACGCCAATCACCACGGTGATCAGCAGCGCCAGCAGGGGAGACGCGTAGCTCCAGGCCCGCGAGGGCTGGGGACGGACTTCAAGCCGCAGCATGGGCGGACTCCTTCTTGTTGTTCTGTTGTTCGGTGTCCCACAGGCCCGACATCCATTCACCGATGCGCTCGACAGTGGCGTCGGCGCGGTCCAGGCTGGGCGACAGCCGCCCTTTGGCGATCACATGCAGGCGGTCACTGATCTCGAACAGCTCGTCCAGTTCCTCGCTGACCACCAGCACGGCACAGCCGGCGTCGCGCAACGCCAGGATCTCGCCCCGGATCTGGGCAGAGGCACCGACGTCCACCCCCCAGGTGGGCTGGCTGACGATGAGCAGCCGGGGTTTGGCCTCGATCTCGCGGCCGACGATGAATTTCTGCAGGTTGCCGCCAGACAGTGATTTGGCGGCGGCGTCCGGTCCATTGGCCTTGACTTTGTAGCGCGCGATGATGTCCTGGGCTTGCGCGCGCAGAGCCCCCACACGGATCCAGCCGCCGGCGCCGATGGCATCCCGTCGGGTCAGCAGCAGGTTCTGAGACAGGGACAGCGTGGGCACCGCGCCCCGCCCCAGGCGCTCCTCGGGCACGAAATGCAGGCCCAGCGTCCTGCGCCGCCCCGGACTCATGCGCGAGGCATCCTGACCTGCCAC
>Ga0114986_1000316_pt1 | contig 13755 bp, 12 predicted proteins | sample Shrwel1BS1Day17_FD_96988 | JGI IMG/M metagenome (GOLD analysis project Ga0114986, IMG submission 96988) | Subsurface microbial communities from deep shales in Ohio, USA - Utica-3 well 1 S-1-Day17 | ecosystem: Environmental > Aquatic > Deep subsurface > Shale gas/oil reservoir > Produced... | reverse complement strand
CCCTCCCCGCCCCCGGCCTGCGCCCCACGCCGGGGCGGAGAGGAAATGCAACAGCCCCGGCGGCATCTCCCTCGGCACTTCCAGCATGAATCCGGCCAGCCAGCCGGCAATGGGGTCAGCGGGCAGCGCGACCCCGCTAAAGTCGTGGGCCAGATGGAAATAGGCGGCCCCATAGGCGCGCAACCCGGCCGGGCCGGCAGCGCCAAGCCTCACGGCAGTCGGCGACAGCAACAGCCGACGGCAGCGGCCGTGACGGAACAGGAACACCACCCGGGCCGCCCCGCAGCCGGCCAGGGGCTCCCCCCGGCCATTGACCAGCCCTTCCCCCGGCCTCTCGTACAGATACAGCCGCCGGCATCCGGGCAAGGGCGGCAGGACTTCAGCCATAGGTGCGCCAGAAGAAGGCGCCGGCCATGACGAAGTTAAGCAGCACCACCCCCTTCCGCAGACGCTGGGGTTCCAGGCGCTGGCTAAGCCGCGCTCCCAGCCAGCCCCCGGCAACGGCGCCGGCCGCCAGGGCCAGGCCCGGCCCCCAGCGCACCTGGCCGGCGACAATGAAGCAGAGGACGGCCACCGCATTGGTGGCGCCGACGAACAGGCTCTTGGCACCGTTCACCGCCCGCAGTTCGGTATGGCCCCAGATGCCCCACAGGGCCATCATCATGATGCCCACGGCGCCGCCGAAATAGCCGCCGTAGACGGCCAGCAGGCCCTGGCCGGCCAGCATGACGCCCGGCCCCGGATGGCGCTGCCGTCGCAGCAGGCGGCCCGCCGCGCCGCCCCAGGCGAAGGCCACGGCCCCCAGCAGGAGCAGCCAGGGCACCAGCAGGTCGAAATGGCGGGAGGGTGTCAGCAGCAGCAGAATGGCCCCGATCAGCCCGCCGGCCAGGCTGACCGCCAGCAGGCGGGAGGTGGCCACCCCGGGGAAGGGGGCAAAGTCCCGCCGCAGGGTCCAGGCGCTGGCCAGGGCGCCGGGGAACAGGGCCACGGTGCTGGTGGCATTGGCGACGGTGGACGGCACCCCGGCCAGGATCAGGGCCGGCAGGGTGACGAAGGAGCCGCCGCCCGCCAGGGCATTCATGGCCCCGGCCAGGGTGCCGACGGCGAGAAGCATGAGTGAGTTTTCCATGAGCCTCAGTCTGAAACATGGAGCACCCCCTGAAAATCGGCATTTTTCTCAGGCACACTTCGGTTAATCCATAGGTTGAGCAGGGAGCCGCGCCATGCGTTTCGATCTCACGGACCTCGATCTCTTCATCCAGGTCGCCGACAGCGGCAGCATCACGGCCGGCGCCGAGCGCTGCCATCTGTCCCTGGCCTCGGCCAGCGCCCGTATCCGGGGCATGGAGGAAACCCTGGGCACGCCCCTGTTGCAACGGGGCCGGCGCGGCGTCACGCCGACACCTGCCGGCCGGGCCCTGCTGCACCACGCCCAGACCATCGCGGCCCAGGTGCAGCATCTGCGCGGCGACCTGGGCCAGTATGCCCAGGGCCTCAAGGGCCACATCCGGCTGCTGGGCAACACCGCCGCCCTCAGCGAGTTCCTGCCGGAGGCCCTGGCCGCCTTTCTCGCCGCCCATCCCCAGGTCGATGTGGACGTGGAGGAAAGGCTCAGCCACCACATCGTCGAGGCCATCGCCGCCGGCCTGGGCGATGTGGGCATCATTGCCGACTCGGTGGACCCGGGGGAGCTGGAAACCCTGCCGTTCCGGGAAGACCGCCTGGTGCTGGTATGCAGCCGCCGCCATGGGCTCGCCGGGCGCGAGACGGTCAATTTCGCCGACACCCTGGACTGGGAATGGGTCGGCCTCACCCCGGGCAGCGCCCTGCCCGACTTTCTCGCCGCCCATGGCGCCCGCATCGGCCGCCAGCCCCGCTACCGGGTTCGGCTCGGCAATTTCGACGCCCTCTGCCGCATGGTGGAAGCGGGCGTCGGCGTCGGCATCGTCCCGGTGACGGCTGCCCGCCGCTACGCCCGCAGCATGGACCTGGCGGTGGTGCCCCTGGCCGATGCCTGGGCCAGCCGCCAGTTGCGGCTCTGCTGCCGCCGGCTGGAGGCGCTGCCGCCCTATGCCCGGCAGCTGGTGGAGCATCTGCGGCAAGCCCCGCCGCCGTCCATCTGAGGCACAAAACCTGGCGCCCAGCGCCTCATTCGCTGCCGCTGCCCGGCGGTTCCTCTGCCAGTTCCTCCCGCACCGCGGCGAGAATTTCGGCGGAAAGCGATTCGTCCTCCACCGCCCGGGCCAACACCAGGCCGCCCACCAGGGAGGCCATCAGGGTCAGGGCCCGGCGGCGCCGGCGGGCCGCCTGCAGGCGCCGGGGCAGCAGGCCTTCCAGGCGGCCCAGCAGATTCATGAGGCCGTCGCTGACGGCCCGGCGCACCCCCGGGTCCCGCCGCGGCGCCTCCACCCCCAGGGTGGTGAGGGCACAGCCCCGCCCCGGATCGTCCCGGTGGGCCGGCGACAGGTAGGCGTCGATGACGGCCGCCAGGGGATCGGCCTCCCGCGCCTGCAGCCGTTCCCAGTAGCTTTCGGTCTTGCCCAGGGCCCAGCGGCAGGCTTCGGCCACCAGCTCCTCCTTGGAGGAAAACTGGCCGTAGAAGGCCCCGTGGGTGAGGCCGGCGGCCTGCATCAGCTCGGCCACGCCAACCCCGTCCACGCCCTTTTCGCGGAACAGCCGGGCCGCCGTCTGCAGCACCCGCTCCCGGTTCTCCGCCGCCTGTTCCCGGCTCACCTTCATTTTTGCTCCCTTCGCCGACGCCCGATCGAGGCTCGCGGCGCCTGCTTGACTTTATAAATTATGGTCATCATATAATCAAGACTCCCCAACCCCGAGGAGCCTCGCCATGAGCAAGCCCCTGTACCTGGACGACCTGCAGGTCGGCCAACGTTTCTCCAGCCCGACCCTGACCCTGGATGCGGAGCATATCAAGCGTTTCGCCGCCGCCTACGATCCCCAGCCCTTCCACCTGGACGAGGAGGCCGCCCGGGACACCCTCTTCGGCGGCCTGGCGGCCAGCGGCTGGCATACGGCGGCCCTGACCATGCGCCTGCTGGTGACCACGGGCCTGCCCCTGCAAGGCGGCATCATCGGCGCCGGCGGCGAAATCGCCTGGCCCCGGCCGACCCGGCCCGGCGATACCCTGCGGGTGGAAAGCGAGGTGCAGTCCGTGGTGCCCTCCCGCTCCAAGCCTCACCAGGGCATGGTCACGGTGCGTAGCGAAACCCTCAACCAGCACGGCGAAACGGTGCAGGTGCTGACCGCCAAACTGGTGGTGCCGCGCCGTCCCGCCGCCTGAGCCGGCCAAGGGCCCGGCCTCAGTCTTGGTCCTCCCCCGGCAGCACCAGCACGGCGCGGAAGTCGTTGACGTTGGTGCGGGTGGGGCCGGTCAGCAGCAGGTCCCCCAGGCCGGCGAAGAAGCCGTAGGCGTCGTGGCCTGCCAGATGGCCCTGGGCGCCCAGGCCGGCGGCGGCGGCCCGGGCCAGGGTCGCCGGATCGATGCGGGCGCCGGCGTTGTCCTCGGAGCCGTCGATGCCGTCCGTGTCCGCCGCCAGGGCGTGGATGCCGGGCCGGCCGCCGAGGGCCAGCGCCAGAGCCAGGAGGAATTCGCTGTTGCGCCCGCCCCGGCCCAGGGGCGCGCCCGGCGCCACGCTGACGGTGGTCTCGCCGCCGGAAAGGAGCACGCAGGGCGGCGCCAGGGGCGTGCCGTGGTCCTGGCAGGCCAGGGCCAGGCCGGCCATGACCTTGGCCACCTCCTTCGCCTCCCCTTCCACCCGGTCCCCCAGGACCAGGGGAGTGATACCGGCGGCCCGGGCGGCCTCGGCGGCGGCCAGGAGGGACTGCTGGGGCCGGCCGATGAGCCGGTAGTCGCTGCGGCCGAGCCGGGGATCGCCGGGCTTGGGCGTTTCCAGGGCGCCAGACTGCAGCAGGGCGGCCACTTCCGGCGGCACCTCGATGCCGTGGCGGGCCAGTACCGCCACGGCGTCGGCGCAGGTAGTGGGATCGGCCACGGTGGGGCCGGAGGCGATGACCGAGGGATCGTCCCCGGCCACGTCGGAAATGGCCAGGGTCAGCACCGGGGCCGGCCAGGCCGCGGCGGCCAGGCGCCCGCCCTTGACCGCCGAGAGGTGCTTGCGCACGCAGTTGATCTCGCCGATGTCGGCGCCGCTGAGCAGCAGGGCCCGGGTCAGGGCCCGCTTCTGGGCCAGGCTGACGCCGGGGGCCGGGGCCGCCATGAGGGCGGAACCGCCGCCGGAAATGAGGGCCAGCACCCGGTCCTTTTCCGTCAGGCCCCGCACCTGTTCCAGGATGCGGGCGGCAGCGGCCTCGCCGGCGGCGTCGGGCACCGGGTGGGCCGCCTCCACCACTTCGATGCGGCGGCAGGGCAGGCCGTGGCCGTAGCGGGTCACCACCAGGCCGGAGAGGGGGCCGGGCCAGTGCTCCTCCACCGCCCGGGCCATGGCCCCTGCCGCCTTGCCGGCGCCCACCACCACCAGGCGCCCGCCCTCGGGCAGGCTGGCCGGGTCCGGCAGATGGGGCGGCACCAGCCGGACCGGATCGGCGGCGGCGAGGGCGGCCTGCAGCAGGTTGTGGAGCAGGGCGTCGGGGGCTAGTTGCTTGTGGGAGGCAGCGGACATGGGGACTCCGGGAAAAGTCGGGACTGGCCGGACGGCACTTGCCGCCAGCGTCGGCGGCTGGCGGCGGCTGGCGGCAGAAGCGGGGCCGATGGCCGGCGCCGGTGCGGCCTGGGCCGGCCGTGCGCTGGGCAGGTCGCCCGGCAGCGCGCTATTACCTCGCTATTACCTAATGCATACTTTCTTGACCTGGATCAACGGCCGCCGGCGTCCAGGGGTTAGGCTGACCGCCCAGCCTCCGGGCTCCCTGCGGCCAAGGGCCCGGTCTGCGCCGGCCTCGGGCCGGCCGGGGCGGACATGGGGCCGTTGCCCCGTTGCCGCCTTTTTACCGCCTTCCGCCTTTCTGACCATAGCGCCCGCCCATGAGCACCGAACTTTTCACCTGGAGCGACGATTTTTCCGTCGGCATCCAGGAAATCGACGAACAGCACAAGGTCCTGGTGGGCCTGCTCAACCAGCTCCACGAGGCCATCCGCGACCACCAGGGCAGCGCCACCTCCCGGGAGATCCTGGACCGGCTGGCCGACTATACCCGCACCCATTTCACCGTGGAAGAGAGCCTCATGCGGGTCACCAACTATCCGGATTTCCCCGGCCACAAGGCCCAGCACGAGGAGCTGATCCGCCAGATCCGGGAGCTGCAGGAGAAGCTGGACACGGGCAAGGCCGCCATCAGTTTCGAACTGCTGCACTTCCTCAAGGTGTGGCTGACCAAGCACATCAGCGAGACCGACAAGCGCTTCGGCAGCCACTTCCTCGGCGTGCCCCTGGCCGCCGACTGGTCGCCGGAGGTGGAGGCGGCCATGAACTCGAAGAAGGCCTGGTGGCGCTTCTGGTAAGCCGGGCCGCTTGAGGCCGGCAGTGCAGGACAACGGCAGCGCAGCTGCCGTTTCTTTTTGCCGCGGCCGTGGCGCCCCGGGCGATGCTGCCGCCCCCGCGGCTTGCCGCTTACAGGGGACTGCCGCCGGGAAAATCGGCCCGCCTGCCCCGTAAGCGACAAGGCCCGCCGAGAGGAGCCCGGCGCGACCGCCGTACAACACCTGCCCGCTGAGGCAGAAACGAAGCCATTCTCCGATGACACATGGCTGAGATGACCGTCCTGCCTGGGCCCCAGGTCACTCCCCTTTCAGATGCCCCGCGCCGCCGCCAGCCAGCCCAGGCCGGCCTCGGTGCCGGCGGCGGGCTTGTATTCGCAGCCGATCCAGCCGTCGTAGCCCAGTTCCGTCAGGCGGCGGAAGAGATAGGGGTAATGGATTTCGCCGCTGCCCGGTTCGTGGCGCCCCGGGTTGTCGGCGATCTGCAGGTGGCCGATGGCCGCCAGATGGCGCTCCAGGAATCGGGCCAGGTCCCCCTCCATGATCTGGGCGTGGTAGAGGTCGTACTGCAGCCGCCCCACGCCCGCCTCCGCCAGCACCTCCAGGCCCTTGGCCGGGCGGTCGAGCCAGAAGCCGGGCATGTCCACCCGGCTGTTGATGGGCTCGGCCAGCAGCTCGATGCCGTGGGGCGCCAGCTTGGCGTGGGCCCAGCGCAGGTTGGCGACGAAGGTGGCGCGCAATTCGGCTTCCACGTCCGCCGCCTCCACCGCCCCGGCCGGGGCCAGACCGGCCAGGCAGTTCAGCCGGCGGCAGCCCAGGGTGAGCGCATACTCCAGCGCCAGTTCAACGCCCTGGCGGAATTCCGCCTCCCGCCCGGGCAGGCAGCCGAGGCCCCGCTCGCCCGCCTCCCAATCCCCCGCCGGCAGGTTGAACAGCACCTGCTCCAGGCCGTGGACCTGCAGGCGCTCGGCGATTTCCTCCTTGGCGTGGGCGTAGGGGAACATGTATTCGACGCCCCGGAAGCCGGCGGCGGCGGCCCGGGCGAAGCGATCGAGGAAGGGATGCTCGGCAAAGAGAAAGCTCAGATTGGCAGCAAATTTCAACATAAGGGCGGGAAACGCAAGGGCGGCGAAGGGGAAAGCCTCAGTATAATCGGCCCACCAAGTTATCTATAAGACAGAGGAGACTGCCATGGGCAACCGCCTTTCCAAGATCGTCACCCGCACCGGCGACCAGGGTGAAACCGGCCTCGGCGACGGTTCCCGCACCGGCAAGGACAGCCTGCGCATCGACGCCATCGGCGAGGTGGACGAGCTCAACTCCTCCCTCGGCCTGCTGCTGGCCGAAAGCTTCCCCGAGGCCATCGACGCCGCGGCGCGGGAAGCCCTGATCCAGGTCCAGCACGACCTCTTCGACCTGGGGGGCGAGCTGTGCATCCCCGGCATGGAAATGGTCAAGGAAGAACAGGTGCTGCGCCTGGAGCAATGGGTGGCCGACTTCAACGAGCCCCTGGCGCCCCTCAAGGAATTCATCCTCCCCGGCGGCACCCGGGCCGCTGCCCACGCCCACCTGGCCCGCACCATCTGCCGCCGCGCCGAGCGCGCCGTGGTGCGCCTGGCCCACGCCGAGAGCGTGGCCGACGGCCCGCGCCAGTACCTCAACCGGCTCTCCGACCTGCTCTTCGTCCTCGGCCGTGGGCTCAATCACGCCGCCGGCTGCGGCGACGTGCTGTGGAAGCACGAGCGCAAGGCCAAGCCGAAAAATTAGCCCGACTGCCTAAGGTACAATCATTCAGCCGGAAACATATTACAAACATCCCCTACTCCAATCTATCTCGCGGAGGCCGCCAAATGAATCATCAACAGAATTTGGATGACTTGATTGACTGCTGGAAATCATCTCCCCACCCGTCCGTCAAACTATCCAATTATTTCCATATTTATGCGGATTTGTTCGGCCATCTACGAGGAAAGCCTTGCACGTTTGTGGAAACAGGCATACTGGACGGAGGCTCCCTGTTCATGTGGAGAAACTGGCTGGGCCCCCAGGCCCGGATCATAGGTATTGATCTAAATCCAGAGGCAGGTAAATGGCGCGAAGCAGGATTTGAAATTCATATTGGAGACCAAGGAAATGCCCGCTTCTGGGAAGACTTTTTCCAGCAAATCGGAGAATTTGATGCCTTTTTAGACGACGGAGGACACCAGTCGTTTCAACAGATTGTCACCGCACAGGCTGCTATCATCGCTGCCACAAAAAAATGTGTCATCGCAGTGGAAGACACCGGTACCAGTTACATGAGCGACTTCGCCAGCCATGCAGGAAATTCATTCCTGCAATACGCCAAAGACTCTACTGATAATCTTATAGGCAAGATCACTCACATCAGTCCTGACCGCTTTATCCCGATGAGAAACACTCAGAGTATCGATTTCTTCCGCAGTGTATATAGCGTCCAATTCTATTCGGGACTTGTGGCTTTCCTGGTGGACCCAACTTCTGCTGCTTCTACCCAGGTGGTACGCAACCACCCGGCTAACGGTGCATCTGACTTCCGCTATGAAGGCGCAAATTCAGCCCTGGTTGAGTGGCCTACACCCTTCTACGAGAAAATCCTTAAAGTAAACGGCCAGGGCGGCTAAAGAACGTTTAGCAAACTCTACAACTCAGACGGCGTCTTTACCGCCACCCGGGTGGTCAGGGCGCTGAGGGCGATGCGGTGGATCATCTCGCTGACCGTGGTGCAGCAGTCCTTCAGCACCGAGACCGGGTACTTCTCCGCCGCCTTGGAGAGGGCGGTATGGGTGACGCAGTTGTGGGTCATCATGCCGCACAGCCACAGCTCGGTGATGCCCCGCTGTGCCAGCACGGCTTCCAGATCGGTCTGGTGGAAGCTGTCGGCAAAACGCTTCAGCACCACCGGCGCCTCCGGCGCAGCGGCCAGGAGACGGGGGTGGAGGTCCACGCCCGACGTTCCCTGGTTGAAGAAAGGCGCCGGTCCCTTGGCCGGATCGGCCACGTGCTGCACCAGGATCACCGGCACGCCCCGGGCCCGGGCCGCGGCCACCGCCGCCAGGGTGCGCTCCAGCACCGCCTCCGGCTGCCACAGGGGAAAGGCGCCGCCGGGGAAATAGTCGTTCTGCAGGTCGATGACGACCAGGGCGGGTTTGCTGTTGCTCATGGGGTTCTCCTTGAGTGGGGTGCGATGGTCCGATTATTGGCCAGCCCCGGCACCACCGGCAGTGGCCCGAATGACAATTTCCGTTAATATCGGGCCACACCATTTCCCGGGAACTGCCATGAACCGGCTCCCCGTTGCCGTGCTGGCCTACCAGCGCATCAGCCCCTTCCACCTCTCCGTGCCCTGCGTCGTCTTCGGCGAGCGCCACCTGGGCGCTCCGGCCTTCGAACTGCGGGTGTGTGCCTGGGAGGACGGTCCCCTCGCCACCACGGCCGGCTTCAGCCTCAACGTGGAACAGGGCCTGGAGGCCCTGGCCACGGCCCGGGTGGTGATCGTGCCGAGCTGGCGCGACCCGGCGGAACGGCCGCCCCAGGCCGTGCTCGACGCCCTGGTGGCCGCCCACCGGCGCGGCGCCCAGGTGGTGGGCCTGTGCCTGGGGGCCTACGTGCTAGCCGAGGCAGGCCTGCTGGACGGCCGCCGCGCCACCACCCACTGGGAGTTCGCCGCGGACTTCGCCCGCCGCTACCCGGCCGTGACCCTGGACCCGGGGGTGCTCTACGTGGACGAAGGCAACCTCCTCACCTCCGCCGGCACGGCGGCGGGCATCGACGCCTGCCTGCACCTGCTGCGCCAGCGCTGCGGCGCCACTGCCGCCAACCGGGTGGCCCGCCGCCTGGTGACGCCGCCCCACCGCCAGGGCGGCCAGGCCCAGTACATCCCCCAGCCCCTGCCCGCCAGCGCCGGCGATTCCCGCCTGGCGGCGCTGCTGGACCGGGTGCGGGCCAGCCTGGAACAGCCCCACGACCTCAACAGCCTGGCGGCCCAGGCCCTGATGAGCCGGCGCACCTTCACCCGCCACTTCCGCCTGCTCACCGGCGCCACCGTCGGCCAGTGGCTGCTGGGGGAACGACTGGGCCTGGCCCAGCGCCTGCTGGAAAGCACGGACCACGGCATCGAGCGCATCGCCCAGCTGGCCGGCTTCGGCTCCCCGGAAGCCCTGCGTCTGCATTTCCGCCGCAGCCTGGGGGTTTCCCCCAGCCAGTGGCGGCAATCCTTCGGCGCCCGGGACGGGGCCTGAGGGCGCCGCCATGCCCGCAACACTTCCCTCCGCTCAGCCCGCCAGCGCCCCCATGCCCGGAATGCCTTGCTCCGCCTGCATCTCCGGCACGGCATGGCGGAAATCCGCTTCCTTCCTTCCCCGCCGGGCAGGCAGGGCGGCAAGCCTCATCCCTGCGCCTTAAGACCGCCTTAAGATTCGCCGGTTAAGGTGGCGCACAAACTGACTCAGAGTGCCGCCATGAACCGTCGCCATCCTTCCCCCAGCTTCAGCCTCGCCGCCGTCGCCCTGCTCTGCACCCTGGCCTTTCCAGCCCGGGCCGCCAACCCGGCCGACTTCATTGCCCTGGCCCCCGCCCAGGCCAAGGCCCTGGGGGTGGAAACCCGGCCCCTGGCCGCCGCCGACACGGGCAGCGCCGCCGGCCTGCCGGCCAAGGTGGTGGTGCCGGTGGAGCAGATGCGGGTGGTGGCCGCGCCCCTGGCCGGCCTGCTGACCCAGGTCGGCGCCGTGGCCGGGCAGACGGTGAAGAAGGGCCAGATGCTGGCCCGCCTGGCCAGCCCGGGCCTCTTGCAGGTGCAGCGGGACTACCTGCAGGCCAGGCAGCAGGCCGACCTGGCCCAGCGCAGCCTGGCCCGGGACGAACAGCTGTTCAAGGAAGGCATCATCGCCGAAGCCCGGCTCCAGGCCAGCCGCGCCAGCCAGGCCCAGGCGGCGGTGGCGGCGCGGGAACTGCAGGCCGAACTGCGCATTGCCGGCGCCACCGCCGGCGGCGGCAGCCTGACCCCGGAAGTGGCGGTCAGCGCGCCCCTGGACGGCGTGGTGCTGGAAGCCAGCGCCGCCGTGGGCAGCCGGGTGGAGGCGGCCACCGCCCTGTTCACCGTGGCCCAACTGAATCCCCTGTGGCTGGAAATCCAGGCCCCCGCCGCCCTGGCCGGCAACCTGAAGGAAGGGGCGGCGGTGCGCATCGCCGGCAGCGAGGCCAGCGGCAAGCTCATCAACGTGGGCCGCCAGATCAGCCCCGGCAGCCAGACCGTGACCCTGCGGGCGAGGATGGACGCGGGTCTCGACTCCCTGCACCCGGGCCAGATGGTGGAAGCCACGGTGGCCGCGGCGCCCCAGGCCGGCGCCACTGCCGGCAAGAGCGCCACCTACCGCATCCCCCAGGCCGCCGTGGTGCGCCAGGCCGGCCAGGCCTGGGTCTTCGTGCAGACGGCCGGCGCCAGGCCCGGCTTCCAGGCCACCCCGGTGAGCGTGGCCGGTAACGCCGGCGCCGACGTGCTGGTGAGCGGCAGCGCCCTGGCGGCCAACGCGGCAGTGGCGGTAAAGGGCGTCAGCGCCCTCAAGTCCGCCTGGAGTACTGCTGCCAGCGCCGCCAGCGATGCCGGGAGCGCCCAATAATGCTCTCCCGCCTGGTCGAATTCTCCCTGGCCCAGCGCCTCCTGATGCTGGTGCTGACGGCCCTGCTGGTGGGCTCCGGCATCATGGCCTTCCACAACCTGCCCATCGACGCCTTCCCCGACGTTTCCACCACCCAGGTGAAAATCATCATGAAGGCCCCGGGCATGACCCCGGAAGAGGTGGAGGCCCGCATCGTGGTGCCCATCGAGCAGGAAATGCTGGGCATCCCCAAGCAGCGCATCCTGCGCACCACCTCCAAATACGCCATCGCCGACGTCACCATCGACTTCGAGGACGGCACCGACATCTACTGGGCCCGCCAGCAGGTGGCCGAGCGCCTCGGCGGCGTCGAGCTGCCCCCCGGCGCCAGCGGCGGCCTGGCCCCCATCACCACGCCCCTCTCCGAAATGTTCATGTTCACCGTGGAAGGCCCCCTCTCCCTGGAGGAGAAGCGGACCATCCTGGACTGGACCATCCGCCCCCAGCTGCGCACCCTGCGCGGCGTCGCCGACGTGAACAGCCTGGGCGGCCACGCCAAGGCCTTCGAGGTGGTGCCCGATGCGGCGGCCCTCAATGCCCGCGGCGTCAGCCTCAACGAACTGCGCCAGGCGGTGGAAGGCAACAACCGCAACGACGGCGCCGGCCGCCTCACCGAGGGCGAGGAAACCCTGCTGGTGCGGGTCGAAGGGGCCGTGCACAGCCTGGACGACCTGCGCGCCATCGTCATCGCCCAGCGCGGCGGCAACCCGGTGCGGGTGGGCGACGTGGCCGAGGTGCGCTTCGGCGCCCTCACCCGCTACGGCGCGGTGACCAAGGACGGCCAGGGCGAGGCGGTGGAAGGCCTAGTGCTGGGCCTGCGCGGCGCCAACGCCCAGCAGGTGGTGGATCAGGTGAAGGCCAAGCTGGCCGAGATCCAGGCCACCCTGCCCGAAGGCGTCAGCATCGTGCCCTTCTACGACCGGGGCCATCTGGTGGAGCGGGCCGTGGGCACCGTCTCCAAGGCCCTGGGCGAGGCCATCGTGCTGGTGGTGATCCTGCTCCTGGCCTTCCTCGGCAACCTGCGGGCGGCCTTGGTGGTGTCGGTGATCCTGCCCCTCTCGGCCCTGCTCACCTTCATCCTCATGCAGTACTTCGGCCTCTCCGCCAACCTGATGAGCCTGGGCGGCCTGGCCATCGCCATCGGCATGCTGGTGGATGCGGCGGTGGTGATCGTGGAAAACGTGGAGAGCCACCTCTCCAGCCCCCATACCTCCGCCCGCCTGCCCCTGCTGCACGTCATCTACCGCTCGGTGCGGGAGGTGACGGTGCCGGTGGCCTCCGGCATCGCCATCATCGTCATCGTCTTCGTGCCCCTGCTGACCCTGGAGGGGCTGGAAGGCAAGCTCTTCATCCCGGTGGCCCTGACCATCGTCTTCGCCCTGGTCTCCTCCCTGCTGCTGGCCCTCACCGTCATCCCGGCCCTGGCCTCCATGCTCATGCAGCGGGGCGGCCACCACGAGGCCTGGCTGGTGCAGAAACTCAACGCCGCCTACGCCCCGGCCCTGGACTGGGCCCTGGCCCACACCCGGCAGGTGGTGGTCGCCGCCCTGGCCCTGCTGGTGCTGGCCATCGGCGCCTACACCCTGCTGGGCAAGACCTTCCTGCCCACCATGGACGAGGGCGACCTCATCATCCAGCTGGAAAAGCTGCCCTCCATCAGCCTGGAGGAGACGGTGGAAACGGATCAGCGGGTGCAGCGGGCCATCCTGGAGCGGGTGCCGGAGGTGAAGAACATCATCGCCCGGGTCGGCTCCGACGAACTGGGCCTGGACCCCATGGGCCTCAACCAGACCGACACCTTCCTCGTGCTCAAGCCCATCGATGAATGGCGCCAGCCGGACAAGGACTGGCTCACCGACCAGCTGCGCCAGGTGATGGAAGACTTCCCCGGCATCGCCTACACCTTCACCCAGCCCATCGGCATGCGCATCTCGGAAATGCTCACCGGCGTGCGCGGCGACATCGCGGTGAAGGTCTTCGGCACCGACCTGGACCAGCTCAATCACGCCGCCGACGGCATCGTCGCCCTGCTCAAGGGCATCAAGGGCGCGGAGGACGTGTTCACCCTGAAGAACGAAGGGGTGCAGTACCTCAAGGTGGAGATCGACCGCCTCGCCGCCGGCCGCCTGGGCCTGCCCATTGAAGACGTGCAGAACGCCCTCAAGACCCTGGTGGAAGGCCTGCCCGCCGGCCTGGTGGTGGAGCCGGGGCGGCGCACCCCGGTGCTGCTGCGGGGCGGCCCGGACTACAAGACCAGCGTCGAGCGCTTCGCCGACCTGCGCCTGTCCCTGCCCGGCGAAGGCGCCAATGTCCGCACCGTGCCCCTGTCCCAGGTGGCCAAGATCGAGCGGGTGGAAGGCCCGGTCAAGGTGGACCGGGAAAACGCCCAGCGTTACGTGGTGATCCAGTCCAACGTGCGGGACCGGGACCTGGTGGGCTTCGTCGAGGAAGCCCAGGCCAAGGTGGCCCAGCAGCTGAAGCTGCCCCAGGGCTACCGCATCGTCTGGGGCGGCCAGTTCGAGAACCAGCAGCGGGCCGCCCAGCGCCTGATGCTGGTGGTGCCGGTGGCATTGGGCCTGATCTTCATGCTGCTCTTTTCCACCTTCGGCTCCCTGCGCCAGGCCGGCCTGG
>Ga0114986_1000315_pt1 | contig 13757 bp, 16 predicted proteins | sample Shrwel1BS1Day17_FD_96988 | JGI IMG/M metagenome (GOLD analysis project Ga0114986, IMG submission 96988) | Subsurface microbial communities from deep shales in Ohio, USA - Utica-3 well 1 S-1-Day17 | ecosystem: Environmental > Aquatic > Deep subsurface > Shale gas/oil reservoir > Produced... | reverse complement strand
GCGCCCGGGCGCCTGGAGCTGGACACGCGCGATGGTCAGAGTGTGCTTGCAGCCTCGAATGCGGCTCGCCACGAGCCCTTCGTTCGCTTTGCCGAGGGGGTGGACCTGAACTCGGCAGCGGCGTGGTACGTCCGGCACTACGCGCGCTTCCAGTCGGCCTACGAGGACCTGGGCTTTCCGGGGCGCTATTTCAACGATCGCATGGTGGCGGTGGTCGATCACCTCCTGGCCACCCCCGAGCCGGATGGGGCGGTGGCCTTGCGCCTGCCGGAGGTCCGGGGGACCGTGCCCCCGGCAAGGCCCTGGGTGATGTACGAGTACGCCGATCCGCAGCTCCAGCGCCTGTCGGCGGGGCAGAAGCTGCTGCTGCGCATGTCGCCCGACCAGCGCGCACGGCTGAAGCTGCGGCTCGCGCAGTGGCGTGAGCTGGTGACGGCCCGCGCAGGCACCAGCCGTTAAACTCTGCGCCTTTTGCCAAGGCTTCTCGATGGCTGCGATTGCCGGTGCTTCCCTGCCTGCCCTGTTCGAGTTGCGCAGCGCCTCGCTGACGCTCGAGGCCCTGCTGCTGCGCACGCGTGACCTCGCTGCGCTGCGCCAGTCGCTCGAGGAGCACCTGGGCGCCACACCGGGGGCGTTCGACGGCGAGCCGGTGCTGCTGGATCTCGGGCCAGCGACTGAAGAGGCCCCGGCGCTCGACGTTCCCGCGCTGGTGGCGATGCTTCAGGCGCACCGCCTGCGCCCGGTGGCGGTGCGTGGGGGGACGTCGGACGACCTCCGGGCTGCGGCAGCGCTGGGCCTGATCGAAGCCCCCGAGACCTCCGGGGCGCGCGAACCGCGCACCGTGTTCAAGGAGGTGGTGCACGAGGTGCGCATCGAGGTGCCGGTCGAGGTCCCGGTGGAAGTGCCCACGCTCATCATCGACAAGCCGTTGCGCTCGGGCCAGCAGGTCTATGCCAAGGGGGGCGACCTCATCGTGCTGGCCGCAGTGAACTTCGGCGCGGAAGTGATCGCCGATGGCCACGTGCATGTGTACGCACCCTTGCGCGGCAAGGCCATTGCGGGTGCGCGCGGCAACACCGAGGCGCGCATCTTCAGCACCTGCCTCGAGCCCGAGCTGGTGGCCATTGCCGGCACCTACCGCACCACCGAGACGCCGCTGCCCGCCGAGGTGCTGGGCAAGCCGGCCCAGATCCGCCTGGAAGGCGACCGGCTCGTCTTCCAGCCCGTGTGAGCTTCATCCAACGTTTCACCATCTTCAGACACAAGGACTGCCTTCCATGGCCAAAATCATCGTGGTGACCTCCGGCAAGGGTGGCGTGGGCAAGACCACCACCAGTGCCAGCTTCGCCTCGGGCCTCGCGCTGCGTGGCCACAAGACCGCCGTGATCGACTTCGACGTGGGCCTGCGCAACCTCGACCTCATCATGGGCTGCGAGCGGCGCGTGGTCTATGACCTGATCAATGTCATCCACAAGGAAGCCAACCTCAACCAGGCGCTGATCAAGGACAAGCAGTGCGAGAACCTCTTCGTGCTGGCAGCCTCGCAGACGCGCGACAAGGATGCGCTCACGCAGGACGGCGTCGAGCGCGTGCTGGCCGAGCTGGAGGAGATGGGCTTCGAGTACATCGTCTGCGATTCGCCAGCGGGCATCGAAACGGGCGCCCTGATGGCCATGCACTTCGCCGACGAGGCCGTGGTGGTCACCAATCCCGAGGTGTCCTCGGTGCGGGATTCCGACCGCATCCTGGGCATGCTCAACTCGAAGACCAAGCGAGCCATCGACAAGCGCGAACCGGTGAAGGAGCACCTGCTCATCACCCGCTACAACCCGCACCGGGTGGAGGGCGGGCAGATGCTGTCGCTGGAGGACATCCACGAGATCCTGCGCATCCCGCTCATCGGCGTGATCCCCGAGTCCGAGACCGTGCTCAATGCTTCCAACCAGGGCGTGCCGGCCATCCACATGCAGGGCAGCGACGTGTCCGAGGCCTACAAGGACGTGGTGGCACGGTTCCTGGGCGAGGACAAGCCCATGCGCTTCGTCGAGGCCGTCAAGCCGAGCTTCTTCAAGCGCCTGTTCGGGGGGAAGTGACGTCATGGGATTCCTCTCCTTCTTCCTCGACAAGAAACCCAGTTCCGCGAGCACGGCCAAGGAACGCCTTCAGCTGATCCTGGCCCACGAGCGCAACGGCCGCAGCCGCAGCCCGGACTACCTGCCCGAGCTGCAGCGCGAGCTGATGGCGGTGATCTCGAAGTACGTGTCGGTCAACCCCGACGACATCAAGGTGCATCTCGAGCGCCAGGACAATCTGGAGGTTCTCGAAGTCAAGATCGAGTTGCCGGAGACCAGTCGCTGAACGCTGCGACCCTGTACGGGGTTGCGGGTGGGTGAATGTCCCACGCGTTTCGGGCATCATGGGCTCTGCGCGCCCCGCCGGCACGGGGCACCTGCCCGTACGGAGGTCCGCCATGCGAGATTTCGACGACTCCACCTTGTGGCGCATCAGCGCGTTCGAGCGCATGCGCCTCGAAACCGGCACCACCGGTTTCCAGCGCCTCGAAGGCCCCACGCTGCTGCCGACCACGCTACTGGCTGATCTGCAGCGCCTGGAGTTCGATGCGTCGAACGGCGATGTGCTGGAGGTGGTGGCGGCCTGCATGCGCCATCGGGAGCCGGCGCTGCTCTACCTGCAGCATGAAGGGCTGGTCTGGCCGGTGACCCTGTTCCCCAGGGAGGGTCTCTACCACTCCCCGCGCGACATGCTCCAGGCCTCGGGCGCCGGTCTTGCCCAGTTGAAGGTGCTGGCCACCGAACCCCCCGGAGTGCGTGCGCCGGGCCACTGGATGCATGAACGCGTGGGGCCGGCCGAGCACTACCGGGCGCTTGCACCGTTGCTGTGGCAAGTGGCCCTGCAGGGGCCGCGCCGTTCGTTGCTGGCCGAGATCGATGGGACCGCGGCCTATCGGGTCGTTTTCGCCGCCCGGGCCGACGAGCTCATGGCACCCGGCGCCCTTGGCCCTGCGGTCGAGCGGTTGCGCCGTGCCACGGCCTCGCTGCGCGAGATCGCCAGCTGGCCTGGCATGAGCCTGGAACGGGCGAGTCGCCTGCTCAACGCGCTGTACCTCGCCTCCAGCCTCATGGTCACCCACAGCCATCCTTCGGCCCGTCGGGCGCCCGGGGCAGGCCTGTTCGGCTGGCGCAAGACCCGGCGCTGAAGGCCGACAACCCTCATGGCTTGTGCAGGAAAGCACACCCCGAGCGTCTGCGTGGCGGTCCGCTGAGCGCGATCGCCCCGAGCGGCCGTAAGCTTCGGGCGTGATGAACAGCCTTCCCGCCATCGCCTACTCGGGCCTGCAGGCCGCCTCGGCCCAGCTGGGCGTGGCCGCGCACAACATCGCCAACGACCAGACGCCGGGTTTCCGTCGGCAGCAGGTGGTGCAAGAGGCGCAGGCCTCGGGCGGGGTGCAGGCCACGGTGGTGCCGGCCGCGGCGCCGGGTGTGTCGCTTCCCCAGGAAGTGGTGCAGCAAATGGTCGCCAGCTACGCCTACAAGGCCAACGCACTCACGCTGCAGACGCACCAGCGCATGCTGGGCAGCCTGCTCGACACGCAGGCCTGACGGCGTCAGAGCACGCGGCCGACCGTCGCGATCCCGTAGACCACCACGCCCAGCCCCAGATTGACCGCCACCAGGCGCCGGATGCCGTCCAGCGCCGGGGCAGCCACTTTCCATTCGCTGGAGTCCACCGCACGCTGCAGGCGGGGATAGGCAGCCCATCGAATGTGGCCGAACACCGCCATCATCACCAGCCCGAGCGTGAACATCGCGTGCACGCTCCAGTGGGCGGCACCGAAACCGCCTCGCCCGAAGATCATCGCCAGGCCGGTGACGAGGATCACCACGATGGCCGCTGTCACGCCGCCGAAGAAGCGCCCCAGGGCTGCGGTCATGAAGGGCAGGCGCTGGGGTGGCTCGAGCCGGGCCGCTGCCGAGGGTCTCACGACGAAGTGCATGCAGGCCATGCCGCCCACCCAGAACGTGGCGGCCAGCAGGTGGAGGAACAGGAGTGAGGCGTACAGGGTCATGGCAGCGGGGCGGGGTGTGAGGAACGTCACGGACATTGTTGCAGGGTGTCAGGCAACTTCCTACGGTCTGGATGGAAGCGTGCCGACCCCTTGCATGGGGGAGCGAGCAGTGAAGACCGGGCAGAGGGCGACTAGATTGAAGACATCAGGTCATGCCATTTGGGAGATGTTCACCATGGATGCCGTCCTTGAGATGCAAAGACCCGCCGCGTGTTTCCAGTTGCGCTTCCAGTCGCTGTTCCATCCGGGGCGAGGGCTGTGCTTTCCCTGCGATGCGCAGGGGCGTGTGGACCTCGACGCGCTGAGCGATCGTGCGCGCGAGAACTACCTCTATGCGCGCGCCGTCATCGGCCGGGAATATGCCGTCCCCGCCGTGGTGCCCTCCATGTGAGGGGGGGGCCGGGCGGTCACCGGGCCCAGGAGTCCTTCAACCCGGTGATGCGGTTGAACACCGGCCGGCCCGCGGCGTGATCGATGCGGTCGGCGCAGAAGTAGCCGTGACGCTCGAACTGGAAGTGCTCGCCGCTCTCGGCGCTGGCCAGCGAGGGCTCAACGAAGGCCTGGGACACCCGTTTGCTGTCCGGGTTGAGTGAGGCCTTGAAGTCCTTGCCGCCGGCATCGGGGTGGGGGTCGGTGAAGAGGCGGTCGTACAGGCGCACTTCGGCGGCAAGCGCTTCATGCGCACCCACCCAGGTGATCACCCCCTTGACCTTCACGGCGTCTGCGCCGGGCGTGCCGCTCTTGGTGTCGGGCACCAGGGTGGCCAGCACGGCGGTCACCTCGCCGGCGGCATTCTTTTCGCAGCCCGTGCACTCGATGACGTAGCCGGACTTCAGGCGCACCTTGTTGCCCGGGAAAAGCCGGAAGAAGCCCTTGGGCGGCACCTCCGCAAAGTCCTCGCGCTCGATCCACAGTTCCGGCCCCAGGCTGAAACTGCGCTGACCCAGCTCGGGGCGGTGGGGGTGGGCAGGTGCTGCGCAGGGCTCGCGGTGGGTGTCGCTGCCGAAGACCTCGGTCCAGTTCGTGAGGCGCAGCTTGATCGGGTCCAGCACAGCCATCGCACGGGGCGCCTTGCCTTCCAGGTCGTCACGCAGGGCGATGTCGAGCGTGCCGTAGTCGATCCAGGAGTCGCTCTTGCTCACACCGATGCGCTCGCAGAAGAGCTGAATCGCCTCGGGGGTGTAGCCGCGGCGCCGCAGGCCCACGATGGTGGGCATGCGTGGGTCGTCCCAACCGTCCACGACGCCTTCGTCAACCAGCTGCTTCAGCTTGCGCTTGCTCGTGATCACGTAGGTGAGGTTGAGTCGCGCGAACTCGTATTGGTGGGGCAGGTTGTAGAGCTCGATGCGGTGTTCCTGCAAGGCATGGGCCAGCAGCGGCGTGAACTGCTCGGGGTGCTGCTTGAGCAATCCGAAGAAGGTGGGCAGATCTTTCAGGACGGCGCCCCGATCATGTTCCCACTTGCGGAACATCGCCAGCATGCGCTGCTCGGGATCGCTGCCGAAGAGCTTGTGCGCGAGGTTGTGGCAATGCAGCGCAAACTCCTTGCCGGCCTCCAGGCCCTGGGCTTCGATGGCTTCGACCAGGCGCCGACCTTCCTCGAACTGGGGCGCCCGCAGGAGGGGCACGATGCGCTCGAGCACCCAGTCGTAGAGGGGCCGCTGGTCCTCGAACTCGAGCGTGCAGATGCTGTGGGTGATGTTCTCCAGCGCGTCCTCGATGGGATGGGCGTAGGAATACATGGGATAGACGCACCAGCGGTCGCCGGTGTTGTGGTGCGTCGCGTGCTTGATGCGATAGAGGGCCGGGTCGCGCAGGTTGATGTTGGGCGAGGCCATGTCGATCCTGGCGCGCAGCACCATGGCGCCGTCGGCGTGCCGGCCGTCGCGCATCTCCCGAAAACGCGCGAGGCTCTCCTCGCGTGGGCGGTTGCGGTATGGGCTGTCGGTGCCGGGTGTGGCGAAGTCGCCGCGGTTGGCGCGCATCTGCTCCGGTGTCTGCTCGTCGACATAGGCATGGCCCGTTTCGATCAGGTACTCGGCCGCGCGGTACATGAAGTCGAAATAGTTGCTGGCGTAGTACAGATGGGAGGTGCCGTGCGCGTCCCAGCTCCAGCCCAGCCACCGCACCGCGTCGAGGATGGCATCGACGTACTCCTGTTCCTCCTTCTCGGGGTTGGTGTCGTCGAAGCGCATGTGGCACACGCCCCCATAGTCGCGCGCCAGACCGAAGTTCAGGCAGATGCTCTTGGCATGGCCCACATGCAGGTAACCGTTGGGTTCGGGCGGAAAGCGCAGGCGCACGCGTGCAGGGTCGGCCACGCCCTGGGCATGGTGCGTACCGTCGCCCGGCGAGCCGCCGAAGGGGCGTCCGCGGTAGCGCCCGTCCAGGAGGTCGCGCTCGATGATGCCGCGCAGGAAGTGGGTCGGCTTGGCGTCGTCTTTGGAAGGCTTGGGCGGGGCGGATGCCGTCATGGAGGTGCTAGGGGTGCAGACGTTAAGCGGTCATTCTATCGAGCGGGCCTCCCTCTTCAGGGGGTGTGTGCTTCCCCCTTTTGGTTGTGTCCCGGTGGACGCGTGTGGCCTAGATTGAGGAGATGGACACGGACGGAGGTGTGCCATGGAAGAGCAGAACTTCGACGACCTCCTGGCCGACACCGCCGGCGAGGTGTTCACCTTGTGGGCGGGCGCCATCGGCTTTGTGCTGGTGACGGGCCTGGGCCTGATGTTGCTGGGATTCAACGCGGTCATGTGAGTGAGCGCTTTCGCCCTGCGCTTTTCTGGACGAGGCCTGTCTCGTTGGCTGCCCTGTGACAAGGCGTGACAGTGTTGTGCCCGCTTGGCGGTTTCGTAAAGAAGTGCGAAACCAGGCCACGACTGCGCCGGACGATGCGTTAATTCGGTCAGGCCCACTTCCCAAGGGCCGATCAGGAGAAGCGCTATGAACCGACGAGTCCTCTTTGCCAGCCTGGCCGTGGCCGCGACCGCCCTGGCAGCGGCACCGGCTCACGCCGACAAGGTGTACTGGTCGATCGGCATCAGCTCGCCGGGGGTGTCCACCACGGTGTCCAATGCCCGGCCGATCGTCCACTACGCCCCGCCGCCGGTGGTGTACTACCCGCCTGCACCCGTGGTGGTGCACCCGCCAGTGGTCTACCAGGCGCCTCCCGTGGTCTATCACCCGCCCAGGGTGGTGTATCACCAGCCGGCACCCGTGGTGGTCTATCCCCATCCGCATGGACACTGGAAGGATCGCAAGCACGGCCACCGGAATCACCGCAAGGGCTGGGAGCGGGCGCACCACCCGCAGTACCGGTACTGAGTCCGCCAGGATCTCTACCAGGCCTTGAACCGCGGGGCGTGCAGGCGGCTGACCAGCAGGGTCTCGGCACGCCCCCGAAGGTGCACCCACAGCTTGCCACTGTCGGGATCTCGCACCACACGCTCGATGGCGTCCGCGCGCACGACGGTGCCGCGATGGATCTGCCAGAACTGCCCGGGGTCCAGTTGCGGCAGCAACTCGCGCAGTGCGGTCCGGATCAGATACTCCTTCCCTGCGGTCTGCACCCGGACGTACTTGTCGGCGGCCTCGAAGTACAGCACTTGCGACACCGCCACCATCTCCACGGCGTGTCCTGCTCCGGCGGGGATCATGGTGAGGCGCGAAGCGGGCACGCTCGCAGGGCGCATGGCCGTGGTCCCGAGGGTGCGCAGCACTTCCAGGGCAGCCTGCAGGCGCATGCCGCCCTGCCGCGCCTCCCGCTGGCGCGACAGCAGCATCCGCAACCGCTCGCATGTGCGCGCGAGTCGATCGGGCGCCACGGGCTTGAGCACATAGTCCACCGCGGCGGCTTCGAACGCACGCACGGCGTACTGGTCGTAGGCGGTCACGAACACGATCAAGGGAAAGTCTGCCCCCTCGGGTGAATCGTTCTCGGGCCAATCTTCCACCAGGGCGTGCGCCACTTCGAGGCCGCTCAGGCCAGGCATGCGGATGTCCAGGAAACACAGGTCAGGCCGCTCAGCAAGCGCGCGGTGCAAGGCCTCTTGGCCATTGCTGGCGGGGGGCAGCAGCTTCAGTTCGGGCCACAAGCGCCCCAACTCCTGCTGCAGTGCCGTGGCCAGCAAGGGTTCGTCTTCGGCGATCAGGGCTGTGGCATGCATGTCAGTGCGGGGCGTTGGCGTGCGCGGGCAGGGTCACCAGCGCCAGCGTTCCTCCGCGGGCGTCGGCGGCGGGGCCCAGGGCCAGACGGCCCCGGGTGCCGTACAGCGTGGCCAGCCGCTCGTGCACCTGTGCCAGGCCAAAACCGCCCGGGCGTGCGAGGTCGGCCATCGGCTCGCCGCTGTTGCGCACCGACAGCACGAGCGTGTCATCGTCTTGGCGAGCATCGATCTCAATCCATCCCCCGCCGGGGCTGGGCTCCAGGCCATGCCGAATGGCGTTTTCGACCAGGGGCTGCAGCAGCAGGGTGGGAACGTGCCGCTCGGCCAGCTCGGCCGGGAGGTTCATCCGCACCTGCAGGCGATCGCCCATGCGCATGCCCATCAGGGTGAGGTAGTCGGCCAGCCGGGCGAATTCCTCGCGCAGCGGGTGTGTGGGGGTCTGGGAGGCCGACAGGGTGGCGCGCAGGAAGGTGATCAGCCGATCGAGCATGGCCTGGGCTCGCGGGGGATCGACAGCGATCAGCGCACGCAGGTTGGCCAGGGTGTTGAACAGCATGTGGGGCTCCAGCTGAGACTCCAGCAGCTTGAGCCGCGCTTCGGCCGCCGAGCGCAGGGCACCCTGCAATTGCGCTTCTTGCCAGGCCAGCGTGCCACGCGCGTGGTAGTAGTAGCTGAAGCCCACGCCGGCCAGCGTGCTGAGAGCGGCGATGCCCAACACACCGTGCGGAGCCCGCGCCCACAACGGGACGCTCTGGCCTGAGAACCAGTCACCCACGGCAGATCCGAGCCACAACCCGACGACGATGCCTGCAATCACCAGCGCTGGGGTGCGCCAGCCTGGCGGAAAGCCCCGCCCCGCGTCGGCAAAGGCCAACCGGCCGATGTCGATGCCCGCCCAGATGGACAGGCCGATGGCCTGCGAGTAGATCCACTGGACGAGGAAGCGGCTTCCTGCGTCGGCCTGCCACAGGGTGAGGGCCACCAGGGTGTTGAACACCAGGGTGATCAAGGCGCGGCGGGCGAGGGCGGCGCGCTGGGAGCGGACGCGGGCGGGGAAGCTCATGGTGCGGGCGTGACAGCCAGTGTGCCCCAAACGAGCTGGCCCAGGGCCCGGTCGGGCAGCAGGGCGAAGCCGCCGGCCACGATGCAGCCTCCCAGGTAGGTGGACACCATGACCCAGCGGTGGGCCCCTGGTTCCCGGCGCATCGCGTAGCGCAGCCCGCCATAAAGGCCGAACAATGTGACCAGGGTGAGCAGGTGCAGTGGGGAAAAGCCGGCCAGGTTCGGCAGTTGTGCGCCGCGGATGAACAGACTCGACAGGGCCGCCATCGCCATCAGCGTGACCCAGGCATAGCCCAGGCCGCGGTGGGGACGCGAGCCCTTTCGGGCCAGCAGGGCCAACGGCCCCAGCACCAGCGCCGCCACGGCGCTGACGAGATGGATGAGCACGGCGGGTGACAGGGAAGACAGCATGGCAGGCTCCGGCAACAGCGATGGCGACACTGTGCGAGACCCTGGCGCCCGGCGCGAGGCCGAAGCGACGGGATGCGCCCGCAGGGCGCCAACGGCCGCATGCGGGCGCGAGATGCGCGGTCCTCAGCGTGCGACCCAGCGCTCGCGCAAGGCCTCGATGCGGGCCCGGTTGACTCCGAAGTCGCGCTGTCCCAGGCGCGAGGCCGAACGGACGTGGATCACGCCGGTGGCGGGATCGGCCCAGAACTCGGCATCGTCGACGAAGCGCAGCCAGCGGGTGGTGTAGCTCAGTCGCAGGTAATCGGCTCTCGCTTCCTCGACGCGGGCGCCGGGCACGGCGCTGGCGAGAGAGCGCAGCCGGGCCATCGCCTCCGGCACCGCGAACCCCTGCAGCGGCAACGGGGCAATTCGGGCGGACTCGCGCATCGGGTGGTCGGGGTGCAGGTCGGCCTGGCTGGACACGCTGTTGGGCGTGGGCGAGGGGGCTTTCAGTCGGCCCTCGCGCACGCCCAGATCCGATGGGGCCTCGCCTTGCAGCAAGCCGGCCTGGCCGATCAGCACCAACGCGATCGCCAGGCTCAGGGCGAGGCCGAGGAGGCGGCGCAGCCAGCGCATCGGTTCAGCGGCGCCGCCCGCCCAGCAGCCCGCCCAGCACCCCGCGAATGATCTCGCGGCCCACGCTGCTGCCAATGGAGCGCGCGGCCGACTTGGCCAGGGCATCCACGACACCTTCGCGCCGGCCGCCCCGCGGGCCGGTGGAGCCGAAGAGCACGTCGCCCAGTCCGCCGAGTGCGCCGCCGCTGGCGCCACCACCGGCGGCCGGCGTCTTGGCGGCCTCGGCCTGTGCCCGCTCCGCCCCGGCCTGGGCGCGGGCCTTGAGGTGCTCGTAGGCCGATTCGCGGTCTTCCGCCTTCTCGTACACCCCGGCTACCAGCGAACGCTGAATGAGCGCCCGTCGTTGCTCGGGCGTGATCGGCCCGATCTGGCTGCCCGGGGGCAGCACGAAGACGCGCTCGGTCACGCTGGGGCGTCCTTTTTCGTCCAGGAAGCTGATCAAGGCCTCGCCCACCGCCAGTTCGGTGATTGCCGCCTCGGTGTCGATCTTCGGGTTGGCGCGCATGGTGCTGGCCGCGGCCTTCACCGCCTTCTGGTCGCGCGGGGTGAAGGCCCGCAGGGCGTGCTGCACGCGATTGCCCAACTGGGCCAGCACGCTGTCGGGCACATCCAGCGGGTTCTGGGTGACGAAGTACACCCCCACGCCTTTGGAGCGCACCAGGCGCACCACCAGTTCGATGCGTTCGATCAGGGCTTTCGGCGCGTCCTTGAAGAGCAGATGCGCCTCGTCGAAGAAGAACACCAGCTTGGGCTTGTCCAGGTCGCCCACCTCGGGCAGGGTGTCGAAGAGCTCCGACAGCATCCACAGCAGGAAGGTGGCGTACAGGCGCGGGGCGTTCATCAGCCGGTCGGCGGCCAGGATGTTGATGACACCCTGCCCCCCTTCGGTCTGCATGAAGTCGCCGATATTGAGCATCGGTTCGCCGAAGAACTGGGAGCCTCCCTGCTCCTCGATGCGCATCAGGCCGCGCTGGATGGCGCCGACGCTGGCGGCGCTGATGTTCCCGTACTCCGTGGTGAACTGCTTGGCGTTGTCACCCACGAACTGCAGCATGGACCGCAGGTCCTTCAGGTCCAGCAGCAGCAACTGGCCGTCGTCGGCGATCTTGAACACCAGCGTGAGCACGCCCTGCTGCGTTTCGTTCAGCTCGAGCATGCGGCCCAGCAGCAGCGGGCCCATGTCGCTGATGGTGGCCCGCACCGGATGGCCCTGTTCGCCAAACACGTCCCACAGCGTGGTGGGGCAGACCCAGGGCTCGGGCGCAGGCAGGCCGCGGTCGGCCAGGATCTTCGCCACCTTGTCGGGCAGGCTGCCCCGTTGCGAGATGCCGGTGAGGTCAACCTTGACATCGGCCATGAAGACCGGCACGCAGATCTTCGAGAAGTTCTCGGCCATGGTCTGCAGGGTGATGGTCTTGCCGGTGCCCGTGGCCCCGGTGATCAGGCCGTGGCGATTCGCCAGGGCGGGCAGCAGGTGGCACTGGATGTCGCCGTGCTGGGCGATCAGGAGCGGGTCAGCCATGGCGGGGTGGGGTGGTGGCACAAGTAAAATCGCAGTCTATCCAACAAAACCACATTGCACGCAGGCCGCCGGCATCCCCGGTGCCGCGCCGCCCTCCAGGAGCATTCCCATCATGGCCGGACATTCCAAATGGGCCAATATTCAACACCGCAAGGGCCGCCAGGACGAAAAGCGCGGCAAGATCTGGACCCGCGTGATCCGCGAGATCATGGTGGCGGCCCGCCAGGGCGGGGCTGACCTCAACGCCAACCCCCGGTTGCGCCTGGCCGTGGACAAGGCCAAGGCGGCGAACATGCCCGCCGACACCATCAAGCGCAACATCGACAAGGCCACCGGCAACCTTGAAGGTGTGCAGTACGAGGAAATCCGCTACGAGGGCTATGGCATCGGTGGGGCCGCGGTGATCGTGGATTGCATGACCGACAACCGCGTGCGCACGGTCGCCGAGGTGCGCCATGCCTTCAGCAAGCACGGCGGCAACCTGGGCACCGAAGGCTCGGTCGCCTTCCAGTTCAAGCACTGCGGCCAGTTCGTGTTCGCACCAGGCGTCAGCGAGGACAAGGTCATGGAAGTGGCCCTGGAAGCCGGGGCCGAGGACGTGCTGAGCGACGACGACGGCAGCGTCGAGGTGCTGTGCGCGCCGGTGGATTTCGAGGCCGTCCAGCAGGCGCTGGAGGCCGCCGGGCTGAAGCCCGAGGTGGCCGAGGTCACGATGCGCGCCGAGAACACGATCGCCCTGGATGGCGAGGACGCCGCGCGCATGCGCAAGCTGCTGGACGTGATCGAAGACCTCGACGACGTCCAGGAGGTCTATCACAACGCCGAGATCAACGACTGATCCCGGTTCACACGGACACCCCGAATGAAAGTTCTCGTCATCGGCTCCGGCGGCCGCGAGCACGCCCTGGCGTGGAAGCTGGCCCAGTCGGGTCGCGTGCAGATGGTCTACGTGGCTCCCGGCAATGGCGGCACGGCGCTGGACAAGCGCCTGCGCAACGTTCCGATCACGGACGTGGCTGCCCTGGCCGACTTCGCCCAGTCCGAGAAGATCGCACTCACCGTGGTCGGCCCCGAGGCGCCGCTGGCTGCCGGCGTGGTCGATGCCTTCCGTGCGCGCGGGCTGCGCATCTTCGGCCCGACGCAGGCCGCGGCCCAGCTCGAAAGCTCGAAGGCCTTTGCCAAGGACTTCATGAAACGCCATGGCATTCCCACTGCGGCCTACGAGACCTTCAGTGACGTCGCTGCTGCGCATGCCTATGTCGATCGGCTGGGCGCCCCCATCGTGATCAAGGCCGACGGCCTGGCCGCCGGCAAGGGCGTGGTCGTGGCCATGACCCTGGCCGAAGCGCATGAGGCGGTGGACTGGATGCTGCTGGACAACACGCTGGGCGTGCAGCACAACCAGGGCGGCGCCCGCGTCGTGATCGAAGAGTTCCTGCAGGGCGAGGAAGCCAGCTTCATCGTGCTGTGCGACGGCAAGAACGTGCTGGCCCTGGCCACCAGCCAGGATCACAAGCGCCTCCTCGACGCCGATGCCGGCCCGAACACCGGCGGCATGGGCGCCTATTCGCCCGCACCGGTGGTCACGCCCAACGTGCATGCTCGCGTGATGCAGGAGATCATCGGGCCCACCATCGCCGGCATGGCCAAGGACGGCATCCCCTTCACCGGTTTCCTGTACGCCGGCCTGATGATCGACGCCGAAGGGCGCGTCAGAACGCTGGAATTCAACTGCCGCATGGGCGACCCCGAGACCCAGCCCATCATGATGCGCCTGCGCAGCGACCTGCTGGAGGTGCTGTTGGCGGCCACCGATGGCACGCTCGACCGGATCGAGCTCGACTGGGATCGTCGCGTGGCCCTCGGGGTGGTCATGGCGGCTCACGGCTACCCGCTG
>Ga0114986_1000314_pt1 | contig 13777 bp, 14 predicted proteins | sample Shrwel1BS1Day17_FD_96988 | JGI IMG/M metagenome (GOLD analysis project Ga0114986, IMG submission 96988) | Subsurface microbial communities from deep shales in Ohio, USA - Utica-3 well 1 S-1-Day17 | ecosystem: Environmental > Aquatic > Deep subsurface > Shale gas/oil reservoir > Produced... | reverse complement strand
TCCAGGGCCGGCTGCCAGCGCTCCAGCAACTGGCCCACCGCTTCCGGCGCATTGCACACCAGCAGCATGTCGCAGCCGGCGCTCCAGGCGGCCTGGGCCCGGGCCACCACATCACCGGCGACGGAGGCCCCTTCCATGGACAGGTCGTCGCTGAAAACGACGCCGTCAAACTTCAAGTTATTTCTCAGATAATTAATCCAGTAATTTGAAAAACCAGCGGATTTTTCATCAACTACCGGGTAAATCACGTGGGCCGGCATGACCGCATCCAGGGCCAGGCGACGGAAGGGTTCCATGTCGGCCAGGAGCTTGTCCCAGTCCCGCTCATCCACCGGAATGGCCACGTGGGAGTCGGCCTGGACCCAGCCGTGGCCGGGGAAGTGCTTGCCGCAGCAGCCCATGCCGGCCTGCCTGAGGCCCTGGATCAGGGCGCCGGCCAGTTGCACCACGGCTTCGGGCTGGCGGTGGAAGGAACGGCTGCCGATTACCGTGCTGCGGCCGTAGTCCAGATCCAGCACCGGAGTGAAGGAGAAATCCACGCCCCGGGCCCGCAGCTCGGCGGCCAGAACATAGCCCAGGTCCTGGGCCGCCGCGATGGCATCGCCAGGTGCCGCATCCCACAAGGCGCCCAGCTTGCCCATGGCGGGAATGGCCGTGAATCCTGGGCGACAGCGCTGCACCCGGCCGCCTTCGTGGTCGATGGCAATCAGCAACTGGGGACTGCGCAGGGCCTTGACCTCGCCGCAGAGGGCACTGAGCTGCTCCGGGCTTTCGTAATTGCGGCTGAACAGGATCAGGCCGCCCACCAGGGGGTGGGTCAGGCGTTCCCGGTCCAGATCGGTCAGGACCAGGCCCTGGATGTCGATCATCACCGGGCCCGGGGGCAGTTGTCGGGGAGCGTTCATGGCTGGGTCTGTTCCAGAATGACGAAGGCGACGGCGTAATCCTGCTCGTCGCTGAGGGAAAGATGGGCCACCAGCCGGCGCTCGGCCAGCAGGGCGGCAACGGCCGGGGCCAGTTCCAGGACCGGCTTGCCCAGAGCATCGTGGCCGACGCCGATGGCCGGCAGCAGCACCGGGGCCCGGATGCCGGTACCCAGGGCCTTGCCGAAGGCTTCCTTGGCGGCGAAGCGCTTGGCCAGGAAACGGGTCTGGCCGGCCTCGGGCAGACGGGCAAATTCCTCCTGCTCCGCCGGAGTCAACAGCTTGTCCAGGCTGCGCTCGCCGTGGCGGGTGTAGAACTCGCCGAGACGGGAGACAGCGACGATGTCGGTGCCGATGCCGTGGATCATGTTTTCTTAGCCACTGAGGAGTCCATTTTTAGCCACAGAGGACACAGAGATCACCGAGAAAAACGAAAGCACATAGTTTATTGACCTGAATGCTGAGACCTGAGCGATGAGTCGTCCTTCCGGGATTTCGCCGGGGACGTTTCACCCTCTGTGTTCTCTGTGCCCTCTGTGGCCAGGCTTTTTATCGTCCTGCCGCACCGAGCAGCAGCTGCTTCATCTCCCGCACCGCTTCCCGCAGGCCGACGAAGACGGCGCGGCTGACGATGGCATGGCCGATGTGCAGCTCCTTGATGCCCGCCAGGGCGGCGATGGGCTGGACGTTGTAGTAGTTGAGGGCGTGGCCGGCGTTGAAGCGCATGCCGAGGCCCCGGATGGCTTCGCCGGCAGCCCGCACCTTGGCCAGTTCGGCCAGCACGGCCGGGCTTTCCTCGTCCCGCCCCTGGTTGTAGAAGGCATGGGCGTAGGGGCCGGTGTGGATTTCGCAGACCTTGGCGCCGATGCGGGCGGCCGCTTCCACCTGGGGCAGTTCGGCATCGATGAAGACGCTGGTGACGATGCCGGCATCGGCCAGGCGGGCCACCACGTCCTTCAGGCGGGCTTCCTGGCCGGCCACATCGAGACCGCCCTCGGTGGTCACCTCGTGGCGGCCTTCGGGCACCAGCATGGCCATTTCGGGCTTGAGGCGGCAGGCGATGCCCACCATTTCGTCGGTGGCCGCCATTTCCAGGTTGAGCTTGATCTGGGTGGTGAGCTTGAGGCGCTCCACGTCCTGGTCGCAGATGTGGCGGCGGTCTTCCCGCAGGTGCACGGTGATGCCGTCGGCCCCGCCCAGCTGGGCTTCCACGGCGGCCCACACCGGGTCCGGTTCGTAGGTGCGGCGGGCCTGGCGGATGGTGGCCACGTGGTCGATATTGACGCCGAGTTCGATGCTCATGGTGTTAAACCTCAATATTCCTGCTGCAAAGTGTCGACTTCAGGGTAGCCGCCGAGAAGCGTCTGCCTCAGAGTTCCTGCAACTCCCGGAAAATCTTCCGGGTCTCCAACTGCTTGCCGTCCAGGTAATGGGCCATCAAAGCCCGCATCAGCTGCTTGGCCTCGGCCAGGGAACGGGTATCGGAAAAATCCTCGTGGGCCAGGTCCAGCAGGGTCTTGCCCGACACCGAGAGGGCCGAATCGCCGGGCCGGGACAAGCGTACCGGCCCCCGCTCGATCTGATAGGCATAGTGGCCGGCGCTTTCCACCGCCCTGCCCTCCGCATCCGTGGCCAGGGTCAGGCCATAGCCCAGTTCCTGCAACAGGGATTTTTCGAAGCGGCGCAGGTCCGCCTCCTGCACGCCGTCGGCAAAGCAGCGCAGGGTTTCGGCATAGGCGGCGTAGAGGGCTTCGTGGGCGTCTTCCCGGGGCAGCAGGTGCAGCAGCAGCTCGTTCAGATAATAGCCGCAAAAAAGGGCGTGGCCTGCCAGCAGCGGCTGGCCGCCCTGCCATTCGGCCTTCATCAGGGTCAGCACTTCGCCCTTGCCGGCCCAGGAGACCTCCAGGGGCTGGAAACCCAGCAGCAGGCCGCGGATGGCGGAACGAGGCCGCCGGGCACCCCGGGCCAGCAGGGCCACCCGGCCGAAATCCCGGGTGAAGGCCTCGACGATGAGACTGGTTTCCCGAAAGGGATAAGTGTGGAGGACGTAGGCGGGCTGGCCGTCTACCTTTTGCCGTTGCATGGCGAAAGCCCGAAGGGGAGGAAAAGACGCTTACTCGTAGCCCAGGCTGCGCAGCAGGCGCTCGTCGTCGTTCCAGCCGGACTTCACCTTGACCCACACTTCCAGGTAGACCTTGCCGTCGAACAGCTTTTCCATGTCCTGGCGGGCCTCGGTGGCGATGCGCTTGATGGTCTCGCCGCCTTTGCCGATGACGATGGCCTTGTGGCCGTCCCGGTCCACCACGATGGCGGCGTAGATGCGGCGCAGGTTACCCTCCACCTCGAACTTCTCGATTTCCACCGTGGTGGAATACGGCAGTTCGTCGCCCAGCAGGCGGAACAGCTTTTCCCGGATGTATTCGGAAGCCAGGAACCGCTCGCTGCGGTCGGTCAGTTCGTCCTCGGCAAACAGCAGTTCTTCATGGGGCAGATACTGGCGGGCTTCGGCCAGCAGTTGCTCCAGCTGCTTGCCCTTGGTGGCGGAAACCGGCACCACGGCGGTGAAACTGCGCTCGGCGGTGACTGCGGCCAGGAAAGGCAGCAGCTTTTCCTTCTCGGCGATCTTGTCCACCTTGTTCACCACCAGGATCACCGGCCGGTCTTCCGGCAGCAGCTTGAGCACGGCCTTGTCCTTGGCGTCGAAACGGCCGGCCTCGACCACGAACAGCACCACGTCCACATCCGCCAGGGTCTGGGTCACGCCCCGGTTCATGGCCCGGTTGAGGGCGTTGGTGTGTTCGGTCTGGAAGCCCGGGGTGTCGACGAAGACGAACTGGGCATCGTCGTTGGTGAGGATGCCAGTGATGCGGTGGCGGGTGGTCTGGGCCTTGCGGGAGACGATGGAAATCTTCTCCCCCACCAGGCGGTTGAGCAGGGTGGACTTGCCCACGTTGGGGCGGCCGACAATAGCCACGTAGCCGGAACGGATTTGCTTTTCGGTATTCATGCTTTGAGTTTCTCCAGAGCCCGCGAGGCGGCCTCCTGTTCGGCAGCGCGGCGACTGCTGCCCTGACCTTCGGTTTGCAGGGCGGCAGAGGCAACCTCGCACAGCACCCTGAACTGCTGCAGGTGGGCCTGGCCGTCGGTGGCCGCCAGGGTATAGACCGGCAAGGGCTGGCGCCGCGCCTGCAGGTATTCCTGCAGGCGGGTCTTGGGGTCCTTGATCGGCTGATCGGGAGCGATGGCGTCCAGCTTGGCCGTAAACAGGTTGCCCACCACGACCTTGGCACGGTCGAAGCCCGCATCCAGGTAAACGGCGCCAAACAGGGCTTCCAGGGCATCGGCCAGGATCGAAGGGCGGGTATGGCCGCCGCTCTTCAACTCCCCTTCTCCGAGCCGCAACTGTTCCCCCAGCTCCAGCCCCAGGGCCAGTTCGTGGAGGGTATCCTTCTTCACCAGATTGGCCCGCAGCCGGGACAGGTCGCCCTCGGGCAACTGGGGGAAACGCTCGAACAGGAGGTGGGCGACGACGCAGTTGAGGATGCTGTCGCCGAGGAATTCCAGGCGCTCGTTATGGGGCGAACTGTGGCTGCGGTGGGTCAGCGCCGTGCGCAGCAGGGAGGGATCGGCAAATTCATGGCCCAGGCGACGGGAAAACGCGGCCTGGGGAGCCGTCAAACGGATTTTCTCAGTCACCCTTGCCCTTGTTGCTGCCTTTGAAGTCGATATACAGGCTGACCGGACCAGCTAGGGGAATCTTCTTGGCGTAGGAGAAGGAAATCACCACGTCATTGCCATCCTTGGAGATTTCCAGGTCAGCAGCGGTAATGGCGGAAATGCTGTCCACGTCGGCACGCCGATCGAAGGCCTTGCGCACGTCGCTGACCGTGGCCCCGTTAAGCTGCCCGCCGGAAGACATGGCTTTCAGGTTCTGCACAATTTTCTGGTATTCGATCACGGCCGGCACCACCTTCATGCCAAACACCGCCACCACCACCAGAATGACAGCCCACATCAGCAACCCGGAAAGACTCACCCCCCGTTGATGCTTACTCAGCATTGCGCTCTCCCGTAACTCAGTTGAAACGGCCGATGCGGCTCAGGTCGTTGAAATTGAACCAGATGAAAAAAGCCTTGCCGACGATGTTTTCGTCGGGGACGAAACCCCAGGCCCGGCTATCCCGGCTGTTGTCCCGGTTGTCGCCCATGACGAAGTAGTGTCCCGGCGGCACCGTACAGATAACGCCCGCGTTATTGTAAATACAATTCTCCCGGCCCGGAAACTGGGAGGCGTCGCGGATGAAGGCCGGCGCATCGTCGTCGTTGAGGAAGCGGTGGTCCACCGCCCCCAGGACTTCGCTGTACTGCTTGGAGTAGTACAGCCGCTCCGAATGCAGGAAATCGTCCTGGGGCTGGATGTCCAGGGGCTTGCCGTTGATGGACAGGCGCTTGTTCTGATAAGCCACCTTGTCGCCCGGCACCCCGACCACCCGCTTGATGTAATCCAGGGACGGATCCTCAGGGAAACGGAACACCATGACTTCGCCGCGCTGGGGCTGGCTCACCTCGATGATCTTCTTGTTGACCACCGGCAGGCGGATGCCGTAGGTGTATTTGTTCACCAGGATGAAATCGCCCACCAGCAGGGTCGGAATCATGGAGCCCGAGGGAATCTTGAAGGGCTCGACCACGAAGGAACGCAGGCCGAAAACCACCAGGATCACCGGGAAAAAGCCGGCACCGTATTCCACCCACCAGGGGTCCTTGGCTCCGGCCGGGCGCCGCTTGGCCAGCCACAGGGAATCCACGGCCCAGATGGCGCCGCTGGCCAGCAGCAGCAGGAAGAGGATCAGAGCGAAATTCAAGACGATGTCCTTTACTTGCTATCGACGCGCAGCACGGCGAGGAAGGCTTCCTGGGGAATCTCCACGCTGCCCACCTGCTTCATGCGCTTCTTGCCGGCCTTCTGCTTCTCCAGCAGCTTCTTCTTCCGCGTGATGTCGCCGCCGTAACACTTGGCCAGCACGTCCTTGCGCATGGCCTTGACGTTTTCCCGGGCGATGATGTTGGAGCCGATGGCGGCCTGGATGGCCACTTCGTACATCTGGCGCGGAATCAGCTCGCGCATCTTGGCCGCCAATTCCCGGCCCCGGTAGGGGGCGTTGGCCCGGTGCACGATGATGGACAGGGCATCCACCTTTTCGCTGTTGATGAGGATGTCCACCTTGACCACGTCGGCAGCCCGGTATTCCTTGAACTCGTAGTCCAGGGAAGCGTAGCCCCGGGAGACGGACTTCAGCTTGTCGAAGAAATCCATCACCACTTCGGCCATGGGCATTTCATAGACCAGCTTCACCTGGCGGCCGTGGTAGTGCATGTCCACCTGGTTGCCGCGCTTGGCGTTGCACAGGGTGATGACGCTGCCCAGATAGTCCTGGGGCACAAAAATGGTGGCCGTGATGATGGGTTCGCGGATTTCATCGAACTTGCCCACTTCCGGCAGCTTGGAGGGGTTCTCCACCTGGACCACGGAACCGTCCCGCATCACCACTTCATAAACCACGGTGGGCGCGGTGGTAATCAGGTCCTGGTCGAATTCCCGCTCCAGGCGCTCCTGCACGATTTCCATGTGCAGCAGGCCGAGGAAGCCGCAGCGGAAGCCGAAGCCCAGGGCCTGGGAGACTTCCGGCTCAAACTGCAGGGAAGCATCGTTGAGGCGCAGCTTCTCCAGGGAGTCGCGCAACTGGTCGTACTGGTTGGATTCCACCGGGTAGAGGCCGGCGAACACCTGGGGCTTGATTTCCTTGAAGCCGGGCAGCGCCTCGGCGGCGGGACGCTCCACCAGGGTGACCGTGTCGCCCACCTTGGCGGCATGCAGTTCCTTGATGCCGGAAATGATGAAACCCACCTGTCCGGCCCGCAGTTCGTTGCGCGCCAGGGACTTGGGGGTGAACACGCCGACCTGCTCGCACAGATGCACGGCGCCGGTAGACATCAGGCGAATCTTGTCCTTGGGCTTGAGCACCCCGTCCACGACACGGACCAACATCACCACGCCGACGTAGTTGTCGAACCAGGAGTCGATCAGCAGGGCCTTCAGCGGCGCCTCGGGGTCGCCGACGGGAGGCGGAATCTTGGCGATCACCGCTTCCAGGATGTCCTCCACCCCCAGGCCGGTCTTGGCCGAGGCCAGAACGGCGTCCGTGGCGTCGATGCCGATGACGTCCTCGATTTCCTGGCGGGCACCATCCGGGTTGGCCGACGGCAGGTCGATCTTGTTCAGCACCGGCACCACCTCCACCCCCAGGTCCAGGGCCGTATAGCAGTTGGCCACGGTCTGGGCTTCCACGCCCTGGGAGGCATCCACCACCAGCAGGGCGCCTTCGCAGGCGGAGAGGGAGCGGGAGACTTCATAGGAGAAGTCCACGTGCCCCGGGGTGTCGATCAGGTTCAGATTATAGACCTGGCCGTCCCGCGCCTTGTAACTGAGGGCGGCCGTCTGGGCCTTGATGGTGATGCCGCGCTCCCGCTCCAAGTCCATGGAGTCGAGCACCTGGGCTTCCATTTCCCGGTCGGAAAGGCCGCCACAGAGGTGGATGATGCGGTCGGCCAGGGTGGATTTGCCGTGGTCGATGTGGGCGATGATGGAAAAATTGCGGATGTGTTGCATATGGTAAAAAGGGTGCTGTGCAGCACCCTTTTGAATTTGGCCGGAAAGCGCGGATTCTAGCGGATTTTGGCCAAAACTTCACGGACTGCAGCCTCGTCCAGGAAGTAGTGGCAAATCTCTTCGCCGCCATGCAGCAACACGGGCACCAGTTCGCCCCAGCGCTGCTCCAGGGACTCGTCCTCATCCACATCGATCACCTCGACGGCGGCGCCGTATTCGTCGGCAATCGGTGCCAGGGCCGCCTCCATGTCATGGCACAGATGGCAATAGACCCGCCCCAGGAGCTGCAGGACAGGCCTGGTCTGCAGCATCGGCTCAGTTGCCACCATTGAGCCCCTTGACCGTGACGAAGGTCTGCATGTCGCCCCGGCGGATGAGCAAGGTCACGTTGGCACCCTTGTCGAACTGGGCCAACAGCCGGTTGAACTGCTCCGTCGAACGCAGTTCGCTGGTAACGCCCTTGCTGATGAGGGCCAGGATGACGTCCCCGGGCCGCAGCTCGGAGCGGGCCGCAGCACCCCGCACGTCCTCGACCAGCAGGCCGCCGGCCACCTTCAGCTCACGCCGCTGCTCGGCCGATAGCTCGGACACCACCAGGCCCAGGCGATTCACCTGGGGCTCGACAGCCTTGCCTTTCTTGGCCGCCTTGCCATCGGCCTTGTCGTCCGCCGGCATTTCGGCCACGGTCAGGGTCAGGTCCCGGGCCGCGCCCTTGCGCCAGACCTGCAGGGACACCCGGGAACCGGGTCGGGTGGCGCCCACCAATCGCGGCAGGTCGCTGGAAGCGCCCACAGCCTTGCCGTCGAAACGGAGGATCACATCGCCCGCCTCGACCCCGGCCTTTTCTGCCGGACCACCCGGCTCCACCGCATTGACGATGGCGCCGGCGGGCTTGGCCAGGCCGAAGGAATCGGCCAGTTCCTTGGTCACTTCCTGGATCACCACACCGATACGCCCCCGGCTGACCTTGCCCGAAGCCCGCAGCTGCCCCTGGATGTCCATGGCCACATCGATGGGAATGGCGAAGGCAATTCCCTGGTAGCCGCCGGAGCGGCTGTAGATCTGGGAATTGATGCCCACCACCTCGCCCTTCATGTTGAACAGGGGGCCGCCCGAATTGCCGGGATTGATGGCCACGTCGGTCTGGATGAAGGGAACGTAGTTCTCCTGGGGCAGGGAGCGCCCCTTGGCGCTGACGATGCCGGCCGTCACCGAATTGTCAAAGCCGAAAGGGGAACCGATGGCCACCACCCACTCCCCTACCCTCAGCCCGGCCGGATCACCGAAGCGGACCGCGGGCAGGTTGCTGGCCTCGATCTTGATCAGGGCCACATCGGTGCGCTTGTCGGCGCCGATCACCTTGGCCCGGAATTCCCGCTTGTCGGTCAGGCGCACGGTGATTTCGTCGGCCTGGTCTACCACGTGGGCGTTGGTCAGCACGTAGCCGTCACCGCTGATGATGAAGCCGGACCCCAGGGACTTGCTCTCGAACTCCCGGGGCACGGCGCCGCCGGGCTGCCCCTGGCCGAAGGGGCCGGAAGGCCCGAAGCGGCGGAAGAAATCGAACAGGGGGTCGTCCTCGTCGAAGGGGAATGGCATGACTCCCCGCTTCTGCCGCACCACCTGGGTGGTGCTGATGTTGACCACCGTATTGCCGTATTTTTCCACCAGGTCGGCAAAGTCGGGCAGGCCCCGGCTATCGGCGGCCTGGGCGACTGCTGCAAGGCAGCAGAGATACAGGAGGACGACAAGACGTTTCATGGCAGAGCGACTCCTGGACATTGGGATACCTCAGAGACGTTGGCGGATGACGGGCTGAAAGCGAGGAGACTGGACATCCCTGGCCTGCAGGCGACGCGCCAGGAAGCAGGCCAGGAGCCCTCCGAACAGGGCGCCTGCGGCAGCAGCCGCATCCCGGGCCCCAGGCATGAGCGCGGCGCCGGCCACGGCGCCGAGCACCAGCAACGCCAGGGGCAGCAGGTAGAGCACCAGGACGCTGTGGGAGACGGCACCGTCCGGCACCCCCACCACGACCTTCTCGCCCACCTTCACACCCAGCGGATTGAGTACGCGAAAGTGGCGCGGCCCGTGACAGAAAAGCTGGGAGGCATTGTTGCCGCCGCAACCGCCCTGCTCATGGCAGCGCCCGCAACCGCCCTGACTGGCCTCCACCAGGGCATAGTCGCCTTCCAGCGCGGTCACGGTTGCTTGGGTTTCAATCATGGGGAAAGCTCAAACATGTGGGAAAAGGAATTTTGCCCGCCTTTGCACCAGGCCATCACGGCTGACGGAGCCCCGGACCGGAGAAGGAATCCGGCGGCGAAAGCGCTACAGCCTACCAGCGCCGGTCGGGAGTGGTGTCGAGCAGGGGACGCAGCTTGGTCGCCACCGCCTCCCGGGCCCGGAAGATGCGGGAACGGATGGTGCCGATGGGACAATCCATGATCTTGGCGATTTCTTCGTAGCTCAGGCCTTCAAGCTCCCGCAGCATGATGGCGGTACGCAATTCTTCCGGCAGGGCATCCATGGCCGCATTCACCGTCTCGCCGATCTGCTTGGAGAGCAGCAGATTCTCCGGCGTGTTGATGTCCCGCAGCTGCTCGCCGTCATCGAAGGTTTCCGCCTCTTCGGAGTCGAACTCGGTGGAAGTGGGCGCCCGGCGGCCCTGGGCCACCAGATAGTTCTTGGCCGTATTGATGCCGATACGGTACAGCCAGGTGTAGAACGCGCTGTCGCCGCGGAAGGAAGGCAAGGCCCGGTAAGCCTTGATGAAGGCTTCCTGGGCCACGTCTTCCACCTCGGCCGGGTCACGGATGAATCGGGACAGGAGGCGGCCCAGCTTGCGCTGGTACTTGGCCACCAGCAGCTCGAAGGCCTTTTTGTCGCCGGATTGCGCCCGCTCGACCAGCTTTTGGTCAATCTCGCGTTCGCTCATGCTGTATGAATACCTTTGTAAGGATTAGGGGTGATGGCGGAAAAGCGCCTCATCGCGCTCCATCGCACACCACAGGCAGCCGAAGTATAACGCAAGCCACGCCGGGCCACGACCCACCCGCCCCGTGGGGAAATCCCGTAAGCCGCCGCGAGCCGCCAGCCCGGAGGCGGCAACGGCCGGCCTACAAGCCCCAGCGCCCCTCTCGTGCTATAGTTGTCAGCCCTACGGTCCCCGCGGTCCAGTTCGGTCGCGGATGCAAGCCGCACACCAAGAAAGCGCATCGTGGTCCAGCATTTTGACGTACTCATCATCGGCAGCGGCCTGGCAGGACAGTCCGCCGCCCTTCGCCTGGCGGACACCCACAAGGTCGGCCTCATCAGCAAGCGCAGCCTGGAAGACAGTGCCAGCGCCTGGGCCCAGGGCGGCATTGCCGCCGTGCTGGACAGCCAGGATTCCATCGAAGCCCACATCCGCGACACCTTCGAAGCCGGCGGCCACCTCAACGGCGCCAAGGCCACCCGCTACGTCGTCGAAAACGGGCGGCGGGCCATCGACTGGCTGATCGAGCAGGGCGTCCCCTTCACCAAGGACGAAAAGGGCTACCACCTGACCCGGGAGGGCGGCCACAGCACCCGCCGGGTCATCCATGTGGCCGATGCCACCGGCCTGGCGGTACAGGACACCCTGACGCGCAAGGTGCGCCAGCATCCCAACATCACGGTGCTGGAACAGCACATCGCCATCGACCTCATCACCGGCGCCAAGCTGGGCCTGCCTGAGCAGCGCTGCTACGGCGCCTATGCCCTGGACACCCGCAGCGGCGAAGTCAGCACCATCGGCGCCCAGGCCACCATGATTGCCACCGGCGGCGCCGGCAAGGTCTACCTCTACACCACCAATCCGGACACCTCCACCGGCGACGGCATTGCCATGGCCTGGCGGGCCGGATGCCGGGTGGCCAACATGGAATTCATCCAGTTCCATCCCACCTGCCTTTACCACCCTCAGGCCAAATCCTTCCTCATTTCCGAGGCGGTACGGGGCGAGGGCGGCATTCTGCGCCTGCCGGACGGCACCCGCTTCATGCCCGACCATGACCCGCGGGCGGAACTGGCGCCGCGGGACGTGGTGGCCCGGGCCATCGACTTCGAGATGAAAAAGCGGGGCCTGGATTGCGTCTTCCTGGACATTTCCCACAAGCCCAAGGAATTCCTGCTGGAGCACTTCCCCAACATCCACGCCCGTTGCCTGGAACTGGGCATCGACATCAGCAAGGACCCGATCCCGGTGGTGCCGGCCGCCCACTACACCTGCGGCGGCATCATCACCGACCTCAAGGCCCGCACCGACATCGCCGGCCTCTACGCTGCCGGTGAAGCCTCCTGCTCCGGCCTGCACGGCGCCAACCGTCTCGCCTCCAACTCCCTGCTGGAATGCGTGGTCTTCTCCGAAGCGGCCGTGGCCGACATCAAGGCCCAGCCCAAGGTCGCCATCCCTGCCCTGCCCCAGTGGGATGAAAGCCGGGTTTCCGACCCGGATGAGGAAATCGTCATTTCCCACAACTGGGATGAACTGCGCCGCTTCATGTGGGACTACGTCGGCATCGTGCGCACCACCAAGCGCCTGCAGCGGGCTCAGCACCGCATCCGCCTGCTGATGCGGGAAATCAACGAGTTCTACACCCACTTCCGGGTCAGCCACGACCTCATTGAACTGCGCAATCTGGTGGTGACGGCCGACCTGATCGTCCGCTGCGCCCTCAAACGTAAGGAAAGCCGCGGCCTGCACTTCAGCCGCGACTACCCCGGACTGCTGCCCAAGCCGCGCAACACCATCCTCAGAAAATCCCGTCGTCCCTGATTTTGGCCCGCCAGCCCAGCCACACCCGCAGCTGGCGGAACGACGCCTCGTCGGCCAGGCTGTCCGCCAGCAGGCACACGGCATGGGGACGGGACCAGGTCCCGTCCTCCTGCTCCAGGCGATAGCGCAGCACCACCAGATGACGCCAGCAAGTCCCCGGCAGCAACCGCAGCCGGGGACCTTCCTTTTCCCCCTGGCCCCAGGCCAGCTCCCCCTTCTGCCCCAGGCGTACCCAGGCCGGATGCCGCCCATAGTGGCACCGCAGGGTGAAGGCCAGGGAAACGAGCAGCAAGGCCAGCAGGCCAAGCGTCGCCCAGATATTCCAGCCCAAAATGAAAACGCCGCCAGAAGCGGCGGCGTGCAAGGCAACGAGCAGCATTGCCAGGCGGCGGGAGGGTTGCAGTTGCAGAAGCAGCGGCAACCTCATCCCGTTGATCTCGGTCAGATGCGCTTGAACACCAGGGAACCGTTGGTGCCGCCGAAGCCGAAGTTGTTCTTCAGGGCCACGTCGATCTTCATTTCCCGAGCCGTGTTGGCACAGTAGTCCAGATCACATTCCGGATCCTGCTCGAAAATGTTGATGGTGGGCGGGGAAACCTGGTGATGCACCGCCAGGACGCTGAAGATGGACTCGATGCCGCCGGCGCCGCCCAGCAGGTGGCCGGTCATGGACTTGGTGGAATTCACCACCAGGCCCTTGGCGGCATCGCCGAAGGCCAGCTTGATGGCATCGGTTTCGTTCTTGTCGCCCAGGGGCGTGGAAGTACCATGGGCATTCAGGTACTGCACCTGGTCAGGGTTCACGCCGGCATTGCGCAGGGCATTGAGCATGGAACGCTTCGGGCCATCAGTGCTGGGAGCGGTCATGTGGTAAGCATCGCCGCTCATGCCGTAGCCTGCCAGCTCCGCATAAATGCGGGCGCCCCGGGCCTTGGCGTGCTCATACTCTTCCAGAACCATGGCGCCGCCACCCTCGCCCAGCACGAAGCCGTCACGATCCTTGTCCCAGGGCCGGCTGGCGGTGGTGGGATCGTCATTGCGGGTGGACAGGGCCCGGGCAGCGCAGAAGCCGCCCATGCCCAGGGGGGTCACGGTGGACTCGGCACCGCCGGCAATCATCACGTCAGCATCGCCGTACTCGATGAGGCGGGCAGCTTCGCCGATGTTGTGGGTGCCGGTGGTACAGGCAGTCACCACGGCGATATTGGGACCCTTGTAGCCATACAGGATGGACAGGTTGCCGGAGATCATGTTGATGATCGAACCGGGAACGAAGAAGGGGGAAATCTTGCGCACACCGCCGGCGATGTAATCGTCCTTGGTGTTCTCGATCAGGGGCAGGCCACCGATGCCGGAACCGATCGCCACGCCGATGCGCTCCGCATCGAC
>Ga0114986_1000313_pt1 | contig 13817 bp, 13 predicted proteins | sample Shrwel1BS1Day17_FD_96988 | JGI IMG/M metagenome (GOLD analysis project Ga0114986, IMG submission 96988) | Subsurface microbial communities from deep shales in Ohio, USA - Utica-3 well 1 S-1-Day17 | ecosystem: Environmental > Aquatic > Deep subsurface > Shale gas/oil reservoir > Produced... | reverse complement strand
GTGCCGCCCAGGACCCCCGTGCCCAAGGCGTTGCCGGCGCCAACGCGCGCACCGCTGGCGCCGGCCGCCGAGGTTCAGCAGAAGCTCCCGGCCACGGCGGCCCGCCCGCCCGCGGCAGCGGAAGCCGAGGGAAGCTTGAAGGCTGCCGCGCCGGCGCCAAAGCCGTCCGCCAATCGCGACGCGCGAGTGGCGGCTGATCCGCCATCGACGGTGCATCCGCGGCAGGCGGCGGCCCTGGAGACGCTGGCCCAGGCGCGTGCCCTCTGGAATGCCGGATCGCGCGAGGCGGCGCTGGATGTGATGCGCCAGGCGGTGGCCGTGGCCGAGCGGGCCCAGGCCAGTGCGCCTGACGCCGCCGCGCTACCAGCCTTCCAGACCCTGGTGCGCGAGCTGGCGCGCATGGAGCTGGCCCAGGGCCAACCCGGCCAGGTGCTGGAACTGCTGGTGCGGCTCGAACCCCTGCTGGGGGATCAGGCCGATCTGTGGGCCGTGCGCGGCAACGCGGCGCAGCGGCTCGGCCGCCATGCCGATTCGGTGCAGGCCTATCAGACGGCCTTGAAGCTGCGCCCGGGCGAGCCGCGCTGGATGCTGGCCTCGGCCGTGTCCCTGGCGGCCTTGGGTCAGGTGAACGCGGCGGCCGAGCAGGCCGAGAAGGCTCGCGCCGCCGGGGCGGTGAGTCAGGAGGTCCTGACCTACCTGAGGCAGATGGGGGTGCCGGTACGGTGAGATGCGCATGCTGAAGCGAATCCACGTCGAACAACTCATGCTGGGCATGCACATCAAGGAGTTCTGCGGCTCCTGGATGGAGCATCCTTTCTGGCGCTCCAGCTTTGTGCTCGATGACCCCAAGGACATCGAGCGCATCCTGAGCAGCAGCATCAAGGAGGTCTGGATCGACTGCGAAAAAGGTCTGGATGTGCCTGCCGGGCAGGTCGCCGTGTCCGAGGCCGAGTCCGACGCGCTGGTCGAGCAGGAGCTGATCAAGGCGGCGCAAGGGGCTCGCCAGACGGCTCCGGTGCCCTTGCACCAGGAGATCGAGCGGGCGGCCCGGATCTGTACGCAATCCAAGCAGGCGGTGGTGTCCATGTTCCAGGAGGCGCGCATGGGCAAGGTGGTCGACGCCGCCGGTGCGCAGCGACTGGTGGACGAGATTTCCGACTCGCTGGCGCGCAATGCCAGCGCGCTGATCAGCCTGGCCCGCCTCAAGACGGCGGACGACTACACCTACATGCACTCGGTGGCCGTGTGCGCCATGATGATTGCGCTGGCGCGCCAGCTGGGGCTGGACGAGGCGCAGACGCGGTCACTCGGGCTGGCCGGCCTGCTGCACGACTTGGGCAAGGCGGTGATGCCGATGGAGGTGCTCAACAAGCCGGGCAAGCTGACCGAGAACGAGTTCGCCATCATGAAGAGCCACCCCGTCAAGGGGCACAGCATCCTGCAGCAGGTCGGCAGGCTCGACCCCGTGGCGCTCGAGGTCTGCCTGCACCACCATGAGAAAGTCGACGGTTCTGGCTATCCCCATGGCCTGCAGGGCGAGGCGATCAGCCTGTACGCCAAGATGGGCGCGGTCTGCGATGTGTACGACGCCATCACCTCCAACCGGCCCTACAAGGCCGGCTGGGACCCGGCTGAATCGCTGCGCAAGATGGCCGAATGGGCCGAGGGCCATTTCGACCAGCGCGTGTTCCAGGCCTTCGTCAAGAGCCTGGGTATCTATCCGATCGGATCGCTGGTGCGCCTGACTTCCGGGCGCATCGGTGTGGTGGTGGAGCAGACCAGCAAGTCCCTGACAACGCCGCGCGTGAAGGTGTTCTATTCCACCAAGTCCGGCCTGCGCGTCCCGCCCGAGGTCGTTGATCTGTCCCTGCCCGCCTGTGTGGAGAAGATCGCCGCCCGGGAAGACCCGGGCCTGTGGAACTTCCGCGACCTCAACGAACTGTGGTCCGGCTTGCCAGTTTCACATTGGTAGAGGCCAGGAGACCTTTGCTGCAGGTCGCGGATCGCTATAAAAAAGATAGCGTTCTTTGGGGGTGAAATGCCGCCCCCACAGGGGCGACACCCCACCCGGGGCTCAGCAGCCGCGCGTGACGGGCATGTCGACCGGCTTGGCTGCGGGCGCGTACTTGCCCAGTTCCAGTTTGGCAATCGCGTTGCGGTGCACCTCGTCCGGACCGTCGGCAAAGCGCAGGGTGCGGGCGTTGGCGTAGCTGTAGGCCAGCGGGAAATCCTGGCACATGCCACCGCCGCCATGCACCTGCATGGCCCAGTCGATCACTTGGCAGGCCATGCTGGGGGCGACCACCTTGATCATGGCGATCTCGGTCTTGGCGACTTTGTTGCCCACGGTGTCCATCATCCAGGCCGCCTTGAGCGTGAGCAGGCGTGCCATGTCGATCTTGCAGCGTGCCTCGGCAATGCGCTCCTGCGTCACCGTCTGCGCCGCCACCGGCTTGCCGAAGGCCACGCGCGCCGAGGCGCGCTTGCACATGTACTCCAGCGCGCGCTCGGCCTGGCCGATCAGACGCATGCAGTGGTGGATGCGGCCCGGGCCCAGGCGGCCCTGGGCAATTTCGAAGCCGCGGCCTTCGCCGAGCAGGATGTTGGAGACCGGCACGCGTACGTTCTCGAACAGCACTTCCATGTGGCCGTGCGGCGCATCGTCGTAGCCCATCACGCTCAGGGGCCGCACGACCGTGACGCCCGGCGTGCTGGCCGGCACCAGGACCATGCTCTGCTGCGAGTGACGCGGCGCTTCGGGGTCGGTCTTGCCCATCAGGATGTAGATGGCGCAGCGCGGGTCACCGGCGCCGGAGGTCCACCATTTGCGGCCGTTGATCACGTACTCGTCGCCTTGGCGTTCGATGCGCGTCTCGATGTTGGTGGCGTCACTCGATGCCACCTCGGGCTCGGTCATGGCGAAGGCCGAGCGGATCTTGCCGGCCAGCAAGGGCTTGAGCCATTGTTCGCGGTGCTCCGCCGCGCCGTAGCGCGCGATGGTCTCCATGTTGCCGGTGTCGGGGGCCGAGCAGTTGAAGACCTCGGGCGCCCAGTGCACGCGCCCCATGATCTCGGCCAGAGGGGCGTATTCCTGATTCGTCAGGCCGGCACCCTGCACGCCGGCGATCTCGGCGCTGTCCTGCGGCAGAAAGAGGTTCCACAGGCCCTGTTCCTGCGCCTTGAGCTTCAGCTTCTCGATCAGCTGCAGTGGCGTCCAGCGGCGGCCGGCGTGCGTGTTGGCTTCGATCTCGTCATGAAAGGCCTGCTCGTTCGGGTAGATGTGGTCGTCCATGAACTTCAGCAGGCGCGCCTGATAGTCCTTGGTGCGGGGGGAGTAGTCGAAGTCCATGCGGATCTCCTAGGTTGGAAATGAAAGGGGCTCAGGCCCGTTGGGCGAACTGCCAGGCCATGGCCGCCATGGGGCGTGCACCGGCAGCGGATTGCTGCGCCTGGGCGCTGGATGCGGTGCCGTTCTCGACCCGCTTGGCAATGCCCTGCAGGATGGCGGCGATACGGAACATGTTGTAGGCCATGTAGAAATTCCAGTCGGCCTTGAGTGCCTGCGGCGTGGCCAGGCCGGTACGTTCGCAGTACAGGCGGATGTATTCGTCTTCGGATGGAATGCCCAGCGCTGCCAGATCGAGACCGCCGATGCCGCGGAAGGCGCCGGGCGGAATGTGCCAGGCCATGCAGTGGTAGGCAAAGTCGGCCAGGGGGTGGCCGAGCGTCGAGAGCTCCCAGTCCAGCACGGCGATGATGCGCGGCTCGGTGGGGTGGAACATCAGGTTGTCCAACCGGTAGTCACCGTGCACGATGCTCACCAGGCTGTCGTCCTTGGCGCTGGCGGGCAGGTGTGCGGGCAACCAGTCCAGCAGTTGTTCCATCTCGGGGATGGGTTGCGACATCGGGCCGGTGCCATCGGCCGATGCACGGTACTGCTTGGCCCAGCGCGCGATCTGGCGCTCCACATAGCTGCCCGGCTTGCCGTAGTCGGCCAGGCCACGTTCGGCAAACTTCACCGTGTGCAGCGCGGCAATCACGCGGTTCATCTCCAGGTAGATGGCGCGCCGGCCGGGCGGGTCCAGGTCGGGCAGCGACTGGTCCCACAGCACGCGCCCGGCCATGAATTCCATGACATAGAAGGCGCGGCCGATCACCGATTCATCCTCGCACAGCACATGCATGCATGGCACCGGCACGGCAGTGCCCTGCAGACCACGCATGACGGCAAATTCGCGCTCGATGGCGTGGGCCGAGGGCAGCAGCTTGGCCTGCGGCCCGGGCTTGGCGCGCATCACGTAGCTGCAGGTCGGCGTGATGAGCTTGTAGGTCGGGTTGGATTGGCCGCCCTTGAAGGACTCCACGCGCAGCGGGCCGGTAAAGCCGTCGAGATGGCGCTCCAGCCAGGCCTGCAGGGCTGGCACGTCAAAGGCGTGGGCAGCGGGCACGGGACGGGTGCCGACGTTGTGTTGTTCGAGTTCGCTCATGTTCCGAGGGGCGGGCGGGTGGTCAGTGGTCGGATTCGATGATGCGCAGCAGCGCATCGCGGTCGCGCACCACCAGGCCGCCTGGTTCGATACGGATGACTTCCTCGCGCTCCATGGTCTTGAGCTCCTGGTTGACGCGCTGGCGCGAGGCGCCCAGCAGCTGGGCCAGTTCCTCCTGCGCCAGCTGCAGGCCGATGCGCATCTCGCGGCTGTCGCTCAGCGAGGACACGCCGTAGCTGCGCAGCAGGTGCAGCAGCTGCTTGGCCAGGCGCGCACGCAGCGGCAGGGTGTTTAGGTCTTCCACCAGACCGTAGAGCTGGCGGATGCGGCGGGCGTGCAGGCGCAGCAGGGCCTCGTAGAGCTCCACGTGGTTGGACAGGATCTTCTTGAAGTCGGCCTTGGCCACGCACAGCGTGGTGGTGTCGCCATGCGCATAGGCGTCGTGCGTGCGCCGGTCGCCGTCGAAGATCGACACGTCGCCGAACCACACCCCCGGCTCCACATAGGTCAGCGTGACCTGTTTGCCGGAGATCGAGGTCGAGCTCACGCGCACAGCGCCCTTGGCGCACGCCACCCACTCCTCGGGCGGCTCGCCGCGGGCGCAGATGAGTTCGCCGTCCTTGTATCGTCTGACGTAGGCGCATCGCAGGATGTCGTGTCGTAGGGAAGGTGACAGGGTTGAAAACCAGCGTCCGCCATTGATGGCAGCGCGCTCTTCGATGGTAAGAATCGGCTCGTCCATGGACTGTCTTTTCGGTGACTGGAAACGCGCCCATTGTCGCGCGCGCGACGGCGCGTGCGGCTTGGGGTTGTCACCTGTGCGTCTGAGGCGACGCGGGCGGGGAGTCGTCGCGGCACGTGTGCTTGCACGTGCCACAGGCTGTCAGTTGTACTGCGGCGGCTGCTTGGACAGGAAGGCCGCAATGCCGATGCCGGCATTGACGTGGTGCAGGTTGCGCACGAAATGATCGCGCTCCAGCGCCAGCTGGCGCGTCAGCGTGGCCTGCGGCGCTTCGTTCACCAGTTCCTTGATGCTGGCCAGGGCGTTGGGCGCACGCGCATTGAGCCGCTCGGCCAGCGCCAGGGCCTCGTCGAGTGCCTGGCCCGGAACGGCCACGCGGTTGACCAGGCCCAGCGCGTGCAGGCGCTCGGCGCCGATGCGTTCACCGCCCATCAGCAGCTCGGTGGCCAGCTGACGCGGGAGGGCGCGCGTGAGCTGCCAACTGGCGCCACCATCGGGCGACAGGGCGACGTTGCTGTAGGCCATGACGAAGACCGCATCGCTGGCGGCGACGATGAAGTCGCAGGCCAGCGCGAGCGAAAAGCCGGCGCCGGCCGCCGCACCTTCGACGGCGGCGATCACTGGCTTGGGGAAGGTGCGGATGGCCTCGATCCAGTTGTGCAGCCCTTCGATGCTCTCGGCCTGCACGGCCGGCGGCTGCTGGCGGTTGGCCTGCAGTCGCTGCAGGTCACCACCGGCGCAGAAGAGGGCGCCTTCGCCGGTGATGACCACGCTGCGTACCTCTGGATTGGTCTCGGCCACGTTCAGCGCCTCGACGCCGGCGGCATAGATGGCCGGCCCCAGCGCGTTGCGCTGGCCGGGGTTGGAGAGGGTCAGCACCATGGTGCGGCCCTGGCTGGTGCTGTGCAGTTGTGCGCTCATGACAAAAATCCTCTGCGCTACGCGCTACGGTCACCGCCCTGGGAACGGCCCGGCGGCGATGGAGTGTCTCACGAAGGACGTCACTCTTCCTCGTGCAGCAGGCTCAGGCCGATGGCGCCGCGCCGACGCAGCCAGGGGCTGGGGCGGTAGCGTTGATCGCCATAGACAGTCTGCAGGTTGAACAGCACTTCCAGCACATTGGTCGGGCCATAGTGGTTGCCCATGGCCAGCGGCCCCATCGGGTAGCCCAGGCCCAGGGTGACAGCGGTCTCCAGATCGGCCGGCGTGCAGATACGCTGCTGGCAGATGTCGGCCGCGATGTTGACGATGGTGGCCACCACGCGCTGGGTGACAAAGCCACCGCTGTCGCGGATCACGCTCACCGGCTTGCCGTCGCGTGCGAACAGCGCATGCGCCGCATCGCGCATGTCGGTACGGGTGGCCGGGTTGGTGGCCAGCACGCGACGCCTGGTGGTGGCATCGTCGATCAGCAGATCGATGCCCACCGTGCGCGCCGGGTCCAGCCGCTCGACCACGGCGACCGTGGTGACGTCGAAACCCAGCGGCGCCACCAGGGTGAGTGCCTGGGCCGAAGGCGACTGGCCAGTCTCGATCTTCGCACCCAGGTCCTTCAGCAGCTGCAGCAGTTCGGCGCGCCGCGCCGCGCGCGGCGACACCCAGACCGGCGGCATCTCGACCACCTGAGGCGCCGGTGGCTCGGGTGCGACCTGGGCCACGTTGTTCTCGTAGCGGTAGAAGCCTTCGCCGGTCTTGCGGCCCAGCACGCCGCCAGCTAGGCGCTGCGCCGTGATGACGCTGGGGCGATAGCGTGCCTCCTCGTAGTACTGGTGGTAGATGGATTCCATCACCGGGTGCGAGACGTCGAGCGCGGTCAGGTCCATCAACTCGAAGGGGCCGAGCTTGAAGCCGGCCTGGTCGCGCAGGATGCGGTCGATGGTGGCGAAGTCGGCGACGCCTTCGCTGACGATGCGCAGCGCCTCGGTGCCATAGCCACGTCCGGCATGGTTGACGATGAAGCCAGGCGTGTCCTGCGCCATTACCGGGGTGTGGCCCATCTGGCGCGCGTAGTCGCAAAGGGCGGCGCAGACCGCTGCGTCGGTCCTGAGGCCGGCGATGACCTCCACCACCTTCATCAGCGGCACCGGGTTGAAGAAGTGGTAACCGGCCACGCGTTGGGGGCGCTTGAGCTGGGCGGCAATCGCGGTGATGGACAGCGAGGACGTGTTGCTGGCCAGCACGGTATCGGGGCGCACGATGTCTTCCAGCTGCGCGAACAGTGCGGCCTTGACGTCGAGCTTCTCGACGATGGCTTCCACCACCAGGTCGCAGCCAGCCAGCGCCTGCAGGCTGGTGGCGGTTTGCAGGCGCGCTTTGCAGGCAGCCACGTCGGCCGCGTCCATGCGGCCCTTCTCGGCCAGCTTGTCCCACTGGGCGCCGATGCCCTGCTGGGCGGCCGCCATGGCCGCCGCTTGGGTGTCGTACAGGGTGACGGTACTGCCGGCCTGCGCCGCGATCTGGGCGATGCCGCGGCCCATGGCGCCGGTGCCGACGACGGCGATGTGTGCGTAGAGGGGTTTCATGGCGGAGATTATCTCGCGCCGCTTGCGTCGCTCCGAGTCGCCTGCCGGACTATGATGGGGTCGGCGATAAGCGACACTGGCGGCCCCGTTCGACCGCATCCGAACATCCTCATGGCAGGATGTGGCAGTACACAAACCGATGGAGATATGACGATGACCTTGAAACTGTGCGGCTTCTCGGCCAGCAACTACTACAACAAGATCAAGCTGCAATTGATGGAGAAGGGCGTGCCCTTCGTCGAGGAGCTGGTCTGGACCGGCCATACCGATGCGCTGCTGGTGGATCGTTCGCCCATGGGCAAGGTGCCCTTCCTCGATACGCCGCAGGGGCCGATCTCCGAGTCGGGTGCCTGTGCCGAGTACATCGAGGCCGCCTATCCGCAAAAGCCGCTGTTGCCGGCCGACCCCTTTGCCGCCGCCAAGGTGCGCGAGATCCTGATCTACAGCGAACTGCACCTGGAACTGGTGGCGCGCAACCTCTATCCGGAAGCTTTCTTCGGCGGCAAGGTGTCCGACGAGGTCAAGGAGCGCACCCACAAGCTGCTGGTCAAGGGCGTGCACGGCTTCGCCAAGCTGGCCAAGTTTGCGCCCTACATCGCTGGCCCGGAGTTCACGTTGGCCGACTGTGCCGCCGTGGCGCACCTGCCGCTGGTGTCCGGAGCCAGCAGGATCATCTACGGCGAGGACGTACTGGCCGCCTTGCCGGTGCGCGACTACCTGAAGATGATGGGGGAGCGCCCGACCATGAAGACCATCAACGCCGACCGCAAGAGCAGTACCGAACAGATGATGGCCTTGCGGGCCAAGAAGGGCGCTTGAGCGGGCTCAGCCTGCGTGCGGGCTGCGGTGGGCGGCCCGTGTGGCCAGCGCGCTGGTCAGCAGGGCCAGCAGCAGCACGGCCAGCCCTGCCCAGTGCAGCAAGCGCATCTGGTCCTGGGCAATCAGCCAGCCACCGGTGGCGGCGCCCAAGGCCTGGCCAGCGTAGATGGCCGAAGTGTTGAGCGCAATCGAGCCGGACGCCAGCGCCGGCGCGATGCCGGCCAGGCGCACCTGCTGCGCCGAGTTGGCGGCGAAGCACCCCAGGGCCCAGGGCACCAGCACCAGGCCCAGCAGCCACAGGTTGGCGCCCAGCGGCCACAAGGCCAGGCTCAGGGCCATGCCACCCAGTGACACGGCCACCGTACGGGCGGCGCCGAGCCGGTCGATGCGCTGTGACACCCAGAGGTTGCCGATGAAACCGAAGACACCGAACCAGGCGAACACCAGGCTCAGTTGCAGCGGCGTGCTGTCGAACAGGGCTTTCAGCGTCGGCGCCAGGTAGGCAAACTGCACGAACTGGCCGGCCGAGGAGAGCACCGTCACGGCCACGCACAGCATGAGTGGGCGCGACTGCAGCGTTTCGCGCCAGGCGCCGAGAGTGAAGGCGGGTGGCCGCACGCCGTCGGGCATCGCGCGCCAGACCCACCAGGCGCTGGCCAAGCTGAGCAGGCCCACCAACGCAAAGGCGGTACGCCAACCGAGCGTGCCGCCTATCCAGGCGCCCAGCGGCATACCGAGCACCGAGGCCACGGACCAACCGAGGAAGACCAGCCCAATGGCCCGGCCTCGTTGCGCAGCCGGCACCAGCAGCCCGATGCAGGCCGCCGCCTGCGGCGTGAAGATGGCCGGCGAGACCACCGCCAGCACGCGCACCACCAGCAGGGAAGTGAAGTCCGGCATCGCCGCGCTCAGCAGGTGCATGACGCCATACCAGAGCATGGCCAGGGCCAGCAGGCGCCGGCGGTCCCAGCGCGCCACCAGCGTGGCGAGCAAGGGCGCGCCAAAGCACATCATCAGGGCGGCGGCAGAGATCAGCTGACCAGCCACCGGCACCGGAACGGCCAGGGAACTGCTGATGTCGTTGAGTGTGCCGGGGACGATCATCACCCCGGTGCCGATGATGCCGTTGCCCGCCATCAGCGCCCACAACGTCGGCGGCAGCGTACGCGCGTCAGAGGACGGCTGTGACATGCCGTGCTTCAGCGCCGCACCTGCAGCGCGCCCGGGTTGACGATGTTGGTGGGTGTGCCCTTGATGAAATTCACCACGTTGTCGAAGGCGGCGCCGAAGTAGTTCTCGTAGTTCGACTGCTCGACGTAGCCGATGTGCGGCGTGCAGATGCAATTCTCCAGCCGCAGCAGGGCATGGCCCTGCAGGATGGGTTCGGTCTCGAACACGTCCACCGCCGCCATGCCGGGGCGGCCGCGGTTGAGCGCGCCGATCAGGGCATCGGGTTCGACCAGTTCGGCGCGTGACGTGTTGACGAACAGTGCCGTGGTCTTCATGCGGGCCAGGTCGTCCGACGTGACGATGCCGCGCGTCTCGTCGGTCAGGCGCAGGTGCAGGCTCAGCACATCGCTTTGCGCAAAGAAGTCGTCGCGGCTGGCGGCGGCCTCGTAGCCGTCCTGCACGGCCTTTGCCAACGAAGCCTCGCGGCCCCAGACCAGCACGCGCATGCCAAAGGCGCGGCCATAGCCCGCTACCATCTGGCCAATCTTGCCGTAACCCCAGATGCCCAGGGTCTTGCCGCTGAGCACGCAACCCAGGCCAAAGTTGGGCGGCATGGAGCCAGCCTTGAGGCCGGACTGCTGCCAGGCCCCGTGCTTGAGGTTGCCGATGTACTGCGGCAGGCGGCGCATGGCCGCCATGATGAGGGCCCAGGTCAGTTCGGCCGGCGCTACCGGTGAGCCGGTGCCTTCGGCGACGGCGATGCCGCGCTCAGTGCAGGCGTTGATGTCGATGTGGCTGCCGACGCGGCCGGTCTGCGCGATCAGCTTGAGGCGGGGCAGTTTCTCCACCAGGGCGCGCGTGATGTGGGTGCGTTCGCGGATCAGCACAATGATGTCGGCATCACGCAGGCGGACGGACAACTGACCGAGACCCTTGACCGTGTTGGTGTACACCTTGGCCGGAAAGGCTTCCAGCTTGGACGCGCATTCGAGTTTGCGAACGGCGTCCTGGTAATCGTCCAGAATCACAATATTCATGCCGCTATTGTGCCTTGGGCTCGCGGCGCCCGAGCCCGTTGACGGGCGAGCGGGAGGACGTGTCAGCGGGTAGTGGCCTCGCAGGCGGCCAGACGGTCCAGCTCGGCGCAGACATCGGCCATGCGGCCGGAGATCACCATGCGCCCGACCTGGGCAGCGCTCTGACCGGATTCCACGACGCGCACCACACGCAAGGGGCGACGCTGGAGCAAATGCACCGGCGGCTGGGCTGCGACCCGCGTGCCGCGGCGTTGGCAGGCCGGTCGGAGGTCGGCGACGGTGGCCGTGCCTTGTGCCGGTGGGATGGGTGCCAGCGGTGTGATGGACGGTGCCAACCAGCGCAGCAGGCTTTGCAACGGGCCCCAGGAGCGCGGCTCGGCCAGGAAGGCGATGTTCATGTCAGACCTCGGTGCGTGCGGTTCACATCAGCATGGTGTTGCGGATCAGGCCGACCGCCAGTCCCTCGATCTCGAACGGCTCGCCGGGTTCGACGATGATCGTCTGGTAATCGGGGTTCTCGGGGTGCAGTTCGATCAGGTGCTTGTTGCGGCGGAAGCGCTTGACCGTGACCTCCTCGCCCAGCCGCGCAACGACGATCTGGCCATTCTTGGCGTCCTTGGTGGCCTGCACGGCCAGCAGGTCGCCGTCCATGATGCCGGCGTCGCGCATGGACATGCCGCGTACCTTGAGCAGGTAATCGGGCTTACGCTGGAACAGCGAGTTCTCGACATAGTAGGTCTGGTCCACATGTTCCTGCGCCAGAATCGGTGAGCCGGCCGCCACGCGCCCGACCAGCGGCAAGGCCAGTTGAGCGAGGCCCGGCAGCGGCAGCGCGTACTGCTTGATGCGGGACTCGTTGATGGAGCGCAGGGCGTCGCCGCGCAGGCGGATGCCGCGCGAAGTGCCGCTGACCAACTCGATCACGCCCTTGCGCGCCAGCGCCTGCAGGTGCTCCTCGGCGGCGTTGGCGGATTTGAAGCCGAGTTCGGCCGCGATCTCGGCGCGCGTGGGCGGGGCGCCAGTGCGGGCAATGGCACTCTGGATCAGGTCCAGAATCTGCTGTTGGCGGGCGGTCAGTTTGACCGGGAACTGGGGCAGGTCCATCATGGCGACTCCTTGTGGCCGGATTGGTATAAGACTACTGTCTTGATATCCAGTACCTGTATTTTTAACCAGTTTTTGAGGAATTGCAAGTGGGGCTTGGAAAAATTGTGGTGCTCGGCACCGGCGGCACCATCGCCGGCACCGGCGCCAGCCCGACGGACAGCCATTACGTTGCTGCGCAGAGGGGTGTGGCTGACCTGCTGGCGGGGTTGCCGGGGGCGTTGCTGGCCGGCTTCGAACTCGTGAGCGAGCAGGTGGCACAGATCGACAGCAAGGACATGGAGGTCGCCGTCTGGCAGGCCCTGCTGCGACGTTGCGCGCACTGGCTGGCGCAGCCCGAGGTGCAAGGCGTGGTCGTGACACACGGCACCGACACCGCGGAGGAAACGGCCTACCTGCTGCAGTCCGTGCTGGCGCCGGTCAAGCCGGTGGTGCTGACCTGTGCCATGCGCCCGGCCACGGCGGTCAGTGCCGATGGACCGCAGAACCTGCTGGATGCGCTGGCGGTGGCCTGCCATCCCGATGCCAGCGGCGTGGTGCTGGTGTGCGCCGGTCAGATCCATGGGGCCTTCGATGTGCAGAAGCTGCATAGCTGGCAACTCGATGCCTTCAGTTCGGGGGAGGCCGGGCCGGTCGGGCGTGTGCGGCAGGGGCAGCTGGATCTGTGGCGGAACTGGCCTGTTGCCTCTTGCAGATTTGACCCGGTTGCTATTGAAAAAATAGCAACCATGCCTGCCTGGCCCCGGGTGGAGATCGTGCTCAGTCATGGCGCCGCATGTGGCGCCACGGTGGATGCGCTGGTGGCATCCGATGTGGCGGCGCGCAGCGGCGCGGCGCCAGTGCGTGGACTGGTGGTTGCAGGTACCGGTGGCGGCACCGTGCATCAGGCGCTGGAGGCGGCCTTGCGACGGGCCCAGGCCGCGGGGGTGCGCGTGCTGCGCAGCAGCCGATGTGCGCTCGGTTCCGCCAGCGCCCGTCCGGAAGATGCCTTTGCCGCGGCCCCGGGGCTGACGCCCGTGAAGGCGCGGTTGGCGCTGATGCTCGACTTGTTGGCTGACTGAGCCGTCCCATGTTGAGCGAAATGCAAAGCAGCGCCTGGGCCTATCCGGCGCTGGAGGTCATCCACATCGTCGGCGTGGCCCTGCTGCTGGGCAATTTGGTGCTGCTGGAGTTGCGGGTGTTTGGCGCAGGCGCGGCCTTGCCGCCGCGGGAGCTGGCCCGGCTCAGCCTGACGCTCGTTGTGGTCGGCTTCAGTCTGGCTGCTGCGTCGGGGCTGCTGATGTTCGCCACCCAGCCGAAGGAGCTGCTGGCCAACCGTGCATTCACCCTGAAGATGCTGCTGTTATTGGCCGCGGCGTGTAATGCGGCCTGGTTCCATGGCCGCGGCTCGCTGGCGCAGTTGGACGTCCTGGCGCGTCTGCAGATGCTGTTGTCAACCTTCATCTGGCTGGCTGTCATCACCTGTGGCCGTTGGATCGCCTATGTTTGAGACGAGGAGACGAGCATGAAACGACGTGATGCACTGCTGCTGGTGTCCTTGCTGCCAGGCGGCTTGCCTATGGCCCGGGCGCACCATGGCTGGAGCAGCTTTGACCAGGACCGGCCGCTCTACCTGCAGGGGCGTGTGTTGCGCTCGCGCTGGCAGAACCCGCATGCCGAGCTGGCGCTGGAGCTGGATGCGACCCTGACGCTGCCGGCTGATCTGGCCCAGCGTACGTTGCCGGCCCAGACGGCACCGGTCGATGGCAAGGCCTTGCTGCTGCGCGCACGCCTGCCGCAGCGCGCGGACCGCGTCTGGGAGGTCGAGCTGGCGCCTTTGACGCGCATGCAGGCCTGGAAGGTCGCCGAGATCAAGCAGGGGGACCGCGTGGCGCTGGTCGGCTTCACCTTCAAGGGCGAGCAGGGCGCTGCCGTACTGCGGGCGGAGTACCTGTTC
>Ga0114986_1000312_pt1 | contig 13871 bp, 13 predicted proteins | sample Shrwel1BS1Day17_FD_96988 | JGI IMG/M metagenome (GOLD analysis project Ga0114986, IMG submission 96988) | Subsurface microbial communities from deep shales in Ohio, USA - Utica-3 well 1 S-1-Day17 | ecosystem: Environmental > Aquatic > Deep subsurface > Shale gas/oil reservoir > Produced... | reverse complement strand
GTTCAAGCTGGCACACGATGACATTCTGCTGGTCTGTCATCGCGATGTGTTGCCGGCGACCCTCAAACGCCTGACCATGTTTGTGCTTCGGGCGAAAGTCAGGCTGACGGACGCCACGGATGCCTTCGAACTGTGGGGTCAGGTCGGCGATGCGGCTGGCGGGACAGTCAAGGCCTGGCAGAAGCTGGACGCTCCGCCAGGGATCGCCCGGATCGGTCTTTATCCGGCCGCAGGTCAGCACCGCTGCCTCTGGGTGGCGCCCACCGGCCACGACGCACCGCCTGGGCCGCAACTGTCTCCAGCGGTCTGGAACTGGCTGGAGGTGATCAGCGGCGTGGCCATGGTCAGTGCGCCCATCGTCGAAGCGTTCGTGCCTCAGATGCTCAACTACGAATCGGTGGGTGGCGTGAACTTCAAGAAGGGCTGCTATCCGGGACAGGAGGTGGTGGCGCGCAGCCAGTTCCGGGGCACCCTCAAGCGCCGGGCTTACCTGGTGGTCTGCGATGAGCCCATGTCTGTCGGGCAGGACGTGTTTCACAGCAGCGACGATGAGCAGCCCACCGGAACGGTGGCGGCATGCGCCGCCTCGCCACAGGGCAATTGGCACGCGGTGGTGTCGATGCAGACCAGTTCTGCCCAGGACGGGTCCCTGCACCTCGGGTCGGCTGGAGGGCCGCCGATGCGGGTCCTGCCCCTGCCCTATCCCTTGCTGGATGACATCTGAGCGACTGGTTCGATGTGCCTGATCGCCTTTGCCATAGGCTCAGACCCGCTGGAGCCGGTGAGGCTGGCGTCCAATCGCGACGAGTACCTGGATCGGCCGACCGCTGCCTTGCACCCGTGGACACTGGAGAATGGCATTCGGGTCCTGGCCGGGCGCGATCTGCGGGAAGGCGGCACTTGGCTTGGACTGTCAGAAACGGGGCGGATCGCCATGCTCACGAACGTGCGAAGCGCTGGGGCAGCCACCGGCGATCGATCGAGGGGAGCGCTGGTGGCCGGGTGGCTGGGCAGCGAACAACCCTTCGATGACTGGCTGTCCACGCTGGATGCGGCCGCTTATGGCGGCTTCAATCTGGTGGTGGGCGACTGGGCGGGTGAGGACTGGCACTGGGTCAGCAACCGGGACCCGCGCACACCCCACACGGATCATTGTCCCGGCGTGTTCAGGCGCCCTCTCCAACCAGGTGTCTACGCGCTGTCCAACGCCTCCTTGAACACGCCCTGGCACAAGAGTGAACGTTTGAGGATGGCACTGTCGGATCCCAACTTCTCGTCTGCGGTGGACGTGCTGGCGGATCCGATACCGGCCGCGTCCGCCCTGCTGCCCGACACCGGCGTGCCACCCGACGTGGAGGCAGCCCTGGCTTGCCCGTTCGTCCGGATGCCCTCACGCGGGTACGGAACGCGCAGCAGCCTGACGCTTTGCATCCGAAGAGATACCCGCACGGCAAGCGATCCGCTGACCGCCTCGCTCCGGGAGTGGACCCATGTGGCAGGCAGCCGGCACGAGTGGGCAGCGGCGCCCACCGTGAGCACCCGCTGGTCACTGGGTTGACATCACCGTTGCCAGGCCGCCCGCAAGGCCCGCGCCGCATCGTTGTGCGAGGTCAGCGCTTCGGGAATGGCGCGGCCGAACTGGATGAACCCGTGAACCACGCCGGCATAGATTTCCAGGTCCACCGCCACGCCCGCCATGCGCAATTTGTCGGCGTAGCGCACTCCTTCATCGGTCAACGGATCACACTCGGCCAGGCCGATCCACGCGGGCGCCACGCCATCCAGATCCCGCTCGAAGCCGTCCTCACCCCGTCCGTCCAGCGGGGCAAACCGCCAGTCATCACGGTCGGCTGGCGTGCGCAGGTAGTGGCCAAAAAAGTAGCTGATGTGCGCTTCCTCCAGCAGGAAGCCTTTGGCGAACGTGTGGTGCGACGGGGTGTTCTGGTGCCCCGCACAGCCCGGGTAGAACAGCAGTTGCAGGCACAGCGGCCAGTCAGCGTCACGGGCGCCAATCGCGGTGACGGCGGCCAGGGTGCCGCCGGCACTGTCCCCACCGACGGCGATCCGGGTGGTGTCCAGACCCAGCGTCTGGCCTTGTTCCCTCAGCCACACCAGACTGTCCCAGGCGTCCTCGACAGCCGTGGGAAATTTCCATTGTGGTGCCAGCCGGTAGTCCACCGACACCACCGCACCGTGAGACAGGTGTGCCAGGTGGCGGCACAGCGCCTCATGGGTGGCGACACTGCCGACAGTGAATCCTCCCCCATGAAAGTACAGCAGCACTGGCAACATGCCCTGGTCGGGCCTAGCCGGCGCATAGAGGCGTGCGGGGATCTGGTGTCCGTCCCGTGTGGGGATCGTCAGGTCCTCCACCCTGGCGAGCTTGTGGGGCGGGATGTCCAGCACCCCTGCACCAGCCCCGTAGGCCCGTTTGGCCTGATCTGGCGAGAGGGCGTGCATTGGTGGATGACCCGCGCGGGCAATGCGGTCAAGCACGCCGCGCATGGCTGGCGTCAGGAGGGATCGGGGGTTGGCGTGATGTGACATGCGGTGCAGGTATGGCTGTCCGGTGGGTGACGGGCGGCAGGAACGATGACTTGGATCGGCCGTCGCCCCTCCGTATAGTCGTGTTTTCTTCCTAACCCCTACGATACCGCGAGACAAGCATGGCCCAGATCCTCTATGTGACCAACATCCTGATCGATTTCGGCGTTTTGGGGCAACTGTCCGCAGAGTGTGAGCGGCATGGCATCCGGCGGCCGCTGGTGGTGACGGATGCAGGCGTGCGTGCTGTGGGACTGCTGGACAAGACACTGTCTGCCCTGCCCGGCATGCCGGTGGCCGTCTTTGACCAGACGCCCTCGAATCCGACGGAGGCGGCCGTGCGTGCTGCCGTCGCTGTCTACAAGGATCAACGGTGTGACGGCCTGATCGCTCTGGGTGGCGGCAGCGCCATCGATTGCGCCAAGGGCGTGGCCATTGCAGCTACCCACGAAGGACCGCTCAAGACCTACGCCACCATTGAGGGTGGATCACCGAAGATCACCGCCGCAGTGCCCCCATTGATTGCCATTCCGACCACGGCGGGCACCGGCAGCGAGGTGGCGCGGGGAGCGATCGTGATCGTGGACGATGGCCGAAAACTCGGTTTCCACAGCTGGCATCTGGTCCCCAGGACCGCCCTGCTCGACCCGGAACTGACCCTGGGCCTGCCGCCCATGCTGACAGCGGCCACGGGCATGGATGCGATCGCGCACTGCATGGAGACCTTCATGGCGCCTGCCTTCAATCCGCCCGCCGATGGCATCGCGCTTGATGGACTGAGGCGGGGATGGATGCACATTGAACGGGCGACCCGCGACGGATCGGACCGTGAAGCACGGCTGAACATGATGAGCGCATCCATGCAGGGAGCGATGGCGTTCCAGAAAGGCCTGGGTTGCGTGCACAGCCTCAGCCACAGCCTGGGTGGCGTCAACCCCAGGCTGCATCACGGCACCCTCAACGCGGTCTTTCTTCCCGCCGTGGTGCGGTTCAATGCCGGCGCCGAATCGATCCAGCGCGAGCAGCGCCTGGATCGGATGGCTCAGGTCATGGGGCTGCCCAGCGGCACAGACATTCCTGATGCCATCCGGGACATGAGCGCCCGGCTGGGTCTGCCCACCGGCCTGGCGGCCATGGGCGTGGAGCGGGACTGGTACGACCGGATCATCGCAGGGGCCATGGCCGACCATTGCCACAAGACCAACCCTCGCCTGGCCAGCGAGGACGACTACCGGGCGATGCTGGACGCCTCCATGTGAGGCATCCGGCGATCGCCCCGGGTTACTTCATGCGCGAGAGGCTCTCTTCCAGGAACTCGGTGGGGTAGCCGTCCGCGTTGTCGGGTGAATCGGGATCGCCGATCATCAGCGTACTGCCGTTGGTGTACATCAGCACCTTGCCTTCGCCCTGGGCGGAGGTGCCGACGAAGCGGTCAGCCGTCACGCCGGCGATGGGCTGGTTGCCCACCAGGGTCACGCGCATGTCGGACAACACTTTCTTGTCGCGCAGGTCCGGGCCGGAGCAGGAGGTTCCTGCATAGGCATAGGCAATGACATCACCGCCCAGCGTGTCCGGTGTGATCTTGCGCAGGTCGGCGCGCAGTCGCGCCGATGCGCCACTGTCGGCCACACAGCGGCTTTCCCAGGAACCCACGTACTTGGCCACCGGGTCGGACGAATTGTCGGTGTCCAGTGGGTCGTCATCGCCACCGCAAGCGGCCAGCGCTGCGCTGAGGACGGCGACAGATATCCAGCGCCAGGCGCTCGAAGAGGTATGGGCATGCATATTCATGGATTCTCCGAATGACAGCGGGCGACGGGCCCACCGGTTCGAGCGATTCTGCACGAACGGTGGCGCTGTTCTGTAACGCCACGTACCGTTTCATCGACCTCGCACCAGGTCCATGACCTTGGCTGCATCCAGCCCGGCCGCCTGTTGCTGCATCTGCGGCAGGTAGCGCTCCTGCATCTGGCGGGCCGGCCCCAGCAGTTCCTGAAAGCTCTGTCGCAGCACCTCGGTGCTCATGACCCGCCTACCCGCGTAATAGCGCTTGGCCACCTGCCCCAGAGCGTAGGTGGTGGCAAAGGACATGGCCATGCCCGTGGCCGCGCGGCCGATGCCACCCGCAGTCCGGCCCAGGGACTTGCCCAGGAGCCCGCCGATGAGCTTGCGTCCGAACTGTTCCAGATACTGCGAGGTGATGCCCACACCGGCGGCCGCGATGAACTCCCGGATGTGACCCTGATCGAGTTCAACGCCATGGGCCTTCCCAATGCCGTACACCATCTTGATCTGCAGGGGAATGATCGCCATGGAGGCCCAGGATTGCGGCAGCAACTCCAGCGCGCCCGTCAACAAGGCGTGGTTGAGGATGGACTTGTCCAGTTCTGCGTCGACTGCTGCCCTGGCGGATGATGTGTCCGGGGTTGACACGGCCGACACAGCGGCAACCGGTACCACCGCTTGCGCTGGCGAAGAGGCAGAGACCGCATCCGCCACGGCATCCGGCTGCCGCCCGAGTTCCGATGCTTGTCCGGGATCCAGTGCCAGGGCCTGACGCAGCTGGCCAAGGAAGCTTGCCTCGGCCGCGTTCTGGCGGCCGTCCGCGTCGCACACGCAGACCGCCATTTCGTACGCCAACTGCCGCTGCCCCAGATCCTTGAGGTGACTGGCAGCGTCGGCCATCGTCACCCGCTTGAGCAGGACGTCCTGGTAGATACCTGCCAACCCCGTGCCACCCGGCTCATGGCCCAGACTCTCTGCCATCCGCCGGATGGCCTCCCGCTCGTGGTCCGCCTTTTCTCCGTCGGCAAAAGCTGCCAGCAAGGCGATGGTCAGGATCGATTGTTGTTCGCGGGCATCCATGAATAAAGGTCCTCCTGTGGTCAAAACAGGTAGACCAGCACCCCGCTGCGGAGTTCCTCGGGATCAGCTGCGAGCCACGTCGATCGCGTCCTGGGTCGAGCGAAGGATGCCGCGCACCAGGGGGAACATGTCGCCAATGGCGTCGAGCAGGCTGCCCACCGTCCGGCTGCACACCCAAAGCAGGTGGGTCTGCTGGCGGGTCAGGATGCTCTGGCCCGGTGCCGCCTCTGCGTGGCCACTGGCCGGCATGCACTGTCCGATGGCCGTCGAAAGCCCGTCCAGTTCCATGATCTTCAGGCGCGCCGGGGACGAGGTGGATGTCATGCCCATGCGCGACCAGTAGGCCAGAGCGACTTTCTCGACAAACTCCCTTTCCATCGAAGCCGACATCACCTCGCTGACCCAGGGCACGAGGGGACTGAGGTGGGACTTGGTGGCCTCATCCGAGAGCACCCAGTCGACCAGCCTGTTGGTCTGCTCAAGAAAGGCAGCCAGCGAAGTCTTGAAGTTTTCAAACTGTTCGTCGTCGTTCATGCGATCACCCTTTTTCCAATGATGTCGCGGACAAGTATTCGCCCAAGCCGCGGGTCACAGGCTCTTTATCGGCACCAGAGGAAAAAACTGTGGGGGCCGCGCCGGGGGTTTTCACCCAGGCCGGATAATCGCCAAATGCGTTTTCTCATCGATTTCTTCCCGATCGGCCTGTTCGTTGCCGCCTACAAGCTGCACGACATCTATGTCGCGACGGCCGTGCTGATGGCGGCCACTGTGGTGCAGACAGGCCTCATTTACGCCATTGACCGCAAGCTGCAGACCTTGCACAAGGTCACATTGCTGCTCGTCATCGTTTTCGGCGTGCTGACCCTGGTGCTTCAGGATGAACGTTTCATCAAGTGGAAACCCACCGTGCTTTACGCCAGCATGGCCATCGTGCTGGGCGCGGCGCTGTGGATCTGGAAGAAGAACTTCCTGCAGGTACTGCTGGGCAGCCAGCTGTCCCTGCCCGACGCGGTCTGGGGGCGCCTGACGGTGATCTGGATCGGGTACTTCCTGTTCATGGCCGGCATCAACGGCTACGTCGCGGCCTTTTACTCCACCGAAGACTGGGTCAACTTCAAGCTGTGGGGATATGTGTTTCCGGTCATCTTCATTGTTGGCCAGGGCCTGTACATTGCACGACACCTCAAGGACGAGCCCAAGGATGCCGGCCAGTCCTGACCTGATACCGCACAGTCCATCACATGTCCACACCCGCCGCCCTGCCCGTTCCCACGGCCTCTGCCATCGAGGCGTCATTGCGCAGCGCCCTGTCGCCAGAACACCTGGAGGTCATCGACGAAAGTGCGGCCCATGCCGGTCATGCCGGTGCCAACGGCCTGGGCTACGGCACGCATTTCAGGGTGCGGATCGGCGGACCCGCGTTCGCCGGCCGCAGCCGAGTGGCCCAGCATCGGCTTGTGTATGATGCTCTGCGCTCCTACACGGAGGCGGGACTGCACGCGCTGGCCATCGAAATCGTGTCCTGATGCGGTCCGTCGCTCCGCAGGGGCCTGGCTTTCACATTTGGACACAATCTGCGGTCGAGCGGACAGCACATTCGGTGGTTCCTCGGCTCCAATCTGTCCCGTTCCATCCCTTTTGAGGAAATTCATGAAGTTCACCCTGTCCGCCGTCGCCGCTGCACTGCTGATCGGCGCCGCCCCGGTTGCGTTTGCGCAGAACGTGGCCATTGTCAACGGCAAGGCCGTGCCGACCGCCCGCCTCGATGCGCTGGCCCAGCAGGTGACGGCACAGACCGGCCGTCCGCTGGACGACGCCCTGCGCGAGCAGCTCAAGGAAGAAGTGATCCTGCGCGAGGTGTTCATGCAGGAAGCCGGCAAGCGCGGCATCGCCGCCACCCCCGAATTCAAGGCCCAGATGGAACTGGCGCGTCAGACCATCATGATCCGCGCGCTGTTTGCCGACTGGCAGAAGAAGAACCCGGTGACCGACGCCGAGATCAAGGCGGAGTACGACAAGTTCGCCAGCGCCAACGCCGGCAAGGAATACCGTGCCCGCCACATCCTGGTGGAAAAGGAAGACGAGGCCAAGGCCATCATTGCTGCCATCAAGGGTGGCGCCAAGTTTGAGGAGCAGGCCAAGCAGAAGTCCAAGGATCCCGGATCCGGCGCCAACGGTGGCGACCTGGACTGGGCCAATGCGGCCAGCTACGTGACCGAGTTCTCCGAAGCCATGGTCAAGCTGGACAAGGGACAGATGACCGACGCACCGGTAAAGAGCCAGTTCGGCTGGCACATCATCCGTGTGGATGACGTCCGTCAGGCACAGTTGCCCAGCTTCGACGAAGTCAAGGGCCAGATCGCACAGCAGATGCAGCAGCAGAAGATGCAGGAATACCAGCAATCGCTGCGTACCAAGGCCAAGGTGCAGTAACTCCTGGTCTCACGGTCCCCAGAAAACGCGGCAACAGCCGCGTTTTTTTTCGGCCAGTGCAAGGAGATCTCTCGATTATTTGATCAAATTTTGAGTTTCATGGAACTTCGGTGAGAATTTGCTTCTCGATTTGATCAAATATCTCACATGGCGACCCCCACCACACTTCAGGATTTCTTGAGCGAACACCGCATTCATGAAGTGGAATGCGTCATTCCGGACATGACGGGGATTGCCCGGGGCAAGATCCTGCCCAAGGACCTGTTTCTCAATGCTGGCCGGATGCGCCTGCCCAAGAGTGTCTTGCTGAACACGGTCAATGGCCAACAACCCGACAACACCCCCTACGTCGGCGAAACCGATCCTGACATGGTCTGCGTGCCCGATGCCAGCACCGCCCGCGTGGTGCCCTGGGCTGCGGAATCGGTGGCCGTGGTCATTCACGATTGCGAGGAGTTTGACGGATCGCCGGTGAGCTTGTCACCGCGCAGCGTGCTCAAGCGGGTGTTGGCCCTGTATGAGGCACAAGGCTGGCAACCCGTGGTCGCGCCCGAGATGGAGTTCTACCTGGTGGCCCGCCAGCAAAACCCGCACGAACCCTTGCAGCCTCCGCTGGGCCGCTCCGGCAAACCCGAGGCGGGCCGTCAGTCGTACTCCATCGATGCGGTCAATGACTTCGACCCCTTCTTCCTGGAGCTTTCGCGCTTCTGTGAGGTGCACCGACTGGGGGTGGAGACCCTCATCCACGAAGCGGGCGCGGGCCAGATGGAAATCAACTTCACCCACGGTGAGCCGCTGGAGCTGGCCGATCGGGTTTTCCTGTTCAAGCGGACCGTGAGGGAAACCGCGCTGCGGCACGGGATCTTCGCCACCTTCATGGCAAAGCCGATGGAGGCAGAGCCCGGCAGCGCCATGCACATCCACCAGAGCATTCTGGACAGCGCCAGCGGCCACAACATCTTCAGCGCACCCGAGGATGGTGCGGTGACGCCGCACTTCCGTCACTACATCGCCGGGCTCCAGCGTTACGTGCCCCAGCTGATGCCCATGCTGGCCCCTTACGTCAACTCATACCGCCGGCTTTCCCGCTTCATGTCGGCGCCGATCAACGTCCAGTGGGGCTACGACAACCGCACCTGCGGCATCCGGGTGCCCGAGTCCGACCCCGCGAACCGGCGCCTGGAAAACCGCGTCCCCGGGGTGGACGTGAACCCCTATCTGGCCATGGCGGCGACCCTGGCTGCCGGTTACCTGGGCCTGATGGAAAGACGCCAACCCAGCGAGCCCATGAAATCCAGCGCCTGGGACATGGACCACGAATTGCCCAGCCACATGGAGGACGCCATACGCCGCATGCGCGAATGCGAACCGCTGCGAGAGGTGCTGGGCGGCGCATTCATTGACGCGTTTCTGGCGGTCAAGGAACTGGAGTACGCCACCTACAACCGCGTGATCAGTTCCTGGGAGCGCGAGCATCTGCTGTTGCTGGTCTGAAGCGGAGAACACGAGCATGCACAAGCCAAACACCCGCCAGGGCATCGACTGGGGCCGTGCCCAGGCGTTTGCCCAAGCTGAACGGGAGGCCTTTACCCGGAACAATCCGCGGTCGGCCGCCCTGGCCGGGCGTGCCCAGCAGCACCTGCTGTTCGGGGTGCCGCTTCACTGGATGCGCGATTGGGGGACGCCCTTTGCCCTGCATGTGGACCACGCCAGCGGCGCACAGGTGACGGACGTTGACGGCCACACCCGCGTGGACTTCTGCCTGGGCGACACGGGTGCTATGTTCGGCCACTCGCCCGAGCCGGTGGCCCGGGCGCTGGCCGCGCAGGCCAGCCGTGGTTACACCACCATGCTGGCCAGCGAGGACGCCGCCGTGGTGGGGGAACAGCTGGCCAGCCGCTTCGGTCTGCCATTCTGGCAATTCGCCATGAGCGCCACCGATGCGAACCGCTACATCGTGCGCTGGATCCGTGCTGCCACCGGACGCAGCAAGCTCCTGGTGTTCAATGGCTGTTACCACGGGACCATCGAAGACGTGTTTGTCGATCTGGTGGACGGCCGGCCCGTGCAGCGAGACAGTCTGCTCGGTCAGGTGCACAACCTGCTGGAACACACGGTTGTGGTCGAGTTCAACGATCTGCCTGCCCTGGAAGCAGCGCTTGCGGACGGCGACGTGGCCTGCGTGCTGGCCGAACCGGTGATGACCAACATCGGCATGGTGTTGCCTGCCGCCGGCTTCTGGGAACAGGCCCAGGAAGTGATCCGCCGCCATGGGGCGCTGCTGGTGCTCGACGAGACCCACACGATCAGCACGGGCCCGGGCGGTTACAGCCGCGCCCATGGTCTGAGTCCGGATGCCCTGGTGCTGGGCAAACCGGTGGGTGGAGGCGTGCCCTGCGCGGTGTATGGCATGAGCGCAGATCTGGCCGAACGCGCCATGCAGGCCAAGCACAGCGCGCCTCCCGGCCACAGCGGCATCGGCACCACCCTGACCGGCAACATGCTGGCCATGGCGGCCATGCGGGCGGCGCTGACCGAGGTGATGACGTCCGAAGCCTACGACCACATGCTGGCGCAGGCCGGGCAACTGGCCCGCGGCCTGGAAGAAATGATCTCCCGGTATCGCCTTCCCTGGTGTGTCACCCAGGTCGGCGCGCGTGTCGAGTTCCAGTTCACCCCCACGCCGCCAGTCAACGGCAGCGAGGCGGATCGCGTCCTGGACGGTGAACTCGAGCACATCCTCCATCTCGGCTTGCTCAACCGGGGGGTGATGATCACACCGTTTCACAACATGATGCTCATCAGTCCCTGCACGCAAGCAGCCGACGTGGAGAGCCTGCTCGGTGCGCTGGACCAGGTGCTGCGCCAGATCACTGCGCCGTCGTGAAAGCGCTGCCCTCTCCTCCCCGGCAGGACGCCGCCTACCAGCTGTTGCGCCAGTGGCTGACCGTGGGTGAGGTCCTGCCCGGACAGCGGCTGAAAATCCACGACATTGCGCAGCGTCTGAACCTGGGGGTCATGCCGGTGCGAGCCGCGCTGCAGCGGCTGGCCGCCGAAGGGGCGCTGGTCAATGTCCCCCACGCGGGTGTCACGGTGCCCAAACTGTCGGTGGCCGAATTCGATGACGTGCTGGACGCACGCCTGATGCTCGAAGGCACCGCGGCCGAACGGGGCGCCCACCGGATTGATACCGACGGCGTGGCCGCTTTGCAGGAACTCGACCTGCGAATGGCGCAGGCCCTCGAGCGCGGTGACGGCAAGGACTACCTGACCGCCAACGAATTGTTCCATCTGCGTCTCTATCAGGCCGCCGGTTCTCCCATGTTGATGGCACTCATCGAAACGGTGTGGCTGAAGATCGGTCCGCTGTCCAACCGCCTGTTCGACGCAGAGGGTGCGAGCACGGTGCTCAATCACGCCCACGATGACGCGATACAGGCCCTGCTGCGCCGGGACTGTTCCGGTGTGCGTCGTGCCATCGAGCGCGATCTCTTTGTGGCCGCCCAGTTTCTTCGGCCGTTCTGTGTCTAGCCGGAGTCAGAGCCTCTGACCACGTCGACGGACCGGCCGCTGACGCAGGGATTCAGGCCCTCGAAATCGCCAGTAGCATCGACGCGAGGGCCTCAGGCTCACTGACCATGGGATCGTGTCCTGTCGCCAGCTCAAAAACCTGCCAGCCTGGCTCCTCGCGCACGCGCTTCCTGGCGGCGGCGATCGTGGGCAGCGCCGGTCGATTGCAGTCGATGAAGGTGCGCGGCAATGAGGCCACCCGGGCGGCATCGAACTCCAGCGGCTGCTGGTAAACCCGGAACGGCTGAGGTGTCTGGCGGCGGTTGACCCACACACGGCCCTCCCCCTCCAGACCGAAGACGGTGGCATCGGGCGGCGGAAAGCTCAGTCCACCACTGGCGGTGGCCGCATCGATTCTGGCCTGACGGGTTTCCGGCGGGTGCGGGGTGCTCCAACTGTCGCCCGGGCTGGGTACTGAAGCATCCAGATAGACGAGGCGGGCCAGCCGGCCGGGTTGGTCACGCTCGAGCCGATCCGCCACCCCGGTGATGACCATGCCACCGTAGCTGTGCCCCACCAGCACCACACGACGCAGTTCCTCTGCCTCGATCAACCCGACCACGTCCTGGATGTGTGTGTGCAGATCGACCGCCGCAGACAGAAGATGGGCTCGCTCGCCCACGCCTGTCAGTGTGACTGCATGCGTTTCGATCCCCGCTCCCCGCAGAAGCGGCAGCACCCTCTTCCAGCACCAGGCGCCATGCCAGGCACCATGAACCAGAACGATGGCGGTATCCGCCAATGCATCGGATGCAGACATGCTCGATCTCCGGGACAATACAGGGTTAGCCCGCATTCTGCCTTCATCGTCCGCCCCTGGCGGACCAGACGCCTTTCTTCGGACATCCCCACCATGTTGCCCCACCAGCTCGAACTGCTTGCCCCCGCCCGTGACGCCGAGATCGGCATCGAGGCGGTGAACCATGGGGCCGATGCGGTCTACATCGGCGGGCCTGGCTTCGGCGCCCGTGCGACGGCGGACAACAGCGTGCAGGACATCGCGCGACTGGTGCAGCACGCACACCGTTTCAACAGCCGCATCTTCGTGACAATGAACACCATCCTGCGCGACGACGAGCTGGAGCCAGCGCGAAAACTGGCCTGGCAGCTGTACGACGCGGGGGTGGACGCGCTGATCATCCAGGACATGGGCCTGCTGGAAATCGACCTGCCGCCGATCCAACTGCACGCCAGCACCCAGACCGACATCCGCACGCCCGAAAAGGCCCGATTCCTGCAGGACGCTGGGCTCTCGCAGATCGTGCTGGCGCGCGAACTGACGCTGCAGCAGATCGCTGCCATCGACGCCGCGCTCGGCCCGAAGGACGCGCCCGGCCGAGCCATCCTCGAATTCTTCGTGCACGGCGCTCTCTGCGTGGCCTACAGCGGCCAGTGCTACATCAGCCACGCCCACACGGGGCGCAGCGCCAATCGAGGCGACTGCTCGCAGGCCTGCCGCCTGCCCTACGAAGTGAAAGACAGCCAGGGCCGCATCGTCGCGCACGACAAGCACGTGCTCTCGATGAAGGACAACAACCAGAGTGACAACCTGCGCCAGATCATCGACGCTGGTGTGCGCAGCTTCAAGATCGAAGGCCGCTACAAGGACATGGCCTATGTCAAGAACATCACTGCGCACTATCGCGTGCTGCTGGACGAAATCCTGGAAGAGCGCCCGGAACTCGGCCGCGCCAGCAGCGGCGAGTGCACCTTCTTCTTCCGGCCAGACCCCGACCAGAACTTCAACCGCGAGTTCACCGACTACTTCGTCAATGGCCGCAAGGAAGACATCGGCGCTTTCGACACACCCAAGAACCCAGGTCGTCCCATCGGCTATGTGACCGCCACCGGTGCCAATTTCGTCGAACTGCAGACCGACGACCCGGCCACCGTGATCCACAATGGTGACGGCCTGTGTTACCTGGACCTGCAGAAGGAACTGGTGGGCCTGCAGATCAACCGCGCCGAAGCGGTGAACAAGAAAGGCCTGTGGCGGGTGTTCCCGAAGGACCCGATGGAGGGGTTCAAGGACTTGCGCAAGGGCGTGCAGGTCAACCGCAACCGCGACATGGACTGGGTGCGCGGATTGGAGAAGAAGTCCGCTGAGCGCCGCATCGGCGCCTGGCTGCGGCTGGAAGAATCTGCCAGTGGCCTCACCCTGACGGTGACGGACGAAGATGGCCACAGTGGACAGGCCACGCTGCCCGGCCCGCTGCAGGACGCCAAAGACCCGAACCAGGCCGAGAACAAGCTGAGAGAGAACCTCTCACGCCTGGGCGACACGCTGTTCCAGCCGCTGGACGTGGCGCTGAACCTGAACGGCCCGCGCTTCGTACCGGCTTCGCAGCTCAACGCCCTGCGCCGCGAAGCGGTGGAGAGGCTGGAAGCCACCCGCGCCGCCGCCTGGCACCGCCTGCCGCGTGCGAAGCCCGTCGAGCCGCCCGTGCCCTACCCCGAAG
>Ga0114986_1000310_pt1 | contig 13899 bp, 9 predicted proteins | sample Shrwel1BS1Day17_FD_96988 | JGI IMG/M metagenome (GOLD analysis project Ga0114986, IMG submission 96988) | Subsurface microbial communities from deep shales in Ohio, USA - Utica-3 well 1 S-1-Day17 | ecosystem: Environmental > Aquatic > Deep subsurface > Shale gas/oil reservoir > Produced... | reverse complement strand
GTACGCATCTTGAGCGGCCAGTACGGCCAGGTCAGCGGCTTGTTCTCCTGCTCCGGCGGGGCCGGCATCAGTTCGAACTGGGTGACCGAGGCCGCGCCGTGACGGTAGCTGGTGCCGACACAGTCGGAACCAGTATCGCCGCCACCGATCACGATGACATGCTTGCCCTTGACGTTGATCGGGTTCTTGACGCCCTGCTGCACTTCCTTGTTCTGCGGAATCAGGAACTCCAGTGCGGCGTAAACACCCTTGAACTCGCGACCCGGCACCGGCAGATCGCGCGGCACTTCGGAGCCAGCGGCGAGGATCACCGCGTCGAAATCCTTCTTCAACTGTGCGGCGGAAACCGTCTCGGTGGCATCGTTGTTGATACCGGCCGGGATGGCCTTGTCGCCGACGATGACCTTGGTCTTGAAGACCACGCCTTCGGCTTCCATCTGCGCGACACGACGGTCGATGACCGACTTGTTCAACTTGAAGTCGGGAATACCGAAGCCGAGCAGACCGCCGATACGGCTCGATTTCTCGAACACGGTCACGTCATGGCCGACGCGCGCCAGTTGCTGGGCAGCGGCCATGCCGGCCGGGCCGGAACCGACGATGGCGATCTTCTTGCCCGTCTTGACGGCGGCCGGCTGCGGCACGACCCAGCCCATTTCCCAGCCCTTGTCGATGATGAAATGCTCGATCGACTTGATGCCCACCGGCGCGGCATTGATGCCCAGCGTACAGGCAGCCTCGCAAGGCGCCGGGCAGATACGGCCGGTAAAGTCCGGGAAGTTGTTGGTCGAATGCAGCACGTCCAGTGCCTGCTTCCAGTTGCCCTTGTAAACCAGATCGTTCCAGTCCGGAATGATGTTGTTCACCGGACAGCCGTTGTTGCAGAACGGAATGCCGCAGTCCATGCAGCGTGCGCCCTGCGTCTTGGCCTGGTCGTCAGACAGGGTCTGGACGAACTCCTTGTAGTGCGTCAGGCGCTTTTCGACCGGTTCGTAGCCCTCTTCGAGGCGCTCGAACTCCATGAATCCAGTCGGCTTGCCCATTATGCGGCCTCCTTCTGTGCAGCAGCGGCCATCTCGGTGAGGGCACGCTTGTATTCGTGCGGATAGACTTTGACGAACTTCTCGCGGTAGGCATCCCAGTTGGCCAGGATGGCCTTGGCGATCTTGCTGCCGGTGTATTCGGCGTGACGGGTGATCAGCTCCTTGAGCTGGGTCTCGTCAGCCAGATCGCAGTGCATCGGCTCGTCGGCGGATTGACGATTGGCCGGCAGCACCTTTTCAAGCGCGACCTGGGCCAGGTTGCAACGGTTCTTGAAGGAACCGTCCTCGTCCAGCACGTAGGCGATACCGCCCGACATGCCGGCAGCGAAGTTGCGACCGGTCATGCCCAGCACGACGACGGTTCCACCGGTCATGTATTCACAACCATGGTCGCCAACGCCTTCAACCACCGCCGTAGCGCCGGAGTTGCGGACGCAGAAGCGTTCGCCACCGACCCCCGCGAAGAAGGCATCGCCCTCGGTCGCACCGTACATGACGGTATTGCCGACAATGATGTTCTGTTGGGTATCGCCCCGGAAATCGGCATTCGGCTTGATGATGATGCGACCACCCGACAGGCCCTTGCCGACGTAGTCGTTACCTTCGCCAGTCAGGTCGAGGGTGACACCACGCGCCAGGAAGGCACCGAAGGCCTGGCCGGCTGTGCCGGTCAGCTTGATGTGGATGGTATCGTCCGGCAGACCGGCGTTGCCGTAGCGGCGGGCGACTTCGCCCGACAGCATGGTGCCGCAGGTGCGGTTGACGTTGATGATGGTGGTCTCGATCTGGACCTTCTGGCCCTTTTCGAGAGCCGGCTTGGCCTGCTCGATCAGCTTGTGGTCGAGCGCCTTCTCGAGGCCGTGATCCTGGCCTTCGGTGTGGCGACGCGGCACTTCGGCCGGCACGGCCGGCTGATAGAAGACCTTGGAGAAATCCAGGCCCTTGGCCTTCCAGTGTTCGATACCGGCACGCGTGTCGAGCAGATCGGCGCGGCCGACCAGGTCGTCGAACTTGCGAATGCCCAACTGGGCCATGATCTCGCGCGCTTCTTCGGCAACGAAGAAGAAGTAGTTCACAACATGCTCAGGCTGACCCGAGAAGCGCTGGCGCAACACCGGATCCTGGGTGGCGACGCCGACCGGGCAGGTGTTCAGATGGCACTTGCGCATCATGATGCAGCCTTCGACGACCAGCGGCGCGGTGGCGAAGCCGAATTCATCGGCACCAAGCAGGGCGCCGATGACGACGTCGCGACCAGTCTTCATCTGGCCATCGACCTGGACGCGGATACGCGAACGCAGGCGGTTGAGCACCAGGGTCTGCTGGGTCTCGGACAGACCGAGTTCCCACGGCGTACCGGCGTGCTTGATCGACGACACCGGCGAAGCGCCCGTACCGCCGTCGAAGCCGGCGATCACCACGTGATCGGCCTTGGCCTTGGCCACACCGGCGGCCACCGTACCGACACCGACTTCCGACACCAGCTTGACCGAGATCGACGCGCGTGAATTGGCGTTCTTCAGGTCGTGAATCAGCTGGGCCAGATCCTCGATGGAGTAGATGTCGTGGTGCGGCGGCGGCGAGATCAGGGTGACGCCCGGCACCGAGTGGCGCAGCTTGCCGATGTACTCGGACACCTTGGTGCCCGGCAGCTGACCACCTTCGCCCGGCTTGGCGCCCTGGGCCATCTTGATCTGGATCTGGTCGGCATTGACCAGGTATTCGGTGGTCACACCAAAGCGGCCGGAAGCGACCTGCTTGATGGCGGAACGCAGCGAATCGCCGTCCTTGAAGGTGTAGTCACGCTCGATACGCGTCTTGCCGACCACTTCCGAGAGGGTTTGGCCAGCCTTCAGCGGCATGAACCGCTTGGCGTCCTCGCCGCCTTCACCGGTGTTCGACTTGCCGCCGATACGGTTCATGGCGATGGCCAGGGTGGTGTGCGCTTCGGTCGAGATCGAGCCGAGCGACATGGCGCCAGTGGCGAAACGCTTGACGATTTCCTTGGCCGGCTCGACTTCGTCGAGCGGAATCGGCGCGCCTTGCGGCTTGAATTCGAACAGGCCGCGCAGGGTCAGGTGACGCTTGGTCTGATCGTTGATCAGCTTGGCGTATTCCTTGTAGGTGTCGTACTGGCCGGAACGGGTGGAATGTTGCAGCTTGGCGATGGAATCCGGTGTCCACACGTGCTCTTCACCGCGAATGCGGAAGGCGTATTCGCCGCCGGCATCAAGCATGTTGGCGAGCACCGGGTCAGCCGAGAAGGCTTCGTTGTGCAGGCGAATGGCTTCCTCGGCGACCTCGAAGACACCGATACCCTCGATGTTGGACGGCGTGCCGGTGAAGTACTTCTCGACGAATTCCTTCTGCAAGCCGATGGCTTCGAAGATCTGGGCGCCGGTGTAGGACATGTAGGTCGAGATGCCCATCTTGGACATGACCTTGCACAGGCCCTTGCCGATGGCCTTGATGAAGTTCTTGGTGAACTTCTCGGCCTTCTCGGTATCGCCCTTGGCCAGGGCTTCGATGGTTTCCAGGGCGAGATACGGGTGAACCGCTTCGGCACCGTAGCCACCGAGCAGCGCGAAATGGTGTACTTCACGCGCCGAACCGGTTTCGACCACCAGGCCGGCGCTGGTGCGCAGGCCCTTCTTGACCAGGTGCTGGTGGATGGCGGAGGTTGCCAGCAGTGCGGGAATAGCCACCTGCTCGGCGCTGACCTTGCGGTCGGATACGATCAGGATATTGGCGCCAGAACGCACGGCATCCTCGGCATCGGCCGCCAGCGAAGCGAGGCGGGCTTCGATGCCGTCCTTGCCCCAGGCCACCGGGTAGCAGATGTCCAGCTCGAAGGAGCGGAACTTGCCGGAGGTGTACTTCTCGATGTTGCGCAGCTTTTCAATCTCGGCACAGGTCAGCACCGGCTGCGACACTTCGAGACGGATCGGCGGGTTGATGTCGTTGGTGTTGAGCAGGTTCGGCTTGGGACCAATGAAGGACACCAGCGACATGACCAGTTCCTCGCGGATCGGGTCGATCGGCGGGTTGGTCACCTGGGCGAACAGCTGCTTGAAGTAGGCGTACAGCGTCTTGTTCTTGGCCGACAGCACCGGCAAGGCGGAGTCGGTACCCATGGAGCCCGTTGCTTCCTCGCCGTTCTGGACCATCGGCTCGAGGATGACCTTGACGTCTTCCTGGGTGAAACCGAAAGCCTGCTGGCGATCAAGCAGCGACGCCTGGGCGGCGACACACTGTTCGTCGGCGGACGGCACTTCGTCGAGCTTGATGCGGATCTTCTCGATCCACTCGCGATACGGCTTGGCGTTGGCCAGGGAATCCTTGAGTTCCTTGTCGTCGATGATGCGGCCCTGCTCCATGTCGATCAGGAACATCTTGCCCGGCTGCAAACGCCATTTCTTGACGATCTTCTTGTCCGGAATCGGCAGCACGCCGGATTCGGAGGCCATGACCACGAGGTCGTCGTCGGTCACTAGGTAGCGGGCCGGACGCAGGCCGTTACGGTCCAGCGTGGCACCGATCTGACGGCCATCGGTAAAGGCCACGGCGGCGGGGCCGTCCCACGGCTCCATCATCGCAGCATGGTATTCGTAGAAGGCGCGACGGTTTTCGTCCATCTGCGTGTGCTTTTCCCAGGCTTCCGGGATCATCAGCATGACAGCCTGGGCCAGCGAGTAGCCACCGCCCATGACCAGCAGTTCGAGCGCATTGTCGAACGAAGCCGAGTCGGACTGACCGGGATAGTGGAGCGGCCAAACCTTCTTCAGGTCGTCGCCGAGGATCGGTGACGAAATCGCCTGCTCGCGGGCCTTGAACCAGTTCACGTTGCCGCGCACGGTATTGATTTCACCGTTGTGGGCAATGTAGCGGAACGGGTGGGCCAGATCCCAGGTCGGGAAGGTGTTGGTCGAGAAGCGCTGGTGCACCAGGGCGAGCGCGGAAACCGTGCGCTTGTCCTGCAGGTCGAGGTAATACTGGCCAACCTGATCGGCCAGCAGCAAGCCCTTGTAGTTCACGGTACGTGCCGAGAAGGACGGCACGTAGAATTCCTGGCCATGCTTCAGCTTCAGCGACTTGATCGCATTGGCGGCACGGCGGCGAATGATGTACAGCTTGCGCTCGAGGGCATCGGTGACGAAAACGTCCGGGCCACGACCGACGAAGATCTGCTTGATCACCGGCTCCTTGGCCTTGACCGTCGGCGACATCGGCATATCACGGTTAACCGGCACATCGCGCCAACCGAGGATGACCTGGCCTTCGGCCTTGACTGAGCGCTCGATCTCTTCGATACAGGCGTGGCGGGAAGCGCCCTCCTGAGGCAGAAACACCATGCCGACGCCGTATTCGCCATTCGGCGGCAATTCGACGCCCTGTTTCGCCATTTCCTCGCGATAGAACTGATCCGGAATCTGGATCAGGATACCGGCACCGTCACCCTGCAACGGGTCGGCGCCGACCGCGCCACGGTGATCGATATTTTTGAGGATCAACAAACCCTGCTCGACGATATTGTGGGTCTTCTGGCCCTTAACGTGAGCGACAAAGCCCACGCCGCAAGCGTCGTGCTCGTTGGCTGGGTCGTACAAACCCTGCCGTTCAGGTACTGCCGGTTCCATCACACGTATTCCTTCAAAGTACTTGGCCCGCCTGCATCAGGGCCAATGATGAAAAAAGCCGAACGTCATGTCTGACGCATCGGCCTGTACGAAAATTTGAGGCAACCATCGAATATACTGGCAAACCCCTGTCAAATCAAGATGCTGCAACGCACCAATCCCGAGCGTCTTACGTTCAAAAACTCCCCATTTTGGTGCATCGAACCTCGATTGCCGCGACGATCTGCTCATCCGTCGCCACATCCGAAACAACTGCCTGACCAAGCCCGCGCAGCAGTACCAAACGCAACTTGCCGTCCTGCACCTTCTTGTCGTGGCTCATCAGTTCGAGATAACGCGCTGCGCCCAACCGAGGCGCCATGACCGGCAGACCGGCCCGGACAAACAGTCTCTCGATTCGAGCCACCACATCGACATCAATCCACCCCAGACGGCATGACAACTCGGCAGCAATTAGCGTGCCGGCGGCGACCGCCTCTCCATGCAGCCATTCGCCGTAGCCCATGCCGGTTTCGATAGCATGGCCAAAGGTGTGTCCGAGATTGAGCAAGGCACGCTCACCGCTCTCGCGTTCGTCGGCAGCAACCACTTCCGCCTTGTTGGTGCACGACCGATGCACCGCATGGATCAGCGATGCCTGATCACGCGCCAGCAATTTGTCGAGATTGATTTCCAGCCATACAAAGAACTCGGGGTCACGAATCAGGCCATATTTGATCACCTCAGCCAGGCCGGCCTTCAATTCGCGGTCAGGCAAGGTATCGAGCGTCGCGATGTCGGCCAGCACCAGCTTCGGCTGATAGAACGCACCAATCATGTTCTTGCCGAGCGGATGATTGATTGCCGTCTTGCCGCCAACCGAGGAATCCACCTGCGAGAGCAGCGTCGTGGGAACCTGGATGAATGGCATGCCACGCTGATAGCAGGCCGCCGCGAAACCGCCCATGTCGCCGATCACACCGCCACCCAAAGCAATCAGAATGGTACTGCGCTCACAACGCGCACCGAGCAGGGCATCGAATATTCGGTTGAGGGTTTCCCAGGTTTTGAATTGCTCGCCATCCGGCAAAACAACCGGCAACACCTCAACCCCTCCCGTAGAAAGCGTTGAACTCAGACGAGCAAGGTAAAGGGGGGCGACGGTTTCATTGGTCACCACCACCACCCTCTTCTGCTTGATGTGCGGGAGGATCAATTCCGGCCGGTCCAGCAAGCCTGAACCGATATGAATCGGATAAGAACGCTCGTCCAGAGCGACATGGAGCGTTTCGATCAGATTTTGCATAGACGGTTGAACTCTCTCAGTAAGTGCTGAACGATGCCGGAAGCAACCAGATGGGAGCCATCAACGATGAAATGCGCTGTTTCTCGGTACAGCGGATCACGCGCCGCATGAAGTTCCTCCAGTTTGGCGAGTGGATCTTCAACATGCAGCAGCGGTCGGTTTCTGTCATGGCGCGTGCGCTCATATAACAGCCTGGGCGGGACATTGAGGTAGACCACCCAGCCGGTGTCGTGCAGCCTACATCGATTCTCCGGATTGATCACAACCCCGCCACCGGTGGCCATAACCAGATCACGCCCAGCAGTCAGTTCATGGATGGTCTGGGCCTCTCGACGACGAAACCCGTCTTCACCTTCGATTTCAAAAATCGTCGGAATGGGTACCCCGGTTCGTTCCACGATCTCATGATCAGAATCGAGGAATTGCCGCGCCAGGCGTTTGGCAAGCATGCGCCCAACGGTGGTCTTTCCCGCCCCCATCAGGCCGATTAGATAGATGTTTCGATGTTGTTCCACGGCGGAATTCTAGCCGACTCTCACGGTGAGACAAAAAAGGCCGGCATGGGCCGGCCTTCGATTGATCTCACAAAGCTATCAGTCAATGCGCATCTTGTCGGAAATAACGCGGGGCGTGATGAAAACCAGAAGCTCGCGACGCTCCCCCTTGTCGGACTTCACCTTGAACAGCCAGCCCAGGAAGGGTATATCCCCAAGGAACGGGACCTTTTCCACCGTGTTTTCGGACTTGGTCATGAACACCCCACCAATAACCACCGTTCCACCATTTTCCACCAGTACATTTGTCTCGACGATAGAACTCTTGATCGGCGGATTTAGATAGCCATTCGCGCTAACGGCCTTCGTCCAATCAGGTTCTTCCTTCTTGACGATCAACGCCATTCTGACCGAGCCCTCCGGGGTAATCTGGGGAACAACTTCAAGGGACAGCTTTGCCGGCTTGAAGTTCACCGTCGTCGTGGTCGTACCGCCAGACGAGGAAGCGGTAATGTACGGAACCTCCGTACCATCTTCGATTTTCGCCTTAACATTATTAGCGGTAATAACCCTGGGGCTGGAAATGATCTTGCCAATACCGTCCGACTCCAGTGCTGCCAGCTCAAGATTGAGGAATTTGGTCAAGTTCGAGTTGAACAGCGACAAAGCCAATGTCCCCCCGGATGACGAAAAGGCTGGCAAATTGACACCGACCGTTTGCGGTGTAGCCTGAAACGCCGGAGTAAAGGAACTGGTGGTCGTACCATTGGACGTGGAGGATGAACTTGTTGCCGGCGTAACACTGCCACCCGTAACATTCCATCCGCTACCGCCGAGTAGGTTGGTTTTTTGATTCAGGAAATTCAGCTTGGCACCCAAGTTTCGATTGAAACTATCGCTGGCCTCCACCACGCGAGCCTCGATGAGTACTTGTCGGGCGCCAATATCGATAGCTGATATAAAGGAGCGAATTTCTTCCAGCTTACTCGGAATGTCATTGACAAACAGGATGTTCGACTGCGGATCGGCAACCGCACTGCCTCGCTTGCTGAGAATACGCTGTGCAGCAACGTTCACCCCAGGTGTGGCAGGAATAGGCATTCCACTAGGCCCGAGAGGTGGCAAGCCAGCCAACAGGCGAGCTACGTCGGCAGATTTTTGATAGTTCAACTGGAATTGCTCCAGCTTGAGTGGCTCCAATTCGTTGATTTGTTGCTTTGACTCGAACTCAAGCTTTTCGCGAGTCGCAATTTCATCACGCGGGGCAATCATGATGATATTGCCCTTTTTACGCATGTCGAGGCCTTTTTGCTGGAAGATGATGTCAATCACCTGATCAGCCGGCACATCCTTCAGAACCAGGGTCGTGGTACCCGTCACCGTCTCGCTGATCACGGCATTGAGGCCCAGCTCTTCCGCCATCAAACGCAAAAGTGCCCGCACATCACCATTCTGGTAATTGATGCTGACACGGGGGCCTTGATAGCCAACCTTGGCACCCTGAACCAACTTATTGGGATCTTCAACAATACGCTTGACCTCAACGATGAACTGGTTGTCACTCTGATAGGCGTTGTGCTCCCACATCCCCTTCGGAGAAATGATCATCCGGACGTTATCTCCGTTTGCACGGGTCTCGACGGAAGTCACAGGCGTCGCAAAATCAGTGACATCCAGTTTCCGACGCAGCCTGTCAGGGACCGTGGTTTTGACGAAATCAACCACCAAGTTCGGACCTTGCTGGCGAATATCGATTCCTGTGCCGGAATCGCTGAGGTCGACAATGACTCGCCCTTCACCATCCTTGCCGCGACGGAACATCACATCACTAACCGAATGCTTTGCTCCGACCAGGCTCTCCTCGGCAAAGCGAGTGGAGCGTGTAGCCGACGTATCCGACACACGCTCAACCGGGAACAACGTTACATAAAGGGCCTTGCCGTCGATACGGGTCTTGTAATTGAGATTCTTGACCAAATTAAGGACCAGGCGGGTGCGGTCACCGACCTGCACGATATTCATACTGCGCAAGTCCCCTTGGTTGAATACTTGGGTATTTTTGCCCAACCCATTTGCTGTCGACTGGAAGTCGAGGGCAATTTTTGCGGGATTGGCCACGCTGAATCCCGGCGGAGGTGTCGTTAAGGCCTCCTTCAAATCGATGCGCAGGGAGACTTCGTTACCTTGCTGCGCAACATTGATTGCCTCAATTGCATTCGAGGGAAGAGCCTCCGCACGGGCGGCCGGTGCCAATGCAAGGCACACCACCAGTGCGGCCATTGCGTGTTTGATGAATTTCATTTCTTGCTCCCCTCCTTGCTCTGCAGATAGAGCGAACTCTTGCGCTCCGTCCAATCACCCGCAGAATCCTGTATCAATTCTCGCAGTTGCACTTCGGCGTCGGTAATCAGGGTCACCATACCAAAATCAAGCCCCATGTAATCACCAACCTTGACCTGCTTTACCTTGTCCTCAACCTGAATGACGGCCATTGGACGCTTGTTCACGTTCATGTAACCGATCATTTTGAGCGATTCGACGGGATATTTCTCCAACAAGCTGTTCCGAATCTCGCGTGCTTCGAAATCAGGCTGGAACGCGCCCCCCTTGCCAGCAAGTTGCTTATATCGCGACTCCGGTTCGATTTTATTTGGTTTGAATGGATCGAGCGTCCCTTCCATGTCATAAGGAACCGGTTCGTAGGGCTTCACGTCAGGCAATTTGGGCACATTACCGCGCATATCTTTGGTATTGTCAGCCATCCATTGCTTCAAATCTTCGTGCTCTCCTCCGGAACAAGCCGCGAGCACACTGCAAATGGCGACAAGAAGAATATTTTTCACTTCTTCGCTCCTTGCTCGGCCTTCTTCTGCTGCTCGGCCTTTTTCTGCCTAGCAACCTCTTCTTCATCAAGGTAGCGGAAGGTCTTGGTTGTGGCATCCAGCGACAACTGCCCACCCTCCTTGACGGGTGTTATGGCGATATTGTTGAGGGTAACGATCCGGGGCAACTTAGCGATGTCGGCCGCAAAAGCGCCGAAATCATGATAACCACCGTTAATCTTTACTGTGATGGGCAGTTCCGCGTAGAAATCCTTGACCTGCTCCTGGCCAGGCTTGAATAGCTCGAACTGCAGACCACGTCCGAGACCGGCCTGGTTAATCTCGATCAGGAGTGCCTCGATCTCGGATTTGTCCGGGAGTTGTTTGAGCAAGGCACCGAAGGAGCGATCGATTTCAGCCAACTGCTGAACGTAGAGATCGAGGTTGACCGCTTGGCGCTTCTTGTCGAGGAATTGTTGCTTCAACGTTTCCTCTTCACGCTCTTTGGTCTCCAGATCAATAAACTGATCGTTCCAGACAAACCACCATCCAGCAGCAATGATGAGTGCGAACAAGCCGATCAGGACGGTTATTTTCGGTACGAGCGGCCAGCCCCCCGGATCATTAGGGTTCATGAAACGGAAGTCATCCGCGATCGAATTGAAATCGATCGCCGGCAGGGAGAGGGATTTAGCGTTCACTTCTGCACCTTCCCTTCATCAGGCTTGACTCGGGTCATCACAAAATTCATGCCGAATTCGTAAACCCTTCGGCCGTTGACCACGATTGCCTTGCTTTCAATCAGTTGCGGTTGCTCCAACCAGGGAGAAGCTTCAAGATTTCTCATCAGCGCCGAAATTCGAGCATTCGATTGCGCATGGCCGATCAAACTGACTTTGAGCCCATCCTGCTTCATGGATTTCAGATAGATGCCCTCAGGCACCTGCTTGACCAATTCCCCAAGCAGGTAAACCGTCTCGCCCCGGTCACGCTGCAGGTTTTCGATAACCTGCTTACGCGCCAAAAGTGCCTGCGTCTGCTCCTTCAGGCGCTTGATCTGATCAAGTTGCTTGTCGAGTACAGCAATTTCACGCTTGAGGAATTCATTGGAACCTTCCTGATTGCTTATCGCATTGCCGATCAGGGTGTATCCAGCGAATACGATCAGTGCGCCGAGGATGGAAACCAGACCTGCGAGCACATAGAACTGCTCACGCCGCGCTTTTTTGGCCTCTTCGCGATGAGGAAGGAGGTTGATACGAATCATGATGGGTCAAACCTCCGCAATGCCAAGCCACACGCAACCATGAGCGAAGAGGCGTCGGCGAGAAGGCTTTTGGCGCGGACACGGTCTGACAACACCATATTGGCAAAGGGATTGGCGATCAGGGTATTGACCTGGGTGCGCGTGGCAACCACTTCGTCAATCCCCGGGATAACCGCACAGCCACCCGCCAGAACGATATGGTCGACCTGGTTATACTGGGTTGAGGTAAAGAAGAACTGGAGCGCACGGGAGACCTCGAGTGCCAGATTCTCCATGAACGGATTAAGCAACTCGACCTCATAACCCTCAGGCAAATTACCGGCTCGCTTGGCGGCCTCGGCGTCCTCGATGCTCATCCCGTAATGACGGGCGATATCCTGTGTCAATTGCCCGCCACCGAAGGCCTGTTCGCGTGCATAAACCTGCTGCCCGTTTCGCAGCACCGTCAGGTTCATCACATTGGCTCCGGCATCGATCAAGGCAACGACCTGATTCTTGCCGGCTTCCGGCAACTGACGTTCGATCAATTCGAAAGCCGCCAGTGCAGAGAAGGATTCAACATCAACAACCACTGCCTTGAGACCAGCGGAGTCGGCCACTGCGACGCGATCTTCGACGCGCTCCTTTTTCGAGGCGGCAATCAGTACCTCGAGTTCATCCGGCACTGCCGGGGCAGGCCCCAGCACTTGATAGTCGAGGTTGACCTCATCGATGGCGAATGGAATGTACTGGTTCGCCTCCGTTTCGACTTGTGCCTCGAGTTCCTCGTCGCGCAACCCGGCCGGAACGATGATTTTCTTCGTAATAACCGCAGAACCTGGCAAAGCCATGGCGACGTTGCGGGTCGAGGTGCCCATGCGCTTCCAGGCACGCTTGACGCACTCGACCACCCCATCAAGGTTCGCGATATTGCCATCGGATACCGCGTCCTTGGGCAACACCTCGATGGTGTAGCGCTCAACGCGATAGCCGTCTTTCCCATTGGCAGTCAACTCCACCATCTTGACGGCCGATGAACTGATGTCCAGACCGAACAAGGAGCGTGCCTTAGGATTTAACAACGCCGAGATATCGAAGCCCACCAGACCCCCAAAAAGTCCTTACGGATTACGAAGTTACAAAAACAACCAATAATTCACTTCAGATGCTATTAACCCGGCAATCAAATAGCCTGCAATGCTGCATATTGGACAGCTGAATGATTGAAATACGCCTTAACCCGTTCCGGTGTTTTGCTGAGAAACTCCATGAATCGGCTCGCCTTTTGCAGCAACGCCTTTTTGCTGGTGGCAAGATCAGAGGATCGCAGTTCGGTTTTGAAGTCCCGGTTCAGGTATTCGTCGGGATTGATTTCCGGCGAATACGGCGGGAGATAGAAGACTTCGATCTGATCTTTGCGCTCAGCCAGCCAAGCGGTGACAAGCTTCGCGTGATGAACTTTCAGGTTGTCGAGGATCAGGAACACTTTCTGGCGGCTGTCGGCAACCAGTCGTTCCATGAAGCTGATAAACAGGTCGGTGTTCATCGCTTCCTCGATAAACTCGAACCGCACCAACCCTTGATTGCTGATCGCCGAAATCATCGACAGGCCATGCCGTTTGCTCGGTGCTGCGAGAATCGGCGTCTGACCGGCCGGCGCATAGCCACGCAGCCAATGCCCATCTTCCGCCACCGCTGTTTCGTCGCCCCAGTAAATTGTGGCGCCTTCGGTTTTAGCTCGTGCCGAAATACTCGGATAAGTGTCGTTCAGCCATTGTTCAACCTTCACCGGATTCTGTTCCAGTGCCCGCTTCATCGGGCGTTGCGGGGTGTAGCCCCAGCGCAGCAGGTACTCGCCGACTGTCCGAATTGGCATTTCAATGTCGAACAGCACTTTGATCAGTTGCATCACCGCTCGGCGATTCCACAGCGCAAACGGCAGGCTCAACTGCTTGGGGTTCTCACCCACGATGATCGAGCGCAATTGCCATTCCTGCGCTAGGCTCAGTGTGCGACCAGACAAATACCGACGACCCCGAGTCTTCGACCTCAGACCAGACTCGCCCTCCATTGAATATCGCTTGGACCACCCCATGACCGTATTGATATTGACGCCAACCACCCGTGCTATTTCCTTCCAGGGCAACTTCAATTCCGCACGCATCCGCATCGCCTGCCGACGCATTTCGTCTTGGGCTTCGCGGGGCAATTTCCGGGCATCAACCTTTTCCATGCCCAATATTCTACCACTAGCAGGCTGCTGAAATACCGCCCTGCAACTGCAGACGGTGGCATGGAACGGAGTCGTTTTTCGTAAGGCGAAGCGGATTTTCGGTCGTTCGCACGTGTTTTACAGGGATTCCGAGGTGTTT
>Ga0114986_1000309_pt1 | contig 13912 bp, 12 predicted proteins | sample Shrwel1BS1Day17_FD_96988 | JGI IMG/M metagenome (GOLD analysis project Ga0114986, IMG submission 96988) | Subsurface microbial communities from deep shales in Ohio, USA - Utica-3 well 1 S-1-Day17 | ecosystem: Environmental > Aquatic > Deep subsurface > Shale gas/oil reservoir > Produced... | reverse complement strand
TATCCGATCGAGAGCGTCAACACCAAGGTCTCCGAGATGATCGCGGCGGCCGGGGGGATCTCCGCGGAGGGCGGCAATACCGTCGTCCTCTCTGGCACCAGGAATGGCCAGCCCATTCGACTGGAGATCGACCTTCCCGCGGTGCTTCAGGGTCACGTGGAGCAGGATGTTTCCGTGGTCAATGGCGACACCCTGTTCGTCGATCGCAGCCCTGTGTTTTACATTTACGGCGAAGTGCAGCGACCCGGCGTCTTTCGGCTGGAGCGGGGAACCACACTGATGCAGGCCCTGGCCCAGGGGGGCGGACTGACCCAGCGCGGGACGTCTCGTGGCATGCAGGTGCATCGACGTTCGGCCGACGGAAAGGTCACCGTGATTGAGCCCAGATTGACGGATGCCGTTCAGCGCGACGACGTCATCTATGTGCGGGAATCGCTTTTCTGACACGCTGCGAGGCCGGCCATGATGTCGATTCCGCAAATCCTACGCGTGCTGTGGGTGCGCAAGTGGCTCTCGTTGTCCCTCTTCGCGCTGATCGCTGTTGTCGGAGCCTGGGTCGCAATGCAGATGCCCCAGCGCTACTACGCGCAGACAAGCCTCTTCGTCGAGGTTCGGCCCGACCCCGTCCTGGGGACGCTTGCCGCACCGTTCAACATGGCCGGGCAACTTGAGGTGATGCAAAGCGACATGGTGTCGTTGCGAGCCGTGGAGTTGCTCGAGTTCACGAAGGACGAGGGACTCGCCTTGGCATGGCGGAATCAAGGAGCACCGGGGATGTCCCTGGAGTTGTTCGCGGCGCATGTCCTGCGGACGGGCCTGAAGGTGGAGGCTTCCCGCAGCGGCAGCCAGATCCTGGTCGGTTACCTCTCGGAAGACCCGGCGTTTGCCGCCCGCGCGGCCAATGCCTATGCCCGAGCGGCCATCGACGTTTCGGTGCAGATGCGTGTGGAGCCATCCCGCGAATCGGCCACCTTCCTTGGGCAGCAGATCGAGGTCCTGCGCAAGGATCTGGAAGCGGCTCAGGCCCGCCTGACCCAGTTTCAGCGTGAACGCGGGCTGCCCACCACCGACGAGCGGCTCAGCCAGGAAGCGACCCGCCTGACCGCGCTGCAGACGCAGCTGGCCACCGCCGAGGCCGAGCGGCTGGAGGTGCTCGGCCGTCAGCGGGGCACCGGCATGGAAAGTTCCCCCGACGTGCTTCAGGACGAGCAGGTCCGAGCCCTTCGAGGGCAGATCTCGGCCGCCGAGGCGCGACTCAGCGAGATCAGCAGCGTGGTCGGGGTGAACCATCCCCAGCGTCGTCAGCTGGAGGCCCAATTGGCCGAACTGCGGGAGCAGTTGTCCGCGCAGGTGGCGCGCGTCTCCAGCGGTGCGGCCGTGGCGAGCCGCGTCAGTGCCCAGAAAGTCCAGGAGTTGCGGGCGCTGGTGGAGGCTCAGAACCGTCGCTTGCTCGCGATGCGGTCCGACTACGATCAGGCGGCCGTGTTGCAGCGGGAGGTTGACGCTGCCCAGCGAGCGTTCGACAACCTTCGCCAACGCGGCGGGCAGGTCAATCTGGAGAGCCAGGTCCAGCGATCGATGCTGCGGCCGATGTCGCCTGCGTTGGAGCCTCAGTACCCGTCTCGCAAGAGAACGTATGCGGCGCTGGCCGCTGCCTTGGCTTTGGGCTTTGCCATCGCGGTGGTCGTGCCGCTGGCGTGGGAGATCCTCGATCCCAGAGTTAGGAGCCTCTCCGACCTGCTTGGTGATCATGGGGTACCGGTGATCGGCACGATGAGGGCACCAGAGTCCAAGGCTCCCGTGCTGCGGCATCCGATCGCCTTGCCTGCGACTCACATGGACTATCCGGCCCTGCCGGGAACCGGGAGCAGTTCGTGAAGATGCCTCGGGTGGAGTTCCCGCGATATGCCGACAGCAAGGGGGCGGACCTCGATCATGCACTCAACGATGCGGGCCCGGCGAACGGCAGTCTGGACCTGTCAGGCACCGATTCCGATTTTCTGAGGCTTCAATCCCAGCGGCCGCCGGCGACTCCGCTCGGCATGCTGCTCGTGGCCAGTGGTGTCTTGAAAGCTGAGGACATCGATCGCATCCTGGCTCACCAGAAGGAGCGCGGGATCCGTTTCGGTGAGGCCGCGATTGAGCTGGAGCTGGCCCGGTCGGAGGAGGTCCAACGGTGTCTGGCGCGCCAGTTCTCCTACCCCTACCTTCTGTCGCCTCCGGATGCCAAGAGCCTCAATAGCGACCTCATCGCCGCCTACCAGCCCTACTCGCAGGCCACCGAACATTTGCGGGCCATCCGCAGCCAGTTGATGATTCACTGGCACAACCCGGCGGAAGGGCGTCAGGTGCTCGCGATCGTTGGGGCCTGCCAAGGGGAGGGCCGCAGTTACCTGGCCGCCAACCTCGCGGTGCTCTTTGCCCAAATGGGCGAGCGCACCTTGCTCATCGATGCCAACCTGCGCGAGCCGCGCCAGCATGAGCTGTTCACGCTGCGCAACCAGATCGGACTGTCATCGGCGCTGGCCGGCTTGACCAACGACAGCGTCTCGGTGGCCATCGCAGAGATTCCGGGCCTGACGGTCTTGCCGTCCGGGCCCTTGCCACCCAACCCAGTGGAGTTGCTGCACGGCAGGCGTTTCGACCTGCTGCTGCGTCGGGCGCGGGCAGGGTTCAGTGTCGTCATCATCGACACTCCCAGCGTGGACCGCGCTGAAGAAGCCGTGATCACGGCGCTTCGTTCGGACGGTGTGCTCGCGCTGGCGAGCAGTCACCATACGCGCAAGCGCCGGTTTCTCGACATGGTGAACGGCCTTCAGCGTGCCGGCGTCTCCATCGTCGGGTCGGTGTTGAACGACGCTGTGAACCGTCCCAGCCCCAACAAACGATGACATGCGCGTTCGCACGCAGCAAGGTCACGCCGCGGTGGCACAGGCGGCGGATGACGGCCAGGGACCGGACCACCTTCGTATCGTGACCCTTGACGCGACGGACGCGGCTGAAGCGAGGATCTCCAGCACGGATCCCGACTGGTCCCGCGAACACAAGCGCTGGCTTGAATGGGCTCCGTCACGTTCGCTCTTGGCGAGTCTGAGGCGCTACCAGCGCTGTGCGGGGCGCAGCGGTCCCTGGCATTGGTTCGTGGCGCGCGTGGCGGTTCTGCAGCACCGCTTCTGGTCGGTCGTCACGGGGGCCGACATACCGCTCACCTGCCAAATCGGAGGGGGGCTGCTGATGCCTCACCCCAACGGCATCGTGATCCACCCCCAGTGCACGATCGGTCCGAACTGCCTCATCTTCCAGCAAGTGACGCTCGGTGCCGCGCGCACCGGTGTGCCTCGAATCGGTGGGCACGTGGATATTGGTGCCGGCGCCAAGGTGATTGGCGGCGTTCAGGTTGGCGATCATGCGGTCATTGGTGCCAATGCCGTCGTCGTGCGCGATATTCCGCAGGGGGCCACCGCGGTCGGCATACCGGCGCGCGTGGTGGACAGGGGGGCGACGCCGAATGCCTGAGCATCTCCGGGCTTTGGTGGTGATCCTCGCGGCGGCCACCATGGTTTTCATGGTGGCACGCAAGCCAGTGCTTTCCGTGGCAATGGACCCGGTCACCTATGCGCGTCGGCGCAATCTCTGGTTCGCAGTGACCCTGAGCGCATTCCTGGCGCACAACTTCTGGGTCTACATGCTGTTGACCTCGGTGCTGGTCCTCGTGCACCTGAGGCGAGATCCGCACCCGCTGTCGATCTACGTGTTGCTGATCGCTGCCGTGCCTGGGTTCGATCTCCCTGTGCCAGGCCTGGGAGTGGTGAACTACTTCTTCTACATCAACCACATCCGTCTCTTGAATCTGGTCATCCTCCTGCCGCTGGCTGTAAGGATCATGGCTGCGTCTGGTCAAGATCAGCATCGGCGGCGTCCGATAGCCGACTACTTCATCATCCCGTTTCTGCTCTACAGCCTTCTGGTCCACGCACTGAACGAAGAATCCCCGACCGGCCTCATGCGGTGGGCGTTCTATCTGACGGTGGACATGTGGGTGCCGTACTATGTGTTTAGCAGGTGGCTGAGGGGCCGCAAGCAGTTCCAGGACCTGCTAGCCACGCTCGTGCTTGCGCTCACGACGGTGGCCATCTTCGCTGTCGCCGAGAATGTGCGCGGCTGGCTGCTGTTCGAAAGCCTGCGCTACCCGCTGGGAGTCGGCCCACCTCCGATGATGCTCTATCAGTTCCGGCAGGATGGCGGAGCGTTGCGCTCGCTGGTCACGGTCGGTAGCCCGATCGCACTTGGCTATCTGCTGATGATCGGGTTGGCGTGCTATTTTGGCCTTCAGTCGAGCATCCGGCCCCGATGGGCGGCGTGGGGGTGTGGGCTTGCGCTGTTCGCGGGTCTGATCGCTGCTATGTCGCGGGGCCCTTGGGTGGGGGCGATGGCCATGCTGCTCGTCTGGACCTGTACGGGACCCGGTGTCGGCAAGCGGCTTGCGTGGCTGATCGGAGGGGGTGGGGGCCTGCTGGTCCTTGTCCTGGTGTCTCCGCTGGGCAGCACAGTCATCGACCATTTGCCCTTTGTGGGAACTGTCGAATCCGGCAACGTCGAGTACCGGCAGCGGCTGCTGGAGGTGTCCATGGTTGTTTTCTGGCAAAGCCCGTTGTTCGGCACCTACGACTACCTCCTGGACCCTCTCTTGCAGCAAATGCGGCAGGGTCAGGGAATCATCGACATGGTCAATACCTACCTCCAGATCGCCCTTCCCTACGGCGGTCTGGGCCTATTCTTTTTCGTGATGTCCTTTCTTTCCGTGATGTGGGGGATCTGGCGCGCCCGTCAGGGTGTGGTCAGCCGTGACCCGCAATCCGAACGCATCGGTCGAGCCCTGTTCGCGGCGATCATTGGGGTTCTTGTAACCATCGCAACCGTCAGCAGCATCAGCCTCATTCCGACCATGTACTGGCTGCTTCTCGGGGCAGGGGCTGCTTTTGGCGCCTACTTCCCTGGCGCCGCGGCGCGTGCCGGGCGCGAGAGTCCCAGCAACAACCCTTTGCGCGTCGGCCCGATGTCGGCGGCCCCCTGACATGACCTCATCGGCCAACGCCAGCAATCCAGAAACGACGACGGTCCGCGTGGATCGGCCGCCCCTGCGGTCACGAATGTTCAGAGCGGGGAGCTGGGCCATGTTCGGCCAGATCTTCGGCGCGGTGCTGCGGCTTTCCAGCAGCCTGGTCATGACGCGCCTGCTCGTGCCCGAGGTGTTCGGAATCGTGGCACTGGCGGGAGTCATCCATGTCATCGTCACGCTGCTGTCAGACATCGGACTGCGGCAAGCCGTCATCCAGAGCCCACGCGGGCATACGCCAACCATGCTGCACACCGCCTGGGCCCTGCAGGCCATCCGCGGTGTGTCGATCTGGGTGATCTGTTCTGCCATCGCCGCAGGCCTGTACTTCGCGCGAGGGGCGGGCCTCATCGACATGGATTCCGTCTATGCGGCTCCGGAACTCCCTGCCGTGGTGATCATCAGCACGCTGGGAGCGATCGTTCTGGGTTTCCAGTCCACGAAGTCGATGATCGCGGACCGCAACCTTGATCAACGCCGGATCGTGCTGATCGAGGTTGTCTCGCAGCTGGTCGGTGTGGCAGTGATGGTGGCGTGCGCGTGGTGGTTCCGGTCGGTCTGGTCCATTGTTGCGGGTGGACTGGTCTCGGCCGTCGTGACGGTCACCTTGAGCCACGTGTGGCTCGACGGCTTGAGAGACCGTCTTGGGTGGGATCGCGATGCTGCCAAGGAGTTGTTGGGGTATGGGCGCTGGGTGCTTGCATCGTCCATCCTGTACGTGATATCAACGAACGCTGATCGGCTGTTGCTGGGTGCCTGGGTGTCGGCGGCGACGCTGGGCATCTATGCTCTGGCCTTGAACCTGGCGACCCTGCTCGAGATCCTGGGGGCCCGCCTGTTCAGCTCGGTGGCCATGCCGGCACTCAGCGAGGTGGCACGCAGCGATCGCGAGCGCTTCAGGCATGTGTACTTCCGACTGCGCCTCCCGTTCGACCTCATCTTCCTGGCTGCGGCCGGATTCGTCTTCGCCGTCGGGCAGCTCGTGGTCGACATCCTCTACGACCCGCGCTACTCACAAGCGGGCGAAATGCTGCAGGTGCTGTCGTTCCTCCTCGTGTTCTCGCGCTACGGGCTGGCCGGTAGTGCCTATCTGGCGCTCGGTGTGCCGCGCAACCTCACGATCATCCACGTCGTCAAGCTGGTGGCCGTCGTCCTCCTGATTCCGGTCGGTTACTGGCTGGGCGACGTCGAAGGGGCCATCTGGGGGATTGCGCTGCATGCGGGGGTATCACTTCCGGTGACCTTCTATCTCAACCACAAGCTGGGCCTGAACAACATGCGCTTCGAACTGGGGGTCCTGGCAGCCTGGCCCGTTGGATGGTTGATCGGTCTGCTGGTTGTGCTGGGAGCAGGTTATCTGCCGCTGGAGTTCCTGATCGACCGTTGACGCTGTCAGCCAACCCGAAGACCATGGCTCCAGATCTACCTACCATGCTGACAGGGGTGCAGTTGCACCCCGAGTCTCGACTCATCAAGGATTGGGATTTCGCTCCCAGCCCGACGCTCTATCTTTCTGCGAGGCGTGTCCTTCGGATGGGCTACCGACTGAGATGGCCGCCGCAGCGGGAGGTATTGACGCCCGTCACCCCTCGGGCGTCCTGGGCGGCCTACTTTGTCTATGCCCCTGACGGACGCATGTTGCCCAACCATCATTTCACGCTTGGGCGCCTGCGTGACATGGGACTGTCCGTGCTGGTGGTCTGCGCTACCGGGCAACGCGGAGTCGTTCCCGAAGGCTTGCGCGCCTATGCGGATGCCTTGGTGTGGAAGGACCTTCCCGGCTATGACTTTTCAGCCTATGCGCTGGCGCTGCACCAGGTGGCCCGGTATTCGCCTGGGGCCAACGTCCTCGTTTTGAACGACTCGGTCTTTGGCCCGTTTGCCGACCTGCGACCCTATGCCCTTCGTCCTCGGTGGGATCTCCTGGGCTTTACAGCGTCTTCCACAGGAGAGAACCATTTCCAATCCTACGCCTTCGTGGTGGCGGGACTGGACGAGCAGAGGATACAGCGACTGGGCGCACCCTTTTCCGAGCGAGTGGCCTACACGCGGGCCGGTGACGTCATTCTTTGCCAGGAGCTGCGATTCGCGAGGCTGGCCGCCCGGCACATGAGCGCCGGTGCGGCTTGGTACAGCGACGGCAGCCAAGTGAGCGATCCCATGCTGATGCGTCCCGTCGAACTGTGCCGGGAGGGATTTCCCTTCGTCAAGAAGTCACTGCTGGGCAAGTTCGCGTGCTTTCAGCCGCCAGGGCTGATCCGTGATTTGCTTGTCGAGCATGGTCACCCTGTCGAGGGCTGACGCCGCAGTTCGGACTGGGCGCGGGCGGCCTCTTTCGGAAGCCCCGCCGCGTTCCGAAGCACCGGATCCAACAGTCGCGCGAACACGTCGGTCGTGAGTCGGCGATCGAAGTCGTTGCGGCCCTGGACTGCGATTCGTACACGTCGATCGGGATCGTCCAGCAAGGACACGATCGCTTGGGCCCACGCATGAACATCGTCATCTGGCATCAGGCCGTTCTCACCATCGCGGAAGAAGAGCGGATGATCGACGGTGTTGGAGGCGACGACGGCCACTTGCCCGGAAAGGTACGCGAGCAACTTGCCGAATGACTTGCCCCGGCTGAAGGGGTTGTCGATCGCGATTGGCTGAAGGCCGATGGCTGCGTGCGACACCTTGTCCAGGTACTCCGTGTACGACATGGGCGGCACGGCGACACAAGTGCCGCCCTGGGCGCGCAGCGGTGCAAACCATTCGCGCGCCTCTTCCTCGTGTGTCCCGAACAGCCAGAAGGTGCATGACCGCTGCCGGAAGACCTCGGTCATCACGGACTGAACGAAACGGGCCTCGCTCGGGTAGGTCAGGGGCGTAGCATGCGCCCAGGCCACTATCGGACCCCGCAGTGCGGGTGGCGGGCCCGGAGGGCTCAATTCGCGCGGCGTGCCCGTCCAGATCACATGGACATTGGGGTTGTACTGCCCCAAGCCCTGGGCGACGAAGCGGCTTCCGCCAATGACAGCTGCTGCGGTTTGGGCGCACTCGGCAATGCGCTCCTGGTGTCTCGGATCGAGGAAATCGGCGTCGTCGGCATCCAGAACGCAAGGGACGGGCGCGTAGAACCGGGGCTGATTCAGTAGGTTTCGAGTCTGTTGCAGAAGGATGACGTCCGGCTTCTCGCGGCGGACCAGTCGACGTCTCTGCCACAGACTCATCGGTTGCGGAGCGATGATCACCCGCCATCCGAGGGCGCGCAGTTGTGGAGCTACGAGCCAAGCCCGCAGGTTGCTGGAAGCTTCCCAGGGCTGGTTTGTCGGAAAGATCACGGCACGGGGGCCGACCCTGGGTGAGCGAAGTCGCTGCGCTGCCACGTCCGCTTCGGCAAGAAGACGCTTGATCAGCAACTTGAGCGGCGAGAGCAGTGGTGACAGGCGAGCATGCAACATGCGACAGGTTCCTAGGGCAGCTCGGGCCCGACATGATCTTGGGCACAAGGGCCCAGGAGGGTGCGCGTGGGGTGGAGTATCGGTGCCCCGATTTGGCTGCGCCGCCCCCGGACCGGGGGGGGTGAAGCTACCGCCGGCTGTCCGATACTCTCGGCTCATCCGGTTGCAGCCACACCTCAGCAGTGAAACTCTCAGTCTTCAAAACGTTGCCGTCGCTTGCGTTGGTCCTGTTGGTTGCGTTGGCGCTGAGGCTCGTCTGGGCATGGCTCGTGCCGGTCGTGCCGGTATCCGATAGCGTTGGGTACGACACCTTTGCCCGAACGCTGCTGGAGCATGGCGTTTTCGGCTGGACCCGCGACGAGCCCTTCGCATTCTGGCCGCCTGGGACGACATTCCTGCATGCAGCGGTATACGGACTGTTTGGCTACCACTACGCCGCCATCGTCGGGATGAACATCATCCTCTCGCTGATCTTGATCGTCTCGACCGCGCGGCTGGCCTTGCGGCTCCATGGCGAGCGCGCGGCCATTGTTGCGGCTTGGGTGCTGGCGCTGTGGCCTACCTTGGTGGTGTTCACCACGGTACTGGCTAGTGAGCTTCCCTTCCTGGTTTTCAGCGTTGTTGCCCTCGATGTCTGGACCGCTTCCAGCCGTCCCTCGCTGGCCCGTGGCCTGCTTGTCGGTGTCCTGCTTGGCGTGGCTGCCCTCGTTCGTCCACTGGCCCTGGCACTGCCTGTCGTGTATGCCTTTGCCATGGTCGTCCAGACCTGGGCGGCGCGAGATCTGGCAGTGCGCCATGCTGTCACCGGTGTCGTGGCGGCTTTGGCGATGGGGCTCGTGATTGCCCCATGGACGTGGAGGAACCATCAGCTGTACGGTGAAACGGTGCTGGTCTCCACGAACGGTGGCATCACCCTCTGGATGGGGAACGCACCCGGAACCGATGGTCGTTACCTTCCGGTGCCAGATGAGCTGAGCCACTTGTCAGATCATGAGCAGGCCCAGATTCTTGGCGCAAGGGCTCGACAGTACATCCTGGACGACCCAGTCGGATTCGTGGTCCGGTCGGTTCGTAAACTGGGCATCCTGTATGGCAATGAATCCATTGGAGCACTGTGGAACTCAGAGGGTATCGCCACAGTCTGGGGTGACGCCGCAGTGGTGGTAACCAAAAGGCTGACGCAAGTGACGTGGCTGCTGATCCTGCTGGTGGCCCTGGCGGGGTTCGTCGCCCTTTGGCGGCAGTCCGGGGTCGTTGCAGCACTTTTCTCACCGCTGACAGTGAGCATCGCGTTCTACAGTGTGGTACACAGCATCATGGTGGCGCAGGAGCGCTATCACCTCAGCTTCGCCGCACAGATCGCGATCTTTTTCGGGGTCGCGGTTGCTGCCTGGCGTGCCCGCGCAGCGAGCAAGGATGCCTCTGATGCGGGTGCCGGTCAGGCACCGGTGCGCACCAGGGCAGGGTGACGTGGGTTCACATGAGAGAGCTGGACATGACGGCCGAGCCGCACGCATTGAAACCTGAAGACATTGCATCAGCTGCGCTTTCGCGGGCAGCCGGCGAGCTCTATGCTGCATCCGGTACCGGCCTGCTTGGTCAGTTGCAGAGGCTACGCCCCTACATCTGCCCGTTTGGCGAAGTGATCTCGCAGGTACCGTACGGTGCACGCGTTCTCGATGTAGGGTGCGGTGCGGGCCTGTTCCTCCTGACATTGGCGCGCCTCGGCCGCATTGGCGAGTCCTTTGGATTTGACAGCTCGGTTGCGGCCATCGCCGCTGCGAAAGCGGCCCAGGGCCGGCTCGTTGATCCCTCACGCGTCCGCTTCGAACACCGAGCGGTCGAGCAGGGGATCCCGGCCGGCCCGTGGAATGTCGTCACTGCAGTCGATGTGATCCACCACATCCCGCCTCAGCATCAGCGCGGCTTCGTACTTCAGCTTGCGAAATCAGTGCCCGCGGGTGGGCGTCTAGTGCTCAAAGACATGGTCGCGACGCCCCGATGGCGCGCTCTTGCAAACGGTCTGCATGACCTCATCATGGCTCGTCAGCGAGTCCATCATGTCGATGCTGACGTGGTTGCTTCGTGGATGGCGGGCTTGGGCTGGCGGCAGGTCTACAGCCGCCGCACCAACATGTGGTGGTACGGCCATTGGACGCTGGTGTTCGAGCGAGTCTCAAGCCAGGCCGAACAGTAAGACGAATATCGCGGCTGCCAGGAGGCTCTGCCAGTCCTTGAGCGTGAAGACGACCGGATCGTCGTCGATCTCGCCACGATGGGTCTTCATCCACAGGCGGCTGACCCAATACAGAAGGATCGGAGGGACGAGCCACAACCACAGTGGTTGATCGTAGTGGATCTCGCTCGCGGGATTGTTGATGTACAGGGCGAACACCAGGACAGCCAGCAGCCCGGAGCCGGAACCGATCGACATCAAGACCGGCAGGTCCTGAACGGAGTACCCACGTCCTGCGGCCTTCTGCTGATGTTGCTGTAGCGTGACCAGCAACTCCGAGTAACGCTTGACCATTGCCAGGCTCAGGAAGATGAACATAGAGAAGGCCAGCAACCAGAAGGACGGCACGATGCCCGTGGCCGCGCCGCCGGCGATCACCCGCAGTGTGTACAGGCCGGCCAGCATCAGGACGTCCACGATCACCTTGCGCTTCAGAAGCAGCGAGTAGGCGAGAGTGGCCAGGAAGTAGCCTCCCAGCACGGCCTGGAAGGTGGGCGGGAGCCACAAGGCCACCACACCCCCGGCCAGCAGCAGCGCGGGCACGAGGCAGACGCCATGCGAGACGGGGATCGAGCCGCTGGCGAAGGGGCGCATCCGCTTGCGAATATGCCGTCGATCCGAAGTCAGGTCGCAAAGGTCGTTAAGGACGTACACCGAGGACGCCACCAGTCCGAACGAGGCAAATGCAAGCAGCGCCTGCAGCAGCCCTTGAGCCGATGTGAGCTGGTGCGCTGCCACCAGCGGCACGAAGACGAGCAGGTTCTTGAGCCATTGGTGCAGGCGCAACGCCCGCAGGTAGGCCGCCAGGCCTCCGCGCTTCTCAGGGATCACCTGCTCGACCTCTGTGACGCTCCGTGCGGCGCGCTCCAGGGTGGGCGACGAAGTCACGACGAGCGCCTTGCGGGCCGCTGCCCAGATGGGCAGATCTCGGTGCTCATTGCCAACATAGTCGAAACCGCGGCTGCCGAATCGAGCGATCAGCCTGTCGGCCTTTCGCGAGCCAGACAGATTGACCCCATTCTCCGTGGCCAGCACCTCGTCGAACAAGCCGCAGTGAGCGGCAAGTTCGTCAGCCAACAGCTTGTGGGACGCGGTGGCCATCACGATCCGACGGCCGCTGGCGCGCGCGTCCCTGATCTTCGCAACCACCTCATCGCGCAGGGGCATGGTGGACCAGTCGAATCGCACGGCCTCGGCGAGCCGCTCCTTCAGGTACGCTTTGCCGCGCATCAGCCAGAACGGCAGCCAGAGCAAGCGCCACGGGGCGGTTCCAAGCAAGAGCAGCACCGACTCGTGCAGGAGGTCGGTACGGATGAGTGTGCCGTCACAGTCGACACACAGAGGCACGTCCGTAGGCGGTGGGAGGGGCGGCATCATGGAAGACGAGAGCGATGGGTGTTAGCTGCGCGCGAGGATGACGACGCCCAGCGAGATGATCAGCGTGCCGATGATCCGTGCGGCATTGAGCGAGTCGCCATGGATGGCCCAGCCAAGCAGCATGGTCAGAACGAATCCGAGACCCACGAACGGGTAGGCGAGACTGACTTCGACGCGCGCGAGAACCAGCAGCCATACGAACGCGGCCGCGAAATACAGCAGCAGGCCACCGACGACCATCGGCTGGCACGCAATCGACAGCACTGCCTGCCAGCTCATGCCAGCGTCGAGCGCACGAAGCACAGCCGCATCGCTCATGCCCGCTTTCAGAATGATCTGTGCGAACGACGTGAGTCCCACGCTGGCGAGTATCAGGAGCAGTACGTGAGGGGTCATGGGTATGCGCTGCAAAAGCCGACGGCTCAGCCGTACGGCTGCGGGCTGCAGTGTGGCGCACGCCGATGTGTGCGTCACACACCCATCTAGGGGGTCATGCTCCCGGCGGCGGCGGCCAGCAGCCACAATACGGGCGCACTGTCGTTCCATCAACCGGAGATGCATCACGTGGAAGGTCTGAAGATGTCACCCAGGAGCATGGCGAGGGCCGTCCTGACCTCTTCGGCCCTGTATCCGTGGGTGCGCAGGCGTGCGCTTCGCCAACGCCCCATCACCGTGCTGATGTACCACACGCTCGGAGAAGACGGTGAGGACTTTGATGCCTGGACGGTCGTGCCGATGGCCGAGTTCCAGCGGCAGATGGATCATCTGCGCTCCCACTACGACGTGGTGAGCCTCGATGACGCGCTTGCGCACCACACGTCGGGCCGATTCGAGGCCGATGGGCGACCTTTGGCGGTGGTAACTTTCGATGACGGTCATTCAGGCCTTCATCGGCACCTTCTGCCCTATGTGGAGAAGGAACGCTTGCCCGTTACCGTGTTCGTGGCCACGGGCCACGTGGAGACAGGGCGGAGCTACTGGTTTGACCGGGCCATGAACGCCCTGCAGTCCACCGATCCATGGATGGTCGATCTGAGTGCCTATGGGTTGACACCCTGTCAGGTCGGTCGCGCGCGAGGCCCGTCCAATTGGGAGTCGATTCGGACCCTGCTGGACGGCATGAAGCGTCTGTCGCCGAACGAGCGCGAACAGGCTTGCGATGAGCTGGTCAGACAGGCCCAGGGGGCCAAAGGGTCCAGGTTCGTACCCTTGGCGCCACTCACGCTGCCGCAGTTGTGCGAGTTGGGCCGGTCCCCGTGGATCACGATCGGTGCGCACACGCATGGCCACGAGCTTCTCGACCAGCTCGGTCCCGCTGAGGCTCGGCAGACGATGGCTCATTCCCGGGACTTGCTGCAATCCTGGACAGGGTTGCAGATTCGCCACTTTGCCTATCCGAACGGCAACTACAACGCTGCGGTCTCGACCGAGGCAAGGCGACTGGGATTCGCTTCTGCTTTCACGACTCGCAAGGGGTTGTGGACGACCAGTGAAGACCTGCACGAGTTGCCGCGCATTCCGGTCGGCCGGTATGACGACTTGCCCCGATTCAAGTGGGCGCTTCTTGGTGGCCGGGTGTTCCATTGACCAGTTCTGAGCAGTCCATGGCGGACCGGCTGTCTGCTGCCTTTGCGGCTGAGCCGCAGACGGGGCGGGGCTACGTCCTGATCTCGCCGTGCCGCAACGAAGCGGCCTACATGCGCCAGACGCTGGACACGGTGGTCGCACAGAGTGTGCGGT
>Ga0114986_1000308_pt1 | contig 13922 bp, 12 predicted proteins | sample Shrwel1BS1Day17_FD_96988 | JGI IMG/M metagenome (GOLD analysis project Ga0114986, IMG submission 96988) | Subsurface microbial communities from deep shales in Ohio, USA - Utica-3 well 1 S-1-Day17 | ecosystem: Environmental > Aquatic > Deep subsurface > Shale gas/oil reservoir > Produced... | reverse complement strand
TGCCAGCGTGGGCCCGCCGCTGTGGCGTTCGAGCAGGGCCGTGCGCGTGGTGGCCCGGTCGAGCTGCTCCAGCCACCACTGCAGCGCCTGGCCCAGGCCCTGGCGGTTGGCAGGGTTGCTGCCGTTGCCGGGCGGGCAGCGCCAGGCGTAGTGCATCCGTCCGGCCGAACGTGGCCGCGCCACGGCCTTCACCACCAGGCGGCCCACCTCGGCATGGGGGCGCACCAGGCCGCGCGGCAGGAAGCCGCAGCCCAGGCCCCGCAGGATGGCCTCGAGCTTGGCGGGCACGCTCGGCACGGTGAGCACGTCCTGGCCGGGCAGCAGGTTCATCGTGATGGGGGCCAGCCGCTGGGCGGTGTCCGCCACCGCCACCGCGCGATGGCGCTCCAGCACGGTGTCGCTGAGGGGTTCGGCTTCGCGCGCCAGGGGGTGGTGCGGCGCCACGACGAAGTCCATCATCAATTCGCCCAGGGGCTGGATGGCGATGCCGGCCACCGGCGAGGGCTCGCCCGCCACGCCCAGCGCCAGGTCGGCCTGGCCGTGGACCAGGGCTTCCCAGGTGCCCGCCAGCACCTCGCTGCGCAGGCGCAGGCGCGTGCCGGGCCCGCCGGGCGGATTCAACGCATAGAAGGCCTCGCACAACTCGAAGACCGTGAGGCTGGACAGGATGCTGTCCACGGCGATGCTCAGCTGCGTCTCCCACCCCGAGGCAACGCGGCGCACGCGGTTGGCCACGGCGTCCATCTCCTGCAGCAACCGCCGGCCTTCGGTGAGCAGCTCCTGGCCAGCGGCGGTGAGTTGGGCCTGGCGCGAGCGGCGGTCGAAGAGCAGTACATCCAGCGCATCCTCCAGCTGGCGCACGCTGTAGGTCAGCGCCGAGGGCACCTTGCCCAGCTCGCGCGCCGCCGCAGCAAAGCTGCCGGTGCGTGCGATCACATCGACCATGGCCAGCGCTTCAGGGGTGAGGACGTTGCGGCGTTCGCTCATGGGCAGGAGGGGTTCAAATGCTTCGAATGATGCCATCAAGACCGGGCGCTCGATGGGGCGTGGGGCGTCCCCACAATTCAGAAACACCAGCAGTGAAGAAAGGAGTCCCCATGATCACCCTGCGCAAGTCGGCCGAACGCGGCCATGCCGACCACGGCTGGCTCAACAGCCATCACAGCTTCTCGTTCGCCGACTACTACGACCCCGCCCACATGGGCTTCGGCAACCTGCGCGTGATCAACGAAGACCGCATCGCGCCGGGCACGGGCTTCGGCACCCATGGGCACCGCGACATGGAGATCATCTCCTACGTGCTCGAAGGCGAACTCGCCCACAAGGACAGCATCGGCAACGGCGCGGCCATCCGCCCGGGCGAGGTGCAGCGCATGAGTGCCGGCCGCGGCATCCTGCACAGCGAGTACAACCACGCCCCGGCGGCCACCACCCATTTCCTGCAGATCTGGATCCTGCCCGACGAGCGCGGCATCGACCCGGGCTACGAGCAGAAGATGTTCCCGGCCGAGGACAAGCGCGGCCGGCTGCGCCTGGTGGCCTCGCCCGACGCACGCGAGGGTTCGGTGAAGCTGAACGCCGATGCGGCGATGTACGTGGGCCTCTTCGACGGCGAGGAGCGCGCCGAGCTGGCGCTCGACCCGAAGCGCCTGGCCTATGTGCACGTGGCGCGCGGCGAGGTGCAGGTCAACGGCCAGCGCCTGGTGGCCGGTGATGCCGCCAAGCTGGCGGCCGAGCCGCGGCTCGTCGTCGAGCAGGGCCGGCAGGCCGAGGTCATTGTGTTCGACCTCGCACCCTGACACCATCAGGCCACGCCATCAGGAGCCTGCCATGAAGCCGCCTCGCATCCTCGTGACCGCTGGAAGCGCCCGCCAGGGCTCGTACAACCGGCGCCTGGCGGCGCTTGCCGCGCACGCGGCCCGTGCGCTGGGCGCCGAGGCCACCGAGATCGACCTGGGTGCGCTGCAGCTGCCGGTGTATGACGCCGAGATCGAGGCGGCGGGCCTGCCGGGCGGCGCGCTCGAACTGCGCCGTGTCATGGCAGGCCATGATGGCTTGCTGATAGCGGCGCCCGAGTACAACGCCTTCGTGACGCCCCTGCTCGTCAACAGCCTGGCCTGGCTGTCGCGGGTGCCCGAGGGCGAGGGCCTCCCTTCGGGCCTGGCCACCACCCAGGGCAAGCCCGTGGGCCTGCTCAGTGCCTCGCCCGGAGCCCTGGGGGGACTGCGTGGGCTCCTCCACCTGCGCCAGCTGCTGTCGGGAGCCTTCGCGATGCTCGTGCTCCCGCAGACGCAGTCGGTGGGCCAGGCCCATCAGGCCTTTGACGACGCCGGCCAGCTCGTCGATGCCCGCCAGCGCGCGGGCCTGGAGCGGGTCGTGGCCGAGACGGTGCGCACGGCGGCGGCCCTGTCCAAGCCGGCCTGAGGGCCCCGCGCGGCGGCGACAGTGGGTCGGCTACAGTGCCGCCCATGGATGCCGCCCTCAAGATCATCACCCTGCTGCCCTGGACCGACTGGCTGGCCCTCAGCTGGTTCTTCGCGGCCTGGGTGGCCTACGCCCTGTTCGCCCGCCACCGCGGCCAGACCGAGATGACGGTGCTCGGCGTGACCAACCAGCTGCGCCGGCAGTGGATGCTGCAGACCACACACCGCGACGTGCGCGTGATCGATGGCATCGTGATCCAGAGCCTGTCCAGCAGCCCCTCCTTCTTTGCCTCCACCACCATCCTGATCATCGGTGGTCTGCTGGCCGTGCTCGGCACCAGCGAGAAGGCCACCGAGCTGGTGGCCGAGATCCCCTTTGCCGCGCGCACCTCGGTGCTGGTCTTCGACCTCAAGGTGCTGGTGCTCACCGGCGTCTTCGTGTTCGCCTTCTTCCGCTTCACCTGGTCGCTGAGGCAATACACCTTCGGGGCGCTGATGATCGCCTCGGCACCGGATTTTCGCGTGTTCGAACGGGGCGAGGCCTCACGCGATGACTTTGCCGAGCGGGCCGGACGCGTGGTTGGCCTGGCGGCCGAGACCTTCAACGATGGCCTGCGCGCCTACTACATGGCCTTCGCGCTGATCGGGTGGTTCTTCTCGCCGCTGGTGTTCGCGGTGCTGACGGCGGGCGTGATCTGGGTGCTCTACACGCGCGAGTTCCGCTCGGAAGTCCTGGAGGTGCTCAGGTCCTGAGCGGCGCCAGATCGGGTGCCAGCACTTCGCGTTCGTCGAAGACGAAGCAGCCGCCGCGATAGTGGCGCCCACCCGTGAGCTCGAAGTACTTCAGGATGCCGCCGTCGAGCTGGTAGACGTGATCGAGCCCGGCCTCGCGCAGGTAGATCGCCGCCTTCTCGCAGCGGATGCCCCCGGTGCAGAAGCTCACCACCGTCTTGCCGGCAAGCTCATCCCGATGGGCCCGGACCGCTGCGGGAAAGTCGCTGAACTTCTCCAGCCGCCAGTCGATGGCCCCGTCGAAGCTGCCGTGGTCCACCTCGAAGGCATTGCGCGTGTCCAGCGTCACCACCGGACGGCCCTCGTCGTCCTGGCCCTCGTCCAGCCAGCGCGCCAGGGTGACGGCATCCACCGCGGGCGCTCGGCCCTGCTGCGGCTGGATGGCCGGATGGTTCATGCGGATGATCTCGCGCTTGACCTTCACCTTCAACCGCTGGAAGGGCAAGGCGTCCGACCAGCTTTCCTTGGGTTCCAGCGCGGCGAAGCGGGGGTCGATGCGCAGCCAGCCGACAAAGTCACGCACGGCGTGTGCCTCGCCGGCGAGGAAGAGGTTGAGGCCTTCCTCGGCCAGCAACACGGTGCCGCGCAAGCCCAGCGCGTCGGCACGTGAGTGGATGCTCTCGCGCAGGCGCTCGCAGTCGCTGATCGAGACGAAAAGATACGCCGAGATGTTCAGGAGGGGGCTCACGGGGCCGGATTGTAGGCAGGGCGGCTGCCTAAAATGATCCGCATGGCCTTCATCCACCTGCGCACCCACACCGAGTTTTCCGTCGTCGACGGCACCCTGCGCATCGACGACCTGGTCGATGCCGCCGCTGCCGACACCCAGCCGGCCCTGGCCATCACCGACCTGTCCAACCTCTTCGGAGCGATCAAGTTCTACAGCGCAGCCCGGGGCGCGGGGGTGAAGCCGATCATCGGCGCCGACGTGTGGATGGAGCCCGCCACGGCCAGTGGAGGAGAGCGCCAGCCCAGCCGTCTGTTGCTGCTGATCCAGGACACGCAGGGCTACCTGAACCTGTGCGAGTTGCTGGCCCGGGGCTGGACGCAGAACGTGCAACGCGCCCAGGCCTGGCTGAAGTGGGAGTGGTTCGAGACCCTGGGCGAAGGCCTGATCGCTCTGTCGGGCGCCGACCAGGGCCTGGTGGGCCAGGCGCTGCTGGCGGGCGACTTGCCCCGCGCCAAGGCGGCGGCGCAGCGGCTGGCGGCGCTCTTCCCCCAGCGCTTCTACCTCGAGTTGCAGCGCGCCGGCATCGCCACGCACGAGGCCCATGTGCGCGCCGCCGTGCCGCTCGCGGCCGAGCTCGGACTGCCGGTGGTGGCCACCCACCCGGTGCAGTTCCAGACGCCGGAGGATTTCGAGGCCCACGAGGCGCGCGTGTGCATCGCCGAGGGCGAGACCCTCACCAACCCGCGGCGCATCAAGCGCTTCACCCGCGAGCAGTATTTCAAGACCCAGGCCGAGATGGAGGCGTTGTTCGCCGACCTTCCCTCGGCCCTGGCCAATTCGGTCGAGATCGCCAGGCGCTGCAACCTGAGCCTGGTGCTGGGCAAGCCCCAGCTGCCCAACTTCCCGATCCCGGGCGGGCTGACGATGGAGGACTACTTCCGCCAGGTCTCGCTCGAAGGCCTGGAGGAGCGCCTGCAGCATCTCTATCCCGACGCGGTCGAGCGCGAGCGGCAGCGCCCCACCTATGTGGAGCGGCTCGACTTCGAGATCAACACCATCCTGAAGATGGGGTTCCCGGGCTACTTCCTCATCGTGGCCGACTTCATCAACTGGGCCAAGAACAATGGCTGCCCGGTGGGCCCGGGGCGCGGTTCGGGTGCGGGCTCGCTTGTGGCCTACGCGCTGAAGATCACCGACCTCGACCCGCTGCGCTACAACCTGCTGTTCGAGCGCTTCCTCAACCCCGAGCGGGTGTCGATGCCCGACTTCGACATCGACTTCTGCCAGGCCAACCGCGACCGCGTCATCGACTACGTGAAGGAACGCTACGGCCGCGAGGCCGTCTCGCAGATCGCCACCTTCGGCACCATGGCGGCCAAGGCCGCGCTGCGCGACGTGGGCCGCGTGCTGGGCATGGGCTATGGCCATGTGGACGGCATCGCCAAGCTCGTGCCCGCGCCCCCGGGCAAGACGGTCACGCTCAAGCGCCCCGGCGACAACCCCGATGGCGGCGTCATCTACGCACGCAAGGAAGCCCCCGAGATCGAGGAGCGCGAGAAGAACGAGGAAGAGGTGGCCGAGCTGCTCGCCCTGGCCGAGCGGGTCGAGGGCATGGTGCGCAACATCGGCATGCATGCTGGTGGCGTGCTCATCGCACCGGGCAGGATCACCGACTTCTGCCCGTTGTACATGCAGCCCGGCAGCGACTCGGCCGTCTCGCAGTACGACAAGGACGACGTCGAGGCCATCGGCCTGGTGAAGTTCGACTTCCTGGGCCTGGCCACGCTGACCATCCTGGAGATGGCCAAGGAATTCATCGTCGCGCGGCATCCCGCGCAGAAGGACTTCGACTTCGCGAAGATTGCACTGGACGACCGGGCGTCCTACCAGCTCCTGTCCGAAGGCAAGACGGTGGCCGTGTTCCAGCTGGAATCCCGCGGCATGCAGGGCATGCTGCGCGACGCCAAGCCCAGCGTCTTCGAGGACATCATCGCGCTGGTGGCGCTCTACCGGCCCGGCCCGATGGACCTGATCCCGTCCTTCTGCGCGCGCAAGCACGGCCGTGAGGAGGTGGAGTACCCGCACCCGCTGATGGAGGGCGTGCTCAAGGAGACCTACGGCATCATGGTCTACCAGGAGCAGGTGATGCAGGTGGCCCAGATCGTGGGGGGCTACTCGCTCGGTGGCGCCGACCTGCTGCGCCGTGCCATGGGCAAGAAGAAGCCCGAGGAGATGGCCAAGCACCGCGTCATCTTTGCCGAAGGCGCAGCCCAGAAGGGCATCGATGCCGGCAAGGCCAACGAGATCTTCGACCTGATGGAGAAGTTCGCGGGCTACGGCTTCAACAAGTCGCACGCCGCCGCCTATGCCTTGCTGGCCTATCACACGGCCTGGCTGAAGGTGCACTACCCGGCCGAATTCTTCGCGGCCAACATGAGCGTGTCGATCGACGACACCGACAAGCTCAAGATCTTCTTCGACGACGCGGTGCAGAACTTCGGCATCACCTTCGAGATGCCCGACGTGAACACCGGCACCTACCGCTTCGAGCCCACCGGCGAGCGCGCGGTGCGCTACGGCCTGGGCGCCATCAAGGGCACGGGCCAGGGCGCCATCGAGGCCATCGTGCAGGCGCGCGAGGCCGGCGGGCGCTTCAAGAGCTTCTTCGACTTCTGCGCCCGCGTGGATCGCTCGCGCATCAACAAGCGGGTGGTCGAGGCGCTGATCAAGGCCGGTGCCTTCGATGGGCTGGAGCCCAACCGCGCCGCCCTGCTGGCCAGCGTCTCGCTGGGCTTCGAATACGCCGACACCCAGGCCGCGCATGCCGACCAGGGCGGCCTCTTCGACTTCGGCGACGCCCACGGCTCGTCCACCCAGGAACCCGAGCTGGTCGCCGCCGAGCCCTGGAGCATCAAGGCCCGCCTGATGCACGAAAAGCCGGCCATCGGCTTCTACCTCTCGGGCCACCTCTTCGACGAATACGCCCCCGAGGTGCGACGCTTCGCGCGGCTGCGCATTGCCGACCTGGTCGACAGCCGCGAGCCCCAGCTGCTGGTGGGCATCGTCAGCGACCTGCGCGTGGTCAACGGCCAGCGCGGCCGCGTGGCGATCTTCAAGCTCGACGACAAGACGGAAGTCATCGAGGCGGTGGCCAACGAAGAGCTGCTCGACGCCCACCGCGACTGGCTCAAGGACGATGAACTGCTCATCGCGCAGGGCAAGGTCCAGCCCGACCGCTTTTCAGGCGGCCTGCGGCTGAACGTGCAGCAGGTCTGGGACCTGGCCGCAGCGCGTTGCCGTTTCGGCCGCTACCTGCGCGTGGCCGTCAACGGCCAGGCCATTTCCGTGCGCGAGCTGCTGCGGGCCCATCCGCCCCGGCGGGTGCAGACCGAGCAGGGCGAACTGGTCCAGGGCCTCACGGTGCGCCTGGCGGTGCAGCGCGACCAGGCCTGCGGCGAGGTGGATCTGGGCGAGGCGGCACGCTTCTACCCCAGTGACGAGGCGCTGAGCGTATGGCGGCGCGATGCCCACGAGGGCCAGGCGAGCATCGTCTACGAGTAGCGGCTCAGTTTCGTAACGAGTATTTACGTTTCGAGGGTTTGCGGCCACACAAAGCCCGCGAACCTGTCAGACAGTGCCGGACAGGTGGGGAGTTCTCCCATTTTTCGAGGCGGTTTCCCGCTAGCATCCTGTTCACATACCACCACAGGAGCTCATGGCCATCGGCCGGACTCCAAGGAGCCGTTCTCATGAAAGCAGGTCAGATCCTTCTCGCCGTTGCACTGGCCAGTGCACCCCTCCTGGCCGCCGCCAACACCAGCGTGGGCGTGTCGGTCAGTGTCAACCAGCCGGGCTTCTACGGGCGCATCGACATCGGCCACGCCCCGCCGCCGGCGGTGATCTACCCGCAGCCGGTCATCATCGCGCCGCCGGCCGTGATCGTGCACCAGTCGCCGGTCTACATGCGCGTGCCCCCCGGGCATGCGAAGAACTGGGGCAAGCATTGCCACAAGTACAACGCCTGTTCACGGCCCGTCTACTTCGTGAAGTACGACGAAGACCGTGAGCGCCACTACTGGGACGACAAGAAGAAGCACGGCAAGGGGCGCAACAAGGACTGAGGTCGCTCAGCGCCGCAAGGTGGCCGACTCCGGCGGTGGCGCAGGCGGCGTGCGCGGCGCGTAGGCCGTGACGCTGTTGCGCGCCGGTGTGCGGGCGTTGGCGGGTGCGGATCCGAAGGACTGCCCGTTCACCGTGAGCCCCTGGGCCGAAAACTTCTGTGCCGTGCGCTCGCCCACGCCGGGCATGCGGTCGATGAAATCGTCCCAATCCCGGAAGGGCGAGCGCTGACGCTCTTCGACGATGCGCTGCGAGAGCTTGGGCCCGATGCCCTTGACGGCCTGCAGGCGGCCGGCTTCCAGCCGGTTGACGTCGCCCACGCCCCAGGCGAGTGAACCCCCCAGGGCCAGGGCTCCGGCCAGCATGAGCTTCATGATGCTGTGCATGATGATCCTCCTGAATGTTGTCGATGCCATGCCGGTCTTCAGGGCCGGCTCGGGCAGTCTAGGCAGGCACGCGGCCCGTGCCCGCCCCCTGGAGGGGGGACGGGCCCCCGCTTTTTCGTGAGTGGACGTAACGTCGGGCAGGTCGCACGCATGAGAGACAATCCGCCCGGGCCATGCTGGAGGGAGGACATGTGAGCGCTGCGGACCGGGTCGTGATGTGCATGAAGTGGGGGACGAAGTACGGCCCCGAGTACGTCAACCGCCTGTACGGCATGGTGCGCCGGCACCTGCGTGGCGATTTCCGTTTCGTGTGCCTCACGGATCGCAGCGATGGCATCCGGCCGGAAGTCCAGTGCCTGCCGATACCCGAGCTGGCTCTGCCCGAGGGCATCCCCGAGCGGGGCTGGAAGAAGCTCACCACCATGGGTGCCGACCTGCATGGTCTGCAGGGCACGGCACTCTTCCTCGACCTTGACGTGGTGATCGTTGATGACATCACCCCCTTCTTCGAGGAGCCGGGCGAGTTCCTGATCATCCACGACTGGAAGCGGCCCTGGCGCATCACGGGCAATTCCTCGGTCTATCGCTTCCGCATCGGCGCCCATCCGGAGGTCCTGGACCGCTTCCGGACCGAGCACGAGGCGATTCGCGCGCGCTTGCGCAATGAGCAGGCCTGGCTGTCGGAGGTGCTGCACGAGCAGGGCAAGTTGGCCTATTGGCCCTCGCAGTGGTGCGCCAGCTGGAAGTACCACTGCATCCCGCGCTGGCCGATGAACCACTTCCGTGCGCCATCCATCCCGGCGGGCGCCCGCATCCTGATCTTCCACGGGGTGATCAACCCGCCCGACGCTGTCGCGGGCCGTTCCACGCACTGGTGGCGCCGGGCCCAGCCGGCACCCTGGTTGGCTGAGCACTGGCGGGAGTGAGGCCCCGGGCCTACAGCTCGTCGATGTGACGCGGCGGGTAGCTGTCCCAGCTGTGGCAACCGGGGCACTGCCAGAAGTAGTGCTGCGCCTCGAAGCCGCAGGCGGCGCACCGGTAGCGTTGCAGGGGGCGGGCCGCAGTGGCCAGTGCCTTCTGAACCGACAGCAATTCCAGCCGGTCCAGCACGGTCTCCTGGCGCAGGCTCTCGTCCACCAGGCCGGCGGCAGCGGTGAGCGAGGCCAGTCGATCGAGGTGCTTCGCCAGCAGCTGGCGACGGGCCTGCGGGTCGTCCGCCAGTTCGAGGCAGGCGCTCAGGAGCTCGGCGCTCGGTGCCTGGGCATACAGGCGCTCGAGCCGGTCGCGGGCGTCCGCCACCGAGCCGGCCGCCCGCGCGCTGGCGGCGTAGGCGGGGGCCACGAGGCCGAAGGCCGATGGTTGTACCGCCATCAGCTCGGCCCAGGCCGCCATTGCATCGGTATGGCGGCCCTGACGCGCCAGGCGATCCCCCATCATCACGATCGGGCGCGCCGCTTGGGGGGCGATCTGTCGGGCTTGCGCCAAGGCCTGTTCGGCGGCCTGGAGCTCACCGCGGGCGTCGGCCTCCAGCGCCAGTTCGCAGTGGTAGTGACCGATGCGCTGGGCGAATGAACCTGCCCCAGCGGCTTCCAGCCGCGTGGCGGTGTCGATGGCCGCAGGCCACTCGCGGGAGCGTTCATACAGCGTCAGCAAGGCGAGCCGGGCCTCGGTGGCGAAGCGGGTGGTTTCAAGCGCCCGGTAGGCGGCCTCGGCCCGGTCGAACAGGCCGGCCTTGAGGAAGTCCTGCGCAAGCGCGTGCTGGGCCCGCTCACGCTCGGCACGGGGCAGGTCGCCGCGGCCCAGCAGGTGCTCGTGCACGCGCACGGCCCGCTCGTACTCGCCGCGGCGCCGGAAGAGGTTGCCCAGGGCGAAGTGCAGGTCCGAGGTGTCGGGGTCGTGCTGGACGGCTTCGATGAAGGCGTCGATGGCCTTGTCCTGCTGCTCGTTGAGCAGCAGGTTCAGTCCCTTGAAGTAGGCCTTGGGGGAGGACTGCTGCTCGCGCCGCCACTGGCGCAGGTCCAGGCGCGAGGCCAGCCAGCCCAGGCCGAAGGCCAGGGGCAGGCCCAGCAGGAGCCACTGGAAGTCAAACTCCATCGCGCGGGGGGTGGTTGAGCGCGAAGGCCTCGGCCCCGCCCAGCGGCGGCTGGGCGGCAGGGGTGGCTGCGGGGGCGGGCGCGGACGCCTGCGGCGCACGTGCAGCGCGGCGCTGGCGCCACCAGCTGGGCACCATCGCAAGCACCCCGCATGCGCAGCCCAGGACGAAGGCCGCCAGGACAACGAAGACCATGGGGGTGATGGTTTCGTAGCCGAAGAACCACTTCAGGCTGACCTCGTGCTGGTTGTTCAGCGCGAAAGCGAACAGCACGAAAAAGAGGAAGGCTCGAAACAGCCAGATGAGGGCTCGCATGCGCGGGATTCTATCGGGCCATGGGGGGCGTCTTCGAGGCCCCGCCGGGCCGCGTCACTCGGCCGGGGCCGACGACGGCTTGGCGGCGGGCTCGTCGTCCACCGGGCGCTGGTCCACGGCTTCGCGCAGCGCCTTGCCGGGCTTGAAGTGGGGCACGAGCTTTTCAGGAATGAGGACCTGCTCGCCCGAGCGCGGGTTGCGGCCCATGCGCGGCGGGCGGCGATTGATCGAGAAGCTGCCGAAGCCGCGGATCTCGATGCGGTGGCCGCGGGCCAGGGCGTCGGCCATGGCGTCGAGCATGGTCTTGACCGCAAACTCGGTGTCGCGATGGGTGAGCTGGCCGAAGCGTTCGGCCAGCTGGTTCACGAGGTCGGATCGGGTCATGGCGCGCTCGGTTGGAGTAGAGGGTGCGCGGGGCTGGGATGAAGGACCGCGGCCAGGCCTTCATCGCAACCCCGCGAAGGGTTGCGAGGCACGCCGGCGGGCCGGCGTGCGGGAACGGCATCAGCCGTTGTTCTGGTTGTCCAGCTTGGCCTTGAGCAGGGCGCCCAGGCTGGTCGTGCCGGCGTTGCCAGCGCTTTCGGCCGACAGGCGCTGCATGGCTTCCTGCTGCTCGGCGCTGTCCTTGGCCTTGATCGACAGCTGCAGGCCGCGGGTCTTGCGGTCCACGTTGATGATCAGGGCGGTGACCTCGTCACCTTCCTTCAGCACGTTGCGGGCATCTTCCACGCGATCGCGGGAGATTTCCGAGGCGCGCAGGTAGCCGATCACGTCGTCGGCCAGCTGGATCTCCGCGCCGCGGGCGTCGACCGACTTCACCACGCCGGTGACGGTGGCGCCACGGTCATTGACGGCCGTGAAGTTGGTGAACGGGTCGGCGTCGAGCTGCTTGATGCCCAGGGAGATGCGCTCGCGCTCCACGTCGATGGCCAGCACGACGGCTTCGACATCCTGGCCCTTCTTGTAGTTGCGCACGGCGGCTTCGCCCGGCTCGTTCCAGGACAGGTCGGACAGGTGCACCAGGCCGTCGATGCCAGCGGCCAGGCCGACGAACACGCCGAAGTCGGTGATCGACTTGACGGGGCCCTTGACCTTGTCGCCACGCTTGAAGTTCTGGGCGAACTCGTCCCAGGGGTTGGGCTTGCACTGCTTCATGCCCAGGGAGATGCGGCGCTTGTCCTCGTCGATCTCCAGGACCATGACTTCGACCTCGTCGCCCAGCGAGACGATCTTGCTGGGGGCGACGTTCTTGTTGGTCCAGTCCATCTCGGAGACGTGCACCAGGCCTTCGATGCCGGGCTCGATCTCGACGAAGGCACCGTAGTCGGCGATGTTGGTGATCTTGCCGAACAGGCGGGTGCCGTTGGGATAGCGGCGCGACACGCCCACCCAGGGGTCGTCGCCCAGCTGCTTCAGGCCCAGCGAGACGCGGTTCTTCTCGGCGTCGAACTTCAGGACCTTCGCCTTCAGTTCCTGGCCGACCGTCACCACCTCGGAGGGGTGACGCACGCGGCGCCATGCCATGTCGGTGATGTGCAGCAGGCCATCGATGCCGCCCAGGTCCACGAAGGCCCCGTATTCGGTGATGTTCTTGACCACGCCGTCGACGATGGCGCCTTCGTGCAGGGTTTCCAGCAGCTTGGCGCGTTCTTCACCCATCGAGGCTTCGATCACGGCACGGCGGCTCAGCACAACGTTGTTGCGCTTGCGGTCGAGCTTGATGACCTTGAACTCCATGGTCTTGCCCTCGTACGGGCTCATGTCCTTCACCGGGCGGGTGTCGATCAGCGAGCCGGGCAGGAAGGCGCGGATGCCGTTGACCAGCACGGTCAGGCCACCCTTGACCTTGCCGGAGACGGTGCCGTTGACGAAGTCGCCGGATTCGAGCGCGCGCTCGAGCGACAGCCACGAGGCCAGGCGCTTGGCCTTGTCGCGCGACAGGATGGTGTCGCCGTAGCCGTTTTCGATGGCATCGATGGCCACCGAGACGAAGTCGCCGACCTGGACCTCGAGTTCACCCTGGTCGTTCTTGAACTCGTCGATGGGCACATAGGCCTCGGACTTGAGTCCGGCGTTCACGACGACGAAGTTGTAGTCCACGCGGACGACTTCGGCGGTGATCACCTCGCCGGCGCGCATTTCCGAGCGCTTCAGCGATTCTTCGAACAGGGCGGCAAACGATTCCATGCCTTGGGAGGCAGCGGCAGCGGTTTGAGACATGAAGAGATTTCCTGGTGCCAGCCTGCGGCAGGCGATACGCAACCGGGGACGGTCGCGGGTTATGTTGACGAATCCGGCCTTCCAGCGCGCCCGTGAGGCGCAGGAGGGAGAAAACCGGGCCCACCACCCTGGAGCCGGTCCGCAGGTCCGGTCAGGGTTGTGGCCGTTCTTCAGGGAGCTTCAGAACGGCCGGCGCCGTGCCCACCAATCCAGCACCTGCGCCACCGAGGCTTCGATGGTGAGTGCCGAGTTGTCGAGCAACTGCGCATCCTCTGCAGGCTTCAAAGGTGCGGTACTGCGGGAACGGTCCCGCGCGTCGCGCGCCTGCAAATCCTGCAAAAGGGTCGCAAGATTAGCAGAAATTCCCTTGGAAATCAATTGCTTATGCCGCCGCTCGGCCCGGGTTTCGGCGCTGGCGGTAAGGAAGACCTTGAGGGGGGCGTCCGGGAAGATCACCGTGCCCATGTCGCGGCCGTCGGCCACCAGGCCGGGCAGGCGACGGAAGTCGAGCTGACGCTGACGCAGCGCGGCGCGCACGGCGGGGAAAGCAGAGATGCGCGACGCCATGGCCCCGACATCTTCGCGGCGCAAGTCATCACTCACATCGCGGTTGGCCAGCCAGACCCGACCCGGATCGAAGTGCAGCGGCAGGTCAGCGGCCAGGCGGGCCAGCCCGGTTTCGTCCTCGGCGTCGAGGCCCGCGTCCAGTGCCGCCAGGGCCGTCGCACGGTAGAGCGCTCCTGAATCGAGCAGGTGGTATCCCAGGGCTTTCGCCACCTCGGCGGCCAGGGTGCCCTTGCCCGAGGCGGTGGGGCCGTCGACCGTGATCACCGGGATCCAGTCCGGACGGGTTTCGGCCACCTTGAACAGGCACTCGAAGTAATCCGGGAAGGTCTTGCCCACAC
>Ga0114986_1000307_pt1 | contig 13936 bp, 14 predicted proteins | sample Shrwel1BS1Day17_FD_96988 | JGI IMG/M metagenome (GOLD analysis project Ga0114986, IMG submission 96988) | Subsurface microbial communities from deep shales in Ohio, USA - Utica-3 well 1 S-1-Day17 | ecosystem: Environmental > Aquatic > Deep subsurface > Shale gas/oil reservoir > Produced... | reverse complement strand
GCCTGACATTCGCCCATCGATGTCCATCACGCATCGCACCGCCCTGACCGGCTGCCTGGTCGGCCTGGTCGTGGTCGCGGTGGCGCCCTTCGTGCTGGACACATACCTGACGGCGGTGTCAAGCACCAAGTGCAACAGCGGAATCACTGAAGGGAGTGGCTGGCTTGGGTGAGCTTTTCCAGCATGGCCTGGTAGACGGCGATCGGAGGGTAGAAGCCGTGGATGGCGCGCGGGCGGTTGTTGAGCCGGTCGGCGATCGCATCGAGCTCTTCCTGGCTGTAGACCGACAGGTCCGTGCCCTTGGGCAGGTACTGGCGCAGCAGACCGTTGATGTTCTCGCAACTGCCCCGCTGCCACGGACTGCGCGGGTCGCAGAAGTAGACCCGGATGCCAGTGGCTTCGGTCAGCTCCGGGTGGCGCGCCATTTCCTTGCCGCGGTCGTAGGTCAGGGTCTTGCGCATCGGTTCGGCAATGCTGCGCAGCTTGGCGGTGAAGCCCTCCAAGGCCGAGGCTGCCGTGGCATCCTTGAGCTTGGCCAGCATCACCAGACGCGAGCTGCGCTCGACCAACACCCCAACGGCCGAGCGGTTGGCCGCCCCCTTGAGCAGATCGCCTTCCCAGTGCCCCGGGAAAGCCCGCTCGTTGGCCTCGGGCGGACGCAGGTGGATGCTCACAGCGTCGGGCAGCTGACCACGCCGGTCCTGGCCACGCGAGCGCGGCATGCGCTTGGCTTGCGCACGCCTCAGACAGGCGATGAGTTCCTTGCGCAGCTCGCCGCGCGGCATCGCGTAGATGCAGTTGTAGATGGTCTCGTGCGAGACGCGGCGATCCAGATCGTCGGGCCACATGCGCCTGAGTGTGCCGGCAATCTGAGACGGCGACCAGCCCTCCAGCAGGAAGTGGTGCACCACGCCGAAGAGCACACCGTCTTCGGAGAGCTTGCGGCTGCGTCGGCGCTTGAGCCGCATCACATGGGCACGCGCCCCGGCTGCCCGCGCGTCATAAGTGCTGCTGCCTGCCGGCACGAAGGCCGCGCGCTGCGGCCAGTCCAGCGCTCGCCGGATCTCGCGCGTGATCGTCGACGGCGAGCGTTGCAGCGTGCGGGCAATGCCGCGTGCCGAGCAGCCCTGCTGCAGCATGATCATGATGGTGGCGCGCTCTTCGGCGCTCAAGTGCTGGTAGCGGGTTCCCATGGGTCGGCGGCAGGGTCGGGTACAAGGCAGATCAGGGGTGTTGCACTTGATTATTGACTCCGCCATCCGCCACCACGGCAAATGCATCGTTTCCGTGCACCGCACCGCATCGGCCCCCATCCGCCTCATCTTCGTGCATCGCCACCCATGCACAAACCCCCGGCACGACGCCAGTCCCCCAATCGTCGTACACCGCAATTGGCACACATATTGCTTTAGGTACTTCCGCGCCGAGTCGCTCGGCGTTGAACTCAACGACCAGCGCTGACGGGTAGCGCTGAAAACCCAGGGGAAATCTCGAACATGATGAAGATGCGCAACCTCGTGCTCAGCGCCAGCCTGAGCCTGGCTTTCGGCGCCACCGCCCATGCGGCGGACCCGATCAAGATCGGCGTGCCGGTGGGCCTGAGCGGCGCGAACAGCGTCGTCGCGCCCTCGGTGGTGCAGGCCGCCGAGCTGGCGGTGGAGGAAATCAACGCCAAGGGTGGCGTGCTCGGCCGCAAGCTGGCGCTGGAGATCGCCGACGACGGTTCGGGCGCGCAGGGTGCCCAGCGCGCCTACGACAGCCTGGTGTTCCAGAAGAAGGTCGACGCGATCGTTGCGATGGAGACCAGCGCGGCGCGCAACGCCGGCCTGCCGATCATCAATCGCGGCAAGGTGCCGATGATCTACACCTCCTTCTACGAGGGCCGTTCGTGTTCGCCGTGGATGTTCGTCAACGCCTGGGTGCCCGAGCAACAGGTGGCGCCGGTGGTCGACCAGTTCATGGGCAAGGAGGGCGCGAAGAAATTCTTCCTGATCGGCAGCGACTACGCCTTTGGCCGCGGCATGCTGGAATTCACGCGCAAGTACATCCAGAGCAAGGGCGGTACCGTGGTTGGCGAGGAATACCTGCCGATGGATGGTTCCGACTGGACCGCGGTGATCTCGAAGCTGCGCTCGGCCAACCCCGACGCGCTGATTACTTCGACGGCCGGCGGTGCCCCCAACGTGACGTTGACCAAGCAGCTGCGCGCGGCCGGCATCAAGATTCCGTACGGCAATCTGGCCTTGGACGAAGGCACGGCCAAGACCATGGGGGGCGATGCGGAGGGCATCTACATTTCGGCGTCGTACCTGTCGAGCCTCGATAACCCGGCGAACAAGAAGTTCCTGGAGGCCGCCAAGGCGAAGTTCGGCAGCAAGCTGGAGACGCCGAACGAGCTCTCCGTGCCGCAGTACGAAGGCATCCATGCCTACGCCGCCGCGGTGCAGAAGGCGGGCAGCACGGACGCCGCCAAGGTCGTCAAGGAGCTGGCCAAGGTGTCGGTGCAGGGCCCGCGCGGCACCATCACCATGAACAAGCAGCATCATGCGCCGCTGACGATGTACCTGGGCCGCGTCAAGCGCGACGGTTCGGTCGAGGTCATCAATACCTTCCCCAACGTTGACCCGGGCGCGCAATGCCCGCGTCTGCCTGGCTGATGCCATGCGGCGCGGGGCGGTGCCCCGCGCCATTACCTGACAAGAGGTTCAACGTGGGCGTTCTGACCCTCGATATCCTGACGACCGCGGCCATCCTGTTCGCGGTTGCCGCCGGGCTGATGATCATCCTCGGGGTGATGAAGCTCATCAACTTTGCGCACGGGGCGTTTCTGACCACCGGCGGCTACGTCGCGTATCTCACTGGCGCCGCGGGTATCAGCCCGTGGCTGTCGATTCCATTGGCCGGCGTGCTGGGCATGGCGGCGGGCCTGGTCATCGAGCGCGTGATCGTGCGGCCGCTGTATGCCCGGCCATTGGACGCCATCCTGGCCACCTGGGGCCTGGGCATCGTGATCGGGCAGGTGATCACGCTGACCTTCGGGCGGGGCGTGCAGTTCGCGCCGTCGCCGCTGAGCGGCACCACCGCGCTGTTCGGCGTCGACTATTCCGCTTACCGCCTGGCCGTGGCGCTGATTGCGGTGCTGATCGCGGGCGCGCTGAGCGCGTTGCTCAGCTTCACCCGCTTCGGCCTGAACGCGCGCGCCGTGATCATGAACGAAACGCTGGCGCGGGGCCTGGGCATCGACAGCGCAAAGGTGCGGGCCATCACGTTCGGCATGGGCGCGGGCCTGGCCTGCGCGGCCGGCGCCTTGATCACGCCGCTGCTGTCGGTCGATCCGAACATGGGGCTGCCCTGGCTGGTGAACAGCTTCATGCTCGTGATGATCTCCGGCGTGTCGTTCCCCAGCCTGCTGATCGCGTCGATCGTGCTGGGCGGCGCGCAGGTTCTGGTCAGTACCTATGTCAGTCCCATCCTCGGTGGCATGACGATCGTGGCCCTGGCTGCGTTGGTTCTCCGCTTCAATCCCAGAGGTTTCAGCCGTGCCTGACATTCGCCCATCGATGTCCATCACGCATCGCACCGCCCTGACCGGCTGCCTGGTCGGCCTGGTCGTGGTCGCGGTGGCGCCCTTCGTGCTGGACACATACCTGACCAATATCCTGATTCGCACGCTGTTCCTGGCAGCGGTCGTGATGACGGTCGACATTCTGTGGGGCTATGTCGGCATCCTGACGTTCGGCCAGTCGGCCTTCTTCGGGATTGGCGCCTATGCCTGCGGCCTGGTCTTCACCCACTACGGCTTTGGCCCGGGCTGGGCCCTGGCGGCGCTGGCGCTCGCGCTGGGCGCGGCGGCCATCGTGGCGGCGGGAACGGGCTGGCTGGCCTTCTTCCATGGCGCCTCGCCGCTGTACGCCTCCATCATTACGCTGGCGCTGCCGATCGTGCTGACCCAGCTGATCTTTTCGGGCGGCAACTGGACGGGGTCGTCCAGCGGCCTGTCGGGTTTCCCGACGTATTACTGGGATCTGGAGGTGTGGTTCTGGCTGGCCGGGGTCTTCCTGGTGCTGACCACGACGGGCGGCTGGCTGCTGGTGCGCAGCGACTTCGGCCGCGTGCTGGTCGCCATCCGCGAGAATGAAGAGCGCTGTGCTTACCTCGGGATTCCGGTGTCGCGCATCAAGATCATGCTGATGATTCTTTCGGCGATGATCGCGTCGGTTGCCGGTTTCGGCTATGCCGCGTTCTCCAACGTGGTGGCGCCGGAACTGGCGGGCTTCCAGCTCGGTACCGAGCTGCTCATCTGGACCGCGCTGGGCGGACGCGCCACCTTGCTGGGGCCGGTGATCGCGGCCATCGGCATCGACACCATGTCGTCGTGGCTGTCGGGCGCCATGCCATTCCTGTGGAAGCTGCTGACCGGTATCGCCTTCGTGGTCGTCATCGTGCTGCTGCCGCGCGGTTTCGCGCCGCTGGTGGGCGCGCTGTGGCGCAAACTGCGGCCCCGTCACGCGGTGGCCGCGCCGGTGGTCAAGCTGACGCTGGCGCCGGTCAAGCTGATGATGCAGTCGAACGAGAGCGCGTCGCCGCCGCTGCGCATCGAACACCTGTCCCGCAGATATGGCAGCCTGCACGTGCTGCGCGACGTGAACCTGGTCGGCAATGCCACCGAGCTGCTCGGCATCATCGGGCCGAACGGCGCGGGCAAGACCACGCTGATGCGCTGCATCAGCGACGGCAACGAGCGAACGGACGGCAAGATCCATGTCAACGGGGTGGAAATCGGTCGCGGCTCGCCGCAGCACGTAGTGGGACTGGGCGTGGGCCGCAGCTTCCAGAACACCAACCTGTTCGACACGCTGACGGTGGGCGAATGCCTGAAGCTGGCCCGTTACCGGCTCGACGGCGCCAGGCTGTTCGACCGCGGCGACACCGTGGCGCTGCCGCAGCCGGCCATGGATATCCTGCAAGCCACCGGACTGGACCAGAAGCTTGGCGAGGAGACCCGCAATCTGTCGCACGGCATGAAGCGCGGGCTCGAACTGGCCATGGTGCTGGCGGCCGAGCCTTCGGTGCTGCTGCTGGACGAGCCCACCGCCGGTTTGACGCGCCCCGAGCGCATGGTGATCGGCAAGGTGCTGACGCGCCTGACGCGCGAGTTCGGCCTGTGCATCGTGATTATCGAGCACGACCTGGATTTCGTGCGGGAGATCAGCAACCGCGTGGTGGTGTTGCACCAGGGCGCCATCCTGATGGAAGGCACCGTGGATGAAGTGGTCGCATCTGACCTCGTCAAGGCGGTGTACGCCGGTCATACGGAGAAAAAGGCAGCATGACGAACGCATTGCTCCACGTCGATAGCCTCAACAGCGGGTACGGCTCGGCCGCCGTGCTGCGGGATGTTTCGCTGACCATCGACCCCGGCGAGATCCTCGTGGTCCTGGGCAAGAACGGCATGGGGAAGTCCACGTTGCTGAAGACGCTGATGGGTTTCGTGCGTCCGTTCAGCGGCACGGTGAGACTTGATGGCAAGGACGTCACCGGCACCTCGCCGCATGTCATGGCGCGCTCGGGCGTGGCGCACGCGCCGCAGGAACACACGCTGTTCCAGGACCTTACCGTCGAAGAGAACCTGCGCCTGGGGGTGCTGTCGGACGCGGTGTTCCGCGAACGCCTGCCTTCGGTTGAAATCGTATTTCCCCGCATGATCGAGCGCCTGAAGCAACGAGCCGGGACCCTGTCGGGCGGCGAACAGAAAATGTTGCTGATGTCGCGTGCGCTGATTGCTCGCCCCAGACTGATGCTGGTCGACGAAATCAGCGAAGGCTTGCAACCGAGCATGGTCGATCGCATGGCCGAGGCGCTGGTACGCGCTCGCGATGAACTGGGCATCTCCGTGCTGCTGGTCGAGCAGCATTTGGACTTCGCGCTGTCTGTGGCCAACCGCTTCATGGTGCTGAAACTGGGAGAGATCGTCGAGCAGGGCTGGGTGGATGATCCGGATGCGACCCGAAACCTCTCGACTCACCTGGCAGTTTGACTTCGAGGCAGGAATATAGCCATGCGTCTGTTCCCCCGCGAAATCGATCGCTTGCTGTTGCATCAGGCGGCGAGCCTGGCCAAAGCACGCAAGACACGAGGGCTGTTGCTGACTGAGCCCGAGGCGCGCGCCCTCATCGCCGATGCCATATGCGAAGGCGCACGCGAGGGCGGGACGGTCTCCGACATGGTGGCCCTGGCTTCCAGGCAGCTTACCGACGACGAGGTCATGCCCGGCGTGGCAGAGCGCATCGACGTCGTCATGGTCGAGGCCTTTTTCCCAGACGGGCAAAAGCTGGTGTGCGTGCATGATCCGATCGGTCCCGGCAAGCATGGGCACCTGCAGGCTGCCAGCGAGCCGCGTTGGCGGCTCGACAGCGCGCCGATCCTCGTCAATCAGGGGCGTCCTACGCAGCGCCTGCGTGTCGAGAGCACGGCAGACCGACCCATTCAGGTCGGTTCTCACTACCATTTTTTCGAAGTCAATCCGGCCCTGAATTTCGATCGTGCCGCTGCCTACGGTTTTCGGCTGGACATTGCTTCGGCGACCACGTTGCGCTTCGAGCCGGGCGACACCCGTGATGTCGACTTGGTGGCCATCGGTGGAGCACGCGTCGTGTATGGCTTGGCCGGCCTGGTCAATGGTGCCCTGGATGACCCGGAGGTACGCGACGCTGCAATGTCTCGGCTGACAGCTTTTCTGCAGGAGTAACCGATGGCGCATCGTATCGAACGCTCCCGGTATGCACAGCTTTACGGCCCGACCACGGGCGACTGTGTCCGGCTGGCGGATACCGGGCTGTGGGCCCGGATCGAGCGCGACTTTTGCGCAGGCGGTGACGAGCTGGTGTTTGGCGCCGGCAAAACCCTGCGGGCGGGAACCGGCTGCGACGGCGCACTGACTGCAGCGGACGGCATCCTGGATCTGGTTGTCACCAATGCGCTCATCATTGATGCGGTGGCGGGCATCATAAAAGCGGACATCGGCATCAAGGCCGGGCGCATTGTGGGCATAGGCAAGGCCGGCGACCCTAACATCATGGACGGCGTGACGCCCGGCCTGACCGTGGGTGTGAATACCGACATCCGCGCCGCCGAGGGCCTTATCGTGACCACGGGCGGCATCGACTGCCACGTGCACTTCATCGACCCGGCTCAGGTGGACGAAGCGCTGTCGGCGGGCATCACCACGCTCATGGGCGGTGGACTCGGCCCGACGACCGTGCCGATTGCCTCCACCGGCACGACCAATCTCGGCCTGATGCTGCAGGCGGCCGAGGCCTTCCCGGTGAACTTCGGTTTCATCGCCAAGGCCGCATCCCACGCGGTCGACCCGCTGCTGGAACAACTGGCGTCGGGGGCCGCGGGGCTGAAGATCCACGAAGACTGGGGTGCGTCCGCCGCGGTGATCGACGCGGCGTTGAAAGCCGCCGAAATCGGTGGTGGGCAGATCCAGCTGCACACGGACACCCTGAACGAATCCGGCTTCGTCGAGCACACGATGCGTGCCATCGGCGATCGGTGCATTCATGCCTATCACGTGGAAGGGGCCGGTGGCGGCCATGCCCCCGACATCATCCGCATCTGCGGCAGGGCCAACGTATTGCCCTCGTCCACCAACCCCACCAACCCGTTCACCATCAATACTTTCGACGAACATTTCGACATGGCGATGACCAGCCACCATCTGAATCCGCGTCTGCCGGAAGATGTGGCCTTTGCGGAAAGTCGCATCCGCCGCGAAACCATAGGCGCCGAAGACGTACTGCATGACCTGGGCGCCATCAGCGCCATCGGCTCGGACAGCCAGGGCATGGGCCGCATCGGAGAGACGATCGCGCGTTCGTGGCAATTGGCCGAGCACATGCGGGATCTGCGCGGCAGCCTGCCTTCTGATCGCGGCACCGGTGCGGACAACTTCCGCATCTTGCGCTACATCGCCAAATACACCATCAACCCGGCACGCATGTTCGGCATCGATGCCGAGGTGGGGTCGATCGAACCGGGCAAGCTGGCCGACTTGGTCTTCTGGCGTCCCGACAGTTTTGGCGTCAAGCCGGAACTGGTCATGAAGTCGGGCTTTCCTGTCTGGGCCCCGCTGGGCGAGGCCAATGCATCGCTGATGACATGCGAGCCGCTGCGCTACCGCCCCATGTGGGGATATTTCGGCCGTGCGCCGCAAGCGCTGGGCGTGCGTTTCGTGGCACCGCCTTCCATTGCCGCCGACGTGGGCCGCCGCCTGGACCTCAAGGCGGCCCTGGTGCCGGTGGCCGACACGCGTGGTTTGACCAAGCGAAACATGCTGTTCAACGATACGGTGTCCGACATCACGGTGGATCCGGAAAGCTTTCGCGTCTCTATCGACGGCGAAGCCATCGACAGCGTGCCGACCGCAAGGGTGACACTGGGCGCATCCTTCATGCTTAAGTAGGGAGAGGTTCATGGCTGCAGTACGTCTGGGAATAGGCGGGCCGGTGGGCAGTGGGAAGACGCGTCTGGTCGAACGCCTGCTTCCGGTATTCGCCCAGGAGGGCATTTCGGTCGCGGTGATCACCAATGACTTGGTCACGCGCGAAGATGCCGAGCGTGTGCGGCGTTCTGGCCTGATTGACCCCGAGCGTGTGCTTGGTGTTGAAAGCGGCGCATGCCCCCATACGGCGATTCGCGAGGATCCGTCAGTGAATATCGAGGCTGCCGAGTGGCTGGAGCGTCGGTTTCAGCCCGACGTCATCGTGATCGAGAGTGGCGGCGACAACCTGGCTGCCACGTTTTCCAGCGAGTTGGTGGACTGGTGGGCCTTTGTCATCGATGTCGCGGGTGGCGATGACATCCCGCGCAAACGCGGGCTTGGCGTACTGCGCGCCGATCTGCTGGTAGTCAACAAGATCGATCTGGCACCGCACGTGGATGCCGACCTGCAACGCATCCGCGCGGACGTGGCCGTGGCCAGGCCCGATCGTCCTTCGGTCTTTACCGACCTGCGCACAGGCGATGGCGTGCGCACCGTCTTCGACGAGATCGTCCGCTCAGCGTTGTTCGGGCGTGTACCTGGATGACAGAGGGCCTGTTGTCAATGCGGCTTGCCCGTGATCGGCACGGACGCACTCGGCTGGTTGAAAAACGGCAGCAGTATCCGCTGACTACGACTACCGTGCTGCCCATGGAGGCCGGCCCTGGCGCGCTGATTTATGTACAGAATGCGGCCGGCGCGGTGTTCGGCGGTGATCGTCTTCACGTCGACGTCTGCATGGAGCCGGGTACGGCTCTATGCCTGTCCACGCCGTCGGCCACACGTATTCAGGGGGACACCCTGGCATTGCAGACCGTGACGGTTTCAGTTGGCGAAGATGCGTTTTTCGAATCGATACCGGACATGCTCATCCCGCACCCGAATGCCGCTTATCGGCAGCGGACGTGCGTGGATCTGGCTGAGGGTGCTTGCGCCATCCTGGCCGAAACCCTGGCGCCCGGTCGGGTAGCCCGGGGAGAGCGCCATGCGTATCACTCGATTTCCCTGCAATTGCTGGCCGGTTTTGGCGGCTGTCCAGTGCTGCGTGATGCCTCGGGTTTTCGGCCTATCGAAGCCAACCCGGCACTGGAAGGCTGCCTGGCAGGAGAGGGCTACGTAGGAAGCCTGTTTGCGCTGACGCAAGCTGGCCTCGCAGACGAGTTGGCCGAACGCATCAGTAACGGGCTGGCCGGTCTACCGGGTGTTTATGGCGGGGCCTCGGCACTGGCTTCGGGACATGGCGCCGTGGCCCGCTTCCTTGCAGGCGACGCGCCCTCGTTGCGTCTGGCAACAAATGCGGCCTGGGATGCGGCGCGTCAGTACATGCGGGGCGAGTCCGCACCCACACTGAGAAAGTAAAGGACACACATGCTTATCGTGAACCACATTCTGGGTCGTGCCGAGGCGCCCCAGTTTGTCGACCGTCAACGGGATAGTATAGCCATCCTGTCCGCCGATGCCGGCCGCCGTCGAATCCGCGTTCGCAGTGAACAGGGCGTCGACGTCGGCATTGACCTGTCGCGGCAGAGTTGGCTGTACGACGGCGCGGTCCTGCACGACGACGGTGAGCGCATTCTTGTGGTGGTCCGACAGCCCGAGCCGGTCATGGTGATCGCCCTGACGCACTTGACCATGCAAGCGGTGTTTCGCATTGGCCATGCCCTTGGAAACCGGCATAGCCCGTCGCAACTGCACGGCAATGAAATCATCGTACCGGTGACCGATACGCCTGAACTTGCCTCGCGACCGGTCCTGGCGCTGGGTCTGGCCGGTCTGGTCCTGCGCTTCGAGGAAAGGCCATTCGCCGCCGAGGCGCCGCCCACTTGCGCGGGCGCGGCGCATGAGCATCATCACCATCACCATCACGACCATGGCTGATGGCGTCGATGCCGCGCTGGCCGCTCGTGCCGGCCCGTTGCTTGCACTGATGCAGTTATCGGACTCGGCACTACCCATCGGACGGCATGCGCATGCCATGGGGCTGGAGCGCCTGTTGCGCGACGGGCGCGTGCTCACTGCTGCATCCTTGCGAGACATGATCGTATCGGCGCTGATGCACAGCGTGGCGCGTGCCGACGGTGCTGCCACGGCGCTTGCCCATGATGCAGTGCGGGCGCACGACCTGCAGGCCTTGGCGGCTGTGGACACGCAGCTCGATTTACTGAAGCTGACCAGGCCGGCTCAGGCCGCTTCGCGCCGTTGTGGCAGTCGGCTAGCTTCGCTGGCGGTGTTGCTCAGTTCGAATGTGACGCTTGCGCAGTACACCGCCATGGTGGCCGCCAGACACGCACCTGGGCATCTTGCCGTTGTCTCCGGCGCGGTGTTCGCCGCAGCCGGGGTCAGTCGGGAGGACGCCGTTCTGGCCGAAATGCGGGGAGTGGCTGCGATGATTCTCTCGGCAGCGGTGCGGCTCGACATCGTGGCCGCTGCGGCATCGCAGGAACTCCTGGCTGGCCTGACGCCGGAGATCATCGCCGCTGCGGGCATTGCACTGAGAACCGGACATGACGAGATGGAGTGCAGCGCTGCTGCGGGGCTCGAGATCGCTGCGATGCGTCACGCTCGAGATGACGCGCGCTTGTTCGCAACCTGATTGACGATGAAAGTGAAAGGAAACCCTTGATGCGAGAAGACCGCATATTGCGCGTGGCGCTGGACTGGGCTGTTGATGAGATTGATCCTCCGCGTTCGTTCGGCGGCTGGAACACGGGCCGCGTCGTGCAGCAAACCCATGAAAGCCTGGTGGAAGACGATTTCGATACGGCACCCACGCCGGCTGGCGTGCCCACGCAGATCGTGCCGCGCCTGGCCGAGCATGTGGACATGTCCCAGGACGCTCGCCGCTTTGTTTTTCGACTGCGGGACGGCGTACGCTTTCATGACGGCACGCCGCTGGATGCCGAGGCGGTGGTTCTCAACTACGAACGCATGTGTTGTCCCGAATCGCCGTATTACTCGGCAGTGACTGCCGACTTCAACCGTGCAGGTATCGAACTGGTCGAGGACGTACGCGCGCTTGACGCACGGACAGTGGCCTTCACCCTGAGCCAGCCCTTTCCGGATTTCCTGCGCTATATGACCCAGGAGGATGCACCGGGTGCGCAGTCGCTGATCAGCCCGACTGCAATCCGCGAACTGGGCCCCGACGGGTGTGCGGACCGAGCACCCGGGACCGGTGCCTTTCGCTTCCATCGCCGGTTCGATACGCCCGGTGGCTCGGCTGTGGAACTGTTGAGGAACGAGCACTACTGGGCCGGGCCGCCTTCGATCGACGGTATCCAGTTCCTACCCTATCCGGACCTGGAAGAGCGCGTTCGCGCGTTGACGCAGGGCAGGGTGGATATTGCATACAGCCTGGAGGGCTCGGATCTGGCCGAACTGGCGTCGCGCGGGTTTACCGTCCCAGAGTTTTCGCCACCCTACCTTTGGTATCTGATATTCAATCTGCAGGATCCGAACATGGCCGACGTGCGTGTGCGTCAGGCCATTGCTCATGCCGTCGATCGTCAGGCGCTCTGCGACGAACTGTTTCCGGGCGCGGCCGCACCGGCCGTGAGCGCGATCCCCCCGGGTGCGCCGGCACACGACCCGAATGCCTGCACGGAGCGCTATCCGTACGATCCCGACCGCGCACGCAAGCTGCTGGCTGAAGCGGGAATGGCGCATGGCATGACACTCGAGGTGGTGGCAGCGCAGGCCGGCTCGGCACAGCTGAACCCTGGATCGATCTACAAGCGTCTGGCGCACGATCTTGACCAGGTGGGCATCCACCTGAATGTGAGGCTGCATCCGGATTGGGTGGCCTACTGTAACCAGTGGCGGGCAGGGGCTCCGGCAGGCGTGGCTTTCAGCGAGATGAGCTGGGCAATGTCATGCGATTTGTGGCTTGCACAGATTCTGCACGGAGACAATGCGTCGCCACACGGATTCAACGTAGGCTACAACAAGGATGTCATACTGGACGATTTGCTGGACCGCGCACGGGTTACTTTGGCGCCTACCGATAGAGCTGCGCGTTACCGGGCTGCCGATGCACGCGTCATGGAAATGTTGCCCATTCTTCCTTTGTTCACATCGCGGCGTGGCATGATCGCCTGGTCGCCGAGGGTGACTGGTTTGACGGTTGTCAACCAGTGTTGGCAGGATTTTCGACGAGTAGGTTTGAAGTGACAGGCTCGGCAGGTATGAAATCCGACAAGCGTGAAAAACCGGCCTGGGCCAGTACGCAGCTCACTGTGCTCTTGAAGACACCCAGTGCCTAGACAATGCGCACCTGGGTCAGTCGCTTGCGACGCAGTTTGGCGATGGCGTGATCTTGCCTCGGTTACACGTACAGCAACTCATGCAGCCGTGCGGGTGGTTTTGTCGTCGACCGGGGTAAGGTCGTCGATCAGGTGTTTAGGCGCTGCTGATTGAAAGAGCCCTCAACCCATTCGACGATATCCAAGCGACCTTGTGCCCGGACTTCGTAGCGCCTCCGAGGTTGTTGCGATGGCGTTAAATGCGTTGCGCGCCGCTGAGGGCAAAACGCGTTTCCACACAACCTCGGTCGAGAGCGGACGTATAGGGCCATATGTTTAGCAGCTAAACAGGTGAGCAGGATGGCCTTCAAAGCCACGGTGTTTAGCAGCTAAACATCGTCGAGGGCCAGGAAAAAACGGTTTTCACTATGGGTTCAAGAAGGGGTTGAGCGTGGCCAAGTTGGGATGGTCAAAATCGAGCACGTTGCGCGTTACCACGGTCAGGCCACGACAGTAGGCAATGGCCGCAATCTGCTTGTCGACCGCATTATGCGGACTGGTCAGCGATGCCATTGACCTATCGTAAACGATGATGGACTAAATCGCTGTCGCGGTAGGGGCATGCTGGACCGCGCGTTACGCAGGTCATTTAAGTGCATGGCATGGAATCATTAGACGAAATGAACCATTTTGTCTAATGTCCAGACACCACCCCCAGTAACGGCGCGGCTTTGCGCCGCGTTTTTTCCCGCAACATTGGACAAAACGATGAACGACCGCAAACACCTCACCGCCCGCGAGGTCGAGCGCCTGATCACGGCCACCCGCGGCAGCCGCACCGAGTTGCGCGACCGCTGCCTGATCCTCTTGATGTTCCGCCACGGGCAGCGGGTGTCCGAGGCCTGCGCACTCAAATTGCACCAGGTCGATCTCGAGAGCCGGGTGCTGCACGTGGCCCGGCTGAAGAAGGGACTGTCGACGACGCACCCGCTGCGGGGCGACGAGCTGCGGGCCATCAAGGCCTGCAGCTGCAAGACGCTGGATTGCTGGATATGGATGCGATTGAGCGGGCCGTTTTCTTTGCCCACCAAGACGAAAGCGGCGCTGCCAGAATCCGCGCAATGCGTAGATAAGTATATGATTCTATGAG
>Ga0114986_1000306_pt1 | contig 13944 bp, 13 predicted proteins | sample Shrwel1BS1Day17_FD_96988 | JGI IMG/M metagenome (GOLD analysis project Ga0114986, IMG submission 96988) | Subsurface microbial communities from deep shales in Ohio, USA - Utica-3 well 1 S-1-Day17 | ecosystem: Environmental > Aquatic > Deep subsurface > Shale gas/oil reservoir > Produced... | reverse complement strand
GGCACAGTATTTCTCGACCATGGAAGAGGCGCTGAACGCGGCCGACGAGGCCCTCTATCGTGCCAAGGCCGAAGGCCGCAACCGGGGGTGCGTCTACAACGGCCAGCCGCCCCAGGCGGCGCCGGCCAGCGGCTTCCTGCCGCTGGACGAGGTGTGAGGCGACACCGCATCAGCGTACGCCTGTCCCTTGATGTTCACGGGACCGAGGCTCCAGGACGGTGTGGGCCGGGTGCAAGGTTTTTGTCTGGGCCTGGTTTGTCTGAGCCCGGTGTGACCTCGGGCCAGGCCGACACACTGCGCGCCAGGCCCGGCATGCGCACCGCCGGCAGGCTGCGGTGGTCCATCGTGGCCTCGGCGGGCACCAGACCATTCAGGTGCAGCAGGTAACCTGTCACGGCATACACCTCGTCGTCGCTCAGGCTCTTGGGCGCGTGGTAGGGCATCGCGCGGCGCACGTAGTCGAAGATCGACGTGGCATACGGCCACTGGGCCCCCACCGACAGCACCAGGATGGGATGCTTCAACACCCGCAGCGGCCGCAGTGGGTCCGACCAGGCCACGAAGCCATCGGACCCGGCCAGCCGGGCGGCCGGCCCCTCGATGCCCCGTGCTCCATGGCACATCGCGCATTGCTGGGCGTACACGGTCCGGCCCTGGTCCACGGTCCCTTGGCCGGGCGGTAATCCCCGGCCATCGGGATAGACCGTCCAGGACAGGGCCTGGGCTTCGTCCGGGTCCAGGGGGTCGCCCAGGTCGGGAGTTGCCGCCGGGGCGGCGGCGAGCATCGCGGGCAGCAGCATGGCCAGGGCGACCAGGAAGCGCTCAGGCATAGACGTTCTCCACCCGTCCATCGCGGTGGACGCGCCAGGCCTGGACAGCGTTGTAGTGATTGAAGGCATGGGCGGCGTAGCGCGCCTTCCACGCCGACCGCGTGGGCTGGACACGTCCGTGCCCGTCGTGGGCGCGGCTCATCAGCGTGGCCGCGCGGCCGTCCCATCGCCAGGGCAGGGAGAAACGCGTGAAGGCCTTGGGCAGGAGGGGGCCGTCCAGTCGGGCATCGGTCCAGGTCCGGCCGCCATCCACCGACACCTCCACCCGCGTGATGGGTCCTCGCCCGGACCATGCGAGCCCCGAGATCTCATGGTAGCCGTGAGGCGCCTCGAGCCGCTGGCGGCCGCTCGGGTGGGTGATGAGCGACTTCACCTCCATCGTGAAGCTGAAGCGCTCGATGCGACCGTCGGCCAGCACCTCGGTGTAGAGGCCGGCTTCGTCCTTGGTGTGCGCGGGCTGGTCGCTCAGCTCGATGCGGTGCACCCATTTCACGTTCACATTGCCCTCCCAGCCGGGCACGAACAGGCGCATCGGGTAGCCCTGGGACGGGCGCAGTCGCTCGCCGTTCTGGTACAGCGCGATGAAGGCATCGTCCATCAGCTTGGCCAGCGGCAGGCTGCGCTGGTGCGTGCCGCCGTCGGCGCCCTCGACGATGGCCCACTGGGCCGACGGCTTGACGCCCGCTTCGCGCAACAGCACCGACAGTGGCACGCCGGTCCATTCCGAACATGACACCTGGCCGCTCAGGTCCTGGGCACTGAGATCCTTGGCAAAGGGGGACAGCGCATTGGCCGCCGTGTTCCCGGAGCATTCGAGGAAGTGAATGCGTGAAACCATCGGGTAGCGCTCCAGGCGGCCGAGGTCGAAGCGCAGCGGCCGTTCGACCAGGCCGTGCACCACCAGCGCATGGCGCTGCGGGTCAATGGCCGGGATGCCGTTGTGGTGCACGGCGAAGTGCAGGCCGCTGGGTGTGAGGATGCCCTGCAGGCGCTCCAGCGGCGTGTGCCAGGTGGCGAAGCCCGGCGCGTCGGGCGAGAGCTGGCGCACCACGGCCTTCTCGAACTCCGAGGGCACGCCATAGGGCAGATCCACGCCCCCTGGCTGGCGTGTCCATTCCGGGCGGCCCGGTTGGCTCCACGCCGGCGGGGCCGCCGCACTCACTCCGAGCAAGGAGACCTTGGTCAGGAAACGGCGCCGATCAGACTCACTGTTTAATGTATGTTTGCGCATATATACACATAATGAAGACACGAAGGCGGAAAAGATGGCCTTCATGTGTCGGGCCCGGAGGACTCCCCCGGGCAACACCATGGCGCGACGGCAGCCATCTGCCGCCACAGCGCCTCGAACTTCGCGAGGATCGCCGGCCCGTCCACCTCATAGAGACGATGCCGGCCCGCACGCTGCGCACGCAGCAGGCCGGCCTCCAGCAGGAGTTGCAGGTGCCTCGACACGACCGAACGCTCCTGCGGCAAACCCTCGGCGATCTGGTTCACATCGGCCTGCCCGAGCAACATCAGGCGGCGCAGCACCGCCACCCGGGCCGGCTCCTGCAGGGCCTTGAACAAGGGGTCGTCGAACATCGCCACGGCACGGTCGATTGCTTCCTCGCGCGTGAGCGGGGTGGATCGGGGAACGGGTTTGCGGGAACTCACGTCTTCATTATGTGCATATATGCGCACATGTCAACATACCCCCTCAGTTTGCGGATCTCACCCGATGCCGCCGGCTACTTCACCGAAAAGCTGCCGCTGCTGGCCGTCGCCAGGAAGCGTCCGCCACCGACGTACTGGAGCGTGATGCTGCTCTGCCCCCCCGCGCTCACCGCACCCGACGGGCCCACGGTGGTGCTGTTCTTCGGCAGCGCGCGCGAGGTGTACATCTGCTCCGGGCCGCCAAAGTCGTAGCGTGTGGCGGCCAGGAAGTTGCCATCGGCCGACATCGCCACCCCCATCCAGGATGCACTGGTGGCGTGTGGCGTCCAGGTCACCCCGGAATCGGTCGAGAGGTAAAGCCGTCCGATCGCCGTGGAAGCGAGGAGCCGGCTTCCGTCCGCAGACGAAGCCAGCCTCAGCAGGTTGGGCAGCGTGCCCCGCGCCGTCCAGGTCTCCCCGCCGTCGGTGGAGGTGTAGAGCTGATAGCTGCTTGTCGCGGCGATCAGGCGCAGGCCGTCGGCCGACCCCGCCAGGCGCTGCCAGTCCGCCGCAACGGCCCGAGGCGTCCAGGTCACCCCACCATCGGACGAGGTGTAGATGCGCCCATTCACCCCGGCGGTGGTCGCCGCCAGGCGTTGCCCATCCGCCGAGGACACCACCGCCGTCCACGTTCGTGCCGAGTCTCGTGGTGTCCAGCTGACACCGCCATCGGTCGATGTGTGCATCTGGCCTGACCAGGCGGCGGCGACCAGTCTCAGGCCATCGGCGGACGACGCGACGCCGGTCCAGTTGCGGGTGGACTCGCGAGCCGTCCAGGTGACTCCGGCGTCCGTCGAGACATGGAGTTGTCCGCCCCAGGGCGCGGCCACCAGGCGCACACCATCGGCTGAAGTGGCCAGTTCTTCCCACTGCGCGATGGGCGTGCGCTCCACCCAGCTGAGGCCCGCATCTGCCGAGGTGTAGAGCCGCCCCGGGCCCGTGAAGGCGAAGAGCCGGCTGCCATCGGCCGAGGAGACCAGTTCACCCCAGTCGAGGCTGGGGCCTTGGGCGAGCCAGTTGATCCCGATCTCGCCACCGTCCAGGGACTGCGTCAGGATGGATTGGCCGGCATGCTGGGCAATGCGCCAGCCGCCGCGTCCCGCGGCAGTGATCTGCACCACATCCCCGATGGCGGGGTTGGCCGGCAGCGTGATCTCCACCTGGTCGCCGCCGGCAACGAGATACCCCCGGTTGGAAGTGGCCTGAATGGGGCCAGCCGTCACTTCCTCCCACGCCATCAACCCCCCCGGGGCACCGTTGCAGACGAACTCCGTGCTGCCCACCTCGGCCGGATCGAGCACGCCGTTGCGGTTGGCATCGAGGCCGACGCTGATGCGCAAGCCGCCCACAGCGCAATGTGTGCCCGAGGGCTCGCTTGACATGGCCGTGAGCGAGTTCAATCCGGCCGCGCCGGTGCCGCCGTTGCACACATAGCCGATCGAACTCACTTCGGCGGCCTGCAGCACACCGTCGCCATTGGCATCGAGTCCGGCCGAGAAGCGCTTGCCGCCTGTGGCACAGTGGGCGCCCGGCGCCTCGTCCTGGACGGCAACCAGCGACACGGACACCGTGTGGCAGGCGTAGCGGGTGTGGGTGATCTCTGCGGTGTCCAGCACCCCGTTCGCGTTGGCATCCAGTCCGCTGTCGATGCGGTGGCCCCCTTGCGCACAGTTCGCTCCTGCAGCTTCGGCCGTGGTCTGGATCAGGCTGGACAGGCCGTCCTCGCCCGGCGAGCCTGGTGCCCCGGGCGTGCCCGGTGCACCCGGTGCGCCCGCATCTCCATCACTGCCGTTGCCCCCGCACGCGGCCAGGAAGGCCAACGTGACGAATGCGAGCCCGGCTCGCCGAGAAAAACATGACCGCATGCGTTCCACCCGACCCTTGTTTCTTGATTGAGCCGGCGGATTCTATGCAGGCACCTTGCGGGCCGTGTCCGATGGACCCCTGCGGCGTGCCCACTCGATCACGAATGGCAGTCGATCCCATGCGGGCCATGTCCGCAGCACCGCAAGGCTGCCGCTCACCGGTAGCGGAACACCTCCAGCGCACTCACCGGCGCGGCCTGGTGGCCCCAGGCACTGCGCAGGTAGGTGGCCACGGCAGCCATCTCCTCGTCGTTGAACACATGGCCGAAAGGCGGCATGCCGTGAGGGCGCGGGTTGCCGGCCGTGGCCGGCAGGTAGCCGCCATGGCGCAGGATGCGCACCAGGTTGGCGGGCGAGGCCATCGTGACGGTGCGGTTGCCGGCCAGCGCGGGCCACGCTCCCGGCACGCCTTCGCCCTGTTCGCCATGGCACTGCACGCAGTGCTGTTCGTACAGACGCTGGCCCATGGCCCGGGCGGGTGAGGCCGCGGCGGTGCTTTCCGCCGGTGCCGGCTCCTGCGCGGGCTGCTGGGGCAGGCTGCGCAGATAGGCGGCCATCGCCGCCAGGTCAGGCTCGCTCAGATGCTGGGTGCTGCGGAAGACCACCTCCGCCATGGGGCCCAGCACCGAACCTCTCGGCGAGACGCCATCGCGCAGCAGGGCCACGATGTCCTCCACCGGCCAGTCGGCCACACTGGCTTCATCGGCTTGCGACAGCGAGGGCGCGTACCAGTTCTGGACCGGCATGAGCCCGCCTCCGAACTCGAAGCGCCCCGTCGGTGCGCCCAGCACGTTGCGCTCGGCATGGCAGGCTGCGCAATGGCCCAGTCCGCGCACGAGGTAGGCGCCACGGTTCCAGGCCGCATCGCGTGAAGGGTCGGGCTCGAAGCGCTCCGGGCTGAAGAAGAGCGCACGCCACACGGCCAGCGCCGCCTGGGTGTTGACCGGGAAGCGCAGCTCGTGCGGCTTGTTGTCCTGCTCCACCGGCGGCAGGCTGCGCAGCCAGGCATAGAGTGCATCGCTGTCTTCGCGCGTGAGCAGCGTGTAGTGTGCGTACGGGAAGGCCGGATAGAGCAGGCGGCCGTCGCGCGAGCGGCCGTTGCGCATCGCCCGCCAGAAATGGTCGGCGCTCCAGCGCCCGAGGCCGGTGGCCTCATCGGGTGTGAGGTTGCCGGCAAAGACGGTGCCAAACGGTGTGGGGATGCCATGCCCGCCGGCAAAGGGTGCGCCGCCGCGCTCGGTGTGACAGCTCGCGCAGTTGCCGGCCAGGGCGAGGTAGCGGCCTCGTTCGACCAGGGCAGCATCAAGCACGGCGGGGGGCTCGGTCTGGCGGATCGGTTCTTCGCCGCGCAGGTTCAGGCCGATGACCAGCGCCAGCAGCAACAACCCCACGGTGAGCAGGCTGCCCAGCGACACGAGCAGGCGCTTCATCGGCGGGCCTCCGCTGCCGGCACACCCCCGCAGTCCATGGGCAGGGCCTGCGTCAGGGCCGGCTCGGGCAGCGTCGATGCAGGCATGGGCTGGTTGGCCAGCCAGCCCGAGACGGCGCTGATGTCCTCTTCATCCAGGGCCTTGGCGATGCGCGCCATGCAGTCGGGTTCGAAAGCGCGGCGCGTGCCCACGCGCCAGGCGCCGAGCTGCGCATTGAGGTAGTCGCGTGGCAGACCCAGCAGGCCGGGCAAGGCAGGCGCAATGCCCACCAAGGCCTGCCCATGGCAACTGGCGCACGCGGGGATGCCGCGGGCAGCGTCACCCACACGCACCAGCTGCTCACCCCGCTCGCGCTGCGCAGGCGTCAAGGTGATGGAAGGTGTGGGGGGGTGCGGCAGATCCAGCGCGGCGAAGTGACCGGCGATCTCGCGCAGGTAGTCGTCGGTGAGGTGCTGCAGCAACTCGCTCATCGCACCATAGCGCCGACGCCCATCACGGAAGTGAAGCAGCTGGTGGTACTGGTAGAGCGCCGGCTTGCCCGCAATGCGCGGGAAGTAGCCCTCGCGCGTGGCCCGCCCTTCTGCTCCGTGGCAGGCCACACAGGCCTGCACGCGGGCGGCCATCGAGGCGGGGTCGGGGCGGTCGATCGATGGCTGGGCGTGGGCCAGGGTCCCGCAGAGGAAACACCAGGCCACCAGGGCCCACTGGAAAGGAAGAGGTCCGGGCATGGGCCAAGTCTAGCCCGTGCCCTGCGATCACAGGTCGAAGAACACCGTTTCCCGCTCGCCCTGCATGTGGATGTCGAAGTGATAGACCACACCGCCGGGCTGCACGTCGCGCCGCGCGACCAGCGTGGCACGTCGATCGGCGGGCACCGATTGCAGCACGGCATCCTGGGCATTGGCTGCGGCCTCGTCGTCAAAGTAGAGGCGCGTGAAGGCGTGACTGAGCATGCCGCGCATGAAGACGATGACGTCGATGTGCGGCGCTTCGCCGGCTGCGGCGCCGGGCTTCACGGTGGTGAAGGCAAAGCGCAGTTGCGCGTCGGTGCCGGTGCCGCAACGGCCGAAGCCGGTGAAGCCGCGCTCCTTCGCCTGTTCGGCGCTGGTGACCTCGCGGCCCTGCGCATCGAGCTGGGCGATCTCGATCATCGCGTCGTTCACCGGCTGGCCCTTGCCGTCGAACACGCGGCCCGTCACGGTGATGTGCTCGCCCGCGGCCTGCGGCTGGGCCAGCACGGGGGTGTAGGCGCTGCCGTGGTCGTAGAAATACTGGCGCGGCGTCAGGCCGTAGGCGAAGTAGGGGCCGACGGTCTGGGAAGGGGTCTGTCCAAGCAGGCGGCTCATCGCTGCGTCTCCATCGGCGTTTCGTTCGGGCCGCGCAGGACGATGTCGAAGACATAGCCCAGCGCAAAGTCGGGTTCGGTCACGTCGAGCGTGAACTGCGAGATCAGGCGATCGCGTGCGCGCTCGGGCGTGCCCTGGAAGATGGGGTCGAGTGCGAGCAGCGGGTCGCCGGGGAAATACATCTGCGTGACCAGGCGGCTGGCGAAGTACTCGCCGAAGAGCGAGAAGTGGATGTGGTTGGGCCGCCAGGCGTTGGGATGGTTGCCCCAGGGGTAGGCCCCGGGCTTGACGGTGTAGAACTTGTAGCGGCCCTCGCTGTCGGTGAGCGTGCGGCCAGCGCCCAGGAAGTTGGGGTCGAGCGGCGCGTCGTGCTGGTCGACCTTGTGGACGTAGCGGCCAGCGGCGTTGGCCTGCCAGATCTCGACCAGGGTGTTGCGCACCGGGCGGCCGCGCTCATCGACGACACGGCCGGTGACGACGATGCGCTCGCCCAGCGGCGCGCCATTCCTGGCGGCATTGCGCGTGAGGTCGTGGTCGAGCGCGCCGATGGCATCGTGGCCGTACACCGGCGCACGCAGCTGGCGCAGCTTGTCCTTCATCGGCAGCAGCGGCTTCGTGGGGCCGCGCAGCACGGTGGACTTGTACTCGGGGTGGATGTAGGCGGGGTGGCTGTCCCAATCTCGGGGGCGCAGCGTCACGGTGTCGCTCATGGGGGAAGTCTCCTCGTGGGGCCGCCAGGGTGACGGATGTCAAGACTCTAAGCATCACCTTCAGTTATGTAAATTGAAGTCTTGTTCGATAATTCATTCCCATGGGTTATGAAATAAGGGCCTCGCAAATTCACCGGCTGCAGTTGCGCCACCTGCACTGCTTCCTCGCCGTGGCGCGCCTGGGCCACCTGGGGCGCGCAGCCGAAGCGCTGGCCATCAGCCAGCCGGCGGTGACCAAGACCCTGGCCGACCTGGAAGACCTGCTGGGCCTGCGCTTGTTCGAGCGCGGCCGGCGGGGGGCGCGGCTCACGCCGGCCGGCCAGGGCTTCCTGCGCCACGCCAGCCAGGTGATGGCCGCGCTGGACCAGGCACTGGAGAGCGTGGCGCCCGGTCAGGCGCCCACGGTGCTGCGCCTGGGGGCGCTGCCCACCGTCGTGAACGCCATCGTGGCGGCCGGCGTGCGCTCACTGGGCCTGCCCGGCGGCACCACGGTGCGCGTCGAGACCGGGGCGAACCGGGAACTGCTGGCCCGCCTCCAGCGGGGCGACCTCGATGCGGTGGTGGGCCGGCTGTCGGAACCCGAGCGGCTGCAGGGCCTGACCTTCGAGCACCTGTATGCCGAGCCGCTGATCGTGGCGGTGCGGCCTGGCCATCCGCTGCTGGACAAGCGCAGGCCGAGCCCGGCGCAACTGGCGCCCCATGACTGGATCCTGCCCCTGGCCGACACGATGATCCGCCACAACGCCGACAGCTGGCTGCAGGGCCACGGTGTGCTGCCCCAGGGAGCGGTGATCGAGACCCTGTCGGTGTCGCTGGGCCGGGAACTCGCCGCCACGGGCGACGCGCTGTGGTTCACGCCGTTGGGCGCGGCCGAAGCCGACCTCGAGCGCGGTGTGCTGGTGGCCTTGCCAATGGCCCTGTCCGGCACCGAGGAGCCGGTGGGCTGGCTGATGCGCAGCGACGCGCAACCCTCGCCGGCCCTGCAGGCGGTGCGCGCGGCGGTGCGCGAGCAGGCACAGCGGCGACAGCGACGCTGGTCAGGCCCCCGCTAGCGGCGCGCCTGGGCCTCCAGGCGCAGGTGCCACGCGGTGGCCAGGCCCAAGGGTACGAGGTAGTAGATCACCCGGTAGGCCAGCAAGGCCGCCAGGATCTCGCCATGCGGCAACTGCCGCCCCAGCAGCGCGATGAAGACGGCTTCGAGCACGCCCAGGCCTGCTGGCACGTGCGTGACGACACCGGCCACGGCAGCCATCAGCAGGGCGCCCTGCACCTCGGCCCAGGGCAGGCGCTGCTGCAGCAGCACATGGACCAGCAGCCCCATGAGCAACCAGTTGCCCATCGACAGCAGCAACTGCAGCCCCGCCAGCCGCGCCGACGGCAGCTCCAGCGTATGGCCGCGCACGGTGAAGCTGCGACGGCGCGAGAAGGCGCAGGCCAGTCCATAGGCGAGCACCACGCTGATCAAGGCGGCCCCCAGCAGCTGCAGGGCCAGCGGCCCCATCGACCATCGCGCCGGCAGGCGCACCACGTCGGCCAGCAGCAGCGCCCCCGCCAGGGCGGCATAGCCCAGCCAGTTGGTGGTCATGCTCAAGGCCAGGACCTTCAGGGTGCGTGCCTGCGACAGGCCGAGCCGGGTGTAGAGCCGCAGGCGGAAGGCCATGCCGCCCACCAGTGCGCCGAGGTTGAGGTTGAAGGCATAGCTGATGAAGGCGACGCCCAGGGTTTGACGGCGCGGCAGCGTGTGACGTGTCCACGCACGGCCCAGGAGGTCGTAGCTGCTGTAGGTGAGGTAGCTGACCGCTGCCAGGGCAAGGGCCGCCGCGAGCGTGAAGGTGGGCAAGCGGCGCAGGGCCTGACTCACCTCGGCCCAGTCGATCTGGCGCGCCTGCGACACCAGCAGTGCCGCAACCCCCAGGAAGAACAGCACGATGAGCGGCCGACGTGCGAAGGCCCACAGACGAGCCAGGCGACCCGTGGGCTCGCCGTCCTCGGGAGCCGGCGCCGCTGGTGCCAGGCCCGCACTCATGACAGCTCCTTCGCCGGCACCAGCAGCGGCTTGTGAGCCGGCAGCCAGCGGGCCCAGCCTGGAAAGTGGCGCACCAGGTGGTAGACGAGGCCGCTCACCAGCGGGCGCCACCAGGTGCGCGCCCCCACGGGATCGCTGGCGATGCGCTGGCACCGGCGCTGACGCAACTCGTCCAGGCGCCCGCGCAGGGTGGCATTGAAGGCCGTGTCGCGGATGACGAGGTTGGCCTCGAGGTTGAGCGCCAGGCTCAGCGGGTCGAGGTTGCTGGAGCCCACCGTGGCCCAGCGCTCATCGACCAGGGCCACCTTGCCGTGCAGGGGACGCTCGCAGTATTCGTAGATCTCGACGCCGGCCTTCAGCAGCGGCGGGTAGAGCAGTCGCGCGGCCAGCTTCACGATGGCCATGTCGGGCTCGCCCTGCAGGATGAGGCTCACGCGCACGCCGCGCTTCGCGGCCCGGCGCAACTCGCGCAGCAGGCGATAGCCGGGGAAGAAATAGGCGTTGGCGATGATGACTTCGCGCTGCGCGGTGCGCAGGGCGGCGCGGTAGTGGCGCTCGATGTCCTGCGGGTGCTCATCGTTGTCGCGCACGACAAAGAGCGCTTCGGCCGACCCGGCATCGGCAAGCTCGCCCTGCGCGGCCGGCGCCCGGCGTCGAGGCCACCAGCGTGGACGCCAGCGGGCCGGCTGCTGCAAGGCCTGGTGCGCGAAGCGATGGATGTCCTCCACGACCGGCCCGCGCACTTCGACGGCATAGTCCTGCTTGGCCTCGGGCCCGAAGTCGGCGAGGTGGTCGGCCGAGTAGTTGATGCCGCCGACGAAGGCGCGTTCGCCGTCGATCACGACAATCTTGCGGTGCATGCGGCGCAGCACCTGCAGGCGCACACCCATCACGCGCACGCAGGGATCGAAGACGTGCAGTCGCACGCCGGCCTCGGCAAGGCCTGCGACGAACTCGTCCGACAGGTCGGGCGAGCCGTAGCCGTCGATGGTGACGTCCACCTGCACGCCACGACGGGCCGCGGCGATCAGCACGGCACGCAGCTCGCGTCCCACCTTGTCGTCGAACCAGATGAAGGTCTCCAGCAGCACCTCGCGGCGCGCCTGGCTGATGGCCTCGAAAACGGCCGGGTAGAAGGCTTCGCCGTTCTCCAGCAAGGTGAGGGCGTTGCCCTGGGTCCAGCGGGTCTTCATGGCGTCACCTCCGCAGCCAGGGGGGCGTGGTCGGACAGGTGGGCCCACGGGCGACGCGCCAGGGCCACGGGCCGGTGGGCGCGCACGCCGCGCACGTAGATGCGATCCAGGCGCAGCAGCGGCCAGCGGGCCGGGAAGGTGCGTGGCAGGAAGCCCAGGCCGCTCGCATGCACCTCCCGCAGGCCGGCCCGTGCGAGCGTCTCGTGCGCGCGCAGCCGCCAGTCGTTGAAGTCGCCCGCCACCAGCAGCGGCGCATCGGCAGGCACCTCCCGGCGCACCAGCTCGCACAGGCGCTGCACCTGCTGCCTGCGATGCCCCTCGCGCAGGCCCAGATGCACGCACACCGCATGCACCTTGCGACCCGCCTGCGGCAGGTGCAGGACACAATGCAGCAACCCCCGTTGCTCGGGGCCGGGCATCGAGACATCGTGGTTGTGCACGTGCACGATGGGAAAGCGGGACAGCACCGCATTGCCGTGGTCGCCGTCGGGATACACGGCGTTGCGGCCGTAGGCATATTGCTGCCAGAGTGTGTCGGCCAGGTATTCGTACTGGGGGACGACAGGCCACTGCGCATGGCGCCGTGCATGCCGGCGGTGCGTGCCGTGCACCTCCTGCAGGAAGACGACGTCTGCGCCGGTGGTGCGCACGGCGTCACGCAAGTCGGGCAGGATGAAGTGGCGATTGAGCGGGCTGAAGCCCTTGTGGACGTTGACCGTCAACACCCTCAGGGGCGCAGCCGATGAGTCCTGGTTGTGCATGGTCTGGGTCTCATGGCGCGATGAGACCCATGCTATGGATGCTGCCGCCTCCCCACCACTCCCGCTTCACCGACACCCCTGTCGGAATTCGCCGACAGCAGGTCAGACGCGACGGTGGCGGGCGACCTTCTGCAGCAGCTCGATCAGGATGGCGCGTTCGGCCTCGCTGAGGTGTCGCAGCAGGTCCTGCTCCATCGTGAGCGACACCTCATGGGCCTTCTTTGCCAGGGCCTGGCCCTTGCGGGTGAGCCGCACGTGCTGGGCGCGCCGGTCGGCCTCGCTGCGCACGCGGGTGATGAGCTCGCGCTCCTCCAGCCGGTCAAGCAGGATGGTGGTGTTGGGCGCCGACACCGCCAGCGCCTGGGCAAGCTGCTTCTGCGTGACGTCGGGGTTGTGCGACACCAGCATCAGGATGGTGAACTCCACCGGGCGCAGCTGCAGGGGTTCGCCGATGTGCTTGAAGTAGATCTTGCGCGTGGGCACCTCGGCCTGGGCCAGTTGGTAGCCCAGCACGTGGCGCAGGCAGGTGGCGTCGAGACCGTGGTGGATGGGGTCGTTGGCGGGTGCGGACGTCATGGCCACGCCAGTGTAGGGGTCGCCACGCTCGTCCCCGACCATGGTCTTCACCCTTGCCAGGGGGCGGGCAGGATGGCATCGCGCCGGCCCACCTGCTGCAGCCGCCAGCCGGCTTCGGGCAGCAGCCACTCCAGGCCGTAGCGTGCCGCGTCGAACTGCGTGGCATACCACGGGTCGGTCCTGCGCGGGGCCGCAAAGCGCGCCGTGCGCAACCAGGCCCAGCCCATCAGCACCCAGCCGAAGGCATGCAGGTAGTCATCGGCCACACGGTAGGCCCAGGTCGGGTCGTCCTGCCGGCCCACGTAGAGACGGGCCGTGGCTTCGCGCAAGGCATCGACCTGCAGCTGCAAGCCATGCACCAGCGGTTTCAGTTCGGGGCAGTCGGCCAGCACCGGCTCGGCTCGGGCCGACTCCAGCTCCTGGTCGACCACGCCCATCGCCTCGGCAAAGCGATGGCAGCCGTCCTCGAAGAGCTTGCGCTGCAACAGGTCGATGGCCTGGATCTCGTTGCTGCCCTCGTAGATCATTGCGATGCGGCTGTCACGCACGGCCTGCTCGATGCCATGGTCGCGCAGGTAGCCGTGACCACCCCAGACCTGCAGGGCCGCGTTGACGGCTTGGTGCGCGGTGTCGGTGAGGAAGGCCTTGACCACCGGGGTGAGCAACTCCAGCAGGCGCCGGGCCCGTCCACGCAGGGCCGGCTCGACGTGGTGCTCGGCCTCGTCCAGCCAGAGGGCCGTGGCCATGGCCAGCAGGCGCTGTCCCTGCACCAGCGCCTCCAGGCGCCACAGGGTGCGACGCATGGCGGGGTGTTCGGCGAGCGGGCTGGGGCCCTCGCGATGGCCGGGCGCCCGCGACTGGTGGCGCTCCCGGGCGTAGCGCCAGGCGTTCTGGCGCGCCATCTCCAGGTGGCCCAGCCCCTGCACCCCCACCAGCAGGCGGGCGGCATTCATCATCACGAACATCGCGGCCAGGCCGCGGTGCGGCTCCCCGACCAGCCAGCCCGTCGCACCATCGAAGCGCAGCACACAGGTGGCGCTGCCGCGAATGCCCATCTTGTGCTCGATGCCGTCGCAGTGCACGGCATTGCGAGCGCCATCGGGCAGGATCTTCGGCACGAGGGCCAGCGACAGGCCGCGGCTGCCCGGCGGTGCGTCGGGCAGGCGCACCAGCACCAGGTGAACGATGTTGTCGGCCAGGTCGTGTTCGCCACCGGAGATGAAGATCTTGCTGCCGCTCACCCTCACCTCGCCACCCGACTCGAGGGCGTCGGCCGCCACCCCCACGGGTTCGGCCCGTGTGCGCACCAGGGCGAGGTCAGAGCCGGCCTGGGCTTCGGTCAGGCACATCGTGGCCAGCCACTCGCCGCTGACGATGCGAGGCAGGTAACGTTGCTGCAGCTCCGGGGTGCCATGGGCCAGCAGACACTCGTAGGCCCCGTGCGCCAGCCCCGGATACATCGCCCAGGCATGGTTGGCGCTGTGCAGCATCTCGTTCAGCGCCAGCTGCAGG
>Ga0114986_1000305_pt1 | contig 13987 bp, 14 predicted proteins | sample Shrwel1BS1Day17_FD_96988 | JGI IMG/M metagenome (GOLD analysis project Ga0114986, IMG submission 96988) | Subsurface microbial communities from deep shales in Ohio, USA - Utica-3 well 1 S-1-Day17 | ecosystem: Environmental > Aquatic > Deep subsurface > Shale gas/oil reservoir > Produced... | reverse complement strand
GACCGCCTCCCCCACCACCGGCGCCAGCGCCGGTGCCAGCCCCCGAACCGGTGGCCGAGGTCCCCGTGCCTGACCTCACGCCGGCCGCCGGCATCCCGTCCGACCTGGGCCCTGAGATGGCGCAGGCGCCGTCCGCTGACACCCTGCCTGTGCCGGACACCGGTACGCCAGCCCTGGCCACAAAGGAACCTGCCACCACCCCGGCCGTTGCGATGGCACCGGAGGCACCCTTGCCCGGCGATCCTGCGCTCGTCCTGCCACCAGCCCAACTGCCCCCGGCCGGCACACTGCGCTACCAGGTCAGCGGCCAGGCCAAAGGCTTCTCCTACCACGCCAAGGGCTCCCTTCGCTGGCAGCACGGCGCGGGCCGCTACGAAGCCAGCTTCGGCGTCAGCGCCTTTCTGGTGGGCAGCCGCGAGCAACTGAGCCAGGGCCGGGTGGACGATCAGGGCCTGCATCCGGAGCGCTTCAGCGACCGCAGCCGGCGCGAGCGGACCGCGGAACTTGATGCCGCGGCAGGCCGCATCCGCTACACCCACGGCGGCGAGCGCCCTCTGCAACGCGGCACGCAGGACCGGCTGTCGGTGGCCCTGCAACTGGGCGCGCTGCTCAACGCCCGGCCGCAGGCCTACCCGCCGGGCAGCACGATTCGCCTGCCGGTGACCGACACCTCGCAGGTGGAGTTCTGGGAGTTCGTGGTCGGGCCCGAGGAAAAACTGGCGATCGTCAGCGGAGAACTGCCGGTGATCGGGCTCACGCGCCAGCCGCGCCGGCCCGGTGATCGCAAGGTCGAGATGTGGCTGGCCCCCACACTGTCGTACCTGCCGGCCCGCCTGCGCGTCTCGGAAGCCAATGGCGACCACATCGACCAGCTGCTGGAGGCCAAGGACTGACCAGCTGGCCGAGTGCCAAAGTGCTCCGTCCTGTCCGAAAAACCCCACGGTTCTTGAACCCTTGACCGGCATCCCCATCTAAACCCGCAGATGGATTGAATCCCGGACGGGATTTGCCGATATAAGTACCAAAGGTTCAGAGGTTTTTCCGTAGGAAGGATATTTCAGTCATGCACATGCTCTACGACTCGGATTCCTTTGCCGTTGTCCACATCCTGGCCAACGCCACCGACCCGGAGGCCGTCGCCAACGGCGACGATTTGCCCCAGATGCCCCGTCACGGTTTCGAGATCGTGGACAAGCGTTCGGGCAAGGAGGTGTACCTGGACGGTTCCTGGGCAGAGATGTTCCAGCAACGCATCCAGGCCTGGCAGCAGAACATGCCCTCCCAGGAAGAGGTGGAAGACACGCTGGAAGGCTACGCGACCCTGGCCCAGATGCCGGTGGTGATGCACTGACCGTGACAAATCGCACCGGGCGAAGGTCCAAGGGCTGCGTTTTCACGCAGCCCTTCGTTTTTCTGTCCGTGCTGTAAGCCGGGCGCCTGCCCGAGGGCGTATTCTGGCGCCATCCTAACCTGCGGACACCTGCCCATGCTTGCACGCTCCCTTCTGGTGTTCTCGATGCTGTTGCCCCTGGCTGCAGCGGCCGAGGACGGCGTCACCGCCCAACGCATCCTCATTGGCCAGACGCTGACGCTTCAGGGCGGCAAGAACGACTACGGCAGCGCTGTCATGGACGGGGTCAAGGTCGCCATCGATCAGGTCAACCGGCAGGGGGGCGTCAACGGACGACAGATCGAACTGAAGGTGCTGGACGACGACAACCAGGCCGCCAAGGCCGAGGCCAACGCCCGCCAGCTGATCACCAGCGACAAGGTGTTCCTGCTGTTCGGATCGATCGAGGGCGGACCGTCCACGGCCGTCATGAAGGCCTCCAATGAACTCAATGTTCCCTTCTTCGGCCCCATGGCGGGCTCACCGGGTTTGCGCACCCCCCATCAGCCTCTGGTGTTTCCGGTGCGTGCCGAGCACAAGGAAGAGTTCCGCACCCTCATGACCTACGCGCGCAGCCTGGGCATGCAACGCCTGGCGTTCCTGCGCGCCGATTCGGACACCGGGCGCCAGCATCTGGAGAACGTGCAGCGCCTCGCCGAGACCCTGTCCCTGCCCCCGGTGATGGACCTGCCCTTCAAGTCCGACATCGATGAGGCCGCCCTGGCGGCCATGGCCCGTCAACTGGTCAAGGCCGATGTCCAGATGGTGTTCAACCATGGCAGCGCCAGCCTCTATGAACGGCTGATCCGCCAGACCCGGCCGCTGTCGGCCCGGATGTCCTTCTACGGGGTCAACTCCGGATCCGCCCAGATGGTCACGCACCTGGGAGAGCTGTCGCATGGCATGGTGTTTGCCCAGGTGGTGCCCAGCCCCTGGGAGCGCAAGACGGCCCTGACACGGGCCTATCAGGACGCATTCGCCAAGGCCGCCCCGGGGAGGGCCTTCTCCTATGGCAGTCTGGAGGGCTACCTGACTGGCCGTGCCCTGACCGAGGCGCTGCGGCGTGCGGGCCCGACGCCCACCCGGGCCAGTTTCATCAACGGGCTGAAGAACACCACCCTGGATGTCGAAGGCCTGAAGATCAGCTACCGAGACGGGGAACACGTCGGCCTGCCGCTGGTGGATCTGTCCATCGTCACCCGCGAGGGCAAGTTCAGGCACTGATCAGTGGGAGTGCCGGGGTTGCACCCACCACCGGTACACCGGTTCGGCCAGCACCAGCACCGCCACCAGGCGGCAGACCTGGAAGGCGGTCACCACCGGCACGCCCAGCTGCAGCACCTTGGCGGTGATGGACATCTCAGCGATGCCGCCGGGTGCCGTGCCCAGCACCAGGGTGGCCGGATGCAGACCCGTGAACCAGGCCATCAGCCAGGCAAAGGCGGCGCACAGCGCCATCATCACGGCGCTGGCCAGCGCCACCGACGCCAGCCAGCGCGGCGCGGTGTGGATGAAGGCGGGCGTGAAGCGCACACCCAGGCTGACGCCAATCACCAGCTGCGCCGCATTGGTCAACACGGTGGGAATGGCCGAGAGCGTGACCCCGGAAAGGGTGATCACCATCGTGACCACCAGCGCCCCCATGAACCACGGATTGGCGCGCCCCAGCCGCTGCATCAGGGTACCGCCGGCAAACGTCAGCAGCGCCAGCCAGACCAGCCCCTGTCCGTCGACCACCCGCGCGCCGGGGACACCCAGATCCAGCCCATGCACGCCCCAGGCCTGCATGGCAAAGGGCACGGTCACCGTCACCAGCAGCACCCGCAGGCTGTGGGCCGCCGCCACCAGGTCGGTGCGGGCACCTTGCCGCTCGGCGATCAGGGTCATCTCGGACGCTCCGCCAATCGAGCCCGCAAAGTAGGTGGTGCAGCGCCACTGGGCCGGCGTCACGCCCGGTATCCGGCCCTGGTGGATACGGTGCAGCCAGGCGCCGAAGCCGGTGCCCAGCATCAGGGCCCAGGCGATGCCCAGCGCGATGGCCCACCACAGGCCGATCACCAGCTGACCGACCGCCGGGGTGAAGTACAGCCCCAGCGCCGCGCCGATGATCCACTGGCCGGTGTTGCGCAGCGGGATCCAGCTGTCGGTCGGCGCGCCCAGCACCGACACCAGGGATGTGACCAGCAGGGGGCCGATCATCCAGGGGATGGGCGTGTTGAGCCACACGCACAGGCGCGCAGCGGCATAGGCCAGCACCAGCGTGCACAGCACACGCCACCAGGATGCCGGCCGCGAAGGCAGACGAAGCATGAGGGGAATCGGATGGAGGCCACCCACCGGTGGGCAGCGATGGACGTAGTATGGCGCCATGCCCTGTCGACTGCCTGTCACCCCTGCCCTGCTCCTGGCCCTGACGCTGCTGGGCGCCTGCGCCCATCAGCCGCCCGTGCCCGCGATCCCGAATGCCCCGCTGGTGCTCCTGGGCGAGCAGCACGACGCCGACGAGCACCAGCGTCTGGCCCGCGATGCTGTCAGGCGCCTGGCCGTGCAAGGCCGTCTGGCGGCCCTGGTGGTGGAGATGGCGGACGCCGGCCGTGACACGCGGGGCCTGCCGCCTCAGGCCAGCGAGGCCCAGGTGCGCGAGCGCCTGGTCTGGAACAGCGACGGCTGGCCCTGGGAACGCTACGGTCCGGTGGTCATGGCCGCGGTACAGGCCGGCGTGCCGGTGATCGGCGGCAACCAGCCGCGCGCGCAGATGCGCGCATCCATGCAGGACAGCCGCCTGGACCAGCGGCTCGACGCCGCCGCTCTGGACGCCCAGCGCCAGGCCATCGAGCGCGGGCACTGCGGCCTGTTGCCGGACTCCCAGCTGCCGGCCATGGTGCGGATCCAGATCGCAAGAGATCTCAGCCTGGCGCACACGGCAACTAGCGCCCTGCGCCCGGGGCAGACCGTGCTGCTGCTGGCCGGCAGCGGCCACGTGCGGCGCGACCTCGGCATCCCGCGGCACCTGGACCCGGCGCTGGCACAGCAGGCGCGGGTCGTGTGGATGCAGGCCGGCGGCGACCCCGTTCCGGCCGGTCAGGCAGATGCCACCTGGGCCACCCCGGCCGTGCCCGAGAAGGACCACTGCGCGCAGCTGCGCGAGCAGATGGGTCAGCCCGCCAGGCGCTGAGTCGGGGAATCAGCGGCCTTCGAGCGAGGCCACGATGACGAGCACGATGATGGCCGCCAGCACCGCCAGGGCGATCTTGACCCAGCTCTTGGGGTACTCGCCCGCCACCTGGCCGGTGGCGCCGTTGACCACCACCTGATAGTCCTTGCTGCCGTAGCGGTAGCCGACCAGCCAGACGGGCAGCAGCACATGCTTGAAGGTCTGCCGATCAAACTGGGCCGAGACCTGCAGGTTGCGGTGCAGGTCGGCACGGATGTCGCGCGCGCACATCTGGCGCACGGCATCCATCATGCGCTCACGCCCGCGCTGGGCACCCGCCACCAGATCCAGCTGGTAGCGCTCGACGGTCCAGCCACTGAGGTAGCCCGGGTCATAGGGTTTGAGGCGTTCGGACGCCGTCGGAAAGGGTTCGACCGCCTGTACCAGGCGGGGATGCACACCGCGCGAGGCACAGACCAGGGTGTCGTCGAAGAAGTGCTGCACGTGCCCGCTGACCGGATACCAGTGAACCTGGCGCTCGCCTTTGGCATTCTGCGTGACACGGCCGCCCTCGGCGGTGTAGTCGACACTCACCTGCGCGTCGAAGGTCCAGTAGGGCAGGTAAACCCCACTGAGCGTGTCGGTCAGGGCTTTGCTGCCCAGGTTGTTGGGCGCCCAGAAGCGCGAGCGGTACCACTGGCGCAGCCGGTCGCGCGCGTCGGGCTCGTTGACGGCAAAGGGCAGCAGGCTTTCGGGCCGGATGATGTCGCCGGTTTCCTCGAACGGCACGAGCGCGGTGGAGCCACAAAAGTCACAGGCCTTGCCTTGCTGCGCTGCACTGAAGACACTGATGGCCTGACAGTGCTGGCAGCGCACGGCCCGGCGCTCGTCCTGCCAGCCCCGTGCGGTCTTCGGAATGGCCTGCAGCGCGGCGACCAGATCGTGCTCGACAATCTCGCCGTCGGCCTTGACCTCATAGGGTGACTCGGTGCCGCAGTAGGCACAAATCAGTGCCTGCCTGGCCGGATTCCACTGGGCCTCACCGCCGCAGGCCGGGCAAGACAGCTTCTGCCCGGCGGTCAGCTCCGTCAAGCGCATTCGGATGTATCACTTCAGGAATTCGTCCAGCGCTGCCTTGGGCACGCGCCACTGCGAACCGATCTTGCGGCCCTTGAGGTTGCCCGCTTCCAGCTCCTGCAGCACATCGGCCGGGGCGACCCCCAGGGCCTCGGCCACCTGCTCGGGCGTCATGAGCGCAAAAGATGGCTCGGGCGACGCTGCCGGAGCGGCCACCGGTGGCACCATGCCCGGCTGGGCCGGCGGCGCGCCCGCGCCCAGACCACCCTGCAGCATCTGCTGCCCCATCGCCAGGCCGGCCGCCAGCTCGGCGCCGATACCGGCGGCGCCTGCCTTGCCTTCGGCCAGCGCGTTGGCCATGTTGTACTTGATGTAGTCGTTGAGGTTGCCAATGGCGGTCATCGCGCCGCGCTTGTCGATCGCCTGCTCCAGCTCCGGCGGGACCGACACGTTCTCCACCACGAAGGCCGTCAGCTCCAGTCCGTATTTCTCGCGCGTGACCTGATTGATCGGCTCGAGCAGGGCGGCACCCAGCTCACTGTATCGGGTGGCCACGTCCAGGGTCGGCACCTTCGCGCGGGCCAGGGTTTCGCTGAAGACACTGACGATGCGCGAGCGCATGACGTCGTTGAACTCGTCCAGGCGGAACTGATGGTCGGTGCCCGCCACCTCCTTGAGGAAGCACACCGGATCGACGATCTTGAAGTCATAGGTGCCGAAGGCGCGCACCCGCACCACACCGAAGTCGGCGTCGCGCATCATCACCGGGTTGGAGGTGCCCCACTTGTTGCCGGTGAAGACGCGGGTGGTGACGTAATAGACATCCGCCTTGAACGGGGTCTGGAACTTGTACTTCCAGCCCAGCAGGTCCGACAGGATCGGAATGTTCTCGGTCTTGAGCGTGTGGCGGCCCGGCCCCAGGGTGTCCGCGAACTGGCCCACGTAGACGAACTGGGCCACCTGGCTCTCGCGCACGATCAGCTGCGCTTCGTTCTTGATCTGCTTGTCGTCGTCCGGGAAGCGGTAGGACAGCGTGTCGCGAGAGTCATCGACCCACTCGATGACGTCGATGAACTGCCGGTTGATGAAGTCCATGATGGCCATGCTGTCCTCCTCCTGTGGTGTGGCCGCTGCGCTCAGGCGGCGCGGCGGATCGCGTCGGCCAGTGTACCGACCATGGTCTCGATGTGCGACTTCTCGACGATGTAGGGTGGCGCGAACACTAGGTTGTCGCCGGCATTGCGCACCAGCACCCCCTTGTGGAAGCAGTCCAGGAACACGTCGTAGGCGCGCTTGCCGGGCAGGCCGGCCACCGGGGCCAGTTCCACCGCTACCGCCAGGCCCAGGCTGCGGATGCCGATCACGTTCGGCAGCCCCTTGATCAGGCTGTGGGCCGCATCACCGAGCACCGGACCCATCTCACCCGCGCGGGCGAACAGGTTTTCCTGCTGGAACAACTCCAGCGTGGCGATGGCCGCCGCACAGGCCACCGGGTGACCGGAATACGTGTAGCCGTGGAAGAACTCGATCGCGTGGCCCGGGGCGCTGCCGTGGGCTCCCATCATGGTGTCGTAGATGCGGTCGCTGCAGATCACGCCGCCCATGGGAATGACGCCGTTGGTCACGCACTTGGCGAAGTTAATCATGTCGGGCACCACGCCGTAGAAGTCGGCGCCGAAGGCGGTGCCCAGGCGACCGAAGCCGGTGATGACCTCGTCGAAGATCAGCAGGATGCCGTGCTTGTCGCAGATCTCGCGCAGGCGCTTGAGGTACCCCTGGGGCGGGATGTACCAGCCGGCGCTGCCGGCCACCGGCTCGACGATCACGGCCGCCACGTTGCTCGGGTCGTGCAGCGGCAGGATGCGGTTTTCCAGCTCCAGCAGGATGTCCTCGGTCCACACCGGTTCCTGGTTGTGGATGTAGGCGTGGTTGACCGGGTCGTGGATGAAACGCATGTGGTCCACGCGCGGCAGCAGCGCAGCGCCGTAGACCTTGCGGTTGGCCGGAATCCCGCCCACGCTCATGCCACCGAAGTTGACACCGTGGTAGCCGCGCTCGCGACCGATGAAGATGTTGCGGTGGCCCTCACCGCGCGCGCGGTGGTAGGCCAGCGCCACCTTCAGCGAGGTGTCGGCCGCCTCGGAGCCGGAATTGCAGAACAGCACCTTGTTGAGGTCACCAGGCGCCATGGCGGCGATCATTTCCGCAGCACGGAAAGCCTTGTCGTTGCTGGCGTTGAACGCAGTGGCATAGTCCAGTGTGTCCAGCTGGGCCTTGATCGCCTCGTTGATGGGCTTGCGGTTGTGACCGGCGCCCACGCACCAGAGACTGGAAATGCCGTCGATCACCTGGCGACCATCGTGGGTGGTGAAATGCATGCCGTCGGCGGCCACGAACACCCGCGGGTCCTGGGCAAAGCTGCGGTTGGGCGTGAAGGGCAACCACTGGTTGTCCATGCGGAAATCGTTGTAGGCCATGGGCTCGGACTCCTGGAAAGGGGGCGGATGGGTCGTGGAATGACCGGATTGTGGCACCGGTATCCGCAGACCGGCAGATCCACTCCGGCAGGCCAGCGGTGACCCGCCGCGGCCTCTCCTGCGACAATCCGGGGGTCATGAACCATACCTACGTCCTCACCCTCTCCTGCCAGGACCGCCCCGGCATCGTGCACGCCGTCTCGGGTTTCCTGCTGGAGCGCGGCGGCAACATCGAGGAAGCCGCCCAGTACAACGACCACGACACGGGCCTGTTCTTCATGCGGGTGCAGTTCACCTGCGCCCCGCTGACGCCCGAAGACCTGCACACCCATGTGCGGCTATTCGCCGAGCCCTTTGGCATGCGCTGGAGCCTGCACCCGCTGGCCGAGCCGATGAAGACCGTGCTCTTCGTGAGCAAGGAAGGCCATTGCCTCAACGATCTGCTGTTCCGCTGGAAGAGTGGTCTGCTGCGCCTGGACATCCGCGCCATCGTGAGCAACCACCGCGACTTCTACCAGCTGGCGGCCAGCTACAACGTACCGTTCCACCACATTCCGGTGTCGGCGGCCACGAAGGCGCAGGCCGAGGAGCGGCAGCTGGAAATCATCCGCAGCGAAGGGGCCGAGCTGGTGGTGCTGGCCCGTTACATGCAGATCCTCTCGGACAACCTCTGCCGCGAACTCTCGGGCAAGGCCATCAACATCCACCACAGTTTCCTGCCCAGTTTCAAGGGCGCCAAGCCCTACTACCAGGCGCACGACCGCGGCGTGAAGCTGATCGGCGCCACCGCCCACTACGTGACGGCCGATCTGGACGAGGGTCCGATCATCGAGCAGGATGTGGCGCGGGTGGACCACACGGACACGGTCGAAGACCTGACCGCGGTCGGACGGGACACCGAAAGCCAGGTGCTGGCCCGTGCCGTCAAATGGCACAGCGAGCACCGGGTGCTGCTCAACGGGCACAAGACGGTGGTCTTCAAGTGACTATCAGAATTCCGCCGATCCAGTGTCTGCTGACCTTCGAGGCGCTGGCGCGCCTGCGCAGCGTGACGCAGACGGCGGATGAACTGTGCGTGACGCCCAGTGCCGTGAGCCACCGCATCCGGCAGCTGGAGCAGATCCTGGGCACCAAGCTGTTCGGCCGGGCGGACTTCTCGCTGACGACCGAGGGCATCGAGTACCTGGCCCACGTGCGCGAAGGGCTGGCGACGCTGGCCAAGTTCCCGAGCCAGAGCGTCTCGCCGGGGCGGCGCAAACTGCGGCTGGCGGTGACACCGACGTTTGCGCGATCGGTGCTGCTGCCCCGTCTCAAGCAGTTCTCGGACGCCTATCCCGAAATCGACCTGACGCTGCAGGTGAGCATTCCGTTGCTGGATGTGGTGGCCGAGGATGCGGACCTGATGGTGCGCTTTGGCACTGGCCGCTATGCGGACGTGGAACACCTGTGCCTGGCCAAGGACGAGGTCACGCCCATGGCCTCGCCGGCCTTTGTGCGGGAACACGGCCCCTTCGATTCGGTCATGGACATGGAGGGTCTGCCGCTGCTGCGCAGCCCGCTGGAGCCCTGGCGCACCTGGTTCGCCGCCCATGACCTGGACTGGCCGGAGCCCACCGAGGGCTCGCAGTTCAACGACATAGGCCTGATGTGCGACGCCGCGGCAGCGGGCATGGGCATTGCCCTGCTGCGCCTGAAGCTGGCGGCGCCCTGGCTGGACAACGGCACGCTGGTGCCGCTGTACCCTCGCCACGTCCCGAGTCCGCATGCCCATTACCTGTGCTGGCGCACCGGCACCATGGACCGATGGGAATGCTCGGCCTTTGCCGAGTGGCTCAAGAAATCCCTGAGCTGAATCAGGCGCATCAGCCCCCGGCGGGCAGCAGGAAACCGGTCACGCGATCGAGCACGGGCGCCAGGCCGCGCAGCGGCGGTGCCAGGGCCCCGATCAGCGTGGCATGGCCCACCCCGTCCAGCAATTCGGTCTGTACCGCCAGCCCCCGTCCCTTCAGCGCTTCGGCCATGGCCAGGGTGTTGCGTTGCGGATCGACGAGCCGGTCTTCCCGCGCGGCCATCAGCAGGACCCGATGGGGCTGCAGTGGTCGTTCGGGATGCCTCGCGTGGTGCAGCGGCTGGGAGTCGACCGGGGTGGATGGCCAGTTGAACGCCCGCTGAACCGCGGGCAAAGCGATGGGCAGGAAGTCGTAAGGGCCGGCCAGACCGATCCAGCCAGCCAACGCGGCGGGCTCCGAATCGTGGCGGGACAGCCAGCGCCGGTCCAGTGCCAGCATGGCGGCGTTGTAGGCGCCCGCGCTGTGTCCCATCAGGTAGATGCGATGGCGATCCACGCCCCAGTCCTCGGCCTGCGAGATCGCCCAGGAGACCGCCAACGCACTGTCCTCGAGAAAGGCCGGGTATCGCACCTGGGGGCTGAGGCGGTAGTCCACCACCGCCACGACCACGCCGCGCGAGGCCAGTGCCTCGCCGACAAAGCGGTAGTCCTCCCGCCGGCCGCTGGTCCACGAGCCGCCGTAGAAAAACACCACCATCGGCGCCGCGGCCCGCGCCGGACGGGGCAGATACAGGTCCAGTTGCTGGCGCTCGAGCGGCCCGTAGGCCAGGCCGTCCCGACGCTCATGGGTGCCGTCCGGCACCGTGGCATTGATCAGGCGAAGGGGCGAGCAGGCCTGCAGGAGCGGCAAGATGCCCAGCACCGCCAGCCAGTGGCGCCGGGGGGAAGTGGCTTTCAGATCGTCCATGATCCGATTACGCCACCAGGAGCGAAACGGATGTGCAGGGGGTCAGGCCGCCCGACAGATCTTGAGGGTATTGGTGCCGCCGGGCGTGCCCATGGGTTCGCCGAAGGTGATGGCGTAGACGTCACCGGACTGGATCACACCGCGCTTGCGCAGGTCGGCCTCGGCTTGCTGCAAGGCGGTGTCGCGCTCGGCACTGGTGTCCACCAGCAGCGGCCGCACGTTGCGGTACAGGGTCATCTTGCGCTGGGTGGCCAGCTTGGAGGTGACGGCAAAGATGGGCATGCGCACGCTGTGCCGGCTCATCCACAGCGCACTGGAACCGGAGTCGGTCAGCGCCACGATGGCCTTGGCCTTGAGATGGTGCGCCGTGAACAGGGCGCCCATCGCGATGGCGTGGTCGATGCGTTTGAAGGTCTCGCCGATGAAGTCGTCTTCCAGCGGATCGTGGTCGGTTTTTTCGGCTTCCTGGCAGATGGCAGCCATCTGCTGCACCGTCTCCAGCGGGTACTTGCCCGCGGCGGTCTCGGCGCTGAGCATGACCGCGTCGGTGCCGTCGAGTACGGCGTTGGCCACGTCGGAGACCTCGGCACGCGTGGGCACCGGGTTCACGATCATGGACTCCATCATCTGGGTGGCGGTGATCACCACCTTGTCCATCTGGCGAGCCAGCTTGATCATCTTCTTCTGCAGGCCGGGCACCGAGGCGTTGCCCACCTCCACCGCGAGGTCGCCCCGGGCGACCATGATGCCGTCGGAGACGCGCAGGATGTTCTCCAGCTCGGGGATGGCTTCGGCGCGCTCGATCTTGGCGATCAGGCCGGGCTTGGTTGTAAGGCGCGGCGGCCATGTTGCACAGCTGGCGCGCCAGTTCCATGTCGGTGGCGTTCTTGGGGAAGCTGACGGCGACATAGTCGGCCTGCAGGCTCATGGCGGTCTTGATGTCCTCCATGTCCTTGGCGGTCAGGGCCGGCGCGGTCAGACCGCCACCCTGCTTGTTGATGCCCTTGTTGTTGGAGAGTTCGCCGCCGAGCTTGACGGTGGTGTGTACGGCGTCGCCGACCACCTTGTCCACCGTCATCACAATCAGGCCGTCGTTGAGCAGCAGGACATCTCCGGCCTTCACATCCCGCGGCAGTTCCTTGTAGTCCAGGCCCACACCCTGGAGGTCGCCTGGCTCAGTACGGGCTGCATCGAGCACGAAGGGCATGCCTGGCTCCAGCATCACCTTGCCCTCGGCGAACTTGCCGACCCGGATCTTGGGCCCCTGCAGGTCGGCCATGATGCCCACCTCCCGGCCAGCGCGGCGGGCGGCCTCGCGCACCAGGTTCGCCCGGTCGATGTGGTCCTGCGCCTTGCCGTGAGAGAAGTTCAGCCGCACGACGTTGACGCCGGCACGGATCATGGCTTCGAGGATCTCGGGGGAACTGGATGCGGGGCCGAGGGTGGCAACGATCTTGGTAGCGCGCTGGGGCATGAAGGGGTCTCCGTCTGTAACTTGGTTTCAATTGTCCCTGAAACGGGTTACCGCCGGGTTACAGACCGGGTCACGGCGACCCGGCAGCGGCCGGGGATTTCGCACGCGTGGCAACATGCGGCATCTGTTGTTGCTGCCTTTTGTCATGGATGAACTCAATGTGCTCGGCGCCGAGCTGCAGGCCTGCTCCTTCGATCCGCTGACCGGTTTCTACCGCGACGGCTGCTGTCGCACGGACGCGAACGACCGTGGCAGCCATGTCATCTGTGCCCGGGTGACCGCCGATTTCCTGGCGTTCTCGATGACCCGCGGCAACGACCTGATCACACCCCGGCCGGAGTACCGCTTTGCCGGCCTCAAGCCGGGCGATCGCTGGTGTCTCTGCGCCCTGCGCTGGAAGGAAGCACTGGAGGCCGGCGTGGCCCCGCCGGTGCACCTGGAAGCCACGCACCAGAAGGCGCTGGACTATGTGCGCCTGGAAGACCTCAAGGCCCACGCCCTGACCCTGCGTCAGCCGCCGATCTGAGAGTCTCACCAGGGAATCGGCTGCCCCTGGTGATCCACGAAATGGGCCCGGCCGGTGGCCGGCAGCGCGTCGATCACACCCATCAGCCGCTGCACCGATTCGGCAGGGTCCATGGCTTGGTCGCCGACAAACGGGCGACTCAGCGCGGAACGCACCGTCCCGGGCTGCAGGGCGGCCACCACCATCTCGGGGCGCCGGCGGGCGGCCTCGATGGCGGCGGTCTGCAGCAACTGGTTGAGCGCCGCCTTGGCCGCCCGGTAACCGTACCAGCCGCCTTTGCGGTTGTCCTCGATGCTGCCCACCCGCGCCGAGAGCTTGGCCCAGATCACCCGTTCACCGGTGGCCATCCGGGGCAGGAAGTGCCGCATCAGCAGCGCCGGCCCCACCGCATTGAGGTGCAAGGCCTGCAGCAGACCGTGCGGGTCCAGCTCATCCAGGCGTTTTTCCGGCCACCGGCCGTTGATCGTGAGCGCGCCCGTGGCGTCCACCACCAGGTGCAGCGGGGCCTGCGTGGCCAACCAGCCGGGTATCGATCAGCGTACGCTGGCGCGCACCATTGCGCTGGACGCCTCGTCCAGCAGGTCCAGTGCCGGATGGCTGTGGCGTGACAGGGCAATCGCCTCGCCGCAACGCGGGTCGGCCTGCAGCGCAGCCACCCAGGCCGAGCCGATCGCACCCGTGGCGCCCACGACGAGGGCGCGGTAACCCGGACGTAATTGGGACATGGTGGGCGCTGGCATGGTCAGACCGCCGCGGTGCTCGGCTTGCCCGTCAGTTCACTGGGCGCCCGGCTGAGCTCATTGTTCTCGGTGATCAGGGTGTTGAGCAGCGACATGAACTGCTGGCGCTGGGCCGGGCTCAGGGGCGCCAGGATCTGCTCCTGAGCACGCAGCATCCCCGGCACGGCCTGCGCCAGCCCGTCCAGACCCGCCGGCGTGATGTGCAACTGGCGCGTGCGGCGGTCTTCCCGGGCGGTGCGACGCTCCAGCCAGCCGCGGGCTTCGAGCCGGTCGACCACCCCACCGGTCGTCGAGGCGTCCAGCGCAATGGTGCGCGCCAGCGTACGCTGATCGATACCCGGCTGGTTGGCCACGCAGGCCCCGCTGCACCTGGTGGTGGACGCCACGGGCGCG
>Ga0114986_1000304_pt1 | contig 13992 bp, 13 predicted proteins | sample Shrwel1BS1Day17_FD_96988 | JGI IMG/M metagenome (GOLD analysis project Ga0114986, IMG submission 96988) | Subsurface microbial communities from deep shales in Ohio, USA - Utica-3 well 1 S-1-Day17 | ecosystem: Environmental > Aquatic > Deep subsurface > Shale gas/oil reservoir > Produced... | reverse complement strand
CGCCGGCGAGGGCGTGCCGAGCAGCGACGAGGGAGGCGCCAGTTCGCGCGAGCTGAGGTTCTCCGCGACGCGCTCCACGCGCAGGCCGGGTGTCATGCCTTCACCCCCGCCGTCGGCCGTCAAGCCGGCGGCAGGCGCGTCCTGGCTGTTCGTGGCGCCGGGTTCGAGGGAGGCGATGACTCGATCGATGTCTTCCGACGCCGAGGCGGTCGATGTCCTGGCGCCCTCAGCGGGTGTCAACGCGGCCGCCGTCAAAGCCTCGCCCTCACGAGGGATGTAGACAGCCCCCGCTTCGTCGCTCATCTCAAGCCGGGCACCATCGGCCAGCACGATCACGTCACCTTCCCGGATGACGTCTCCGAGACGCAGCGGCCGCATCTGGCCGTTCGCCTCTCGAACGAATGCTTGACCGATCAGGGTGGAAACAGTGCCGATGACCGGAGCGGGGGAGGTAGCCATGTGGAGTCCTTGTGGGTGCAATGGGCGACGAAACCCATGGCCTCAGCATAGTCAAATTGCTTTCACAAATTGACACAGACCGTCCCATCGATTCGTGACCTGGAACACGAAAGTCCAGCCGAATTCCGTGTTTCGTGCCTTGCCCCCGCGCCTGGGTGTGCGCATGGAGTGCCTTGAAAGGCGTGCCTTTGCAGAAATCCAGAAAACAGCCCGACTTCCGTGATCCTGGTCACGCAATCAGGGCCTGATCTTGGGTTTTTGCGCCACGGACGGAACCCACGGGCCCTGTGCACCTCAGCGCTCGGAGAGGGCGATCGACTTTGCGCGCAGGATGGGCTTGAGCAGATAGCTCAGGACGGTCTTGTTACCGGTCAGGATGTCGACTTCGGCTGTCATGCCCGGGAGGATGGGCAGTTGCTCGCTGAATGCCGGCCGGTCGGTGCGCACACGGATCACATAGAAAGCGTTGCCGCGTTCATCGACCACGGTGTCCGGGCTGATGTTCTCGACCTTCCCGCTCAGGCCACCGTACACCGCAAAATCATAGGCCGTGAACTTGACGACCGCCTCCTGTCCGGGCCGGATGAAGGCGATGTCCTTGGGCAGGACGCGTGCTTCGAGGAGGAGGGCGTCATCCAGGGGCACGATCTCCACGATGTCGCGACCCGGCTGGATCACGCCGCCCACGGTGTTGGCCAGAAGACGTTGCACGGTACCTCGCACGGGGGAACGCACCGATGTCTTGTCCACGCGGTCGGCCAGCGCAACGGTGCTTTCGTTCAGGGCGGCCAGGGTGCCGAGGAGCTCGGAGAGCTCCCTGCGTGCCTCGTTGCGAAAGCCGATCTCGGTCTCCTGGATCTTGCGTTGGGCCTCACCAATGGCGGCCTGGACCCTGGCGATCTGCGCGCCGGCCTGTTCGGACTCTCCGCGGAAACGGGCCACGTCGCGCTCGAGCCTGAGCACGTCTACCTCCGACACCGCCCCGGATGCCAGGAGGGGCCGCGTCTTGTTGAGTTCCTGTTGCGCAAGGTCGAGCCCCTGCTGGGCGGTGCTGCGGCGCGCACGCATCTCGGCCAGCTCCTGCTGACGCTGCAGCAGCTGCTGCTGGTTGATGGAAATCAGGTTGCGCAGCTCAGCCTGGCGAGCCTCGAGCAAGCGCCGCTCTTCCTCCACGATCCCGGCCTCTTCTGCATTGCCGGCTGTCGGCCGCGGCGGCGAGAACGGTGTGCCCTCGGCCAGCGAGCGCAACCGGGCCTCACGCGCACGCAAGGCGAAGGCCTGAGCCCGGCTTTCGTTGACCCCCGACACTGCGCGCGTCTCATCGATTCGCAGCAGAAGCTCCCCCGGCTCGACCACCTGGCCCTCGCGCACCAGGATCTCGGCGACGACCCCACCATCCAGGGACTGCACCACCTGCAGCTGGCGTGACGGGATCACCCGGCCTTCGCCGCGGGTGATCTCATCCACGCGCGCCAGCGAGGCCCAGACCAGCAACACCACGACGATCACCAGAGCCAGCCGCACGATGCGCTGCGCCCGGTGCGTGGCGCGCCGACTCATGACTTCTTCCGCCTCGAACTCGAAGCCACGGAAGCTGCGTGCCGTGCCCTCGCCTTCGGGCAGGCCGGCCTGCGATCGCCACCAACTCATCCAGCGCCTCATCAGGCAGCCCTCGCGATCTTGCCCGTGGACAGCGCTTCAAGGATGCGGTCTCGCGGCCCGTCGGCCACGATCTTGCCGGCATCCACAACGATCACACGCGTGGCCAGTGACAGCAGCGAGGTGCGGTGCGTGACCAGCACCACCGTCTTGCCCTGGGCGAAGCGGCTGATCTGGGCGTTGATGTGCGCCTCGCTGGAGAAATCCATTGCGCTGGTCGGCTCATCGAGCAGCAGCACCGGGGAGTTGTGCAGGACGGCCCGCGCGATGCCGACCGCCTGGCGCTGGCCTCCAGAGAGCGACTCGCCACGCTCTCCCACCATCATGTCGAAGCCCAGGGGGTGACGATTGACGAATTCCAGCAAGCCGGCAACTTCGGCAGCCGCAAGCAGTGTGGAGTCGTCGGCATAGGGCAGACCCAGGGTGATGTTTTCCCGCAGCGTGCCATAGAACAGCGTCACGTCCTGCGAGACGCAGGCGACGTTGCGGCGCACATCGGCCGGGTCCAACTGCCTCACATCGATGCCGTCGATCAACACCGAGCCTTCGGTGGGGCGGTACAGGCCCAGGATCAGCTTCTCGATCGTGGACTTGCCTGACCCCACCCGACCGATCAGCGCAACGCGGTCTCCAGGGGCCACCTTGAAGCTCACGCCGTCCAGCGCGTTGTCCTGCCGATTCGGATAGGCGAACCGGACCCCGCGAAACTCGATCTCGCCCTTGAACTCCTTGCGCTGCACGTAGTGAGCGCCGGCAGGTCGTTCGACAGGCTGCTCCATGATCTTGTTCAGCGACTCCAGCGCCGTGCGTGCCCCCTGATACTGCATCAGCAGACCAACGATCTGGCCGGCCGGGCCGAGCGCACGCGAGGCCAGCATGGTGCATGCGATGAGCCCCCCCATGGTCAGCTCGCGCTGGCCGATGAGATACACCCCGATCAGGATGATGACCACCGAGACGAGTTGCTGGACGCTGGCGGTTCCATGCAGCGCCGAAGCCGACAACCTGCGCATGCGCACGTTCAGGCCGGCAAGATGGGCGTTGGCGCGCTCCCAGCGGCCCTGCACGACGCTTTCCGCAGCCTGGGTCTTGATGGTCTCCAGGCCCGTCAAGCTCTCCACCAGCGTGGCGTTGCGCATCGCGCTGGCGCGGTAGGTTTGCTCGGCCAAGGCGTGCAGTCGGCTCTGCAACGTGTAGGCCAGGAGCAGCACCACCCCCACGGACACCAGGACGGGCAGCACCAGCCACGGGGAAATCCACGCGATCAGCACGATGAACAGGATCGCAAATGGCAAGTCGATCAGCGCCGTCACGGTCGATGACGCGATGAAGTCTCGCACTTGCTCGAAGCTGCGCAGGTTCGCTGCCATCGAACCCACCGATTCGGGGCGGTTTTCCATGCGCAGGCCGAGCACACGCTCCATCAGCGTGGCCGAGATCTGGACGTCGATGCGCGCGCTGGCCTCGTCGATGAAGCGTCCCCGCAGACCGCGCATCAGCAAGTCGGCGCCGATCACCAGGGTCACCCCGATGGCCAGGGCCCAGAGTGTCTCCACGGCCTGGTTCGGGACCACCCGGTCGTACACATTCATTGCAAACAGCGGGAACACCAGCGCGAACAGGTTGATGAGCAGCGCCGCCCAGAGCACATCGCGGTACACGAAGCGCTGGTCGATGAGGGTGCCCCAGAACCAATGCTGAGTGCGCGGGGGCCGTACCGCAGGGGTGCGCGCATCGAACCGGAAATGCGGCCGGACGAACAGCGCGAGGCCGCTGTAGCGTGCGTGCAGCTCGGCGCGTGTGAAGCTCACCGCGCCCTGGCCCGATTCGGGCAGCAGTACACGGGCATGCTCGCCGCTGTCGTCCCATCCGAGCAGGACACAGGCCTCATCGCCCTTGAGCAGCAGGATGGCTGGCAGCAGCACCGTGTCGATGTCCTCCAGCGCACGGCGTTGCAGCTTGCAGGCCATGCCCGCGCGCGAGGCGGCCCGCTCGACCAAGGCCAGTGACAGACGCCCCCCAGGCAAGGGCAGCCCGGCCGACAGACTGGCGCGTGTGGCTGACTGACCGTGCAGACGGCAGACTTCGATCAGGCAGTCCAGCAAGGGGTCCGCGTGAACGAGGTCCTCGCGCAGCCGCGCGGCGCGCTCGGCGGCCGGCCCGACGGGGGAGGGTGCAGGAGCGGCAGCGGTGGAGGGGTCGGACATGGACAGGGCGGCGAGGGGGCTCGGTCAGCCGATATCGGCGGTGTGGATACGGAACTGCCCGTGACGACGGTCCTCGAAGTAGCGCTGCAGCGTTTCGCGTACGGTCCGGAAGGCAAGTTCCTCCCAGGGCACCTCGGTCTCGTCAAAGAGCCTGACTTCGATGGACTCCGGTCCCGGGTGGAAGTCGGTGTCCAGCAGCCGTGCCCGGTAGAACAGATGGAGCTGACCGACCCGCACCACGTTCAGGACGGTGAACAAGCCTTCCAGTTCGACACGGGCACCGGCCTCCTCGTCAGTCTCGCGCAAGGCGCCCTGCTCGGTGGTCTCGCCCAGTTCCATGAACCCGGCCGGCAGGGTCCACAGGCCGTAGCGGGGTTCGATGTTGCGACGGCACAGCAGGACACGGTCCTGCCAGACCGGCACGGTGCCGACCACGTTGAGCGGGTTGACGTAGTGCACCGTGCCGCAGGCCGGACACACCGCGCGCTCGCGGTTGTCGTCCGCAGGCACCAGATAGTCCACCACCGAACCGCAGGCTCGGCAGTGCTTGATATGGCGGGCGTGGAGCATGGCCGGCAGTGTAGCGTGGGGCCCTGCGACGCAGCGGGCCTTGCGGTGTAGCATGCAGTTTCGAAGTTCTCAGGAGTTTCCCTTGTCCGACGTCTTTGCCGCCCCTGGCATCCCGCGCGTTCCCGTCGCCGGCAGCAGCGATACGTTCCCCGTTCACCGCATCTATTGCGTGGGTCGCAACTACGTGGAGCACGCCATCGAGATGGGGCACACCGGCCGCGAGGCCCCCTTCTTTTTCCTGAAACCCGCGGACGTCATCGTTCCGGTTGACGCTGGCGCGGTCGGGCAGATGCACTACCCGGGGCTCACCGCCAACCTGCACCATGAAATGGAACTGGTGGTCGCCATCGGCAAGGGGGGGCGCAACATCCCGGCGGCCCAGGCGCTGGACCATGTCTGGGGGTATGCCGCCGGGCTGGACATGACACGGCGTGACCTGCAGAACGACATGAAGAAGCAGGGCCGGCCCTGGTGCATCGGCAAGGCTTTCGAGGAGTCGGCACCCATCGGCCCCATCGTCCCCGCGGCTCAGGCCGGCAGCGCCCTGGATGCCGCGATCGAACTGCGCGTGAACGGCGAGGTGCGGCAGTCCAGCCGCACCAGCAAGCTCATCTGGAGCGTGGCGGAGGTCATCGAACACCTGTCGGCGGCCTGGACGCTTGCGCCCGGAGACCTCATCTTCACCGGCACACCCGAAGGAGTGGGCCCTGTGGTGGTCGGTGACCTGCTGGTGGGCAAGATCGATGGTCTGCCCGAATTGCAGGTGCGCATGGTGGGATGACGGGTGGCATGAAGCTCTACAACTATTTCCGCTCCTCGGCTTCGTTCCGGGTGCGCATTGCGCTCGAACTCAAGGGGCTGTCCTATGACTACGTGCCGGTTCACCTGGTCAAGAACGAACAGCTTTCGCCGGCGTTTGCCGCGATCTCGCCCGAGCGTCTGGTGCCGCTGCTGGAGGTTGAGGGTCAGCATCTCAGCCAGTCGCTGGCCATCATCGAATACCTTGACGAAACCCACCCGGAACCTGCGCTTCTGCCCGCGGACGCTCTTGGCCGCGCGCGGGTTCGGGCCCTCGCCCAGGACATCGCCTGCGAGATCCATCCGCTGAACAACCTGCGCGTGCTGCGCTATCTCGTGCGCCAGATGGGCGTGTCGGAAGAAGCCAAGAATGCGTGGTATCGCCACTGGGTGGAGTCCGGGTTGGAAGCGGTGGAGCGCCAGCTTGCCGGCTCCGCGGCCACGGGCGTGTACTGCCATGGCGACGCGCCGACACTGGCTGACTGTGTCCTGGTCCCGCAGATCTTCAACGCGCAGCGCTTCGACTGCAGCCTCGATCACGTTCCGACGGTGATGCGGGTGTTCGACCACTGCATGCGGCACCCGGCTTTCCAGGCAGCCCAGCCCTCGAGCTGCCCGGACGCGCAAAGCTGATGGCCACCACGCCGTGGTACCGCCCAGCGTGGCCGGCCCCAGCGGGCGTCCAGGCCGTGATGACAATCCGTGGGGGCGGCGCCGGCTTGCCGCCTTTTCATGGCTTCAACCTGGGCGACCATGTCGGAGACGACCCCGCGACCGTGGCGCGACACCGTGCCGAACTGGCGCAGGCGCTGGGCGTTCGCGCGATCTATCTCCACCAGGTGCATGGCACCGAGGTGGTGCGGCTGGACGATCGCACGTCGGTGGCAGCCCCTCTGACTGCCGATGCGGCCATCACCACCGTGCCGGGACTGGCCTGCACCATCATGGTGGCCGATTGCCTGCCGGTGCTGCTTGCGGACCGCCAGGGGCGGGGCGTGGGGGCGGCGCATGCCGGCTGGCGCGGTCTGGCGGGAGGGGTGCTTGAGCGGACGGTGGCGGGCCTCGCCGACGCTGTCGGTGCGCGACCCGCGGATCTGGTCGCGTGGCTGGGACCCTGCATCGGGCCGCGACGCTTCGAAGTTGGCGAAGAGGTGCGCGCCGCCTTCTTGGCCGGACAACCGGGTGCCGACACCCACTTCAAGCCCGGCGAGCGGCCCGGCAAATGGTGGGCCGACCTCCAGGGCCTGGCTCGCGACCGCTTGACCCGTTGCGGCGTGGGCGACATCAGCGCAGAGCCCGCCTGCACCGTCGAGGACACTTCACGGTTCTTTTCGTTCCGGCGCGACGGGCGCACTGGCCGCATGGCCGCCCTGGTCTGGCTCGGGTGAACCTGCCCCTTCGGCGGCTTGCGCCTCCAACTGCTGCTCGGACGCCCGCCGAGCCCGTCGCCGGGCCGGTGTACCCAGCAGGTACACCACGAGCGAGACCGGGCCCAGGCCATAGAGCAAAAAGGTGAAGACCGCGCCGATGACCGTGCCCTGGGTGCTGGTGGCTTCAGCCACTGCCATCATGAGAGCCACGTACAGCCAGGCGATTGCGACAAGATACATCGGGCACTGGGCTTGCGAGGCCGGGGCGCCGCCTTGGCCTGCGTCAAGCAAAAAAGCAAACGCCAATTATGGGGGCTCCGGTATGTCCGGTTTCGGTGCCGGGTCGGTGTACAAATGCGTTGTTCAGCATTGCGCAATCCAGAACCATCGAGGAGCAGATGAAGCAGCCCACGCCGCGCGACCACGACCCCGCCCAGGCCTTCGGAGAAAACGTCGGGGAAGCCATGGCCGCCCTGGCCCGGCTGAGTGTCCCGGCCGACCGGCTCGCCGCCCTGCAGGCGGACTACCTCAAGGAGGCCACCACCATCTGGAACGGCCTGATCGGCACGGGAGGCGATGGGGCCCTCAAGCCGGCAGATCGGCGCTTTGCCGCAAAAGAGTGGTCAGACAACCCCATGGCGGCCTACATGGCCTCGGTCTATCTGCTCAATGCCCGCACGTTGATGAATCTGGCCGACAGCGTCGATGGGGATGAAAAGACGCGAGCCCGTCTTCGATTTGCGGTTCAGCAGTGGATCGACGCCACGGCACCGAGCAATTTTCTGGCGTTCAACCCCGAGGCGCAGCGCCGGGCCCTCGAGACGCAGGGCGAGAGCATCGCCCACGGTCTGCAGCACCTGCTGTCGGATATGCAGCGCGGTCACATGTCGCAGACCGACGAAAGCGTCTTCGAGGTCGGTCGCAACGTGGCCACCACCGAGGGTTCGGTGATCTTCGAGAACGAGATCTTCCAGCTCCTCGAGTACAAGCCGTTGACTTCGAAGGTGTTCGAACGGCCGTTGCTGATCGTGCCGCCGTGCATCAACAAGTACTACATCCTCGATCTGCAACCCGACAACTCGCTGATCCGCTACGCGGTGGAGCAGGGTCACCGCGTGTTCGTGGTGAGCTGGCGCAATGCCGACGAGAGCATGGCCGCCCTCACATGGGACGACTACATCGAGGACGGTGCCATCCGAGCCGTTCGGGTGGTGCAGGAGGTCTGCGGCGTCGAGGAGATCAACACCCTGGGTTTCTGCATCGGCGGCACCGTCCTGGCCACGGCCTTGGCGGTCTTGGCCGCTCGGGGCGAACAGGTCTCCAACAGCCTCACGCTGCTGACCTCCTTCCTGGACTTCAGCGACACCGGCGTCATCGACATCTTCGTGGACGAGGCGGCCGTGCAGATGCGTGAGCTGAGTATCGGCGCGCAGTGTCCCACCGGGCCCGGACTGCTGAAGGGCCAGGAGCTGGCGGCTACCTTTTCGTTCCTGCGACCGAACGACCTGGTGTGGAACTATGTGGTCGGCAACTACCTCAAGGGTGAGACGCCGCCGCCCTTCGACCTGCTCTACTGGAACTCCGACAGCACGAACCTGCCTGGGCCGATGTACTGCTGGTACCTGCGAAACACCTACCTCGAGAACAACCTCGTCGTGCCGGGCAAGGTCACGGTCTGCGGCCAACCCGTGGATCTGGGCCGCATCAAGGCACCAGCGTTCATCTACGGGTCACGCGAGGACCATATCGTGCCGTGGAAGGGGGCCTACGCCTCCACCCAGGTGCTCAAGGGCAAGAAGCAGTTCGTCCTGGGGGCGTCCGGGCACATTGCCGGGGTGATCAATCCGCCGGCCAAGAACAAGCGCAGCCATTGGACGAACGCCCGGTTGTCGGCTGATCCGGAGGCCTGGTTGGCCGGAGCAACGGAGCATCCGGGCAGTTGGTGGACGAAATGGTCCGACTGGCTCAAGGCTCACGCCGGCAGACAGGTGCCGGCGCCACGGGCGCCAGGCAATCGCCGCCACAAGCCCATCGAACCGGCCCCGGGCCGCTACGTCAAGGCCAAGGCCTGATCTCGATTTCATTGAAGGAGAACGTCATGAGCGACATCGTCATCGTTTCAGCCGCCCGCACGGCGGTGGGCAAGTTCGGCGGCGCGCTGGCCAAGACCCCGGCCGCGGAACTGGGCGCCACCGTCATCGCCGAGGCCTTGCGCCGCGCACGGCTGACTGGTGAGCAGGTGAGCGAGGTCATCCTGGGCCAGGTGCTGCAGGCCGGCTGTGGCCAGAACCCGGCGCGCCAGGCCGTCATCAAGGCGGGTCTCCCCCAGGCCGTGCCGGCCATGACCATCAACAAGGTCTGCGGCTCGGGCCTGAAGGCGGTGATGCTGGCCGCCCAGGCCATCCGCGACGGCGACGCCGAGATCGTTGTCGCCGGCGGGCAGGAGAGCATGAGCCTGTCGCCGCACGTGCTGCTGGGCTCGCGTGACGGCCAGCGCATGGGCGACTGGAAGATGATCGATTCCATGATCACCGATGGCCTGTGGGACGTCTACAACCAGTACCACATGGGCATCACCGCCGAGAACGTGGCCAAGAAGTACGGCATCGGGCGCGAGGAGCAGGACGCCCTGGCCCTGGCCTCCCAGCAGAAGGCTGCGGCCGCCCAGGATGCGGGCCGGTTCAAGGACGAGATCGTTGCGGTCAACATCCCGCAGAAGAAGGGCGACCCGCTCGTCTTCGATGCCGACGAATTCATCAACCGAAAGACCAACGCCGAAGCCCTCGCGGGATTGCGCCCGGCCTTCGACAAGGCCGGCAGCGTGACGGCCGGCAACGCCTCGGGCCTGAACGACGGGGCCGCTGCCGTGGTGGTGATGAGCGCCAGGAAGGCCGACCAGCTCGGCCTGCAGCCCCTGGCGCGTATCGCCTCCTACGCCAGCGCCGGCCTCGATCCGGCGCTGATGGGCATGGGCCCGGTGCCGGCAGCCCGCAAGGCGCTGGAACGCGCCGGCTGGAAGCCGGCCGACCTGGACTTGCTGGAAATCAACGAAGCCTTCGCCGCCCAGGCCTGCGCAGTCCACAAGGAAATGGGCTGGGACACGAGCAAGGTCAACGTGAACGGCGGGGCCATCGCCATCGGCCATCCCATCGGGGCTTCGGGCTGCCGCATCCTGGTCACGCTGCTGCACGAGATGCAGCGCCGCGATGCGCGCAAAGGCATCGCCTCGCTGTGCATCGGGGGCGGCATGGGGGTTGCATTGACGGTCGAACGCTGAGTTTCCCTGTTCTGGCCCGGATGCACAGGGAGAGTCCGGGGTTGACCGCAACCGCCTTTCGGTCAACCCTGGCTCCGGGCCTCACACCATTCATCAGGAGCAAGACATGAGTCAGAAAGTCGCATACGTCACCGGCGGCATGGGCGGCATCGGCACGGCGATCTGCCAACGCCTGGCCAAGGGCGGATACAAGGTCATTGCCGGCTGCGGGCCCAGCCGCGACTTCCAGAAGTGGCTGGACCAGCAGAAGGAACTGGGCTACAGCTTCCACGCCTCGGTGGGCAACGTGGCCGACTGGGAATCCACGGTCGAGGCCTTCTCCAGGGCCAAGGCAGAGCATGGCCCCATCGATGTGCTGGTGAACAACGCCGGCATCACCCGTGACCGCATGTTCCTGAAGATGTCGCCCGAGGACTGGCATGCGGTGATCGATACCAACCTCAACAGCATGTTCAACGTCACCAAGCAGGTGGTGCCTGACATGGTTGAACGCGGTTGGGGCCGGATCATCCAGATCTCGTCCGTCAACGGCGAAAAGGGTCAGGCCGGGCAGACCAACTATTCAGCGGCCAAGGCCGGCATGCACGGCTTCACGATGGCCCTGGCGCAGGAGCTGGCGGCCAAAGGGGTGACGGTGAACACCGTGAGCCCTGGCTACATCGGCACCGACATGGTGCGCGCCATCAAGCCGGAAGTGCTCGAGAAGATCGTGGCCACCATCCCGGTCAAGCGCCTGGGCACCCCCGAAGAGATCGCCTCCATCGTGGCCTGGCTGGCCTCGGACGATTCGGGCTTCACCACCGGGGCCGACTTCTCGGTGAACGGCGGCCTGCACATGGGCTGAGGCTTCAACGACCGTCGCCCGATCCGGCGAGTTCACGCGCAAGCCTGTCGAAGGCTTCGCGCGAGCCCGCCCCCGGGTTGACGGGAGAAGCCTGCCCGAACCGCGCGAAGTTGCGTTCGGTGGAAGCGAGATAGTTGGGGTCGTAATGCTCCACCAGCAGCGCCTCGACCATCTCGGCCACCCGGCCTGCACGGGCCAGCTGCTTCCAGCGGTCCACCACCGCACGCCCGCGCAGCGTGACGAGGTGATCAAGCTGGCGGCACAAGGCCTCGATGTCGCGCACGAAGAAGTCGTAGTCCTCCATCAGCAGCGCGATGCGCTCGGGCAGCTCGAGCTCCACGTGCAGGCAGTCGCTGCCGCGCATGCGCTCGATCAGTCGGGCCGGCACTTGAAGGCTGCCGATCTTGCGGCTTTCGCTCTCCACATACACCGGTCGGCCCGGATCCATCTTGTGCAGGGCCTCCCAGATGCGGTGTTCGAACTGTTTCTGGGCCGGTTGCGGCTGCCCGGGAAGCAGCCCCAGCACCGACCCGCGGTGCTCGGCCAGGCGCTCCAGGTCGAGCACCTGCGCGCCGACGGCCTCCAGCGACTGCAGCAGGCGGCTCTTGCCTGAGCCAGTGCGGCCGCACAGCACCCGCCACTCGAAGCGGTCCGGCAGGCTGTCCAGGTCTTGCACCACCTGGCGTCGCCATGCCTTGTAGCCGCCTTCGAGCAGGTGCACCCGGAACCCGATCTGCCCCAACACCAGCGCCAGCGACCCGGAGCGTTGCCCGCCGCGCCAGCAGTACAGCAGGGGTTCCCAATCCTTGGGTTTGTCCTGCACCTCGCGTTCGATGTGGGTGGCGATATTGCGGGCGACGAAGGCGGCGCCGATCTTGCGGGCCTCGAAGGCCGACACCTGCTTGTAGCAAGTGCCCACGATGCGCCGCTCCTCGTCGTTCAGGGACGGCCAGTTGATGGCAGAGGGCAGACGGTCCTCGGCGTACTCGGCCGGCGAACGCGCGTCGACGACGTCTTGGAAGTCAGGCCAGCGGGCCAGGGCCTCGGTGGGAGTGATGGAAAGGACAGGCATGTCCCATTGTCGCCCGGGCCCGGCGGCATCCTCAGGGGACGAGCAGACGTCTCAGGGCCGGCCAGACGTTTTCGAGCAGCACGGCCTGGGCCGACTCGTTAGGGTGGATGCGATCGGCCTGGAAGTACTTGGCCGCATCGGGAATGTCAGCCACGCCCTTCAGCAGAAAGGGCACCAGGGGCACCTTGCGCTGCGCGGCGACTGTCTCGAAGGTGGTCGCAAAGCGTTCCGTGTAGGACCGGCCATAGTTGGGGGGGACCTGAATGCCCACCAGCAGCACCCGGGCGCCAGCCTCCTGACTGGCCCTCACCATGTCGGACAGGTTGCGCTCGGTGGACTCGAGCGGCAGGCCGCGCAAGGCGTCGTTGCCGCCGAGCTCGATGACCACGTGCGTCGGCTGGTGCTGGCGCAGCAGGGCCGGCAGGCGCGAACGGCCCCCGGCCGAGGTATCGCCGCTGATGCTTGCATTGATCACCGAGCCCGCGATGCGTTCGCGCTTGAGGCGTTCCTCGAGGAGGGCGACCCAGCCGCTGCCGCGCGCGAGTCCGTATTCGGCGGACATGCTGTCGCCAACGACGAGGATGCGGGCGGGCGCATCCGCGCGCGCCGGCCCGGCAGAAACCCCGGCAGCCGCCAGGACCGCCAGGCACGCGATAAAGTGGCGTCGTTCAAACAAGCGCATCATCATGACCCAACCCATCATCGCCGTGGAGCACGTCACCAAGCGGGTGGCCGACTCCACCGGCACGCTGACGATTCTCCACGATATCGATTTCGCACTGGCGCCAAGGGAATCGGTGGCCATCGTGGGGGCTTCCGGCTCTGGCAAGTCCACCCTCCTGTCCATCATCGCGGGGTTGGACACGCCCAGCGAAGGGACGGTGAGGCTGGACGGCATCGATCTTTTTGCCCTGGACGAGGACCGACGCGCCGAAGTGCGTGCGGCCAAGGTCGGCTTCGTGTTCCAGAGCTTTCAGCTCATGGCCAACCTCACCGCCCTCGAGAACGTGATGCTGCCGCTGGAGCTGCAGGGGCGCTCCGATGCGCGTGCACGCGCCACGGCGATGTTGCAGCGGGTGGGCCTGGGTGAGCGGCTGGGACACTACCCCCGGGTCCTTTCGGGGGGCGAGCAGCAGCGCGTGGCCCTGGCACGGGCCTTTGTGGTGGAGCCCGAGCTGCTGCTGGCCGACGAGCCCACCGGCAGCCTGGACTTCGCCACGGGCGAAACCGTCATGGAGCTGATGTTTGCGCTCAACCGGGAACGCGGCACGACGCTCGTGCTGGTGACGCACGATCGCGGCATCGCCGAGCGCTGCGACCGACAGATCCGCATCGAGGCCGGACGCCTCGCAGCGGCCGTGGCAGCCTGAGGATCCGGTCGTGAGCTCGCCCAAGATCCTTTTCGGCTTCCATGCCGTCACGGTGCGGCTGAAGACCGCTCCGCAGTCCATCGTCGACATCCATGTGGACGCCGCCCGGCGCGACCAGCGCATGCGGCAGTTCGTCGCGCGCGCCCAGGAGGCCGGTGCACGTCTGATCGACAGTGACGACGAACGTTTGCAGCGTCTGTGCGGCACGCATCGCCACCAGGGCGTGGTGGCGCGGGTGCAGGCCATCGCCCAGGCGCGCTCCCTGGACGACCTGCTCGACACGCTGAACGAGCCGCCGCTGCTGCTGGTGCTCGACGGCGTGACCGATCCGCACAACCTCGGGGCCTGCCTGCGCGTGGCCGACGG
>Ga0114986_1000303_pt1 | contig 14029 bp, 7 predicted proteins | sample Shrwel1BS1Day17_FD_96988 | JGI IMG/M metagenome (GOLD analysis project Ga0114986, IMG submission 96988) | Subsurface microbial communities from deep shales in Ohio, USA - Utica-3 well 1 S-1-Day17 | ecosystem: Environmental > Aquatic > Deep subsurface > Shale gas/oil reservoir > Produced... | reverse complement strand
GTCGCGAACCCACTGATAGGAATTCGTATCGCCCCCTTGGGCCTCATCATCGCCGCAGCGCTCCTGCACGAGTCGGCCGAGGAGGCTGCCGGTGCCCTGGCGCCCCATCTCGTCACCGAAACCCTTGAAGCGCCGAGAGGCCGACCGCGTGTTCGCGCAGGATCGAAAGCCTGGTATGAGGCACAGGCCAGGATGAAGGCGGTTTTTGACGAGGCGCGGGAGCAGGGGCGGCCTGTCGATAGAGATTGGGAGAAGAAGCTGACCTGTAGCTAGGGCGCGATTGCGGCCTCGGCTGCCTCGCTGCGCGCGCGAGGCGAGTTCTACGCTGCGGCAAACGGGGAAAATTCGATGGACGGCGCGCCGGTGTATGCAGGAACTGGTTGCACGTCCTGTACTGTATTGGGCTCACTTGAATCACCATCAGCGCACGGCTCAATCATGAGCTTCGCAGCAGTTGTTGCCGATCACCCTAGCAACTCCCCCCCGGCTCAGCTACTGCCGCCTGACGCCCCGTCAAGAGACCTGATGATCTGGCAGGTCTCAGCTCATGAGTGCCACCCTCGCGGCGAGATCGACGCTCTTTGGCGGCTTCGGGGAGAAGCTTGAGCCAGAGAGCAACCAGTTCGCGCAGCGCATCGCCGCCGCCCGTAGCTGCAGCACAGAGCATCGATATAGCCACCATCCGGAGATCGCGTGACACCAGAGCCCACAGTCTCTCCCTGTCGTTCTTGAAGCTGGCGTATGGACATCTGGGCTCTTTGCTCATGGACACCTCGCAGATCGTCCGTGCCACTGGCCCCCATCGGGCTAAGCATCGGATTAGCTGACATCATCCACATCCAACGATCGGATGTATGCAGGTAGATCGCGACGAAAGTTGCCGCTAGGATCGTCGGCTTCTACCTCCACCTCTTTCAATCCGCGCGAACCAGGCGTGCAGCTGGAGCTGATCCAGCGTCAGTTTCACGCGTCGCTGAAGCTCGGGTTCGCGCGAGCGGTCAACGATCCCAGCCATCTCTCTGATTGCATAGGGAGAGAGATGGAGGCCTTGGGCACGTTGCCAACGGTCCAGGTCCAGAAACTGCAGCAAACCAAGCTTCGCCAGTGTTCCAAGATCGTGAGCCTTAAGCTCCAAGCGGGCGGCCTCACGGTAGGGCTGCTGCCCTCCAATCTCGGCCAGACTTCGACGCTCAACGGCAAGAAACTTCTCCAGATCAGCCCGAATCACGTCGTCCGGCAGGGACAAGTCGATACGGACGAATCGATTCACCAACTGGAGGGAGAATGCATGGTCAAGCCTTCCACCAAACGCCCGGGGACCCGTCGCCGAGTGGTCACCGTCCTGCAAGCGGACACCTCGCGCTCGAATCTCTTCAGGCAGCATCTTCTCGAAGATGTACAGCGCGCTGACGCTGAGCGGCTCGATACTGCTTCGGATTTTCCCCGTTCGCAATGCGTCCCAAACGTCGCAGGGCAGCGAGGGGCGTTGACATGCTTCCTCCAGAGCTCCGAACGGATCAGCCCATTCGCTTGAGGCAAATGAGTGGACCCAGCGATGTACATCTGTAAGGTGCATCCGCTTGACCTGGAGTTTGTCTCCTCGCCGGAGGACTGGGCCCACACGCCTTAGCGCCTCTTCCGTCTGTGGCTGCGCGTCGATATGCAACCAGCTCCGAAGGGTGAGGTTGAGGAGCCAATCTCCCGCATCCAGATCTTCTGCTGGGCGGTACGCGTCTGGTGCGTACCACTCAGGCGGAGCGGGCGTAAGCTTCTTTCCTGCCATGATGCTTAGAGGTAGTGCGGATCGGCCGCCGATTTGGTAAGTTTCATCCGGTCTTTGGATTGTGCAGGCCACTCTGGGGTGGTCAATCTCCCACCTGCCTCTTGCTGGAAGCACTCGCCTTGGAGAGGCCTCGACCTGACACCATCTTGAATCTGGACGACACCGGCGTACTGGGATCAACCGCCACACCCGAATATGGTTGATCCGGGGGATCGGAGCCAAGGAAGAGCGCATGAGCGATTAGGACTTTCTGCATGACATGCGCAAACGGGGCTACGGCGCCGACGAGATCGCGTCGGCGACAGGTGTTGGTCAGATTGATGGCAATATCTATAGTCCATGCCATCCGGGAAAGAGTTCGTAGCGCGCCTGAGGGAGCATGAATAAGAAGACCCTGTCTGAAAGCGACATCTGCGACAAGTTCATCCGCCCGGCCATGGAGTCGGCCGGGTGGGATCGCATATCGCAGATCTACCGCGAGTACCCTCTGAGGGCGGGCCGCGTCGTCGTTCGCGGGCGCAAGGCGCGTCGGGATGCTTCGACGGTTCTTCGCGCGGACTACGCACTCTTCTTCAAGACCAACATCCCACTGGCCGTCGTCGAGGCCAAGGACAACAACCACGCTGTGGGCGCCGGGATGGCCCAGGCCATCAACTACGCTCAACTTCTCGACGTTCCGTTCAGCTTCGCTAGCAACGGCGACGGCTTCGTGTTCCGTGACGCAACGCTCGCCGATGGGGTGCTTGAGCGCAATCTGACGCTCGAAGAATTCCCGTCGCCTGCACAGTTGTGGGCACGCTACTGTGCCTGGAAAGGTTGGACACCCGACATTCGCCAGGTCACCGAATACGACTACGCGCCGACCAAGACACCCCGCTACTACCAGCTCAATGCCATCAACCGCACGGTGGAAGCCATCGCCCGCGGGCAGGACCGTGTGCTGTTGGTCATGGCCACCGGCACCGGCAAGACCTACACCGCCTTTCAGATCATCTGGCGTCTGTGGAAGAGCGGCGCCAAGAAGCGCATCCTGTTCCTGGCTGACCGGAACATCCTGATCGACCAGACCATGGTTAACGACTTTCGGCCTTTCAAGGGCGCCATGGCCAAGCTCAGCCCCAATGCCAAGGGCGTCGAGGTGGTCGACAGCCAAGGCAAGACCACGGTCGAAGAGGTTGATCTTGGGATCAACCGCGCCACCAAGCAGGTCAACAAGAGCTACGAGATTTACCTGTCGCTGTACCAGGCCGTCAGCGGCACCGACGAAGAACGCAACATCTACAAGCAGTTCTCGCCTGACTTCTTCGACCTCATCATCGTTGACGAGTGCCACCGGGGCAGCGCGGCCGAGGACTCGGCCTGGCGAGACATCCTCAGCTACTTCAGCGCCGCCACGCAAATCGGCCTGACAGCAACGCCCAAGGAAACCGCTGACGTCTCCAACATCGACTACTTCGGTGAGCCCGTCTACTCCTACAGCCTGCGCCAGGGCATCGAGGATGGCTACCTGGCCCCCTACAAGGTCATCCGCGTCGACTTGGACAAGGATGCCTTCGGCTGGCGTCCGCCCGAGGGCATGACTGACAAGCTGGGAAATGTGATCGAAGACCGGATATACACCGGCGCGGACATGAACCGCAAGTTGGTACTGGAGCGCCGCGATGAGGTCGTCGCCGCCAAGATCACCGAGTACCTGAAGGCCACGAACCGCTACGACAAAACGATCGTCTTCTGCGAAGACATCGAGCACGCCGCGCGCATGCGCCAGGCGCTCAGCAACGCCAACGCCGACCTTTGTGCCACTCAACCCAACTACGTGGTGCAGATCACAGGCGACAACCCCGAGGGCAAGCGCGAGCTCGACAACTTCATCGATCCCGAGAAGACCTACCCGGTCATCGCCACCACCTCCAAGCTGATGAGCACGGGCGTCGATGCCCAAACCTGCAAGCTAATCGTGCTGGACCAGAACATCAAGTCGATGACGCTGTTCAAGCAGATCATCGGTCGGGGCACGCGGCTGCGGGAAGACCTGGGCAAGAGCTGGTTCACCATCCTCGACTTCAAGCGTGCCACCGAGCTGTTTGCTGACCCGGCATTCGATGGCGACCCGGTGCAGATCTATGAACCAGGCCTCGACCAGCCGGTTGAGCCGCCGCAGCCACCTGAATCGCCTCAAGGCGGGTCCGACGGATTCCCGGGCGATTCACCGACAGGCTTAGGCACGATCACAGGCGGCGATGATGCCCCTGCCGAACCTCGCAAGTACATCGTGGGCGGTAGCGTCAACGTGGCGGTGGCGCGCGAGCGCGTTCAATACCTCAACGCTGAAGGCAAGCTCGTCACCGAGAGCCTTCGCGACTACACCCGCATCAACTTGGGCAAAGCTTACGACTCCTTGGACGGCTTCCTGCAGGCCTGGAACAGTGCCGAGCGCAAGGCTGTGCTGATCGAGGAACTGGAAAGCCGTGGCATCTTCCTGGACGCACTGGCGGATGAGGTGGGCAAGGACTTCGACCCCTTCGACCTGCTGCTGCACGTGGCCTACGACCAGCCACCGTTGACCCGGCGCGAGCGCGCACAGCGCGTGAAGAAGCGCAACGTCTTCACCCAGTACGGTCCAGTCGCCCGCCGAGTGCTGGAAACACTGCTGGATAAATACGCCGACGAAGGCATCACCACCATCGAGAGCGACGCTGTATTGCGCGTGCAGCCCTTTACTGACCTGGGCTCGCCCGTGGAGCTGATCCGCAGCTTCGGCGGCCGCCCCCAATACCTGCAGGCGCTGGCCACGCTGGAGCGCGAGCTCTACGCGTCCGGTGCCAACTGACACTGAACCTGAACCCTGATGTCCAACCTCACACCCGTTATCAAGTCCATCCAAGACGTCATGCGCCAGGACGCTGGCATCAACGGCGACGCGCAGCGCATCGAACAGATGGTCTGGCTGCTGTTCCTGAAAGTCTTCGACGCACTAGAAGAAGAGCTGGAGCTGACCCGGGACGACTACAAAAGCCCCATCCCCGACCACCTGCGCTGGCGCAACTGGGCGGCCGACCCTGAAGGCATCACTGGCGACGCGCTGCTGGACTTCGTCAACAACACGCTTTTCCCCAAGCTCAAGGCGCTGCCGGCCGACCCGGTGCGCAACCCGCGCGGCTGGGTGGTGCGTGGAGTGTTCGAAGACGCCAACAACTTCATGAAGAGCGGCCAGTTGCTGCGGCAGGTGATCAACAAGCTGGGCGCCATCGATTTCAACCGCCAGGCCGAGCGCCACCAGTTCAACGACCTGTACGAAAAGATCCTGCGCGACCTGCAAAGCGCCGGCAACGCGGGCGAGTTCTACACGCCGCGCGCTGTCACGCAGTTCATGGTGGACATGGTGAACCCGCAGCTGGGCGAGAAGGTACTGGACCCAGCCACCGGCACGGGCGGCTTCTTGGTCTGTGCTATTGAACACCTGCGCAAGCAGGTGAAGAACACCGAGCAGGAAGCGCTGCTGCAGAACAGCATCTACGGCGTGGAGAAGAAGCAGCTGCCGCACTTGCTGTGCGTGACCAACCTGCTGCTGCATGGCATCGAGGTGCCCAGCAACGTGCGTCACGACAACACCCTGGCCCGCCCGCTGCGCGACTACGCCCCGGCCGAACGCGTGGACGTGGTGCTGACCAACCCGCCCTTCGGCGGCATCGAGGAGCCTGGCATCGAGGTCGGCTTTCCAGCCGACGTGCGCACCAAGGAGACGGCCGACCTGTTCCTGGTGCTCATCAAGCACATCCTGAAGGCCAACGGCCGCGCCGCGCTGGTGCTGCCCGACGGCACCCTGTTCGGCGAGGGCGTGAAGACGCGCATCAAGGAGCAGCTGCTGGCCGAGTGCAACCTGCACACCATCGTCCGCTTGCCTAATGGCGTGTTCTCGCCCTACACCGGCATCAAGACCAATCTGCTGTTCTTCACCAAGGGCCGACCGACCGAGGCCATCTGGTACTACGAGCACCCCTACCCGGTGGGAGTGAAGAGCTACAACAAGACCAAGCCCATCCGCATCGAGGAATTCGACGCCGAGAAAGCCTGGTGGGGCAGCGAGGCCGATGGCTTTGCCGCGCGGGTAGAGAATGAGCGGGCGTGGAAGGTGGACATCGCCGCAATCAAGGCCGCGGGCTACAACCTGGACCAAAAGAACCCGCATGCGCCGGAGGCGGTGAGCCACGACCCGGATGAATTGCTGCGCGAGTATCAGCGGTTGCAAGGAGAGATTCATGCCTTGCGAGGCCAACTCGTCTCTATGCTGAACGAGAGCCTGCTGAAATGAGTTGGAACGCTTTGAGCGCTCTAAACGCCATAGTCTCGCCCGGGAACGTACAGGGGCTTCGGAAACTCCTGGTGAAGCTCACGCTCATGCGTGCCGGCAACGCAGATGGCATGCAGGACGAAGCCGACAGCTCGAATCTTGCCGACGGTCTCGAGATTCCCTCGTCACTTGAGGGCGTTGGGAAATTCGTTCGGCTGTCGGAAATTGCCGAAGTAGCAAAGGGTCCGACAGGGATAAAGGGTGCTAGGCCCGGCCCATATCCCCTCGTCGTAACTGCTGAAGAACGCGGTAGTTGCGATCACTACGATTTCGATGGTGAGGCAGTCCTGATTCCGACGGTTTCGTCTACAGGTCATGGCGATGCAAGTCTGAAGCGCATCCATTACCAAGAAGGCCGCTTCGCAGTGGGCAGTATCTTGGCAGCCGTGCGGGTCCACGATCGAGCATTGCACTCAACGCGATTCTTGTATGAGTACCTAAGCGTCTTCAAGGATGAGCTGCTCGTCGCACGAATGTCGGGTACCGCGAACGTAAGTCTCACGATCAAAAAGATCGAAGGTGTTCCGATTCCACTCATTCCCATAGCACAGCAGCGACACCTTCACGACCTCATGCTCCTGTGCGATGCCCTCGAAGCCAAGGGCCGGCTCAAAGCAGAGCAGCATGCCCGCCTTTTCGGCACTCTGATGGGCGCGCTGACAGACAGCAGCACGCCCGAGGACCTAGCCGCGAACTGGCAACGCGTCGCCGACCACTTCGACCTGCTGCTCGACCGCCCCGAGGCCGTGGATGCACTGGAGCAGACCATCCTGCAACTGGCTGTGCGCGGACTGCTGGTGCCACAGGACCCAAGTGATGACCCCGCAACTGTGCTGCTGGCGCAAATTCGCACTGAGAAGGACCGATTGATCGCCGACGGCAAGATCAAGCGTGACAAGGTCCTTCCCGAGGTCGATGAGGAGGTAGCCCCGTTCGCACTCCCAGCCGGATGGGCTTGGGCGCGATTTCCAGAATTGGGCGTGTTTGGTCGCGGTAAGTCGAAGCATCGCCCGCGCAACGATCCAGCGCTATTCAATCCACCGATCTATCCATTGGTGCAGACAGGCGAAGTCGCACGAGCCAAAGGGACGATTCTTGAGTACCACTCCAAGTACAGCGAGCTTGGTCTTGCCCAAAGCCGTCTTTGGCCAGCCGGCACTTTGTGCATCACGATTGCAGCCAACATTGCAGACGCAGCCGTACTGGGCTTTGACGCGTGCTTCCCCGATAGCGTCGTCGGATTCGTACCGGCAAGCTGTCTTGGTGGAACGGCCTACTTCCAGGCATTTCTTGAAACAGCCAAGACTGATCTAGTCAAGTTCGCGCCCGCAACCGCCCAAAAGAACATCAACTTGGAAATCCTCGAGTCGCTGTTGGTGCCGCTACCGCCAAAGCGTGAAATCGAACGAATCGTCGCCCGCGTCAACGAACTGCGCCGACTCTGCGCTGACCTACGGCAGCGCCTGAGCCGCAGCAGCGCTACGCAAGCTGCGCTGGCGGAAGCGTTGATCGAAAGCGCCCAGGCAGCTTAGCCGTTGAGCAGCATGTTTCGCACGTTCAAGGACCTGAGAACGCCCACGGGCAAGGACGGTGCGTTTGAACTAGCTTGGAGTGAGCGCTTCGACGAATCCGGCATCAACTGGGACGAACTGCTCCGGTCGCAGCGCATTCTCATCGTGTCGGAGGCAGGCGCCGGCAAGACCTATGAGTGCGAGTCGAAAGCCAGGGAACTCTTCGCTCGCGGTGAGCCGGCCTTCTTCCTATCCCTCGAAAGCGTTGCATCCGCCGGCGTCGTCGCCACCCTCTTTGGGGATGAGCATGAGCGTTTCACCAACTGGTTGGCATCCTCATCGCAGCTTGCCTACTTCTTCCTCGACTCGATCGACGAGCTTCAACTCGTTCATCGATCGTTCAAAGATGCGCTGCGCCGATTCGCGAACGACATTCGGGGCGCGCTGGGAAGGGCCACGGTGGTCATCACCGCTCGCCCTGTGCCTATCGACCGGCAGGCGTTCAGGGACATCCTGCCCGTGCCGGCGCCAGTGCGGCAAGAAGACTCGCAAGATGAGTTCATCCGCATCGCCATGGATGGACCGGGCAAGACCAAGGATGACGGCCCGCCCACCAGCCGAGAGGTCGAGCTGCTGCCGCTGACCGGACCGCAGATCATCGAGTTCGCACGGTCCCGAGGCGTTGAGAACCCGGAGGCCTTGCTGGCGGCCATTGATGCCAAGCACGCCAGAGAGTTCGCTCGCAAGCCGCAGGACCTGATCGAGCTTTGCGACGACTGGCGAGAACACGGGGGGCTTCGTGCGCACTTTGAGCAGATCCAGTCCCATGTGCGCGCCCGGCTCGCCGCTCGCCCCGAGCGGCGTGAGAAGGCGGAGCTTCCGCCAGCGAAGGCGCAGATCGGCGCCCAGCGCCTTGCGCTTGCGGTCATTCTGAGCCGGCGCTTGACTATCCGGTACAGCGCTGGATCGGATAGCGACGCGCCAGGCGCTGCGCCGATCGATCCGCGTGAGCTGCTGGCGGACTGGACCCCCAACGAGGTATCGGCGCTCTTGGAGCGCCCGATCTTTGTCGAAGGTGGATACGGCAGGGTTCGGTTCCACCATCGGTCGGTAATGGAGTTTCTCGCCGCCCGCCAGATCCATGACCTGATTGAGGCAGGGCTGCTGGCCCAGTCGGCGGCTTGCCGCATGTTGTTCGGACTCACGGGCTCGAACGAGACCATTCTCAGGCCGTCGATGAGGCCCGTGGCGGCATGGCTTGCCTTGCTGCGGCCCAACATGTTCGAACGGGTGGTGAAGATCGAGCCGGACTGCCTGCTGACCCAGGGCGACCCTGAGTCGCTCACGGATCTGCAGCGCGAGCGTGCGTTGCTCGGTTTCGTGGCGCGATACGGCAAGGGGCAGTGGCGTGGCCTGGAAGTACCAAATCTTCAGGTGGCGCGGCTGGCGCAACTTGGCCTCGCCGGCACGGTGAAATCTGCCTGGGCCGCTGGTGTGGAAGCACCCGAAGTCCGGGAGTTGCTGCTCCGGCTTGTGAGCGCCGGTCGAATGCAAGACTGCGCCAACCTGGTTGCAGGCGTCGCAGCGGACGCAACCTGCAGCGATCGCGAGCGGTTCGAGGCATTGCTCGCACTGGCGGCCCTGGGCGATTCCCGCCTTGCACCGATGGTCGATGCCATCGTCGCGCTGGCGCCAGGGTGGTCCGAACGACTTGCGCGTTGGGTCGGGACGATGCTGTATCCGGAACACGTTACCGAAGTCCAACTGGTCCAGCTCTTGGCGCGAGTTCGCAACGAAAGGAGGGACCGCGGGGGATACGCCGACAGCGTCGCCCGGGTGATCAAGATGGCAGACATCAGCCAAGCCCGCCTTGAAGCCTTGTTGCCTGATGTGCTTCGGCTTGCGCGCGAGGGGCTGTCTGCGGTCGAAGAAGAGTTTCAAGAGGCCGATGGACGGCTGGAAATGTCGAGCATCTTGCGCTCGCTGTGCCTCCGGTTGCTCGACCTTGGAACCGTCAGCGAGACACTGATCGAAGCCTCGGTTCTTGCAAGGCGGTCGGCCGACGCGTCCTCCAGTCTGGGGAAGGGTAAGACAGAGGTGAGTGCGCTGCTCGACTCGCTGTCTGACAGTTGGCGACCACGGGTCTTCGAGGCAGATCTGGCCTGCGTGGAGTCGCTCCGCGGCGATCGCAGTGCCAGGTACCGACTGGTTCGCATCGTCTATGAAGGAGCTCTGAACTACACGTTGGAGCGGGACGGCCCGTGGGTACAGGAGGCGTTAGCTGACGTACAGATGTCGCCGGAGCGTCGAGCGGTTCTTTTGCACCTGGCCGCACACCTCTACGCGATCGAGGGAGGCCTCAAGAACGGCGAGAACGCTCTTCGCGAGGCCGTGGCTGACTCGAAAACGCTCAGCGACGAGCTGAACTCGATCGTCGCGGCGAATCAGCCAAGCCCTGAGTTCCTGAAGATGCAGGAGGAGCAGCGGAAACGGCAAGAGCGCCAGGCCAAGAAGCGCGCCGATGAACGGGAGGCATGGGCCCAGATCAGGCGAGAGCTGGCTGAGCAGCCTGCGCTGGCGCTAGGGCCCGGTCGCAGGGATAGCACGATCTGGAACCTTTGGCTGGTCTTGCGCAAGCTGGGCCACAACGGCGACGAAGGGCGATGGGATCGTGCGTTCCTGGTCTCTCAGTTCGGAGTCGAGATCACAGACAGGCTGAGGCTCGCCTTGATGGCCTACTGGCGTGGCATGCGCCCGACGGTTAGGTGCGAGCGTCGCTTGGGTGAGGAGAACACCTATCTCGTGGTGTGGTCGATCGGTCTCATGGGCATCTACGCTGAAGCGGAGGATCCACTCTGGGCGACCAAGTTGAAGCGCAGTGAAGCAGAACTCGCTGCTCGCTACGCCTTGCTGGAGCTAAACGGTCTGCCAAGCTGGCTTGGCAGGCTTGCAAAGGAACATCCCATGGAGGTGGAGGCCACCATTGGCACCGAGCTGCTCGATGAGCTGCTTGATGCGGGCGGCGATGCGGGCTGGCACTCGATGGTGTTGCAGTCCCTGAGAAACGGCACTCAGGACGTAGCACAGTTGCTTCTGCCTCGCCTCGTTGGCTGGCTCGCATGGTCGGGCTCGAAACTGATGCAGCTACCGCATTCGCCGTCGAACGAACAGAAGCTGTCCCAGGTTGTAGGCGTGCTGCTGGCGCACGCCGGGCCAGAGATCAAAGGACATTTGGAGGAACTGGCCGCGGCTCAGGTGCGGGCGGCTGGCACCGGTCCATATTTGCTGTTCTGGCTGCCAGTCCTGTTTTCGCTCGCGCCGTTGCGCGGTGTGGAGACCATGCTTGCCGCTCTGGCAACATTTCCCGTGGAGCCCAACGGGGCAGCTGTTCGTATCATCGGTTCACTTTTCAGTAAGCGAACTGACCCAGGGTTTACCGATTGGCTCTCCAAGCTGGCGCCTGACCACTTGCTCCAGCTGACGCTTGAGTTTCATCGGCACGTGAGGCCTGAAGACGACCTCGTCCACGACGCCGTCTTCTCGCCCGTGGCGCGAGATTTTGCTGAGAACGGGCGTCGGTACATCTTCGATGCGCTGATGAAGGCAAGCGGACCGGAGGCTCTCAGCGCAAAGCTTGCTCTCGCGGCCGATCCGCTCTTCGAGCGCTTGCGAGATCGCATCGCGGCGTTGGCTCAGGAGCGCCTTGCTGCAGAGATTGACTCAAGCGCCTGGACACCGAAGGAGGTGGCCACACTTCTGGCCCATAAGGAGCTTTCACCCAAGACCACAACCGACATGGCGCAGTTGCTGGTCGATCGGCTGGATGACCTTCAGGAACTTTTGCTCAGGGATACATCGCCGCGGGCCGGCTGGTCATCTATCGACGACGAGAACACGCTGCGGCCCATGATCGCGCACGAACTGGAAGTTGCATCGCGGCAGGCCTACACCGTAGACCAGGAGGCTGTGACCGCTGATGGCAAGGAGACCGACATTCGCCTGAGGGCTGTCTCGGGGTACCAGGCGACCATCGAACTGAAGGTCGGTGAGAAGGGAAGATCGGCGCGAGAACTGTGTGACACGATCGACGACCAGTTGGTCAAGAAGTACATGGCTCACCGGGAGGCGCGTACCGGCTGTTTGCTCGTGTCTGTTGCTGATCCGGGCAAATTCTGGTTGCACCCTGAGACCAACCAACGTATCGATCGCTTTGGCCTGCAGACTCTCCTTCAGGCAAAGGCGGAGGAGGCGCAGCGAAGACTCGGCGGAGATGCGCGGGTTCTAGCTCGCGTGCTCGACTTGGTGCCTCGCCTGTCTACGGAGAAGCAGGCTGCTGGCGCTGCGCGATGACCTGATACGAACACCTCTATGGCAGAACGCACTGTTGGACCCCACGAGTTCTGGCTTCAGACCTGCGGTCTCGATACCCATCGTCGAGGGCCCAACTACGCTAGGTTGGATACTCCCTGGAATGCTTTCACCGCCGACGGTCGAAGTCTGGTCTGCACCCTTTGGGTGGACTTGATCGTCGATGTCGATGACCCCGAGTTGCGCCGTTTGCGTCGTTTCGTCAAGATGGGTGGGCGCTCCCGTCGATGGAAGGGTGTTGGCATGCAACACGGCCAACAGGCCCGCGCCAACCTGGACAAGGCTATCGCTGAGAAGCTTCCGATCTTCGGGTTCGAGGCAGAGGCCAACATGGCCGCTCTCGGGCGTGGTGAGCGGTCTGTCAAGCACTTTTACCTCGACCGGGCGCATCAGATGCAGGGTCGAATCGGCCTCAGTCTGTACGAGCTGGAGCAAAGACTCCAGATCGACGGCGCGTTCAGGCAGCGTGGGCTCGCTGATGCAGAGGATCCGAACCTGCCGTCAATCCTGTTCGAGTTGGTGGGGGTCACTGCGGAGGTGCCTGGGGCCGATGGTGTTGTGAACGGGGACGCGAGCGAAGAGCACGAAGTGGATCAGCCGCTAGAAGGCAACCTTTCGGCTGATGAGTACGCCCGCAAGGCCCTGCCCATGCTTGTGAAGCACGTGCTTCAGCAGCAAGATGGTGTGATGGTACCGATCACGTACCATCGTCTCGCTGAACTCCTTGGCAGACGGACCAAGCATGGCGATCCCTGGGCGCGTGGACTGGGCTTTGTATTGGGGCGCGTTACTGCGTTGATCGACGGCGTTCACAGCCGATTACCAGAGCTTCCACCCTTCCTGACAAGCATCGTCGTGCTATCGAGTGGCCCCAATGAGGGCTTGCCCGACAAAGGGGTCAGTGATGTCTGGCCGGGCTACGAAGCGATGTCCCGGGACGAGAAGCGAGCCAAGCTCGCCGCCGAGTATCAACGCATCCTCGCGTACGGTAGCCGGTGGAATGAGGTACTGCGCCTTGTTGGCCTGCCATTGATCGAGCCGCCTGTAAGTTCAGATGGAAGGCCCATTTCGGGTGGCTGGGGCGGCGGGGAGTCAGAAGCACACTTGGCGCTGAAGCACTATGTGCGCGATCACCCCGAGTTGGTTGGTGCGCGAGCTGATTGGGATGCCAAGGTCGAGTACGCCCTACGCTCGGCAGACGAGTTGGATGTCATGTTTATCTCGGATCGGACCTGGATCGGAGTCGAAGTGAAGTCCAGGGTCTCCGATGGGAACCCAGCTGACTATGAGCGGGGTATTTACCAGGTCGTGAAGTACCGCGCCGTCCTTGAGGCGCAGGCTCGCATCGATTCTCCAGATGACTTACCTGAGATCCAGGTTGTGCTGGTTCTAGAGCGCGAGCTTCCCAACGTGTATCGCCTGTTGGCCGCCCACCTTGGGGTGACAGTCATTGAGCGCGTCATCCCTCGTGCTGACCCATCACACCCCGCGCCATCTACTTGATCGACAACCGTTCAAGTTGACCTGGGCGTCTCAGTTCAGTCTGAACCGGACTAGCGTCAACGACAGCTCAAGGCCGCTGGCGCTCAATCCAGAGCCACCCGTTCTGACCCAAACGCCCCCTGATTCAGGCCGGAAATCGCTCCTCAACGGCTCCGTTACAACTTTCCCGCTTCCGCGCTTGGTGTCGACCAACTTACTTTCAATTCGACCAACTTTATTCATGCGAGTCAGAGGTGAATCACTGGAATAAAGTTGATCGGACCCACCCTGGGGCGTTTACAAGCTTGGGATTCCCCACGAGCCGCGTCGACGTGAGCCCCTCCAAGGCGCCGAATGAGGGCTCGGGAACGTAGTTGGTCGGCCCACATTACACACTCCTCCTTGTCCTCGCGGGCCGCTCGAACTAGGCTTTGGTCGTGCGCCGCGCATCGCTGCGCACGGCGTTCACGGAGGGTTGCTCTCCGACCGTCTACTCCCTTGGGGCGTGACCTGCACCGCAACCATTCCACCTGC
>Ga0114986_1000302_pt1 | contig 14034 bp, 13 predicted proteins | sample Shrwel1BS1Day17_FD_96988 | JGI IMG/M metagenome (GOLD analysis project Ga0114986, IMG submission 96988) | Subsurface microbial communities from deep shales in Ohio, USA - Utica-3 well 1 S-1-Day17 | ecosystem: Environmental > Aquatic > Deep subsurface > Shale gas/oil reservoir > Produced... | reverse complement strand
GTCGAAGCCCATCAGGTCGTACAGCGCGTCGTACAGCGGGCGCAGGTAGGGGTCGACCTTCTGGCCCAGGTCGCCAGGCAGAAAGCCGAGTTTCTCGCCGGCTTCCACCGCCGGACGCGTGAGCACGATCTTCTGGACCGCGCTGCGCTCCAGGGCATCCACTGCGCAGGCCACCGCCAGGTAAGTCTTGCCGGTGCCGGCCGGGCCGATGCCGAAGGTGATGTCGTGCGTGGCCATGTTCTCCAGGTAGCGTGCCTGGTTGGGCGTGCGCCCGCGCACTTCGCCACGGCGTGTCTGCATGGCCACGGCTTCCACGCCGTCGGGGGGGAGGGCGGTGTCGCCGGCCAGCATCAGCTGCACCTGTTCCTCGGGGATGGGCTTCTTGGCCATCTCGTAGAGGGCTTGCAGCACCTCCAGCGCCTGATTGGCCTTGGCCTTGGGGCCTTCGATGCGGAACTGCTCGAAGCGGTGCGCGACCTTGACTTGCAGCGCCGCCTCGATGCTGCGGATGTGGCTGTCCATCGGACCGCACAGGTGGGCCATGCGCTCGTTGTCGGGCGGGGAGAAGGTGTGTCTGAGGATCAAGCCGATAATCCGCGTGAATGGAAGGAATCTCCCAATGATAGGCAAGTTGACCGGCGTCCTGCTGGAAAAGAATCCGCCCCAGATCCTGATCGATTGTCACGGCGTCGGCTATGAGGTGGACGTGCCCATGAGCACGTTCTACAACCTGCCGGCGTCCGGCGAGAAGGTGTCGCTGTTGACCCATTTCGTGGTGCGCGAGGACGCGCAGATCCTCTACGGATTCGGCAGCGCCGGCGAGCGCGAGGCGTTCCGTCAGCTCATCAAGGTCAGTGGTGTGGGGCCGCGCACGGCGCTGGCGGTGCTTTCTGGCCTGTCGGTGACCGAGCTGGCCCAGGCCGTGACGGCCCAGGAAGCGGGTCGGATCGTCAAGGTGCCAGGCATCGGCAAGAAGACCGCCGAGCGCCTGCTGCTGGAGCTCAAGGGCAAGCTGGGGGCTGAGCTGCCGATGACCGGGGGTGCGGCCGCGGTGGGCGACGCTGCGGCCGATATCCAGCAAGCGCTGATGGCGCTGGGCTACAGCGAAAAGGATGCGGCCGCTGCCCTGAAGGCCTTGCCGGCTGGGGTAGGGGTCAGCGAAGGCATCAAGCTGGCGCTGAGAGCGCTCGCGAAATGATCAGGGGGATGTCAGCGTGACCATTCAGACCGATGACTTTGCGCCCGCTCCGCGGGTGGTGTCTCCCGTGGCCTATTCGCCCAAGGAGGAGGCCATTGAGCGTGCACTGCGGCCCAAGCTGCTGGACGAATACGTGGGCCAGCAAAAGGTGCGCGAGCAGCTGGAGATCTTCATCGGCGCGGCCAAGAAGCGCGCCGAGGCGCTGGACCATGTGCTGCTGTTCGGCCCGCCGGGCCTGGGCAAGACCACGCTGAGTCACATCATCGCCCAGGAACTGGGCGTGAACCTGCGCCAGACCAGCGGACCGGTGCTGGAAAAGCCCAAGGACCTGGCGGCACTGCTGACCAACCTCGAACCGAACGACGTGCTGTTCATCGACGAGATTCACCGCCTTTCACCGGTGGTGGAGGAGATCCTCTATCCTGCGCTGGAGGACTACCAGATCGACATCATGATCGGCGAGGGGCCGGCGGCGCGCAGCATCAAGCTCGACCTGCAGCCCTTCACCCTGGTCGGCGCCACCACGCGCGCCGGCATGCTGACCAACCCGCTGCGCGATCGCTTTGGCATCGTGGCCCGGCTCGAGTTCTACACCCCGGCCGAGCTGCAGCGCATCGTCACCCGCAGCGCCGGCCTGCTGAACGCGCCCATCGACGCCGAAGGCGCGTTCGAGATTGCGCGCCGCAGCCGGGGCACGCCCCGCATTGCGAACCGCCTGTTGCGCCGCGTGCGTGACTTTGCCGATGTGAAGGGCGATGGCCGCATCACGGCCGACATCGCGGGCCGCGCTCTGACGATGCTTGATGTGGACCCCGAAGGCTTCGACCTGATGGATCGCAAGCTCCTGGAGGCGGTGATCCACCGCTTTGACGGCGGCCCTGTGGGGTTGGACAACATTGCAGCGAGCATCGGCGAGGAGCGCGACACCATCGAGGACGTGATCGAGCCCTACCTGATCCAGCAGGGCTACCTGCAACGCACGCCGCGCGGGCGCACCGCCACGCTGGCGGCCTACCGTCACCTGGGGGTGGCGCCGCCCGCGGCAGAGGGCGGGTTGTTCGGGGCCTGAACGGCTCTTTTGACCCGCTCGCTGCGCAGCATGCCCCCAACGATCAGGCACTGCGCGGCGTAGTAGGTCGACAGCACCCAGACCGGGGAGGCCTGCAGGGGCGTGAGGAAACGGTTGATCGCCAGCAGGGTGTCGCTGATCACAAAGGCGATGGCCCCGGCAGCGACGAGCCAGGACGCGGTGTCACGGAGCTGCTGGGCGCGCCCGAGCGCCTGTGCGGCCATCAGCGCGATGACGGTTGCATAGATCGCCACTGGTACTCGCAGGGCGCCGGGTAGCGCCCCCGCCCAGAGCACGATCACCATCACCATGGCGTAACCGAGGGCCAGCACCAGAATTCCGCGCGATGACCACCAGGACACGCCTTGGCCAAACAGGACGATGTAGGCCAGGTGAGCCAGCAGGAAGGCCACCAGGCCGGGGATGAACAGGCCTTCAAGCATCAAAAACACATCGCCGGCCAGCGAACATGCCAGGGCCAGACCCAGCCAGAGGGCTGCGGCTCCTCGCAGGCGACCCGAGCGCCAGGCCTGGGCGACCAGCAGCAGGGCCAGCACCATGGCGGCGGGTTTGAAGAACAGGTGGGCCTCGCGCCAACCGTCGGCCGCGGCCGCCATCGACAGCGCCCCGGCCTCGATGACCAGAGCCTCCAGCGGCAGCAGACGGCCCTGCATGACGGCGCCCACCGCCCAGAGGCCGGCCAGCAACACACCGAACCAGATGGCGCTGCGCGACAGCGGCCAGTTTTCGGCGTGCCAGAGGAACAGCGCCACGCCGCCCAGCAGGGCGAGGAACTGGAGGGCCGAGAACCGTTGCAGGCCGGGCGCCATGGGCGTTTCGAAGCGCTGCAGACTGGCCGGTTCGAAAGGCGTGGCGGGTTCGGCCGCAGCCAGATCGGCGGGCCGCCAGCCGGGTGGCTTGAACCACACGCGCAGCTTGTCGCCCCAACGGCGGGTGCGCCAGCTGTCCCGTGCCAGTGCCGCATACACCTCCAGGTTGGCCCACAGCGGGTCCCAGCTGCGCAGCGGCTTGCGGGTGCCGTAGACGCAGGGGTTGGTGGGATCCTCGTCGGTGAAGGTGCCGAACAGTCGGTCCCACAGGATCAGGATACCGCCGTAGTTCTTGTCGAGGTAGGCGTCGTTGACCGCATGGTGGACCCGGTGGTTCGAAGGCGACGCAAAGACCCGGTCGAACCAGCCCAGCCGGCCGATCTGCTGGGTGTGGATCCAGTACTGGTAGAGCAGGTCGACCAGCGCGACCACGGCAAACACCAAGGGAGGCACCCCCACCACCGCCATCGGCACGTAGAAGATCCAGCCCAGCAAGGCGCCGCTGCTGGTCTGGCGCAGCGCGGTCGAGAGGTTGTAGTCCTCGCTCTGGTGGTGCACCACATGGGCCGCCCAGAACACGGCACTTTCGTGTCCCAGGCGGTGGTGCCAGTAGTAGCAGAAGTCGTAGAACAGCAGGGCCAGCAGCCAGCCGGTCCAGTGGTTCCACAGCGCGGCATCAGGAAAGATCGCCACGGTGCTGAAGATGGCGGTGTAGATGCCCACCCGCAGCAGCCGGGTGAACACGGCGCTGATCTGGCTGAGCATGCCCAAGCCAATGCTGGTGATGGCATCGGGCAGGCGGTAGGTGTTGTGGCCGCGCGCGCGGCCGATGGCGAACTCCAGTCCGATGAGGAGCAGGAAGACCGGGGTCGCCAGCACGATGATCTGGCTGGACGTCATGCGCGAATTGTGGTTCGCGGTGGTACCGATGGGGCTCGGCAACAACCCTGATAGGCGCCCGTTCCGTTCAGGCGCTCTGTTCGTCCAGCCCGGCGTCCTGGAGGTGTGTGGTGTCGGCCCAGCCCACCAGGCTCAGTCCATCGGGGCTCCAGAGCAGGCGGTTGACGGCCGTGTTGGGCAGTTCCCAGGTGCGGGGAGCCTGCAGATCCAGCCGGGTCGAGGCGCGGTAAAGGATGTCGAGCACGCCCCCGTGGGCCACGATCATGATCTGCTCGCCGGCATGGCGTGACGCCAGCGCCTGAACGGTGCTCACAATGCGCTCGCGCAGTTGCAACAGTGACTCCCCTCCGGGCGGCGCGAATTCCGGATGGCGCTTGCGCCAGGCCAGAGCCTCTTCGGGGTGCTGTGCCTCGATCTCGGCCCAAGTCAGCCCCTCGAAGCGGCCGAATCTTCTTTCCCTCAGCCCGGGGTGGGTCTGGACAGCCTGTCCCTGCAGGTCGGCCACGGCCTGGGCGGTCGCGCGGGCACGGCTGAGGTCGCTGGCATAGATGGCGGCCAGGGATTCGTCCCGCAGGGCCAGCGCCAGTCGCCGGGCCTGCAGGCGACCCTGGTCGTTCAAGTCGATGTCGGTGTGGCCCTGGATGCGGGTGTCGCGGTTCCAGGCGGTCTCGCCGTGACGCACGGCCAGAATGCGGGTGACTTGCACGGTCGGGTCCTGACTGGAGTGGGCGGTGAAAATGGGCGGCACGCAGGCAGTTGTTCGCCCGAGCCGTGAAATTATCGCGGGAAACCCGCGCAGCAAGGGCTTTCGCACTGCGGTGGGCTGGGCCACAATGGGTCCATGACGCCATCTGCGCCACCGGCCGATCAGGGCTTCGGCACGCTGTTCACCTTCCTGCCGATCGGTGCCTACCGCTGTGCACCCGATGGCACGATGCTGCACGCCAATCCGGCGCTGGTCAGGCTCAACGGGTTTGCGACGGAGGCGGATTTTCTTGCGGACGTGAACAGGTTGGCGGGCGACTGGTACCTGGACCCAGGAAGGCGCCAGCACTTCCAGCAGCAACTGGCCATGCATGGCCAGGTCCGGGGACTCGTGTCTGCGGTCCAGCAACACGGGACGGGCCTCAAGCGCTGGGTGAGCGAGAACGCCCATCTGGTGCGGGACGCGCAGGGGCAGCCCCTGTACTACGAAGGCACGGTCGAAGACATCACCGAACAGGTGCACTCCCGCGAGGCGTTGCAACGCAGTGAGGAGCAGATGCGCCAGGTGGCGTCGCAGGTGCCGGGCATGGTGTTTGCCGTGCACATTGCACCGGATGGCCGGCGCCAGTACCGGTTTGTCAGCGATGGGGTGCGGGACATCTATGGCTTCGAGCCCGGTGATCTGCTTCGTGATCCCGACCTGATCCGCCGGTACCGGCACCCTGCCGACCAGGATCAGCTGGAGCGTGACATCGACCTGATGCGCCGGGGCCATGAGGACCTGGGCGGCGAATTCCGCATTGTGCGGCCCGATGGGCAGATCCGCTGGATCCTGCGGCGCTCGACATCGGTGAGCAGCGACGAGACCGGCGTGCTGCGCGTGGGCGTGCTGCTGGACATCACCGAGCAGCGTGAGGCGGAAGTCGCCTTGCGAGAGACCGAGGCACGTTGGAAACTGGCCCTGGAGAGTGCGGGCGACGGTGTCTGGGACTGGAACCTGGCCACCGGAGAGGAATACCTCTCCGCCAGCATGCTGGCCATGTACGGGTTCAACGAGGACGAACTGCCTCGCCTGGCCGAGGCGCTGGACCAGCGGACCCATCCCGAGGACCGCGAGCAGATGCTGCGCGACCGCTTGGACCATTTCGAAGGCCGCACGCCGATCTACCGCAATGAGCATCGGGTCCAGTGCAAGGGCGGTGCCTGGAAATGGGTACTGACCCGGGGCATGGTCATCAGCCGGGATGTGGGCGGCAAACCGTTGCGCATGGTCGGTACCCACACCGACATCACCGAGCTCAAGGAAGCCGAGATGCGCCGCCAGCAGCTGGAGGGCCAACTTCGGGAGTCGCAGAAGATGGAGGCCATCGGCACCCTGGCGGGCGGGGTGGCGCACGATTTCAACAACCTGCTGGCCGCCATTCTGGGCAACCTGTCCCTGGCCCGGGAAGACGTGGGGGACGGCCACCTGGCGCAGGAGAGTCTGGCCGAGATCCAGCGGGCGGCCCTGAGGGCCAGGCAGCTGGTGCAGCAGATCCTGGCCTTCAGTCGCCGACAGTCCCCCACCATGGAACAGCAGGCCCTGGGTCCCCTGGTCGAGGAAGCGCTGAACCTCATGCGTTCGCTGTTGCCGGCCGGGGTCCGTCTGAACACGCGGATGCCTGTCACGGGACCGATGGTGCGGGCCGACAGTACCCAGATCCAGCAGGTGGTGATGAACCTGTGTACCAATGCCTGGCAGGCCATGCGGGGACGCGGGGGTGAGATCACCGTGTCGTTGAAGATCTGTGATGTGGCGCAGGAAGAGAGCCTGTCAACGGGTGGGCGCCTGGCGCCGGGGCGCTACGCGTGCCTGAGTGTGGCCGACAGCGGTCAGGGGATCGCTCCCGAGCATCTGCACCGCATTTTCGAGCCCTTCTACACCACCAAGCCTGCCGGCGAGGGCACCGGGCTGGGGCTGTCGGTCGTGCACGGCATTGTGACTGCGCACCAGGGCGCCATTGACGTGCACAGCCAGCCGGGGGAGGGAACCCGGTTCGATCTGTATTTTCCGGTGGCCGGCGGGACCGAGGCATCGGCACAGGGGGCGACCATGGTCGAGGTGGCCAGTCCCCAAGCCGACACCCGTGCGAACCGGCACATCGTGTATGTGGATGACTACGAGGCGATGCTGTTCCTGGCCTCCCGCATGCTGGGCAAGCAAGGCTATCGGGTGACCACCTTCCTGTCGGGGGAGCTGGCGCTGGCCTGGCTGGCGGCCAACGGGGACCGGGTGGACCTGCTGGTCACCGACCAGAACATGCCTGGCCTCAGCGGCATCGATGTGGCTCGCGAGGTGGCGCGGATCCGTCCCGGCTTGCGGGTGGCCATCATGTCGGGATATGTGAGCGACGAACTGCGAGAGCAGGCCCGGTTGTGCGGTGTGCACGAAGTGCTGGCCAAGCAGGACCGGGTTGATGACCTGGTCGAGGCGGTTCGCAGCCTCTTGCCCGCCGACTGAGGGCCTTCCGGCAGACTCAGCGTGGCAGGTCGATGTTGACCTGGCGACTGCCAGGGCGCGGTACCGGGAATTCGGACAGGGCTGCCCGGATGATGGCTTTCCACAACTCGGGCGTGCTGTTCCAGCGACCGTCGTGGGCCGCGCTGGTCTCATAGACGACGCGGCCGGTGGCCGCATCACGCACCACCAGCGACACCTGTCGCTGGTAGTAGGGCGTCGTGTGGTAGGGGTACATCGGCCAGCCAAAACGTCCGCCGACGCCCCAGCCACCCCGGCTGCCGTAGATGCCCACGCCGCTCCAGAATCCGTCGCGCGGCTCTTCCCAGGGGGCATAGGGCAGGCGCACGCTGCTGGCCTGAACCTGCACGCGCCAGGCCGGTGCCGGATCGTCGGTGCCGGCCACGCGCCAGCCCAGTGCGGCCAGGCTGTCGATCGTCCATTGCTCCAGTTCGGTCTGGGCCTTGGCGGCTGGACCTTCCCGCTGGGAGGGCAGGCGTTCGAACAGGTAGTACTGTGGTGCGGCAGGCGCCCCCTGGCTGCTGTCCCAGCTGGCGAAACTCTCGACCTGGTTGTCCACCCGCAGCACGCTGGCACAACCACCGAGCACCAGGGCGCTGGCCAGCAGCAGGATCGAAACAAAGCGGTTGCGGGCAATCGGGGTCATGGGTTCCTCGTCGGATCAGGACATGGCAATCGGTATGACCCGCGAAGGCTGAATCTCGTTCCCTTCCTCGTCCACGCGTGCCGGGGCTTCGATCTCTTCCTCGTCGAACGCCTTGTCGCCGTCCTCGCTCTCCACCCCGGTGGTCTTGATCGTCTGGAACGGATAGAGCGAGCGGTCCATCAGGTGGCTGGGCACCACGTTCTGCAGGGCGTGCAGCATGTTCTCCAGCCGCCCGGGGAACTGCTTGTCCCAGTCGCGCAGCAGGTTGCCCACCTGCTTGCGCTGCAGGTTTTCCTGGCTGCCGCAGAGGGTGCAGGGGATGATGGGGAACTGCCGATGCTCGGCCCAGCGGATCAGGTCCTTCTCGGGCACGTAGGCCAGCGGGCGGATCACCATGAACTCGCCGTTGTCGCTGACCAGCTTGGCGGGCATGCCCTTGAGCTTGCCGCCGAAGAACATGTTCAGGAACAGGGTCTGCAGCATGTCGTCGCGGTGGTGACCCAGGGCGATCTTGGTGGCGCCCAGTTCCTTGGCCACCCGGTAGAGAATGCCGCGCCGCAGCCGGCTGCACAGGCTGCACATCGTCTTGCCTTCGGGAATGTTCTTCTTGACGATGGAGTAGGTGTCCTGCGTCTCGATGTGGTACCGGATGCCCAGCTTGGACAGGTACTCGGGCAGGATATGGTCGGGAAAACCAGGCTGCTTCTGGTCGAGGTTGACCGCGATCAGTTCGAAGTTCACCGGCGCGCGCGCCTGCAGCTTCATCAGGATGTCGAGCAGGCCGTAGCTGTCCTTACCGCCCGAGAGGCAGACCATCACCCGGTCGCCTTCCTCGATCATGTTGTAGTCCACGATCGCGCGGCCAACTTCTCGGCACAGGCGCTTTTCCAGTTTCTTGTTCTCGAAGGCTAGTTTCTCTGGGGTCATGGTGCTCACCACTGGCCGCTTTCCATGCGGATCGCGACTTCGCAGTCGTCAAAAATTTCAAGCTTGGCGATCTTCACCCGCACGCCGATCACGCCGGGCAGTTGCATCAGGCGCCGCGTGAGTTTGCCGATCAGGCTCTCGAGCAGGTTCACGTGCTCGGCGGTGCATTCATCGATGATGATCTGGCGCACCTTGCGGTAGTCCAGCACATGGCTGATGTCGTCGTCGTGCGGCAGCAAGGGCTGCGTGCCCTGGTTGAGTTCGGCGTCCACCTGGATCGGCTGCGGCGCCGTCTTCTCGTGATCGAGGATGCCCAGGTTGGCGTCGAAACGGAGACCGGTCAGGGTCAGGATCTGGGTGCCGGCAGAGTGGGGGGCAGTCATGGGCTTCTCGCCTCACATCAGGGAAAAATCGCGCTCGAAGCGCATCAGGTGCTGACCACCATCGACCAGCAGCGTGGTGCCGGTGATGGACCGGTTCTGCAGGGCGAACGCGACAGTGGCCGCCACGTCGTCAGGTGTGGATGAACGCCCCAGAGGCGACTGGCGGTGCAGTGCCTGGAACTTGTCGTCCGACAGCATGTGGCTGGTCAGGGTCAGACCCGGTGCCACCCCCACCACGCGCACCCGTGGCGCCAGGGCCAGGGCCAGCATGTTGGTGGCCGCTTCCAGCGCCGCCTTGGACAGGGTGTAGCTGAAAAAGTCGGGGTTGAGGTTCCAGAGCTTCTGGTCCAGCAGGTTCACCACGGCGCCGTCGCGTGAACCGCCGCTGGCGTCCAGATGTTCCGCCAGCGCCTGGGCCAGCAGCACGGGAGCGCCCGTGTTGCTGCGCAGGTGTTTTTCCATGGTCTCGAAGCCGAAGCTGGCCGCTTCGTCGTGCTCGAACAGGGACGCGCTGTTGACCACCGCATCCAGCTGGCCGAAGCTCGCCACCACCGCCGGCACCAGGGCTCTCACATCCGGTTCGCTGGCCAGGTCGGCGTAGAAGGGTCTTGCGCTGGCGGCCCGGCCGGTCAGGGCGTCGCAGTCGGCGACGGTCTGGCGGGCCTCCTCGCCCGACTGGCGGTGGTGCACCGCCACATTCCAGCCGGCCCGCGCCAGCGTGAGCGCAATCTCACGCCCCAGGCGTTTGCCGGCGCCGGTGACGAGCACGGTGCGTGAGTCCCGGGATACGGTTGGGGATGGCATGGAGGACAATGGCGGGGTGAAAACGGAAGCTCTGGGCCAGGCGCCCGATGACATCGCGGGCGAACCCGCAAGTGTACCGAGCGCCCTGCTGGCGCGGGTGAGTGGGGCTGTCCGTGCGTCGGGCGGCTGGTTGCCCTTCGACCGCTTCATGGCCATGGCCCTGTATGAGCCAGGTCTGGGTTACTACGCCAATGCGACGCCCAAGTTCGGTCACCTGCCCGATGGCAGCAATGGCCAGGGGAGCGATTTCGTGACGGCGCCCGAGCTCACGCCGCTGTTCGGGCACACCCTGGCCCGCCAGGTGGCCGAGGCGCTGGAGGCCACGGGCACCGACGAGGTCTGGGAGTTCGGTGCCGGCAGCGGTGCCCTGGCGTTGCAGGTGCTAGACGGTCTGCAGGCCATCGGGCGGACACCGCGTCAGTACACCATCGTCGACCTGTCGGGCAGCCTGCGTGAGCGCCAGCAGGCCACGCTGGCACGGCATGCGGCTTGCGTGCGCTGGGCGGACCGTCTGCCTGAAGCCTTTGACGGGGTGGTGCTGGGCAACGAGGTCCTGGACGCCATGCCGGTCCAACTGCTGGCGCGACGGGGTGGGCTTTGGCATGAGCGGGGCGTGTCGCTGGATGCTGACGGTGGCCTGATCTGGGTGGACAAGCCGACCGATCTGCGGCCACCGCTGGAGGTCGACGGCACCCACGATTACCTGACCGAGATCCATCCCCAGGCCGAGGCCTTCATCCGCACCCTGGCCGATCACTGGCAGCGCGGCGCAGGGTTCTTCATCGACTACGGATTCCCCGAGGCTGAGTACTACCACCCGCAACGGCACATGGGCACGTTGACCTGCCACCGCGGACACCGCCGCGACGATGACCCGCTGGCCGATCTGGGCCTCAAGGACATCACGGCCCACGTGAACTTCACAGGCATTGCCTTGACCGCCCAGTCGTCCGGGCTGTCGGTGCTGGGGTACACCTCTCAGGGGCGCTTCCTGCTCAATGCCGGGCTGCTGGACCTGGCGAAAGAGGCCGGGCCAAGGGAAAACGCCATGATGCAGAAGCTGGTGAACGAGCACGAGATGGGTGAGCTGTTCAAGGTGCTGGGCATCGGCCCCGATGCATCCGGGCGCGAGTGGCTGCCGTCGGGGTTCGCGGTCGGCGACCGTACCCACCGACTGTGACACGAGGCCTGATCGCGCCATGATCCGCTGGATGATCGTCATCTTCCTGGCCCTGCTGCTGATCAGCTGGTTCACGCCGCTGCTGCACAAGCTGGGTTTCGGCAAGCTGCCTGGCGATTTCCGCTTCAAGGCCTTCGGTCGGGAGTGGTTCATTCCCATGACCACCACCATCCTGCTGAGTTTCGTCGCCAGCCTGATCAGCCAGATCGTCTGACCGCCAAGGTACTCCTGGGAGTGTCTTGAAGAACGCCGGCACACCCCCACATTGGGGACATAGCATCACGGAGCCCTTGCATGTCCACTGACGCGCTGCACATCGTCTGTCCCCACTGTCACACCACCAACCGCGTCGCGCCGGCCGACCTGGGCAAGGCGCCCGACTGTGGCAAGTGTCATCGCGCGTTGTTCGACGGGCATCCGGTCGAGCTGGATGAGTCCAGTTTCGATCGGCACATCGGACGCTCACACTTGCCCGTGCTGGTGGACTTCTGGGCCCCCTGGTGCGGTCCCTGCCGGATGATGGCGCCGCAGTTCGAGGCGGCGGCCCGTCAGCTGGAGCCACAGGTCCGGCTGGCCAAGCTCAATACCGAAGAGGCTCAGCAGCTCGCCGCCCGGCACCAGATCCGCAGCATTCCGACGATGGCGCTGTTTGTCGGCGGTCGCGAGGTGGCCCGGCAGGCCGGCGCAATGGGCGCGGCCGACATCGTGCGCTGGGTGCGCGCCCAGTTGTCTTCTGCGGGTTTCTGATCCGATGCGGCACGGCCGGTCGCCTGCCGGCTGACATGGTACTCAGTGCGTCTTGATGGACGCCAGGGTGTCCAGGAATTGCTGGCGCCACCAGTGAACATCCTGGGTCCGGATGCCCTCGAGAAGGGCAGCGTGGCGGCGGCGGCGCTCCTCCAGCGGCATCCTCAACGCGCTCTGCATGGCCTCGGCGGTGCGGGTGGCGTCGTACGGATTGACCAGCAGCGCCTCGGTCATCTGCTCGGCCGCACCGGCAAAGCGCGAGAGCACCAGCACCCCGGGGTCGTCCGGATCCTGCGCCGCCACATATTCCTTGGCCACCAGGTTCATGCCATCTCGCAGCGGGGTGACCAGGGCCACACTGGCGGCGCGGTAGAGACCTGGCAGGCGTTTTCGGGCCACGTTGCGGTGGATGTAGCGCACCGGCATCCAGTCGAGTTCGCCGAAGTTGCTGTTGATCTGACCGCTCAGACTCTCGAGCTCCTGACGCAGCGACGCGTAGGCATCCACCGACTCCCGGCTGGGCGCAGCGATCTGGATCAGGGTGGCGCTTCCGCGGTTCTCCGGGTAAGACTGAAGGAGCTGGCGGAACGCCTTCAGGCGCTGCGGCAAGCCCTTGGAGTAGTCCATGCGCTCGACACCCAGCAGCAGGCGCCGGCGCGAGTACTCTTCGCGCATCTGGTGGTACAGGTCCTGCGCGTCGGCAGCCCGCCCCAGGGCCTGGAACTCATCCACATCGATCCCGATGGGAAAGCTGGCGGCATGCACGGTTTTGCCAAAGGCGCGGAAGGCATTGGGTCCCTGGACCTGCGCGTCGGCTTCGGTGCGCACGTAGCGCGAGAAGTGAGCCAGATCCACTTCGCTCTGGAACCCGACCAGGTCATAAGCGAAAAGTGATCGCATGAGCCAGTCGTGCTCCGGGATGGCCGCCAGGATCAGGGGCGGCGGCAGAGGAATGTGCAGGAAGAACCCCATTCGCTGGCGACAGCCCATCGCCCTGAGCTCGGCGGCCAGAGGGATCAGGTGATAGTCGTGAACCCAGACGATATCGTCCGGTCTGAGCAGCGCGGCCAACTGGTGGGCTAACCTCCGGTTGACCCTCTGGTAGCCGCCAATGTGGCCACCATCGAAATTGGCCAGGTCCAGTCGGTAGTGGAAGACCGGCCAGAGGACACCATTGCTGTAACCGAGGTAGTAGCTGTCGTGATCGGTGGGCGACAGGTCCATGGTGACCAGCTGGACCCTGCCAGCCATCTGCGTGTGCAGCCGTCCTGCTTCCGCCTCGCCAGGCGCTGCGACGCGGCCACTCCAGCCGAACCAGAGGCCCCCGGTGGACTCCAGTGCCTGCCCCAGGGCAACGGCCAGCCCGCCTGAAGCGCTCTTGCGAGGATCGGCCACGCGGTTGGAGACGACGACCAGCCGGCCCATCAGATCACCGTGTCCCAGGGGGCCGACAACCGCACGGCTGCATTGATGATGCCCACCATCGAGTAGGTTTGAGGGAAATTGCCCCACATCTCGCCCGTGCTGGCGTGGGTGTCCTCCGACAGAAGACCCAGCCCGTTGCGCGCCCGCAGCATCGTTTCGAAGATGGCGCGGGCTTCCTCGACCCTGCCGACACGAGCCAGTGCATCGATGCGCCAGAACGTGCAGATGTTGAACGCGGTTTCCGGTTTGCCGAAATCATCGGCGGCTTCATATCGCCGCATGTAGGGACCATCGCAAAGGTTCTTTTCGAGCGCGTCCAGCGTGGCGACGAACCTGGGGTCCATGGGATCGATGAAGCCGACTTCGGCCATGAGCAGCACGCTGGCGTCCAGGTCCCGGCCACCGAAACTCTCGGCGAACGCCTTGCGCTCCTCCGACCAGGCCTCGCGCAGGATGCGCTCACGCATGGCTCGGGCGTGCTGCTGCCAGTAGGCGGTCCTTTCCGTTTGCTGCAGGCCGGCTGCAATCTTGGCCAGCCGGTCACAGGCGGCCCAGCACATCAGCGCCGACGACGTGTGGACGCGCGCGCGCGTGCGCAGCTCCCACATGCCTGCGTCTGGTTGATCGAAGACCTGTACCGCCCGCTCACCGGCCACCTCCAGGCGCTTGAACTCCGGCAGACCGGCCGGGTTCAGCAGGCGT
>Ga0114986_1000301_pt1 | contig 14054 bp, 17 predicted proteins | sample Shrwel1BS1Day17_FD_96988 | JGI IMG/M metagenome (GOLD analysis project Ga0114986, IMG submission 96988) | Subsurface microbial communities from deep shales in Ohio, USA - Utica-3 well 1 S-1-Day17 | ecosystem: Environmental > Aquatic > Deep subsurface > Shale gas/oil reservoir > Produced... | reverse complement strand
GGGGCAAGACGGGGTCAAGAGGGGGTCAGACCCCCCGTTGACCCCACCCTGACAGCCTACCGAAGCGCGCCAGCCAGCAGCTTGTGCAGCTTCGAATGCAGCGCGTCGTTGGCGGCCAGCACCTGCGCCGAGTGGATCTGTTCGGACCGCCCGCGGAAGTCACTCACGAAACCGCCGGCCTCGCGCACCAGCAGACAGCCGGCCGCCGTGTCCCAATCGGAAAGGCCACTTTCCCAGAACCCGTCGAACCGCCCCTGCGCCACGTAAGCCAGATCGAGGCTCGCCGCACCGAAGCGGCGGATTCCCGCGACCTCGGGGCCGATGGCGCCGAAGATGCGGGTCCACTCCGAGAAATCGCCGTGGCCGAAGAAGGGCACGCCGGTTGCCACCAGCGCATCCGACAGGCGCGAGCGGGCCGAGACGCGCAGCCGCGCATCGTGGAGCCAGGCCCCCCGGCTCTTTTCCGCCCAGAAGGTCTGGTCGGTGATCGGCTGATAGACGACGCCCGCCACCACATCGCCCCAGCCCTTGCCATCGGGGCGCGGCTCCTGCGCGGCGATGCTGATCGCGAAGTGCGGGATACCGTGAAGGAAGTTGCTGGTGCCATCCAAAGGATCGACAATCCAGCGCGGCATGCCGGGGGCACCCTCGATCACGCCCGCCTCTTCCATCACGAAGCCCCAGCCCGGACGGGCGGCGAGCAGTTCGTCATAGATCGTGCGCTCGGCGCGCATATCGGCCTTGCTGACGAAATCGGCCGGGCCCTTGCGGGAGACCTGAAGGTGTTCGACTTCGCCGAAGTCGCGCCGCAGACGTCCGCCCGCCTTGCGCGCGGCGCGTTCCATGACGCGGATGAGGCCGGAAATAGCTGCCATGATACGTCCTCAGCCGGCCTTGCCGACGTAGGCCTGCTCGTACACATCGACGATGATGCGCGTGCCGCTGCCGATGTGCGGCGGGACCATGATACGCACGCCGTTGTCGAGGATCGCGGGCTTGTAGCTGGACGATGCGGTCTGCCCCTTCACCACGGCATCCGCCTCGACGATGGTGGCTTCGACCTGCGCGGGCAGTTCGACCGAGATCGGCTTTTCGTCCCACAGTTCCAGCGCGACCTGCATCCCGTCCTGAAGGAAGGGGCGCGCATCACCCAGCAGATCGCCCGGCAGGGTGATCTGTTCGTAGGTGTCGTTGTCCATGAACACCAGATCATCGCCCTCGGCATAGAGGAACTGGAAGTCCTTGGTGTCGAGCCGCACGCGCTCCACCGTATCGGCGCTGCGGAAGCGCACGTTGGTCTTGCGGCCATCCTGCAGGTTCTTCATTTCGACCTGCATATAGGCCCCGCCCTTGCCGGGTTGGGTGTGCTGGATCTTGGCGACCTTCCAGATGCCGCCTTCATATTCCAGGATGTTGCCGGGGCGAATGTCGACGCCGCTGATCTTCATGGGCTGTGGGCCTTTTTACGAGGTGGAAAGAGCGTAGGGCGCACTGCGGGAAAGGCGCGCACCCCTGAAATGATGCGCGCCCATAGCCGAGCGCGGGCGGATCGGCAAGCGCGGGGCCGAGCCGCCGCGCGGCGCATGGTTAATGACATGGCGCGGCCCGGCGCGGGATGATAAAGGCCCGCGCATGAAGACCCGTTACATCTTCCTGCTGGTGGTCAGCGCCGCTGCGGCCGCCGCTTTGCTGCCCGCCAAATCGCATGGTCAGGACCAGAGCAGCAACCGCGCCGCCTCGCGTCCGCAGGCCAGCGGGACCGCAGCAAGCGGCCTGCTCGGCATCCTGCGCCACGGCAACTGGCAATGCGCGCTGCCCGGCGATGCAGGGGGCGAGGCCTTCATCGAAGTGCCGCAAGAAGCTTTCCGCATCGGCACGGCCTCCAGCTACATCAGCCCGGCGGGCGACGGCATCTACCTGATGCGCGGGACCGAGGTGGTCTTCACCCGCGGCCCCAAGAAGGACCAGCGGTTCCGCGTGCTGGGCGAAAACACTCTCCAGAAGCTGAATGACGACGGGTCCTTGAGCAAGCTGATCTGCACGCGCATTTCGAGCGGAAACTGAGCGGAATTGCACCGGCCGTGACCGCCGCCTCAACCCCTGCCCGTTGGCCCAAGGCGCTGGCCTTCGACGTGTTCGGCACGGTGGTCGACTGGCGCACCAGCGTAGCCCGCGAATCCGCGGGGTTTCTGGCGCAGATCGGACAGAGCCCGGGCGATGCCGCTGCTTTCGCTGATGCGTGGCGGGGGCAGTACATCGCGGCGATGATCGGGATGCGCAAATCGGGCCGCGCTTTCGTGCCGCTGGATGTGCTCCACCGCGAGATGCTTGAGGCGACCTTGCGCGAACGCGGCGTCGATCCGGCGGGTCTCGATCCGGCGTTGCTGGACGACTGGAACCACGCCTGGCACCGGCTCGACCCGTGGCCCGATGCGGTCGAGGGGCTGACGCGGTTGAAAGCGCACTTTCCCATCGTCACCTGCTCGAACGGCAATATCGCGCTGATACTCAACATGGCCCGCCGCGCAGGCCTGCCGTGGGACGCGATCCTCGGCGCGGAGGTGAGCGGAGCCTATAAGCCGGACCCCCGCGCCTATCTCCACACAGCCGAGGTGCTGGGGATCGCGCCGGGCGAGCTGTGCCTTGTCGCCGCGCATCACGGCGATCTGGCTGGGGCACGGGCGGCGGGGTTGCTATGCGCCTATGTCGACCGCCCCGAAGAATATGGCGGCGCCCCGGCACCGGACGCGCACCACGAACAGGCGTGGGAATGGTCGGCGACGAGTTTTGTGGATCTCGCCGATCAGTTGGGGTGCTGACGGCTAGCCCCGCATTACCTTTGCAAAAGCCTCGATCGCGGCGACCTCGTCCCCGCCCCACACGGCGTGGCTGACGGCGAGGAAGTCCGCGCCCGCCTCGACCAGCGGCTTGCAATTGTCGGGCGTGATCCCGCCGATGGCGACGCAGGGGATTTCGAACAGCTGGCTCCACCACTCGATGAGCTGGGGCTCGGGCCGCTCCGCGTCGCCCTTGTCCTTGGTGGTCGAGGGGTAGAAGGCTCCGAAAGCGACATAGTCGGCCCCCGCCTCCCCCGCTTCCATCGCCATGTGGCGGCTGGCGTGGCAGGTGACGCCGATCTGCGCCTCGCGCCCAAGCTCCGCGCGCGCATCCTTGGGCGAGCCGTCGTCCTGCCCGAGATGCACGCCGTCAGCCTTGATGCGCTTTGCGAGCGCCACCGAATCGTTGACGATGAAGGCGACATCATGCGCGGCGCAGATCGCCTGAAGCGGCGCGGCGAGGCGCGCGGCCTCGTGCTGGTCGATGTCTTTCACCCGGAACTGGAAGGCAGTGACAAGATCGCCATGCCGCCGCGCCCCGGCCGCCAGAGCGCGTTCGAGCCGCGCGGGAAAATCGCCGCCAACGTCGAGGGGGCTGATGAGATAGAGCTGGGTCTGGGTCATGGCGCGTCTCGCTAATCGCTTGTCGCCGCGATGTCACCTGTTCAGCCAGCACTCAGGCGCCGGGGTGCCTATGCGTGGCCATGACAAAGCTGCTCCGCACCCCGATCCGCTTGGGCGCCCCTGCCCTCCTCGCCTTCGGCCTTGGAGCCTGCGCGGTGATCCCTGATGCGCCCCGCCCCGAAAGCATCGCCGTGCCGCAGGGCACGCCGGTGGCACTGGGGCAGGCGGTCACGGTCGGAGCGGTGGTCGCCACGCCGATGGCCGTGGTCGAGGACAGCCGCTGTCCGATCAATGCCCGCTGCGCATGGCCCGGCCGTCTGGTGGTGACGACCCGCATCGACGGGGCAGGCTGGCGCGACACCGCCGACCTCACCCTCGGCGAACCGTGGAGTACCCACGGGGTCATCATTGCGCTGACCTCGGGCGAACCGGGGCGCGAGGCGGGTGAAGGCAAGGAAACGCCGAAGGATGCCTACCGCTTCACCTACGAAGCGAGATAGGCGATCAGACGCTGGCGCTGGCGATCTGGTCGATCGCCTTGCCGAGCACCGCGTCGAATTCCGCATCGCTCTGCTGCTTGCGCAGGTCTTGCAGCAGCCCGCGGCTGAAGCTGGCGATCATGCCCGGATTGTTCGACAGACGCGCGCAGGCATCGTCGGTCGAGAACCCGCCCGACAGCGCGACCACACGCAGCACCTTGGGGTGGTTGACCAGCGGGGTGTAGAGCCCGGCGGTGGCAGGGATCGAGAGCTTGAGCATCACCTGCTGGCCTTCGGGCAGCGCTTCCAGATGCTTCAGGATTTCGGCAAGCAGGATCGCCTCGCCCTCGGCACGATCGGCGGCGGTGATGTCATATTCGGGCTCGATGATCGGCATCAGCCCCGCGGCGATGATCTGTGCGCCAACCTCGAACTGCTGGGCGACCACCGCGGCGATCCCGGCGGCGTTCGCGGACTTGATGACCGAGCGCATCTTGGTGCCGAACATGCCGGCCGCGACCGACTTTTCGAGCAGGCCCGCAAGCTTTCCCATCGGCTTCATCAGCTGCACGCCGTCCGCTTCATCGGCAAGGCCTTCGTCGACCTTGATGAAGGGCACGATCCCGCGTGCCTTCAGGGCATCGCCGGTGGACTTGCCATCCACTTCGCCGTCCATGGTCTTTTCGAACAGGATCGCACCGATCACCTTGCCGCTGGAGAAGCAGGGCGAGGTGATGACGCGGGCGCGCATCGCGTGGATCTGGCTGAACATCTCCTCGTCACCCGACCACTCGCTGTCGTCCACCCCGTAACCGCGCAGCGCCTTGGGCGTGGAGCCGCCCGACTGGTCAAGCGCGGCGATGAACCCTTGTCCGGTGGCGATGCGGGTCGTCATTTCCTGGGTGTTCATGGCTGGCTGTCTCCAAGTCGCGAATGGTGGTTTGGCGGTCTGTGCATAGGTATGCAGAGACCCGTGAGCGCGCCCTTAGCGAGGCCTCGCGGATGCTGCAACCGCGAAGGATCAACGCTTGGACAGGCGGCGGATGATCCCGGTGAAACTGAGCGCCGGCTGCCCGTCTCCGGTCACCAGCCCGCGCACGAAGATGGTCTTGCCCCCGCCCCGCGTCACCTCACCGCGCGCCTCGACCAGCGCGCCGGATTGCACCGAACCGAGGAAATCCCCCGACAGATTGAGCGTAACCGCATGATCGCCGTTCAGCACATCCGTGGCGATGGCGAAGAGCGCGAAATCGGCGAAGGTCAGCATGCACCCACCGTGCATGAACCCGCCGCCGTTCATGTGGCGGTCCTCGGCGCGGAAGGCGCTGACATAAGTGCCGTCATCCTCGCGGCGGTAGTAGAACGGGCCCGAGCGCGTCTCGAAAGGATCGCCTTCCCAGAACCGCCATCCGGCAAATTCACCGGAGTCCATCACCTTGAGGGCGCCGTAACTGGTCTGGACCGCTTCGCTCATTTTCACTTCCACAATTGCAGACGGGCGATGGCCGGTGCGAGCGTTTCGTCCGCATCGACCCGCCCGAGGCTGCGTTCGGCGAGCTTCCACCCGCCGATTGCGCCCTTGCGCCACAGATCGGTGACCAGAAAATTCCCTCGCCACACATCGGAACCCAGCCCCAGTTCAAGCTCCGCTCCGGCGACGAACCAGGCGCTTTTGCCATGACGGCGCACGATCACCTCGCGGAAGGTGAAGCGGGTGCAGGCAAAGCCGCGCTCCATCGCCGCGAGAAAGCTTGGCCGGTCAAGCAGTTGCGGGGGCATGCTGCCAGCCAGCATCATGAAATCACGGGCCAGCAGTTTCTTCAGCGCCTTCGCGTCGCGCGCAACCCAGGCACGCATCATGGTGAGCGCCAGCGCCTCGATCTCTGCTGCCGTATCCGCCACGGATCAGCCTTCCAGCGCGGCGACGCCGGGCAGCACGCGGCCTTCCATCCATTCGAGGAATGCGCCGCCAGCGGTTGAAATATAGGTAAAATCTTCCGAAGCGCCCGCATGGGCGAGCGCCGCGACCGTATCCCCGCCCCCGGCCACGCTGATAAGCGAGCCTTCCAGAGTCAGCGCCGCAGCCGTGCGCGCCAGAGCGACGGTGGCTGCATCGAACGGCTCGGTCTCGAAGGCGCCCAGCGGGCCGTTCCACACCAGCGTGCGGCAGGTTTTGAGCACATCGGCCAGCGCCTCCACTGCCTGCGGGCCGAGATCGAGGATCATCTCATCTTCGGCCACTTCGTGGACGTTGCAGACGCGGAGGGACGCAGGGTTGGCGGCAAATTCCTTCGCGACGACAACGTCATAGGGCAGGTGCACGGTGCAACCCGAACGCTCGGCCTCGTCCATGATCGCGGTGACCGTCGGGGCCAGATCATGCTCGCAAAGAGACTTCCCGACATTCACCCCGCGTGCGGCGAGGAAGGTGTTGGCCATGCCCCCGCCGATAATGAGGTGCTGCACCTTGCCGACAAGGTTTTCGAGCACGGCAAGCTTGGTCGAAACCTTCGCCCCGCCCACGACCGCCGCAACCGGCTGTTCGGGCGTGCCGAGCGCAGCGTCCAGCGCCTTGAGCTCTGCCTCCATTGAACGGCCCGCATAGGCCGGCAGAAAGTGCGCGAGGCCTTCCGTAGTCGCATGGGCGCGGTGGGCGGCGCTGAAGGCGTCGTTCACGTAAAGCGTCCCGTGCGCAGCGATTGCCTGCGCGAGATTGGGATCATTCGCCTCCTCGCCCGGCCAGAAGCGGGTGTTGTCGAGTAGGCCGATATCTCCGGCGCGCAGGATGCCGATCGACTGTTCGACCACCGGCCCGGCGATTTCGGGGATGAACATGATCTCCTCGCCCAGCACGCGCTCGACATCGCCCACGACCATGCTGGTCGAAAGGGTCGAAGACCGCTGGCCGCCCGGGCGACCGAAGTGGGCGAGCAGCAGCACCTTGGCCCCGCGGCCCGCGAGTTCGAGGATGGTCGGCTTCACCGCCTCGACGCGGGTCACATCGGTGGCCGAACCGTCCTTCATGGGAAGGTTCAGGTCGACACGCACCAGAGCGACTTCTCCGGTGAGGTCGGCGGGCAGATCATCGAGGGTCTTGAAGCTCATGGGGCCAACTCATCCGTTCGTGTCGAGCGCAGTCGAGAACCGTTCGTGCCGAGCGCTGTCTCGACTTCGCTCGACACGAACGGTGCTGCTGGAGGTAATCAGAGGAACTTTGCCACCACGCCAGCGGTGTCGATCATGCGGTTGGAGAAGCCCCACTCGTTGTCATACCAGCTGACGACGCGGGCGAGCTTGCCTTCCATCACGCTGGTTTCCAGCGAATCGACGGTAGAAGACGCCGGGTAGTGGTTGAAATCGCTCGAAACCAGCGGCTGGTCGGTATAGTCGAGCACACCCTTCATCGAGCCTTCGGCGGCGGCCTTCAGCGCGGCGTTGATTTCCTCGGCGGTGGTATCGCGGCTCGGCACGAACACCAGATCGACCATCGAGACGTTCGGCGTCGGTACGCGCACCGACGAACCGTCCAGCTTACCCTTCAGTTCGGGAAGCACCAGGCCCACTGCGCGGGCGGCGCCGGTGGTGGTCGGGATCATGTTCTGCGCACCCGCGCGGGCGCGGCGCAGATCGGAATGGATCTGGTCGAGCATGCGCTGGTCGTTGGTGTAGGAGTGGATCGTGGTCATGAACCCGCGCTCGATCCCGATCGCGTCGTTCAGCACCTTGGCCACCGGCGCGAGGCAGTTGGTGGTGCAGCTCGCGTTGGAAATGATCACGTCATCGGCGGTCAGCGTCTCGTGGTTCACGCCATAGACGATGGTCTTGGAGACGCCCGTCGCGGGTGCCGAAATGATCACGCGCTTGGCGCCTGCGGCGAGGTGCGGGCGCGAAGCCTCGTCCGACTGGAAGAAGCCGGTGCATTCGAGCACGATGTCCACGCCCATCGCGGCGTGCGGCAGCTTGCCCGGATCGCGCTCCTTGGTCACCGCGATACGCTTGCCATTGACGATGATCGCCTCGCCATCGGCGCTCACGTCGCCCTTGAAGCGGCCGTGGATCGAATCGTGCGCGAACAGCAGGGCGTTGGCCTTGGCATCGGCGAGGTCGTTGATCGCGACCAGATCGAGATCGTGGTCGGTGCGCTCGAGAATGGCGCGGGCGACGAGGCGGCCGATGCGGCCGAAGCCATTGATGGCGACTTTGGTAGCCATGAGAGGTACTCCTGCTTAGTTCTTGAGCTTGTTCAGGATTTGCGGAACGATCTTGTCCGCGGTGAAACCGAAATGGGCAAACAGGTCTTCCGCCGGGGCCGAAGCGCCGAAGGTATCGAGGCCGATGTTGATACCGGAGCGGCCGGTGTAACGTTCCCAGCCCAGCGTCGATCCGGCCTCAATCGAGATGATCAGCGTGTCTACGGGGAGGAGATCGGCCTTGTAGGCGTCGCTCTGGGCATCGAACAGCTCGGTGCAGGGCATCGAAACGACGTCCGCACCGATCCCCTGTGCCTCCAGTGCCTCGGCACATTCCACCGCCAGCGCGACTTCCGACCCCGTGGCAACCAGCACGACCTTGCGCGCGGCACGTGCGGCGCGCAGGCGGTAGGCCCCCTTGGCGCAGCGATTGCCGGCCATGGTCCACGCCTCGTCCCCCTCGCCGCGAAGCTGCGGCAGATTCTGGCGGGTGAGCGCGAGCACCGACGGCGTCTCGGACGTCGAGAGCGCCATCGCCCAGCACTCCGCCGTCTCGATCACATCGGCAGGACGATAAACATTGAGGTTGGGGATCAGGCGAAGGCTCATCACCTGTTCGATCGGCTGGTGGGTCGGCCCGTCTTCACCCAGCCCGATGGAATCGTGGGTCAGCACATAGACCACGCCGGTCTGCTGGAGCGCCGAGAGGCGGATCGCGTTGCGGCAATAGTCGGAGAAGATCAGGAAGGTGCCGCCATAGGGCACGATACCGCCATGCAGCGCCATGCCGTTCATCGCGGCCGCCATCCCGAATTCGCGGATACCGTAATAGACGTAGCGGCCGGAGTAATCCTCGGCAGTCATCGGCAGGGTCGAAGGTGTCTTGGTGTTGTTCGAGCCCGTCAGGTCAGCAGAACCACCCACCAGCTGCGGTAGCGCCGCCGTCAGCGGACCCAGCGCCATTTCCGAAGCCTTGCGGGTCGCAACCTTCTGCGGGTTGGCGGCAAGGCCGCGCACATAGGCCTCGATTGCCGCAGGCACACGTTCGGCAATCGGGGCCATCTGGGCGAGGAAATCGTCCTTCTTCGCCGAAGCTTCAAGCCGCCCCGCCCATGCGCCATGTGCCGCCCGCCCCGGCTCACCCGCCATGTGCCAGTCAGCAAGGATTTCGGACGGGACCACGAAAGGCTCGTGCACCCAGCCCAGCGCTTCGCGCGCGGCGGCGACTTCCGCCCCGCCCAGCGCCGCGCCGTGCACGCCGCTGGTGCCCTGCTTGTTGGGCGCACCCTTGCCGATCAGCGTGCGGCAGGCAATCAGCGAGGGGCGCGGATCGGCCTTCGCCTCGTTCAATGCACGGTCCACATCGGCGAAATCATGCCCGTCACACTCGGTCACGTGCCAGCCCGTGGCGATGTAGCGCGCCTTGATATCCTCGGACGAGGACAGATCGGTCGCCCCGTCGATGGTGATGCGGTTGTCGTCCCACAGCACGTTCAACCGGCCCAGCTTGAGGTGCCCGGCAAGACCAATCGCTTCGTGGTTGATGCCTTCCATCAGGCAACCGTCACCCGCGACCACCCAGGTGCTGTGATCGACCAGCTCGTCGCCATAGACCGCGTTGAGATGCCGCTCAGCCATCGCCATGCCTACCGCCATCGCTAGGCCCTGCCCCAGCGGGCCGGTGGTGCACTCCACCCCGTCGAGCAGGAAGTTCTCGGGGTGGCCGGCGCAAGGGCTTCCGAGCTTCCGGAAGTTGCGGATGTCGTCGATTGTCGGCGCGGCGTAGCCGGTGAGGTACAGCAGGCTGTAGATCAGCATCGATCCGTGACCCGCGCTCAGCACGAAACGGTCACGGTCTGCCCAATCGGGCGCGCCTGGATCGAACTTCAGATGCCGCGTGAACAGCACGGTCGCCGCATCGGCCATGCCCATCGGCATGCCGGGGTGCCCCGAATTGGCAGCCTCCACCGCGTCCATCGAAAGGGCGCGGATGGCGTTGGCCATGGGTTGAAGGCGGGCGGCATCGAGGGTCATCGGCACGCTGTTCTCCTGCGGGCATCCCCGCGCGCCCACGCGCGATTCGAGCCCCGGTTAAGGTCGGGCGGTCCATTGCCGAGGGGACGGGGGAGGTCAACCTTTCGCGCGCCCCAATCCGCTGCCAGCGGCCATCGCCACTTATCAACAGCCCGCCCCAAGGCTTTGCGCAGGCATCGTTCTGTTGGTATCTGTCCCTCCCATGAGTGCCGAACGCATTGCATCCGCGCTGACCCGCATCGAGGCCGCGATGGCGCGCATCGATGCCGCGCGCGAGACCCTTGGCGAAGCCGGTGGCCGGCAGGGCACGGCTTCGGCGCGGGTGGTCGAACTGGTCAACGTGCACGAGAAGTTGCGCGAGCAAGTGGCTGACTCGCTTCGCGAACTTGACGATCTGCTGGCCCAGCTGGAGGAGTGACCCGCGCCATGAGCACCGTCACACTCAGCATCGGTCCCAAGACCTACCAGGTCGCCTGCGCTGACGGGCAGGAGGCCCACATCAGGGCACTGGGCGCGATGATCGCCGAGAAGTATGCACAGCTAGGCAGCGCGCGCGCGCCGCTGGAGGCGCAGAACCTGCTGTTCGCCGCGCTGTTCATGGCTGACGAGCTTGACCAGGCCAGAAAGCGTCTCGCCGAGGTCCCCGAACCGGCGCCGGCTGCCGAAACGGTCGATCCCGAAGCGATCGCCGCCTTGCAGAGCGCGATTGCCGCGCTGGAGGCCGATCTCGCCGCCGCGCGCGAGGCTGCCGAACGCCCGGCTTCGCCCGCCCCCGCGACCCCGCAATTCGACCTGTTCGGCGGGGCGGCCACGCCCGATCCGCTGGCAGAGGATATCGCCGCGCGCCTCGAAGCGCTCGCCCAACGCGCCGAGGCCAGTGCTGCCGCGCTTGAAGCGGCCGCTGCGAGCGCCTAGATAGGAACACGGCGGGACTGCCCGGCACGAGCCGATTGAATATCCCTGAGGCTATAAGTAATCCAAATGGGAGTTGTCCCTGCCCCTGTCTGCCGGTTCGCCCGGAAGGCTCGGGTATACGGCGCCCACCTGACGTACCACGCGTCAGAGGATTTCTAGCGCAAACGACCCATGGTGGTTCCGCCACGTTTTAGTGTTCCGCATCGCATCCTCGATGCGGTTCCTCCGGGGACCCGGCGTGTGCGGGGCCGCCCCTGCGGGCGGCCGTTCGGCCTTGCGGCCTGTGGCCGATTGTCCTTCCCGTCAGGGGAGGAGGGCCACCGGAGGTGGTGGAGGGACGAGCGACGGTGGTGCTTGCGGCCATCGGGCGCGGGGTTTACCCCGTTCGGAATGACCCAGCCCACCAAATCCGAACTCCGCAAACACCTGCGCGCCGCGCGCAAGGCGCATGTCGATGCGCTGCCGGACAATATGCGCGCGCTGATGTTCCATCGGCCCCCTGCCCCGCTGCTCGCGCGGATTCCGGCCGAGGCGGTCATCGGCCTTTATCATGCCGCCCCTTTCGAGGCACCGGCGGCAGCCTATGCCCGCTTCTTCCGCGATGCTGGGCACACCATCGCCCTGCCCCACTTCGCTGATCGCGCTGCGCCCATGGACTTCCGCCACCACACCGATCCTTACGCGCAGGACGATCTGGAAGTCGGCCCCTTCGGCATTCTCCAGCCCGCCGACGATGCCGACGTGCTGATGCCCGACGTGATGTTCGTGCCGCTGGTCGGCTTCACCGCCGATGGTGCGCGGCTCGGCCAAGGCGGCGGTCATTATGATCGCTGGCTGGCGGAACATCCCACGGGCCTCGCCGTTGGTCTCGCCTGGGACGCGCAATTGTGCGAGGCCCTGCCCAGCGAACCCCACGACCAACCGCTCGACGCGGTGGTTACCCCCACGCGGATCTACGGAAACATCTGACCCATGCGCGAGACCCCCACCTGGCGAATCCCCTTCGGCATCGTCAGCCTGTTTCTGGGCCTGATGGTCTATGGCGCGGTCATTGCCCGCTATGCCCCGTCGATCATCGGCAGCTGGTCTGGCGGAGCGCAGACGGTGGTCTACGTCATCCTCGGCCTGATCTGGCTGCTGCCGCTGAAGCGTTTCCTGATCTGGATGGAGACCGGCAGCTGGAGCCCTCCGGCAGCACCGCTGGAGGCAAAAGAAAAGGCGGACTGAAAAGCCCGCCTTCGCATGGCCTCAAGGGCCGTTTCCAGGGAACAAGTGGCGCGAGTGACGGGGCTCGAACCCGCGACCTCCGGCGTGACAGGCCGGCGCTCTAACCGACTGAGCTACACCCGCGCATCTTGTCCTTTCGAGCATTCCGGCGATGCCGTCCCGCTCGTGGAGCAGCGCCATTAGGGCCGGTGGTTCGGGCTGTCAACGGCCATATCGCCAAAATTTGAGCGGTCCGCGAGCCTTCAGCATTTCTCGTACTTCCAGTTGCGTTTGCGGCCCTCGGAAAGCCACTCCACCGCCTGCGCGATACGCTTAGCCTGCGTCTCTTCACGCTTCGCCTGCGTGATCCATTCGATGTATTCGCGGCGATGCGAGGGGGCGAAGCCATCGAAGGCAGCGCGCGCGGCGGGCGCAGCATCAAGCGCGGCGGCGAAGGCCGGAGGAATCGGCAGTTCGGCCTTTGGGGCCGCCTTGGGCCGCTGCGTGGCGAGCGCCGCTGGACGCGACTGAAAGCGAGCGATCAGTTCGGAATCAGGCGGCAGGTCGGCAAGGCTCGTTAGCTTGCCCAGCGCCCCCATCCCGTCCCCGGTCCGCTCCTCGCGATGGATCACCACCGACGCATGGGCCTTGAACGCCGCGAGGCCGACGACATTCTTTCCGCCCACCGTGAAGTGCGGCATGCCCCACTTGATAGTCTCTTCCGCCTCCGGCAGCGCCTGGTGCACCAGTGCGCGCGCGTGCGTGAGGATCGGCTGCGCAAAAGACGCCGCCTTGGCGATGTAATCGTCGATACGCGGGTCACGGGTCATGCCGGGCACCTCCCGGCCCCGACATTACCCCGTTCAGTCCACCAGCAACAGCGCGGGCGTTTCGATCAGCCTCTTCACGCCCTGAATAAAGCTCGCCGCATCGTGCCCGTCGACGACGCGGTGGTCGCAGGAGATCGAGATGTTCATCAGCTTGCGCTTGGCGATTCGCTCGCCGCCAATGCCGTCGGGGATGAACATCGGGCGCTCGACGATGCGGTTGGGGCCGATGATCGCCACTTCCGGGCGGTTGATGACCGGAGTGGTCGCAACTCCGCCGAGCGGGCCGAGCGAGGTGACGGTGAGCGTCGAGCCGGAAAGCTCCTCAGAGGTCGCCTTGCCGCTGCGCGCGGCTTCCGCCAGACGGCCGATCTCGCGCGCGAGCTGCCACAGGTTGCGGCTCTGCGCGTCGCGAATCACCGGCACCATCAGACCCGAATCCGTCTGCGCCGCCATGCCGAGATGGACGCTGCCGTACCGGGTGACGACATTCGCCTCGTCGTCATAACGCGCATTGATCATCGGGAACTGCGGGATCACCTTGCAGATCGCGGTGATCAGCAGCGGCAGCATGGTCAGCTTCGGCTTGTCGCCCCGCGCGGCATTCAACTGCGCGCGCAGCTCTTCCAGAGCGGTGACATCGCACTCCTCGACATAGGTGAAGTGCGGGATGTGGCGCTTGGCTGCGGCCATGTTCTGGGCGATGCGCTTGCGCAGACCGATGACCTTGATCGTCTCGTCGCTGCGCGCCTTGCCCGCAGCGCCGAAGCCGCTGCCGGCGTTGTAGGCAAGGAAGGCGTCAAGATCGCCGTGGCGCACGCGGCCATCCTCGGCGGGCTTCACCTGCGCAAGATCGATCCCGAGATCGCGCGCGCGCTGGCGCACAGCAGGGCTGGCGAGGACTTTCACTTCTCCCCCTCCCGTGGGGGAGGGGGTCAGGGG